>Ga0335081_10000190_pt1 | contig 117369 bp, 97 predicted proteins | sample Lox_Sample_35_FD_206713 | JGI IMG/M metagenome (GOLD analysis project Ga0335081, IMG submission 206713) | Soil microbial communities from Loxahatchee National Wildlife Refuge, Florida, United States - Lox_Sample_3.5 | ecosystem: Environmental > Terrestrial > Soil > Wetlands | place: USA...
GATATGTTGGAGCGTTCCCTCCAGTCCAATGAAAATCTCGAGTACCATTAAATTAGGTTAACTCTACCCATGCAGAAGCTGAGACTATCCTTGTTGATCATTTCGTTACTGTTGTTCGGACATTCTATTAAGGTCCTATCACAGAACTCTAGCAGTATCTTTGATTTGCCTCATCTGGCGAGGCATGGTACAGCGACTCAACTTATTGTTGACGGCAAGCCTTTCCTTATGCTCGCAGGTGAGTTGGGAAATTCCAGTGCGTCGAGTTTGGATTACATGGAGCCGAATTGGATTAAACTGAAAAAGATGCACCTGAACACCGTGCTTGTTCCTGTCTACTGGGAGCTCATAGAGCCGACTGAAGGGTCATTCGATTTCACTCTCGTTGATGGCGCCGTCTATGCTGCGAGAGAAAACAATCTGAGGATCGTCTTCTTGTGGTTTGGAACATGGAAGAATAGCATGTCGTGCTACGCGCCGTACTGGATCAAATCTGGCGAAAATAGATTTCCCCGGGCTCGAACTAAAGACCGGAAAGTGGAAGAAATACTTACCCCGTTCAGCGACGAGAACATGAATACTGACGCGCGCGCGTTTGCGGCGCTGATGAAACACATCTGCGCTATGGACACGAAGAAGCACACTGTCATCATGGTACAAGTCGAGAATGAAATTGGAATGATTCCAGACGCACGTGATTATTGTGATTTGGCAAATGGGGCATTCTCAAAGGGAGTGCCGTCAGAATTGATGACGTACCTCTTGAAGGACAGGGACTCATCGAGCCTGGAGCTTCGTAAGCTGTGGCAGGATGCTGGTTTCAAAACTTCCGGTACCTGGGAGGAAGTGTTCGGGAGTAGCTTGCAGACGGATGAACTGTTTATGGCCTGGTACTTTGCGAAGTACACGAACTATGTTGCCGAAGCGGGAAAAAAGGAATATCCACTTCCCATGTACGTGAACGCAGCGTTGATCCGGCCCGGCTACAAACCGGGCCAGTATCCGAGTGCCGGTCCATTACCACACCTTTTCGATATTTGGAAACTCGCTGCGCCAGAAATAGATTTCCTGTCGCCGGATATTTATTTCAAGAATTTTGCGGAATGGACCGAGAAGTATGCCCGGCCGGACAATCCGATGTTCATACCGGAGGCGGCCAACTTTCAAAGTATCGCGAATGCCTATTACGCCTTTGCCCAGGAGAATGCGATGGGGTACAGCCCATTCTCGATTGAATCGCTTGATCCCGATAACAGCCAGGTTACAAAGGGGTATGACGTTCTTCGCCAACTGGAACCTTTGATTCTTGAGAATCAGGGAACGGACAAGATTGCCAGCGTGCTGATCGACAGTGTGAACCAGAAAGCACAAGTTAAAATTGGAGATTATTTGATTAACGTCAGGCATGAGTATAGCTGGCCTTATGCCGTCCGCTCAGGTGTCGACACTCCGAGGGTCGGCGGAATGATTATCATGCTTTCGCCTGATGAGTTCCTGATCGCAGGGAGCGGTATCGTAGTGACATTTCAGTCCGCTACAGATGACAGCACCGCCGGAATTGCAGGTATGGAAGAAGGTAAGTTTGTCGATGGGAAATGGATTGCCGGCAGAAGAATGAACGGCGATCAGGACAACCAGGGGCGGCAGATGCACCTGCCGGGCGGAACTTTCGGCATTCAGAAAGTAAAACTTTATAAGTATAAATAAAATCAGATCCGACGTTGGAAATTCATAATTTAAAAATTTCAGGAGGGGCTTGTTGTGGTTGAGAATAAATCGACGGCAATCTTATTACTCTCGTGCAAAGATCGGACGGGATTGATCTCCAGGATTTCTCACTTCGTGTTCGAACGCGGTGGAAATATTCTCGACCTGGATGAGCATGTAGACGTAGATGACAAACAGTTCTTTATCAGGATAGCATGGGATATGAAAAATTTTACAGTCCCGGAGTCCGAAGTGGCGGATGCGTTTACGCCTCTGGCGAAAGAATTCGGCGCGACATATAAGATCAATTTCACCGGCAAGAATCTGAGAGTAGCGGTCTTCGTATCGAAGCTTGAACATTGCCTTCAGGAGATTTTATGGCGCCAGAGGCTCGGTGAGTTTAATATTGAAATCCCGCTGATCGTATCGAATCATGAAGATCTTCGGCACCTCGCCGAGCAGTACAGCATCCCGTTTTTCGTTTTTCCCGTGACAAAAGAAAATAAACCTGAGCAGGAAAGGAAAGAATTGGCATTGCTGGAGGAACAGCGGATCAATACAATTGTGCTGGCGCGCTACATGCAGGTTTTGTCTCCGCAGATTGTCTGCAAATTTCAGAATGAGATCATCAACATTCATCATTCATTCCTTCCTGCGTTTGCAGGGAGCGATCCATACAGGCAGGCCTATGAGCGGGGCGTAAAAATAATCGGCGCGACGAGCCACTATGTTACTGAAGAACTCGACGAGGGCCCGATCATCGAGCAGGACATCATCCGGATATCTCATAAAGACACAGTGAGCGATCTCGTGCGCAAAGGAAGAGATCTCGAGCGCCTGATACTCGCTCGCGCTATGTATTTCCACGCCCAGCACCGCATACTGGTTCATGGCAAACGAACTATTGTCTTCGAATAAGGAGAGAGCATAAAATGACTGATCAGCAATGGGATACACTTCTTAGAATAGTCAAGGGGGAGAGAGTCAGGCCGCTTCCGGCCGGTTTCATCATTGACAGTCCGTGGCTTCCAAACTGGTACGGAGTGAAGATATTGGATTATTTTTCAAACGACGAGGTTTGGCTGAATGCGAACCTGAAAGCCATGAATGATTTTCCCGACGTTATGTTCCTGCCCGGATTTTGGTCGGAATTTGGAATGTGCACTGAGCCGTCTGCATTTGGCGTGCGTTGCACCTTCCCGCCGAACGAATTCCCGTTTGCGCACAAGGTCATTCAGTCGTCGGATGATATCGATTCGCTGCCTCAGCCGAATCCGAAGACGGATGGGCTTTTGCCTTTTGTCTTGAATAGGTTGAAGCTTGCCCAGCCAAAAATCGAGGCGGCCGGTCATAAGATTCGGTTTGCCGTCGCTCGCGGTCCATTGAACATCGCCAGCTATTTGATGGGCTCGACGGAATTCTTGACGACCATGATGATGGAACCGGAGAAGGCAGAATTGCTTATGAAGAAGATCACTATCTATTTGAAAGATTGGCTTCATCTCCAAATGGAGACCTTCCCTTCAATCGATGGCATCCTCATGCTCGATGATATCATCGGATTCATGGGGGCAGATCAATTTGAAGCTTTCGGCATGTCGTATTTCAAAGAGTTGTACAATCAAAATGTTTCCGTGAAGTTCCTTCACAACGACGCACCGAGCAGGGAATCGGCGAAATTCCTTCCGGAAATTGGAGTGAACTTATTCAACATGGGATTCGATGTCACTCTGAACGAGTTAAAGCAGTTAACCCAGAACAAGGTGGCGTTGCTTGGAAATATTCCTCCACGCGATGTTCTTGCGAGCGGAACACCGGAACAGGTGACAGAGACGATCGTTGACTTGATGAATTCGCTCAAAGACAATTCAAGGGTGATATTATCTTGCGGAGGAGGAATGCCTCCAGCGGTCAGCACGGAAAATATAGAAGCGTTTGTCCGGGCAGTTAAAGACAATTCGCTCGTCTGAAGATTTGATGTGAACTAAATGTCTCAGGAGTCTGTTGTTGAGACATTGAATGTGAGAAGAAAAGTTCATGCTGCTATTTCAATCTAAGGTCCTGTAAGTTCATGAATATTCGTTGTAATGAGGGGTTAGGAAATTGAGGGATGATGAGTAAGGAGAGATCACGATGAAAAGAAGAGACTTTATCAGATACACTGCTCTTTCTGCAGGAGCGGTCACATTTTCGCCTTACACGAAGCTCTTCCCGCCTGATGATAAGAAGAAATATGCGAGCGATGTGGTGACGTTAGGCAAGACCGGGATCAAAGCGTCCCGGCTTGCGATGGGGACAGGGACTCATGGCTATAATCATCAATCTGATCAATCGAGAAGTGACTTACCGGGTTTACTCCGCGCCGCCTTCGACCATGGTATCAACTTTTGGGATTCAGCGGATCAATACGGCACGCACCCCGATCTGAAAGAAGCTCTCAAAAGTGTGCCGCGCGAGAAAGTTGTTATCCTGACAAAGACGGAGGCGACGACAGCTGATGAGATGAAGTCCGATCTCGACCGTTTTCGCGAAGAGATCGGCACCGACTATATTGACGTCGTCCTCCTGCACATGATGACGAGCGCCGATTGGCCAACCGAGAAACAAGGCACCATGGAAGTGCTGGAACGAGCGCGGCAGGAGGGAACGATTCGTGCCCACGGCGTCTCATGTCATACGTTTGAAGCGCTCGAGGCAGCATCGAACTCGGATTGGGTGCAGGTTGATTTCGCGAGGATCAATCCGGCAGGTATCATCATGGATGCGGAAGTGAATGCAGTTGTGAAGGTACTGAAAAAAATGCATGACGATGGCAAGGGTGTGGTGGGAATGAAAATCTTTGGGGCGGGACGGCTTGTCGATAGAAGAGACGAATGCCTGCGATATGTCTTGAGTCTCGATTTTGTCGATGCATTTACAATCGGCCAGCGCAGCCAGGATGAGATGCTCGATTTGGTGAAACGCATACCGGCGGTGAGCACTTCAGACTGATCTGAAATTTCTTACCTCATTTTTTTCTGCACACGAATTCTCCTTTTCCTATGGGAACCAGTAAACAGTCGAGCCCCGGATCCTTTTCCGCCTTATCTATCATCGGTCTAATCATTTCATAATGACTGATCGCGTTGTCCGCCACTATAAAACCGTTCTTAATCAACTTCGGTAACACAAGATCAAAGCATCTTTCATAGATCTCTTTCTCCGCATCCAAAAAACAGAATGCGATGTCGTCAATTTTTTTCTCTTCGTTCAAAAAGTCCCCCTCGATTAATTCCACATAGTTTTCTATGCCTGCCGTTTTAATAGTTTCCCTTGCCAGTCTCGCCTTCTCAGGTAATATCTCGAAAGTTTTTATTTTCGTGTTTCTTTCTTTTGCAGCTAGCGACAGCCACATTGTCGAGTAACCGGCGCTCGTGCCTATCTCTATGAACTCGCCCGTCGGACAATTAGCCGCCATCAATGATATGAATCTGCCGGTTTCAGGAGGGATTTGACGCAGCCTTTGATTTTTGGGCGTACCATCATGTCTGTCTTTCCTGTCAATCTCCTCCAAATAGTTCATCCGTTTTAACATCGCGTCGGAAATATCATGGAACATTTTTTCTCCTTCAGCTAGGCATTCCTGGAATGTGAGATGAGACTCCGCAGATTAGGCCCGCTATTGTAACCCAAGCGAGCGTCTGATTCCAAGTTCCAGTCCGCGCAGTTCGGAAAGTCCCCGCATCCGGCCGAACAGTGAGTATCCTGGGTAGATCCCTTTCCTGTTCATGTCGGGAATCATGAGATGGCCGTGGTCGGGCCGCATCGGCAGACTCTTCAATCCTTTCTCCGCGCGCCGCTCCTGTTCGAGTACGAGCGGTTTCATCACGCGGTACATATCCACGTCGCCGTCGAGGTGATTGTCTTCGATAAAGCCTCCCGTCCCGTCCCGCTTCACATTCCGAAGGTGGATAAAATTTATACGAGATGCGAACGCTTCGGCCATTTCCACGATGTTGTTTCCCGTAGAAGCCGCTAGCGAACCCGGGCAATAAGTAATTCCGTTCGACTGCGAATCCGAGACGCTTAGTATCTGCTCGAAATCTTGCTTGCTGCTGACTACTCTCGGCAGGCCGAAGAACTGAAATGGCGGATCATCGGGGTGAATGCCCAAGAGCACATCCGATTCTTCGGCGGAGGCGATTATTTCCTTGATGAAAAAATACAAATTTTCCCGGAGTTCGCCCGCGTCGATCTTTTCATATTTTGCCAACTCCGACCTGAATCCATCCAGCGTGTAAGCATCAAGGGAACCCGGAAAGCCGAGAAGAATTGTCCGGTGCAGAGTATCCCGTTGCTCGCTTGTCATGGCGCGAAAATATTTTTCGGCTTCTTTTATTTCCTGGTTGCGATAATCTTTTTCGGAATCTTTTCTTTTCAACATGAAGATATCGAACGCGGCAAGAACCCGTCTCTCAAATTTCGTGGTTATCGATCCGTCTTTGAAAACGACCCGCAGATCTGTGCGCAGCCAATCGAGCACCGGCATGAAATTGTAGCACACGACGCCGATTCCGCATTGACCGAGATTTCTTATCGTCTCTTTGTAATTGTCGATATACTTGCGATAATTACCTATTCGTTTCTTGATATCCTCATGTACCGGGATACTTTCGGTGACGGACCACCTTAGTCCCGCCTTCTCGATCAGATTTTTTCGCTCGAGGATTTTTTCGATACTCCATGTTTCTCCAGTCGGGATTTGATGGAGCGAAGTAACGATGCCGGTCGCGCCGGTTTGCCTTACTTCCTCAAGCGAGATCGGATCGTTCGGACCGAACCATCTCCACGTTTGTTCGAATGGCATTTATTTATTTTCCCCAACAGGCCTAGCGCAATCCCGGCCTGCTTCATTCAGTCGTTCAATACCCTCGTTGATTCTCTGATGACAAATTCCGTCTCGAAGACAACTTTTTCGACAGGGAGCAATTTCGGAGATTCGATATTTCGAATAAGTATTTCGGCTGCCCTTCGTCCTATCTCATGTTGAGGCGCCCTTATCGTCGTCAATGGTACCGGATAGATTTTCGCATAGTAGATATCGTCGTTACCGACGATCGATATATCGCCCGGCACCGAGATATTCAACTGTTTCAGCGCCATCATGACGGCGAGCGCCTGATGGTCGTTAAAGCAGACAATCGCCGTAGGATATTGGTCTTTCGTTTTCTTCTTAAAATATTCTACCGTCTTCGGGAACACTTCATCGTAATGAGAACCGATGGGTACGATCATATCCCTGTTGAACACCGAGGTACTCTCGCTGAAAGCGTCGCGGAATCCTTCAATGCGCTCCTGTGTGTGAGACGACTGATGGGGGCCGGCAAAGTGCACGATTTTTTTATGGCCGCTTTCTATCAGATACTTCACAGCTTTCTTGATGGCCCTCAAGTTGTCAATCGCCACGACATTTGCCTGAATCCCTTTGACTTCTTCCAGCAGAACGAACGGATAATTTATCATTTTCAATTTGAAGAGATGTTCAATCTCCGCCGTCCCCTCGACAACCGGAGCTATTATAGTCCCTTTGATGTCCTTCGTCGAGAAAAGATGGGACAGCTTCTTCTCGTTCTCATGATTATCATCCGAGCTTGTCACGATCACGGAGTATCCCTTGGTACTTGCGTAGTCCTTCACGCCGGTTGCTATGGAAGTATAAAAAGGATAGTTTAAGTCTTTTATGATTATCGCGATGGATTTGTCCTGAGTTCCGTTCTTCAGATTTCTTGCGACTCCCCTTGGCCGGAAGTTCAGTTCTTTCATTACTTCGAGTATGTGGTCCCTCGTTCCGGGTCTCACAGAGTTTTTCGCATTGATGACGGCGGAGACTGTTCCTTTCGAGACCCCTGCTCTCTTCGCAACATCGTCTATCGTTATTCTTTTCAGCAAAATTCCTGCCCTTTTGGATTTATTAAATTGAAACGGTTTTGTGAATTCCTACACAGTTCAAATTACCTCACAATTGTTTGAAAATCAACTAACTACGTGACTGTGTCAATTGAAAGTATTATCAAGAGGTAGTATAATTCACACGAAATGAATGGCTTGCGCGTCGGTTAATGTGCAATGATTGTGACACCGAAAAAAACAATTCGCCGAATTTTCTGATTAAGTGAAAAGGGAGACTGTAATGTCCAAGATATTTTTTCTTTTATTTTATTTCCTTTCGTCAGCTTTGTCCGCTCAAACATCGAACGTTTCTCTTCAGACAATTTCAAATTATGACAAATGGGGATGGGGTGCGATCGTTATTCAAAACGGTGTCATAACTCTTGCTACAGTGCCTGCCATTGGAGCCCGCGTCATGCAGTACGACTTGGACACTCTGCAGTCAATAATGGTAAATCCAAGTTTGTTGGGAAAAACTTACACACCTTCGACCAGTATTCCGTGGCCGAATTTCGGCGGATACAAAACATGGCCGTCACCTCAGAGTAACTGGAACTCTGGACAGTGGCCTCCACCGCCGACGCTGGACTACGGTGCATATACTGTCACCGACACCATTCGGGCAAGCGACTCCGTAACAGTGGGAGTAGCCAGCCAAACTGAACAGTGGTACGCACCGGGGATCCAGTTCACGCGTAAGGCGACGATCTATAACGGAACCAGTCGCGTAAAGATGGAACAAACAATAATCAACCAGGGAACAACAGACGTGACCTGGGGCGTCTGGAGTATCATTCAATCGGTCGTGAATCATACAGGGAAAAGTGATAACCAGAACTTCTGGGCATATTTTCCTATCAATCCCACCAGCATTTTTGGGAGTGGCGGCGTCGGAATGCCTCAAGGTCAAAGCAGAGCATGGAAAGGTGAAGTAGCACCCGGCATCTACGGCGTTCAGTTCTATCCGGACAACAACAAGATCTTTGCTGATCCTGACAAAGGTTGGATTGCGTACACAAGTCTTTCTGACACTGTCGTGTTTGCAAGGACATTCCCAATTTATGATTCGCTTCAATACCCTGATGGTGGTGCGAGAGTTTCGGTGTATGTAAGTTCTCCAAGCTCAAGCAGCGCGCCTGCATATATGGAAGTGGAAGTGAAAGGTCCGCTGGTGAGCCTCGCTGCCGGCGGTGGAGAATACACCTTCACGGAAAATTGGTGGGCTGCTAAGGTTCGCGCGCCTGTTCTCGATGTGGATTCCGCGGGCGCTGTCGGTGAACGTATGTCATACGGCGCAACGACTCATGTGATATCCGCCGCCTACGGCGTATTTTATAATGGTACAGCCAAATTGTCATTTGTCGACAGGCAGGGAAATATTATAGCCGAAGGACAGGAACATCCGGTCTCTCCGCTTAATGAATTTCGACTCGGGGAAACAGTCGCTATACCCGATAGCGCAAGTGCGGTGGAAGTCTTGATTCGCGACGGCAGCGGAACATTGATGGGCATATTGGAGAAGGAGGATATTTCTCAACTTCTATCAGTAGTGAATCCAAAGACGCAGGCCGGCGCTTCGAATTATCGTCTCGCTCGAAATTATCCCAACCCGTTCAATGGAGGCACGGTGGTTACATTCTTCTGCCCGGTGGTCACGCGTGGCTCGCTCAAGATTTACGATATACTGGGAAGAGAAGTGGCGCAGCTCGCATCAGGAAGATTTGAAGCGGGTGAGCATCGTTACAACTGGAATCCTGAGAATCTTGCCAGCGGTGTTTACATAGCAACCTTTGAAGCTAACGGCCTTCGGCTGACTCAAAAAATGTTATACCTCCGGTGAGGGTATTGGTATTAGTGACCGCGGGAAAACTATATTAAGCAAGCGGATCGATTCTTGAAGATGATGATATGCACGAAATACTGGAACAATTGACAACCTGCATCGAGCTTGGAAAAATCAATAAGGCTTCACCATACCCGCCTGCTTTGAAAGGACAAGATGGAGCCGATGAGCTTTGCAAGATGGCACTGGATCAGGGGATAGCCCCGGACGATGTTTTGAACAAGGCGTTGATACCGGGAATGTCGAGAATCGGTCAAAAATTTTCACAAGGTAAGGCGTTCGTTCCGGAGATGTTGATCGCCGCGAAGGCGATGACGGCGGCAATGAAACACCTGAAGCCATTTTTTACGTCGGGCGAAATAAAGAGGAAAGGCACATTCGTTGTCGGAACCGTCATGGGTGACCTCCACGATATAGGTAAAAATATTTTGTCGATGACTATTGAAGGCGCAGGATGGGAAGTGGTAGATTTGGGCGTCGATGTGAAGGCAGAGAAATTCTTAGAGGCAATTGACAAACACCCGGATTGCGTTGTCGGTTTGTCTGCACTGCTTACAACTACGATGGCAAATATGGAGTCGATCGTGAAGACAATCAGAGACAAATACCCCAACAAGGTAATCCTCGTAGGCGGGGCGCCGTTATCGATGGACTTCTGCAAAAAGATCGGAGCGAATTTTTATTCTCCTGACCCTCATGGAGCTGTCGAGTTTCTGAACAAACTTGCAGCATGAGCATATGAACGTATCCGAGTGGATAGTCTCCTTAGGTAATTCTCCGAACAGACTTGCGGTCCCGATCATGACGCATCCGGGTATTGAATCTACAGGCAAGACCATTGTCGAAGCGGTCAGTGACGGCGAGACACAATTCCGGGCAATCAAAGCAGTTCAGGAAAAATATTCGCCTGATGCTGCAACGATGATCATGGATCTGACGGTTGAAGCTGAGGCTTTTGGCAGCAGGATAAATTTGTCCGACAAAGAAATACCTTCACTCACCGACAGACTTGTGGGTGATCAGGAATCTGTGGAAAGGTTGAGGGTTCCTTCACTTGAATCCGCACGCGTTCCACAGTATCTCAGGGCTGCTCAGCTTGCGGTTAAGGAAATAAAAGATAAGCCGGTGTTTGCGGGATGCATCGGACCTTTCTCGCTTGCCGGAAGATTGTTCGGCATGTCCGAAATTATGACCTCGCTTTTCATCGAGCCTGATGTAATTAAACTTCTCCTGGACAAGTGTTCTTCATTTTTGCGTTCGTACATCGGAGCGATGAAAAATCTCGGCACTGATGGAATTCTAATGGCTGAGCCGGCTGCAGGACTTTTATCGGCGGAAATGTGCGATGAGTTTTCCTCGGATTACATAAAAGGAATCGTAGATGATGTTCAGGACGGGGATTTTCTTTTTATACTCCACAACTGCGGGAACACGGGTCACGTAACGCAATCCATGATATACACGGGCTCCGGCGGGCTGCATTTTGGAAACAGGGTCAGTATGGTCGAGGTACTGAATGAAGTACCCAAAAACAGACTTGTGTTCGGCAATCTCGATCCTGTTAGCGTTTTCAAGTCAGGCTCGCCAAAACATGTTTTCGATGAGACGACTAAACTCTTGCGCCAGACTACCGATCATAGAAATTTCATAATATCTTCCGGCTGTGATACCCCGCCCGGCTCTCCTCCGGAAAATGTGGAAGCTTTCTTTCACGCCGTCAGAATATTCAATGCTGGAGACTGATGCTGTTGGCAAAGACTTTTGCGAGTGCCGAGACTTTTTCTTTTGATCATGACGAGATAAGGATTTCGCGAAATGCCTTTGCATGTGCATTGGGCTACGATCCGGATTCAATGCCCGCTCCGCTAATCGAATCGATCGATGATATTCTCGAAAATGGTAACACATTATGTAACATTGAAGGTGGATACAAAATAATCGGCCCGGTTCAGTTTGATCGTGTTAGCCATTCCCTTATGCTAAGTTCTTATAGCTTCAATGTAAAGAAAGTGGTTTTCCAGCAGTTGAAGAAAGCCGAGAACATCGCCCTTTTTGCATGCACTGCGGGAAACGAAATAATCGAAAAGTCGAGAGATTTGATGAAGGGGGGAGAGCTCCTGAAAGGTTATGTCTACGACGTGTTCGGGTCCTTGGTAGTTGAAGAGGCGATGGATCACATACAGAACGCGCTTAGAAACAAAATGCTGGAAGAAAAGCTGAAGATTACAAATCGCTACAGCCCGGGATATTGCGGATGGGATGTGTCGGAGCAGAAAAAGCTGTTCAGTATGCTGCCTAAAAAATTCTGCGGTATTGAGCTAACCGATTCATGTCTCATGCGGCCGATCAAGTCGGTCAGCGGAATCATCGGCATCGGGAAATCCGTCAAGTTCAATGAGTACACGTGCAATTTGTGCGATGAAGCAGACTGTCTTTATAGAAATCTGAGACACAAGACAGCGTTATCAAGTTAAAGGACTGAAAAATGAAGAGAATCAAAGAGAGAGTTCTATTCGGCGAGATTCTACTGTCGGATGGTGCATGGGGTACCATGCTACACTCGAAAGGTTTAAAAATAGGAGATTGTCCTGAAAGATGGAATCTCGAAAGACGCGCCGACGTGCTGGACGTGGCAAAAAGTTACGTCGATGCGGGTTCAGACATGATTGAGACGAATAGCTTCGGCGGAAGCAAATTCAAGTTGGACTATTACGGATTGGGAGATAGAGTCGTTGATGTAAACAGAATTGCCGCCGAGATATCCAGGGAAGCCGCCGGAGACATAGTTTATGTCCTCGGATCCGTCGGGCCGACGGGAAAGATGCTGCTGACAGGCGATGTGACCAAGGAAGAGTTATATGAATGCTTTGGGGAGCAGGCAAAGGCACTCGAGGCTGGCGGGGCGGATGCTATTGTTGTAGAAACGATGTTCGATTTAGATGAAGCGAAGTGTGCGATAAAGGCGGCGAAGGAAAACACAAAGTGCGAAGTCATTTGTACCATGACGTTCGATTCCAGCGGAACGGGATTCCACACCATGATGGGGACAACTCCCGAAGTCGCTGCACGATCATTGATGGAAGCCGGCGCAGACATCATCGGATCAAACTGCGGCAACGGTGTTGAGAATATGGTTAGCATTGTGAGACAAATGCGCTCCGTCGATGGGAAGATCCCAATCTTAGTCCAGGCAAACGCCGGCCTGCCGATGGTAGTTGAAGGTAAAACAATATTTCCCGAAACGCCTGAAGCGATGGCAAGGTGGATCAATCCATTGATAGACGGAGGCGCCAACATAATCGGTGGATGCTGTGGAACTACCCCGGAGCACATCAGGAAAATTGCCGAAGTCGTCAGAGCAAGTTGAAAATAATATCAATATTATGAAAGGGTATGCTTGATGAGCTCGACTCAATTCTTTCCTTCTGAAGAAATGATCTTGAAAGAACGGCTGAAGAACTGCAGAGAGTTATGCGATGACCCGCAGCTGATCGGAGATCCGGGTTTCAAAAATCCAATAGCCGAATCGCGTATCGGTCGATATGTAACAGGTAAAAGAATTTGTGCGACCGGAGATATCGATATCATTAAGGCTTATTTAGATGTGAATCGGAACCTGCCGAGTTTTCCTGCAGCGGGCCCGCGGGAGCACCTGTTCTTTGACCCCGCCGAAGTGAGAGTTGGAATCGTGACTGCCGGCGGAATCGCACCGGGACTTAACACCGTGATTCATTCGATTGTGAATATGCACTCGACCGTTTACGGAACGCGGGAGAAGGCGGTCGGTTTCCTCGGCGGATTCCGCGGTATTGAACAGCAGCATACCGTTGAGTTGGAGCCGATGAAGACAATCGAATGGCTTCAAAAAGGGGGAACGGGGATCTACACGGGCCGCGACAAAGCAGATGTGAAAGCAATCGTGACGAGTATCGTGCAATTGGATATCAATATCCTTTATGTAATCGGCGGAGATGGATCGTTGAGCATGGCCCATGCAATCGCGAAAGAAATCGAGGCGAGGAGGCTTAAGATTGTGGTGGCAGGGATCCCTAAGACGATGGACAATGACGTGATGTGGATTTCCCACTCATTCGGATTCGATACGGCGGTCGAAGAGGCGGCTCGCATCGTAAACGCGATCCATGATGAGGCAAAGTCTACGAGAAGAATTTGTCTCCTGCCGCTTTTCGGAAGGGAAGCAGGCTTCGTCGCAGCCCATGCAGCGCTCGCATGCGGGCATGTCGACGCAATCCTTGTTCCCGAAGTGGAATTCAAACTCGAGCCGCTTCTCGAATATGTGGATAAACTTGTCAAGCGGAAGGGGCACGCGCTTATTGTTTTGGCAGAGGGTGCGTGCCCGTGGGGTTATGCCGAGAAGGACATTGAGAGAGAACTAAGAGGACGTGGACTCGATCCGGCGGATAGAACTAACCCGCATGTCAGCGATGCGCTGCGTTCGTGGCGCCTGAACGTGATCCTCGACAGATTCAGGGAATACTTCGGAAAGTTGTGGGGAGATGAACATCAGGTTTTTGTAGAAGAACCGCGATACCTTATCCGCGCGATTCCTGCGAACTCGGTCGACCAGATTTACTGCCAGCGGCTTGCTGACCTTGCCGTCCACAATGCGCTTGCCGGTTATACCGATTTCATGATAAGCCAGTGGCTCGATGAGTATGTGTTGGTTCCGTTGAAGCTGGTCGCAGAAGAGAAGGGTCCGGACGGGAGGCGGCTCACAAAAAAAATTCATCCGGGGAGTGTCTTCTGGGCAACAGTCATAAACAGCACAGACCAGCCGTCGTTCGCGTGACAGCACTCTTCACGTTTGAAGATAAGAGAGCCCTGCATGTTCAATGACGCAAGAAGCAAGAAAATAGTCGTTACCGCTCACTGTTTGTTGAATCAGAATTCAATATCAGATGGCACCGCAGACATGCCGAGCCAGTTCGACACCATCGTAAACCTGCTCATCACTAACAAAGTCGGAATAATTCAATTGCCATGTCCAGAATTCCTATGTTTGGGATTGGCACGAAGAGATGAAGGTGGCGCAAATAGAGAGCTGCTGGCCGAAAATACCAGGATAAGAGCTTTAATGCGCGAAGAAAGGAATAAAGAGATATTAATAAAAAAGGCACAAGAAATAGCAGAACAATTACGGGACTACCAAAAGTATCATTTCAAAATTCTTGGTCTGATCGGAATAAATAGATCTCCTAGCTGTGGAGTAGATACGACTACCTTGGATGGGCGAGAGATGGAGGGACACGGAGTTTTCATGGAAATACTCGAAGGGGAATTATCGCGGAAGAAAATCCGATTGAACATGGTAGGGGTAAAAACGAATCGGGAAGAAGAGTCCATAGAAAAAGTGAGAAATCTGCTTGAAGAATGAAGGAGAGATTGCTCCTGATTTTTTACAAAAATTCAGTCCCACGTTTCAAACCAGAATTCGTGGGTGTTGCCTAATCCTATATTGGCATTTTAGGATTAAAGATTATTCTCAACAAAGTTTTTCAGTCGTCAAATTTGAACTAAAAGAATGATATTCATAACGGGGACAGCAATAGCTTTTTTCCTGGAGCTCCTGCTTCTGAGTAAGAGAGGCAAAGCTAAATCGGATATCATTCTTGCTCTCTGGATTTTTTTTATAGGGCTGCATCTGTTTTTGTTTTACTTGCAATATGCCGGTCTTTACAGCAAATTCCCCATGACTATCGGGCTGTTGTTTCCGCTTCCTTTAGTACATGGTCCTTTCCTGTACTTGTACGTCTCAACGCTAACCGGCCAACAGCCCAGGAGGAAAATTCTCCTGCTCATCCATTTTATTCCTCCTCTGTTCATGTACCTGTACTTGCTTCCCTTTTTCTTTTTGCCGGCCAGTGAAAAGATTGCGGTCGTGAGATCAGGCGGAGGCGGACACGAGGTATTCAGTGCCATAAATCTGGCTTTGATTATCGTTTCCGGCATTACTTATGTCACATGGTCTCAGATTATCCTGTACAGGCATAGGAAAAACATTGAAGAACAATTTTCGAATATTGAAAAGATTAACCTGAACTGGTTGCGATACCTTGTCGGAGGTATGGCTATTATCTGGTTTGTTATCTTATGCGTCAGCCTGATTTTCTCGGAATTTTTGAAAACGAATGGTCTCGATGCCGATGCGCTTATCTACACTACCGTGGTACTGTTCGTCTGCTTCTTGGGTTTCTTTGGATTGAAACAGACCAATGTCTTCATTGCTTCAATAAGCCTGGTGCCGCAAATTCAGGAAGCCCAACCTTTTGTGCATACAGAAAAATATGCTAAGTCGGGATTAAAAGATGCAGATGCCGAACGGTTGCATAAAAATCTAAATGAATATATGAAGGTTGGAAAGCCTTACCTCGACAGTGATTTGTCATCATCAAAGCTGGCAGAACAATTCGACGTTCATCCTAATTATCTCTCTCAGGTTATCAACGAAAGGGAGCGGAAGAATTTTTATGATTTTGTGAATACTTACCGCATCGAGGAATTCAAGCGAACGATATCTGATTCCCAGAAAAAGAACTTAACCATATTAGCGCTGGCCCTGGAATGCGGTTTTAAATCCAAATCTGCTTTCAATAAGTGTTTCAAAAAAATGACAGGGCAAACTCCTTCCGAATATATAAAGCAGATAAAGTAGATTATCTGCGAGTTACTTTACTGCTTTCTTGGAACGCCTCCTGTTTCCTCACCCAAACTACTTATGTCAATACCCTCATAAGCTTCTCCTTGCAAGACGGTGCTTCTATTTGGTGCAGCCTTGCAAGCAAAGTCGATTAGCTCTCCTCGCCTTTGTATTTTTTTAAGCGAAAATTAAAAAGGAGAAATCATGAGAAGATATTATTTCTTTCCTATCGTAATAGTATTAGCACTTGCAATAATGGGAGGTTGCGAACCCTTCGATCCGATGGAACCGGGCAACCTAGTTCCGAAGACCGTCGATGAAGACAGCACTTTGCCTTTCATCGAGGTAAACGGGACGAAACTCCATGTAGAAACCTTCGGCAATCCCTCAGATCCTATTATTATCATCCTTCATGGCGGCCCCGGAAACGATTATCGTTATATGCTCAACTGCAGAAAGTTTACGGATGACGGCTTCTTCGTTGTGTTCTTCGATCAGCGCGGCGCAGGTCTTTCAAGACGCCATAGTTCGGATGTTTTTACCGGGAAAACGTATCTGGAAGATTTGCGTCAGGTCATCGATCATTATCGCCGCTCACCAGATCAAAAGGTCTATCTCATGGGACATTCATGGGGTGCCATGTACGCCACAATGTATATCAATGCTTATCCCGCTGAAATTGCAGGAGCAATATTATCTGAACCAGGAGGTTTTACTTATGACGATATGTATGGATATGTTAGCAGAGTTTCTTCAGGAGTGAATGTTTTTTCAGAGAACACAAATGATGTATTGTGGCAGGATCAGTTTCTTACAGGGAAAGGCCACGAAATGCTCGATTACAAATACATGCTCTCGACTGTCGGCGAGAGCAGCGCAACAGGCGACACGGCTAATGTGCCGATTTGGAGACTTGGAAAAGTATGTTGTCAGGCCATGATGGAAAACAACAAAAGTTTTGACTGGACAACAAACTTACATTCATTCAACATCAAGGTTTTGTTTTTCTACAGCGAGAGAAACAAAGCCTATGGAGACGAATACGCCAGGAAAGTGTCATCGGCCTATCCGAATGTCGAATTGGTGAAAATCAATGGTGTTGGGCATGAGTTGACGTATTTCGCCTTTGATACCTATTACCAGCATTGCCTTACTTATCTGCGGAATTTATAAAAACCACTTAAATAGCATTGAGAGTCTAAAAGTCATGAAAATAATATTGTTCTCATTAATCATTACGACAGCAATCTTTCAGAAATCTTACTCGCAACAATACAACTGGCATGAATTATCGGGCAAAACAAATCACGTCGTTTCGTTGAGCTATGGATTGGACTACGGCATGACAACTTGTCTTGGATACGGTTATAGTTCGTCTGTGGCAGGTCTTCCTTTGGTACTTGCAGTGGATTACAGTTTCCCGTCCGGAAATAAACTATTTGATGATTTCAAAGTGCATACGGGTTTCCATATATGCAGTCCAACGTTCGACAATTTTAGAGCAATCGGCAAATTATGTGCAGACTTCAGGCGTTTGGAGTCCGACTACACGCGCCAATTCAATTTTGGAAGCGATGCAAGTCTCGTTGCAGGCTATTTCCCATCGTCTTTTTTTGTTGCGGCGGAATTCGGATTCGATAAAGCGATCGTTTCATATATCAAACATAAGGAAATGTATTTGGAAATTTATCCAGAGGCGAAAAGCGGCTGGTACATTCCGATGGGCGGGAATTATTATTATGGTTTACAAACAGGTTACTCGTTCGGAAGGCTGAGTTTTATCCTGCGTGTCGGCCAAACCAAAGCCGAGACTAATTTTGATGAGAACTTCTTGCCTTATTACCTAACTCTGGGTGTCAATTTCAGAATAGGTGAAGAGCGATGGAACGCAGGTGAATAGGAAAATTGTCGAAAGTAGAACGGGAATATTTCTCAATCGCTAAACTGCATAGGCCGGGAGCTGTCGTCTCTGCGGTTGCTTTGAGCATTTGGTATAAATTAAAGGACATGAATAATGAGAGCCGCTGCAGGAGAAGGCAGTAGTTATTTGTCCAATGAACTTAGCGCGAACGCGTAAGCTCCAATTGAAATTGCCCTACTGGTTCCGATCTTCGATATCCCCACGCCCGTTCTCATTTCTGCGTCATACTTTATTTTCTTGCTCGTTCCATAAACCTCAATTTCTTTTGCAACGCCTTTCAAAAATTTTTCAAGTTCGGCATCATCTTCCAGGTTATAAGCGTTTTGGACCAGTCTTCGAAATGGTTTCCCTTCCGAACCGACAAAACTGCTGTTCATCTCCTTGACAACATATGGCAGGAAAATCTCTGACGCGCCTGCAAGTCCTCCGCCGATGACTGCGATTCCATCGATCAGAGTGAGCGCGCTCGAAATCGCATCGCCGACGGCCTCTCCCATTTCCTGGAACGATCTGAATCCTGCTTGCTTGTCGCCAATCTTATTCCCAATGCAAATCTCAAAAATATCCTTCGGTTCGGGAGCATCTTCGAATCTGATTCCCGCCTCGCGTGCGTAGACTCTTCTAACTCCGCGGATGCTCGCGTGCTCTTCGATGTTTGCCCTCGGACTCAGCTTGTCTCTCAGCAGCCAGATCTCGGCAGCATTGGAATTATCTCCTATAATGAGCATCCCATCATGGACTATTCCCGCCCCGAAGCCGGTTCCGAGTGTTAATCCCAGCAGGCTCTTATATCTCTTCGGATTTCCTGCTTCAGCTAGAAGACCGTTAATGTAAGGCAAGTAACCTGCATTAGCCTCACCGTAAGCAAACAAGTTACCGTCATTATTGATGAACACCGGAAGTCCGAATTTCTCTTGAAGCATCGGACCCAGGGCAACATCGCCTCTGAAAGCCGGAAGGTTCGGAAGTGCACCGATGATTCCCTTCGGATAGTCTGCCGGGCCGGGAAAAGCGAAGCTTATCGCAACCGGTTTATCCTTGAGCTTACTTTTTATCTGAGAGAATCCATCGACAATATTCGACAGGCATTTATCCAGGTCGTCTGCATCTGATGGCACTGCGATTTCTTCCACGGTTTGGTCGTTTCCTCGGATCGCAGCGAACACGAGGTTTGTCCCACCTGCGTCAAGTGTCATGACGGTCCTTTTGTCGGAGTCAAAATTCATTGATCGCACCTGCCGCCGATTCGTTCTGTCCGTTTGACACCCGACTTCATGTCAAGCGGTCTCGGAAAGTCTGCTGCGGCCAACACTGTGTCCTCTGAGACCATAAAACCCGACGTATGCATACGCGATCAGCGGGACGATGTAAGAAATCTGGAGTCCACCTAGATCGGCGATGTGACCTTGTAGCGGAGGCAGAATTGCGCCGCCGAGAATTGCGGCGACAAGTAACGACGAAACCTGACTCTTATATATACCGGTTCCTTCAAGGGCGAGAGAAAATGTGTTCGACCAACCAATCGAAGTGAACAATCCGACGCCTACTACGCACCACATCGCGATTTTACCTCCTGCCGCGATAGCCGTGAATAATAACAGAACTATAGCTGCCATAAAAATCGTCAGCGTGCGTGCGGCATTCGCTTTTCCGAATTGAAAAAGGAGCCAGCAAGCTGCGAGGAGCGGAAGATAATTCTGTACCATTTGCCACCCGCTGATGAAACCCAAAACAATGAATGCGGCGATCGGAATGCCGGCGAGGAGTACGCGCTTGTTCCTCTGTTTCATTTCGCCGAGCTCAACCGCCCCCATGAATCTGCCGATCAGCATCCCGCCCCAGAACAGAGATACGAACCTGCTTGCTTCTACCGGTGATAAGCCGGCGATGCTTTTCTGTCCGAGAAAGTTGATTATGGAGCTGCCGATTGAAACTTCACCTCCGACGTACATGAAAATCGCGATTACACCGAGGATCACGTGAGGGAACTTTAGTGCTCGCGCACCGCGCTCGATTTTTCCTTCGCCGACGTGTGGTAAATGTACGAAGAAGAAGATAACAGCGAGAATCAGAAATACGATGCAAAATGCGAGATATGGAACTCTGACAGACTCTGCTCCATTAACACCCGCTCTGTTGAAGTATTCGAAGATCAGGTAGCCGCCGATCAAGGGTCCCAAAGTGGTTCCCACGGAGTTGAAGCCTTGAGCGAGGTTCAATCGGCTCGAAGCTGTTCTTTCCGGACCGAGTATAGTGACGTAAGGATTCGCGGCGATCTGCAGCATTGCGAAACCAAGTCCGACAATGAAGAGAGCTATCAGAAACAGCGGGTATGAAATTGCCCCCGCGGCAGGCCAGAACAACGAGCTTCCGACCGCCGAAATCAGCAGGCTGATGACAACTGCATTCTTATACCCGATCTTTGCGATCGGATCTCCGGTCGTCGAGGAAATCAGGAAGTAAAGGAGTGAGCCGATAAAATAAGCGCCGAAAAAGGCGAATTGTACCAGCATCGCCTGGAAATAATTCAGCGTAAAAGCTTCTTTGAACCGTGGTATTAGGATATCGTTCCACGCGGTCATGAAACCCCACATGAAGAAAAGTGTGGTCATGATTGCAAAAGGGCCGCGATATGTCGGTGTCCTGCGAAAGTTTTCGCGCGAGACCGTGTTTTCGCCTTGTGCGTTCGTCATCGGTAGACTCCAATCAGATTAGTTCATAGCATGATCTTACATTGGCTGAGAAGAAATATCTCCTGTCGCGCTATCTCATGCACCAGCGACGACAATTTTCTCGAGCTCCTCCAGCGATTTCCCTTTTGTCTCGGGCATGATCTTCCATACGAAGAAGAAGAATGGAATCATCATGATCGCGAAGAACATAAACACGTTTCCCCCGCCGAAATTTGTGAGTGCCATGGGAAAAACCAGCCCGATGACCGCGTTCATGATCCAATGTGTAAATGAACCAAGCGCCTGGCCCTTCGATCTAACCTTGTTCGGGAATATTTCCGCCAGGAAAACCCAGATGACTGCTCCTTGTGAGAATGCAAAAAATGCTATAAAGCCGATAATAAATGCTACGACTCCGGTGGCACCGAAAAGCGTCTCATCATAATAGTGAAGTGCGGCGCCGCCGAGCGAGAGAAACATTCCTACGGCTCCCACCAGGAGCAAGCTCTTTCGCCCGAATCTGTCGATAAAAAACATGGCTACTATGGTGAACGCCATGTTGGTGACACCGACGGCGACGGCCTGGAGCATCGCAGCGTTTGTGCTTGCGCCCGCCTTCTCAAATATCATGGGGGCATAATACATTATTACGTTTATTCCGGACAACTGGTTGAATATCGCAAGCAGCACGGCGCATGTGATTGCGAATCTATACTTCTTCTGGAAAAGGCTCGTTGTCTTCCGGCCGGATTCGTCTTTTAAAGAGTTGACGATGTCATTTAGTTCGGATGCCGCGTTGAGTGCTCCGACTTTCCGGAGGACTGATCTTGCTTTTTCAACATGATTTTTCTTGACTAGCCATCGTGGACTCTCCGGCACTAAGAAGAGGAGAACGAAAAATATTGCGGCGGGTACCGCCATCACGCCGAACATCCAGCGCCAGTTGTCTGAGCCGGTACTGACAAGTAGATAGTTCGAGAAAAATGCGACGAGAATCCCGAACACTATGTTGAATTGGGCAATCGCAACCAGCCTTCCTCTCAATCGACCGGGGGAAATTTCGGCGATATACATCGGCGCCATTACGGAGGCAGCTCCAATTGCCAGACCTCCGACAAATCTTGAGACAAGGAGCGTCCACCATGCGGTCGACAACGCACAACCGATGGCAGAGACGAAGTACATCGCTCCGCAGATGAAAAGCATGATGCGCCTCCCGAAGGTATCCCCGGGTTTGCCGACTGAAATCGCTCCGACAACTGTGCCCCACAAGGCGACCGACACCGTAATCCCGAGAGTTGCATCGGAGAGGCTAAAATATTGCGATATGAATTTTGTCGTTCCCGAAATTACTGCCGTATCGAAGCCAAACAGGAAGCTCCCCAAAGCCGACACAACTGTGGCAAACAAGAGGTTTCTGTTCATCGCATCACCGGATGATTGAAGGATTTGGAATGAAGTTCCTCATAGTGCCACAATATGAGAACGTTAAACTTTATTTTAAAGAGAGAAAATAGGGAATGAACGAGGCCGTCGGTGAAGCACCGGAGAATTAGCGATTCTCTCGGTTCTCGTAATGCACTTCCGACATCTCGCGGAGCCTTTCGGCAGCCGCTTCGGCAGTAATGTCACGCTGCGGATTCGCGAGCATCTCATAGCCGACCATGAACTTCTTTACGGAAGCCGACCTTAGAAGCGGAGGATAAAAATGCATATGAAGATGCCATTCCGGATGATTCACGGCATCAGTGGGCGATTGATGTATTCCTGAGGAATAAGGAAATGACGTCTCGAATAGATTGTCGTACCGAACGGTAATTTTTTTCAGCGCCGATGCAAAATCTTCATTGTCATCTCCGTTAAACTCAGCTAGACTAGCTTGATGTTTCTTCGGTGCGATTAGAACTTCGAATGGCCACACAGCCCAGAAAGGAACGACAGCAACGAACCGGTCGGTTTCAAAAACGACCCTGTCCTTTTGCTCCAACTCCAATGCAATATAATCACAAATAATACATCGGCCGGTCCGTCTTCGAAATTCCTCAAAGTTTCTCGATTCTTTCGAAGGTTCAACCGGGATTGAGCTCTCGGCCCAAATCTGGCAGTGCGGATGCGGATTGCTGCACCCCATCAGCTCACCTTTGTTTTCAAATATCTGGACATAGTTGACATCATCAAGCTTTCCGAGACTAATATATTCCGACCTCCACACCTCAACAACGCCGGCAATCTGTCGTTCATCCATTTCGGCCAGGGTTAGGTGATGGCGAGGAGAAAAGCAAACGACGCGACAGATTCCGCTTTCACTTTCAGCTTGTATCAACCCGTCGACATTGATCTTTGTCGTCTCGTGACTGAGTGCGCTGAAATCATTGTCAAACACGAAAGTATTTTGATAATCGGGATTTTTCTCTCCGTTTGCCCGTTCATTGCCGGGGCATAGATAACATCCCGGATCGTATGTGGGAAGAACGGTTGCGGATACCCTTTCTACTTTTCCGAGCCATGGCCGCTTGAGTCGTCCGGGAGAAACGAGTATCCATTCTCCGGTCAGGATGTTTCTTCTTCTGTGAGTCTTGGATTGTAGATTCCGATCCATGCTGTCGCTACATGTTGATTAAGCCTTGCCGAAAAAAAATTCAAGGAGACAGTTACAGGCGTTTCGTTCACCTCGAGACAACATCGGCCCCGGAGACAAGTTTACATTCGTAGAACTCTGGCTCTTTTCCCGTTTTCCTCTGATACTCTCTTTTTACACCTACTCTGAAATCCTGTAGAGAATCTTTTTCGATCAAATTGATTGTGCACCCGCCGAACCCGGCACCCATCATTCTTGCTCCGAGTACACCGTCGATCTGGGATGCCGTGTCGACAAGCAAATCAAGCTCATTGCAGCTGACACTATATTTATTCCGAAGGCCGTCATGGGATGCGTAGAGCAGATCACCCAATTTTTCGTACTCTTTCATTTCGAGGGCTTTGCTGGCAGATCTTACCCTGTCATTTTCTTCAAGCACATAACGGCACCTGTCGTAGACGACCGGTTCGAGCTCGTGTCTGCAGTTCTCCAATAGATCGATACTCACATCGCGCAATCTAGAAACCGGATGACCGACGGATGCAATTTTCCTTACGCCGGACTCGCACTGGCGACGACGAAGATTATATTCCGAATTCGCAAGGTCGTGCTTAATGCCGGTGTCACAAAGGACGAGACTTAGATTTTTCATGTCAAATGGGATGTACCTGTAATCCAGTGAACGGCAGTCGAGCTGGAATACCGAGTCCTCTTTCGCGATGAGATTTGCAAATTGATCCATGATGCCGCACATTACGCCGACAAATTGGTGCTCTGATTCCTGTGCCATTGCGGCGAGCTGGACACGTTCGATTCCCAGTTCAAAAATTTCATTTAGCGCAAATGCAAGCCCTGCTTCGATGGCAGCGGAAGACGATAGCCCTGCGCCAATTGGAATATCTCCTCCGAATAAACAATCAAACCCGTGCAGTGCATATCCATTCTTCTGCAATTGATCCACGACGCCGATAAGATAATTTGCCCAGCGCTTTGAGGATTTTTCAGGTGCGTTCACATCAAATTCGCAGCTGTCTTGAATGTCGCTTGCATACAATCTGCATCTCGAGTCTTTCCTTCTTGAGATGACGAAATTTATGGAGCGATTTATTGCCGCGGGAAGGACAAGCCCGTCATTGTAGTCGGTGTGTTCGCCGATGAGATTTATTCTTCCTGGCGAGCGAACGACGATTACTTCGTCCTTCTTTCCGTAAGAGCCGAAGAACTTTTCTCTGACAGCCCGGAAGAGATCGTTGGAAGCACTCAACGTTTCCATCAGAATTCCTTAAAACACTCTTCTTTTGTTGAAGTCACAGCGTCATTCATGTTTAGATTTCCGAATTCCTTTATGACGTAAAAAAACAGCACGGTTTCGCGCGGTTCTCAAAAAGATGTCGAATTTGAACGATTCGACGCTTATGTTAGCGCTAACAAAATTTAATTGCTTTTCGTGTAAATATCAAGTGGCTATCAGTCTTTCTATTGTAATCATTGGGCGGGGTGCATAAATTCAATGAGGGTTGTCTCAGCATTGTCAAGAGAGGCCATCGTTGGAAAAATTGGCGCAACTTGTCTCAAAATCTTATAAGAATATGTCTTATGTTCGATCCTCGCATCATAAGAAGTGATGAATAAGAATAATGCCTCCAAAAATAAGAACGCGAAGCTCATCCAAGCATGTAACAGTTGAGGCGATCGCCTTACGTCTTGGAATATCTGCAATGACGGTTTCAAGGGCGCTCAATGGTCGGCCTAATGTCAGCAAGGAAACCAAAGAGCGAGTCCTGGCCGCTGCAAAGAAATATGGCTACGTCCCCAATCACATAGCACGGAGCCTCGCCACCAAGAAGACAGATACAATCGGCGTCGTTGTACCGGAGATCACTCACTCTTTTTTTCCGGAAGTCATACGCGGAATTGAAGATGCCGCATACGCAGCGGGCTACCATCTTATCCTGGCCCACTCTGCAGAAGACTATAACAGGGAGCTTGATGCGATGAATACCCTGAAGTCAAAGAGAGTGGATGGCATGTTGATTTCCATTGCACAAACGGTCACGGATCATTCTGCATACGGAGAGACCATAGGCCGCGGAATCCCCATCGTGTTCTTCGATCGAGTTGCCCGTGATATCGGCGCGAGCAGCGTAAGTATCGACGATGAAAATTGTTGTACCATGATAACTGAGCATTTGATTGATCATGGTTATAAATCCATTGCTCATCTGAGTGGTCCAACTACAGTATCGATAGGGAAAGAAAGGCTCGCTGGATTCAGGAAGGCATTGAAACACCACGACTTGAGATTTAGACCGGAGCTTGTCGTTCAGTCCGGTTTTCATGAGAACGGCGGATATGCCGCGATGGAGAAAATTCTGCAATTACCGCCGGCTGAAAGGCCGGACGCGGTAGTCGCGGTTAACGATCCGGCGGCATTCGGGGCAATGAAGGCCATGATGGAACACGGACTCAGAATTCCTGAGGACATTGCAATCGTCGGGATGTCGGATGACGTTAGAGCAGAACTTGCTTCAACTCCACTGACTACTATGAGACAGCCGGCATATGAGATTGGAAAGACGGCGGCGGCAACTCTCATATCTGAAATTGAGGGAAAATCAAAACCGGGGAAGAGAATAACTGTCGACACTGAACTGATCGTGAGAAAATCCTGCGGTTGCGGAATTAACTAATACTTTTCGAGATAAGACGACAACAAGAAACCTCACATCCGAAGAAGATGTTCAAGTCGTCATTCAACTATTGCTATAGGCAGGGATAACCCAGATGTCCATGGCCGCCAAGTTGGATTCCGCGGGGAAGCGAGAAATGTTCTTTATGTATTGCCTTCTCAAGGTTGGTCACGGTATCTGAAGTCGCAGTATGTCGTGGTCTCTTGGATAAGAGAAGGAGCAAACTTCATGTTTTGAAGTTTCATTATCAATCGAGGAACGATTTCGGGAACAAATTGTTGGCAATTGGGAATCCACTTTGACATAAACCAAAATTTATTGGAGGAGGAATGAAAATAGGAGTTTTTGGTACCGGAATGGTAGGGAATACTATCGGTACAAAGCTCATCCAACTAGGCCATGAAGTAAAAATGGGATCGCGGACTGCGGATAATCAAAAAGCGGCAGAATGGGTGAAAGCAAACGGATCGAAAGCTTCGCAGGGAACATTTTCCGATGCTGCAGCTTTCGGAGAGATACTCTTCAACTGCACGTCAGGGATGAAATCAATCGATGCGTTGAAACTTGCCGGTGAAAAGAACATGGAAGGCAAAATCTTGGTCGATGTCGCAAACCCGCTCGACTTCTCGAAGGGAATGCCCCCGGCCTTGAGTGTTTGCAACACCGACTCCTTGGGGGAACAGATTCAGCGTACGTTTCCGAAAGTGAAAGTTGTCAAATCGCTCAACACTGTTAATTGTAAGATCATGGTCGAACCCTCGCTTGTGAAGGGTGACCACGATATCTTCGTGGCAGGCAACGACAAAGCTGCAAAGGATAAAATTAGTCAAATGATGAAAGATTGGTTTGGGTGGAAATCTGTTATCGACCTCGGCGACATCACTGCCGCCCGATCTCTTGAAATGTTACTCCCTATCTGGGTGAGGCTGATGGGGATTTTCCAAACGCCGAATTTTAATTTCAGGATCGTGAAATAAATGTCTTGCCCCCGTCAGGCCGAAAGCGGCATTGATGGGGTCTCTCTTGTTGCAACTCTCCGTCATACCGAATAAATTTTCCTAGAGTTTGTTTCCAACCAAAGAGGTGCATATATGACGTATCCGAAACCGACCCGTCGAAGCTGGGCCGAACCGTTCAAGATAAAAGTTGTCGAGCCGCTCGAGACGACGACCCGCCAACATCGTGTAAGAGCAATCAAGGAGGCGGGTTATAATACCTTTCTCCTTCGTTCCGAGGATGTCTATATCGATCTCTTGACCGACAGCGGCACAAATGCGATGAGTGATTACCAATGGGCGGGTATGATGCTTGGAGATGAGGCCTACGCCGGAAGCAAGAATTTTTATTATTTAGAATCTAACATGCGAAAATATTACGGCTACAAATATCTTGTGCCGACTCATCAGGGGCGCGGTGCCGAGCATATAATCTCTCAAATCTTGATAAAACCTGGGGACTATATTCCGGGAAACATGTATTTCACCACGACACGCGAGCATCAGGAGCTTGCGGGCGGGAATTTTGTCGACGTGATAATCGATGAGGCACATGATCCGGAATCAAGTTATCCTTTCAAAGGAAATGTCGATCTTCAAAAGCTCGAAGATTTGATAAATATGGTCGGTGCAAAGAAAATTCCATACGCAAGCATTGCTGCAACAGTGAACATGGCCGGAGGGCAGCCGATCTCAATTGGAAATATTAAAGCAGTTCGCAAACTTACGGCTAAACACGGAATCAAGATCATTCTGGATGCGACACGCGCGGTCGAGAACGCTTACTTCATAAAAATGCGCGAAAAGGGTTTTGAGAAAAGATCGATTGAAGAGATACTGAAAGAACTTTGTTCATACACGGATGGATGCACGATGAGCGGGAAAAAAGATTTGCTCGTCAATATCGGCGGATTTCTGGCCGTGAACGACAAGGATGTCTTCGATGAGGCGCGAAACATGGTCGTAGTGTTTGAGGGACTTCACACCTACGGAGGCTTAGCGGGACGTGACCTGGAAGCCATGGCACGCGGAATGGAGGAGATGGTTGAGGAAGATTACATCCGCTCGCGCATTGGCCAGGTCGAATACCTCGGGCAGAAACTCATGGATTGGGAAATCCCGGTAGTCAAACCTATCGGCGGCCATGCGGTTTTTTTGGACGCGAAGAAGATTTATTCACACATACCTCAGGATCAATTTCCGGCGCAGACTCTTGCAGCGGAGATCTATGTCGATTCCGGCGTGCGAACAATGGAAAGAGGAATAGTGTCTGCAGGACGCGATTCAAAGACCGGAGAGAACCGGCATCCTAAACTCGAGCTCGTTCGAGTGACGATTCCGAGGCGTGTCTACACTCAGGCTCACATGGATGTTACTGCGGAATCGGTCTTGGAAGTCTATGAAAACCGGAAGAAGGTAAAGGGCATGAAGATGGTTTATGAACCGAAGCACCTGAGATTTTTCCAGGCGAAGTTCGCGAGACTTTGAGTACCAGCTCATCATCTTGAACCATTAATTTCTGGCCGATAATCACTCCTGAATAATCTGAACAGGACGTGGCGCCTCAACCGGTGTCCTTCCTTAATGTTGGGATGATCAAATTCTCTCACTCTTTCCATCCCGATCCTTTCCATCACCTTTATTGAACGCCAATTCAAAAGGGACGTGAAAGAATATACTTCAGTGAATTGAAACTCATCGAATCCATAACGAAGGCAAGCCCTTGCTCCTTCCGTCGCGTAACCTTTTCCCCATGCCTCTTTTCTCAAACGCCACCCGATTTCAACGCAAGGTGTGAAGTCAGATCGAAATGTAGTAAGGTTGAATCCCGTGAAACCTATGAATCCCCGATCCTTTTTTGTTTCAACCGCCCAGAGCCCGTAACCATTTTCATCCATGTTCTTTACAATTCTCTCAAGGAATTGGTCGCTTTCCTCGCTCTTCAACGAGTTAGGAAAATATTCCATCACCTGCGGATCGGAATTCATCTTTCGGAACTCAATCCTGTCGGCGTCTGTCCACCGTCGAATACATAGCCTTTCGGTTTCAATGATGCATTTCATTGAGTAGCTCCGTGCGGAAGTCGATAGGAGAATTTTGGAATTTCAATCGCGGCATGTTATTGCGTGGAGCGAAAAAGGGCCTTGAGCATCTCTGCAACTGTATGTGGGTTTCTTCCTTCAATGTCGCTTCTATGGATCATGCCTGCAAACTTTCCGTCTTTCATGATTGCAAACGAAGGCGATGATGGCGGCTGGCCTATGAAATAATTTCGCGCGCGCTCCGTCGCCAGGCTGTCCTGTCCGGCAAAGACCGTCGCCAGATCATCAGGAATGATTTTTCCGTTGAGTGCCATCTCGACCGCCGGTCTGGCGATTCCCCCGGCACAACCGCAGGTCGAATTGACAAAGATCAGTAGAGTCCTCTTGTTATTTTTTATAGCTTCATCGACATCCTCTGGAGTTCGCAATTCCTTGAAGCCGAGCGATCTGACCTTATGTCGAATGTCCTCAACGAATAAATCGATTGTAGCAACCATATATTTCTCCGTTCGTTTGTATGATTAAACAACGAATCGGCAAAAATAGTTTTTAGGATTAACAGCAAAGCTGCGAAGACACAAAGATGCCTAATTTTTTATTCGTGGCTTTGCGTCCCGGCGGTAAAAATATCTTATAGATGTGTGATCGCTTCGAGAACCTTATCGACTTTCTCTTTTGATTCGGCTTCGCAGTAATAACGGATGAGAGGCTCCGTCCCGGATGCGCGGACCAGCATCCAGCCGCCGTCTGCAAAGAAATACTTGTATCCGTCGATTTTCAGGACGTGATCGATTTTGTGTCCTGCGACTTCCTTCAAACCCTTCTTCAACTTTCCGAGAACTCTTTGTTTGTACTGCTCCGTTGTGCGCACGTCGATTCTTCTGTAAACGTGTGGTCCAACCTGATCGAATAGTTCTTTCACAAGTTCTCCGAGAGTTTTTGTGCGCTTCGCCATCATTTCGCAAATCGTCAGTCCGAGGAACAGGCCGTCCCGTTCGGGTATGTGTCCTTTGAGTCCGACTCCTCCGCTCTCTTCGCCGCCGATGAGAACATCGCGGCTAATCATCACCGCGGCTACGTGTTTGAATCCAACGGGCAACTCCGTCAAAGTGAGGTTATATTTCTTTGCGAGAATGTCCGGCATATCGCCGACCGAAACAGTTTTCACGACTTCACCCCGAAGCCCTTTCGTCTCATAGTAATATTTTAGAAGGAGGGCGTATACTTCCTGAGGTCCGACAAAATTTCCGTTCTCATCAACCGCGCCGATCCTGTCTGCATCGCCATCGGTCGCAAGTCCGACACTGTAATTTCCTTTCGGCACGAACTTCAACAATTCACCGAGATGCATCGCGATTGGTTCCGGATGCTCGCCGCCGAATGATGGATTGAACTCATCATGAATTACAGTTGCATCGCCGATGAGGTGTTTCAGAATCCCTTGTCCCGCACCGTACATTGCATCGTGGACGATTCTCAGCTGGGCATTTTTGATTGTCTCAATGTCGATCTTTTTTTTCAGATCATCTATGTAAATCTGGCGAAGATTCTCCTTACTGATCAGACCCTTCTTGCTCAAGTCATCAAAACTTTTCTTTATCGAGTCGATCGATTTCTGAGAGGTCCGGTTTGCGTCCTTCTCGACTTTTGCGACGTATTCGACTTCTTCCGGTCCGCCGAAATCGGCCTTCAACTTAAAGCCGTTGTACCTCGCAGGGTTGTGGCTCGCAGTTATTACGACTCCACCCGCGGCACCGAATTTCGGAATCGCCAGTGAAAGGGCTGGCGTCGGACAATATCCATCCGAAAGAATAACTTTCAGACCGGTGCTCGCGATCACTTGAGCCGCTCTTTCCGCGAACTCCTGCGACTGAAATCGCGTGTCGTATCCTATCAGTATCCCGTTTCTAGCCTTCTTATGCTTTTTGTAAAATCTAGCAGTGGCTAGGGCGACTTTCGATACGTTGTCGAAAGTGTAATCTTGTGCGATGATTCCGCGCCAGCCGTCGGTTCCGAATTTTATTTTTGCCATGGTGATTCCTTTTGATTTTAATGGAATAAAATAAAATTCAACCGTTTAAGTTGCAAAGACGTGACTCAGGAGTGCCATTTCAAAATCAGGGGATTGAATTGGTGCGAAACAATGTCTATGATATTTTCTGGATAGGATATAATTAAGAATGATTTTCTGCGTCTTATGGATGTAAAGTCCTAAAGCTTTCTTTGGAGATAACATGAAATTGCTAATCATCGCTTGCTCCTTTTGTGCCTCGGTCATTGTTTGCTCCTGCATTCGCACTGGCTCCGGCACAACTGGACCTAAGATTCCGCAAACGATAGCCCTCGATGGTTATGGAGAGGAGCTTGATTCTACATACTACAAGGTTTGGTCGGATAGCTCATGGGAGGAGTTCTATCAGGATACGACTATAAACGGAGTGACCTACACCGTACTTCTTGATGCCTACGGCGAAGAAAGTCTTTACGACTCGGCAGGCTACTCCGGCTTCATTCTTCCTCAAACAATCTTTGGGGATACCGTTATTATATTTGATGCGCCGCTTCCTTCCCTGCCTGATACCATGGTTTCTGGTCAAACATACGTATTGAAGACAACTTTCTCTTTTCAGGGAGTGAGTTTTGTTCTTGAAGACGACGAATCCTTTCAGGGTGCGACCGCTTCGATCAACCTCCCATTCGGCACGTTCACGAATTGTCCGGACCTTGTATCAACCCAATCGATAACCGGCGGCGGGGAGACTGTGGCAGGAGGAGACCTCGAATATTGGCTAGCCAAAGGTCCTTCAGACATCCAGCAGAATATAAATTTGAACAATGGATACACATACACCATCGAAATGGTCTACGGAGTGGTCAACGGACAAGGCTGGGGTGTGAAGTATCCGAAAGCGCGGCTAAGTTACAAAGCATTTTCTAATGGGACGGTCACAGGACGGCGGCTCATTATAGACTCTTACCGATCAATATCTCGAATTTATACTATTGTACCTCCGATTCGTAGCAGGAAAAGTAGATGAATGTGAGTCAGGGCAGGATAGCTTTCGGCCTGTCCGATCTGTTGTTGAAATTCCTGTTCATTACATTTATATTCACGAAACGAAAATCGCCTTGAACTACCATACAAGATTTCGTGTCGACTCATTTCTTATCAAGGGGCAAACAATTTTTCCCATAAACTAAAAAGGAGCTACTCATGGCTGAAGAAGTGAAAACCATTTCACGTACCCAGTCTTTTGTGCCTGCCGAAACTACGATGAAGGAGTTCACTCTAAGAGCGTTGCTGCTAGGATTGGTAATGTGTGTCATACTTGGAGCGGCAAATGCATATCTGGGTTTGAAAGCGGGAATGACTATCGCTGCTACTTATCCGGCGGCAGTCATCGGAATGGCAGTGCTCAGGATAATGAAAGGGAGCCTGCTCGAGGAAAATTTTGCAAGAACAGTCGGCGCAATCGGCGAGTCGATTGCAGCGGGAGCAGTATTCACTATTCCGGCGTTTTATATTGCCGGGATCTGGAAGCAATTCGACAGCTCTCATTATCTGGAAGCGACCTCGATCATGTTAGTCGGAAGCGTGGTCGGAATTTTGTTTGTCACGGTTCTCAGGCGCGTCATGGTGGAAGACAGAGAGCTTCCGTTTCCGGAGTCAGTAGCGGCATCCGAGATTCATAAAGCAGGCAGGACGGGCGGAACAGGTGCGAAGTATCTTTTCAGCGCGATGGGACTTGGAGCCCTGATTCAGGCGCTTGGAGAGCTCAACTTCTTTGCCGGTGCATGGGAAAGGTTTATCAAATTTACTCCTCTTTCGATGACTCTCAAAAATGGTGCGGGCACTTCCACGGTTCAATCCGGCGGCGGCACTCTCATCACGACTCCCGGCGTCAGCCCGGCGTACGTCGGCGTCGGCTATATTATCGGGCCGAGACTCGCCGGACTGAATTTCGGCGGCGGAGTCTTGAGCTGGGGGTTGTTTGTTCCGCTTCTTCTTTACTTCGTGGGCCCCAGTGCTCTTCCCGCGGACGCATCGCAGGATGCTTGGATCGCGCTGAGCTATTCTGTCTGGTTGACTCTCGTTCGTCCGATTGCAATCGGCGGAATGATTTTCAGTGCGGCATATACGCTTTATAAAATGAGGAAGAGTCTGAGCGTCGGTCTTGGTAGAGCTGTAAGCGACGTGAGAAAAGCGGCAGCCGGCGGAAGAGTCGAGATCAGAACCGAACGCGACATGGATTTTAGGTATGTAGGCGGCGGAATTCTTCTGGCCGGCGTCGCAACATTTTTCATATATAATTATTTTGCGCAAGATGTCTCCGCCGCTCTCACTGCGACGGTTGTCATGCTTGTGACGGGGTTTTTCTTCGCTGCAGTTTCGGGATACTTGGTTGGAATAATCGGATCGAGCAATAATCCCGTGAGCGGACTCACCATTTCTACACTATTGATCGCGGCGATTCTCATGGTCGTGCTCGGGCAGACAGGCGTTGCCGGAGTCGCGGCGGTGCTCGGTGTTGCTGCTGTGGTTTGTGTCGCTGCCGCAGTTGCCGGTGAGATGCTTCAGGATCTAAAAGTCGGACACATACTTGGTGGTACACCTTGGAAAATGCAGGTAGGCGATTTGATCGGCGTGCTTGGCGGATCTGCGATTATGTTCATCCCTCTCATGATTTTGAACCAGGGCGATATCAACCAGGGCGGAATCGGCTTCGGCGGACGAAACCTGCCGGCTCCGCAAGCCGGCATGATGGCTGCACTCGCTCAGGGAATCGTCGGTGGACACATGGCCTGGCCGCTCATCGTCGTCGGAATACTAATGGCTTTCGGATTCATCATCAGCGGTGTGAAGAGTCCGATGCTGGTCTTCGTCGGAATGTACTTGCCGTTCGGAACGGTGGCTGCGATATTCGTAGGCGGATTGATACGCGGAATCGTCGATCTCATCGGCAGGGGCAGAAAGTACAACGAAGCGCAGACAGGGAGGGTAGAGAACACGGGAATCCTTCTATCGTCCGGCTTAATTGCGGGAGAGGCATTGTGCGGACTCGTGTTCGCTGCCCTCGCCTTCTACGACATAAAATGGTTTTCTATTTTTGTCAACCCGAGCTTCGGAGTCAGTTTGTTCGTGTTCCTGCTCCTCGCTGTGATTTTGATTTACTTTCCGATTCGCAATGCTGGATCACCCGATCAGCCTGCCCCGCCAAAGGCAGCAATGTAGGGACATAATCGGCCATTTTAATATAGGGCGGCTGAATTAGCCGCCTTTTGTGTCCCGGTGAAGCACCGGTTTTCTCTTACAGCTTTCGTGTCTGTCAGCTATATTTCAATTCAGACATTCCTACGAACAATAAATAAAAGGAAAGCCATGAAGCATTATTACCTTTTAGCTCTTTCTTGCCTCTTGCCTTTGATTCCTTCTCTCTCAGTTTCGGCTCAGCCAAAATCTTCCACCGATTCGTTAATGTCCTCTGCGACTTTCAGCGGCCTGCAGCTTCGTTCCATCGGACCCGCGTTCACTTCAGGCAGAGTGGCAGCATTTGCAGTCGACCCTAACGATCGCGCGCACTATTTCGTCGCCGTCGCATCCGGCGGGGTGTGGGAAACGAAAAATGATGGCACATCATGGACGCCCGTCTTCGATAACGAGGGCTCGTATTCCATTGGCGCAATTGCAATGGATCCGAAAAACCCTTTCGTTGTCTGGGTCGGGACAGGCGAGAACAACAGCCAGCGGAGCGTCGGATACGGTGACGGTGTTTATAAAACGCTCGACGGCGGAAAAAGCTGGACTGACGTTGGTTTAAAAAAATCAGAACATATCGGAAGAATTCTTATCGATCCGCGAAATTCAAACGTTGTTTTTGTTGCTTCGCAGGGGCCGCTCTGGGGTCCGGGCGGCGATCGCGGCGTCTTCAAGACAACCGACGGCGGCAGGACATGGAGGAACGTTCTCAGTATCAGTGAGAATACCGGTGTGAACGACATCGAAATGGATCCGACGAATCCTGATCTTTTGTACGCCTCATCTTATCAGAGACGCAGGCATGTCTGGACGTTGATCGATGGTGGCCCGGAAAGTGCGATCTACAAATCGACAGATGGCGGCGAATCCTGGAGAAAAATTTCGAGCGGTCTGCCGACCGTCGACATGGGGAAAATCGGTCTTGCGATTTCTCCGGTTAAGACTAGCGTGGTGTATGCAATTGTTGAAGCCGCGGAAGGACAAGGCGGCGTTTTTCGATCCACCGATTTTGGTGAAACGTGGGAGAAGCGGAATAGTTTTGATCAGACGGCGATGTACTATAGTACAATCTACGCAGATCCGAGTAATGTCGACAGAATCTATGTCATGAATTTCATGATCCAGGTTTCCAACGACGGCGGGAAGACTCTCACGCCTCTTAATACTAAATCAAAGCATGTCGACAATCATGCCATGTGGATCGATCCGCGCGACCCGCGTTATTATCTCGTCGGCTGTGACGGCGGAGTTTACGAAAGCTACGATCGTGGCGCGACATGGGATTTCAAAAATAATCTTCCTGTCACGCAGTTCTACGACGTCACGGTGGATAATTCTAAACCGTTCTACTACATCTATGGTGGGACTCAGGATAATAACTCGATGGGTGGTCCATCACGGACTGTGAGTGCATCCGGTATTGTCAATTCGGACTGGTTTATCACAGCCGGAGGCGACGGCTTTCAATCGCGCGTCGATCCCGAAGATCCCAACACCGTCTATTCGGAGAGCCAATATGGCGGACTTGTTCGCTTTGAAAGAAAAACGGGGCAGGTCCTCGGAATACAGCCCCAGCAAGGGGAAGACGAGGCTCCGCTTCGCTGGCAATGGGATTCACCGCTCATCATCAGCCCATTTTCTCATACCCGGCTCTATTTCGCCTGCAACAAACTCTTTCGAAGTGATGATCGAGGTGATACCTGGACTGAAGTCAGCGGAGACCTGACGCGGCAGATAGATAGGAATAAGCTGAAAGTCATGGGAAAGATCTGGAATGTTGATGCAGTTGCAAAGAACGCCTCTACAACTTTTTACGGCACGTGTACCACGATATCAGAATCTCCGATGAAGGAAGGACTCCTGTACGTCGGTACGGACGATGGGTTAATCGAAATGACCGAAGACGCAGGCAAAACATGGAGGAAGATAGAAAAATTTCCCGGCGTACCCGAAATGACTTATGTCTCTCGAGTTTATGCATCGCAATTTGATCTGAACACTGTCTACGCTACCTTCGATAATCACAAGAACGCGGAGTTCACGCCATATGTTTTGAAAAGCACTGATCGAGGAAAGTCGTGGACCACGATCAGCTCGGACCTTCCGAAAAACGGGCCAGTCCTTGCTTTTACAGAAGATTATATCGATCCCAATTTACTTTTTGTCGGCACGGAGTTCGGCCTGTTTTTCACAAGCGATGGAGGAAATCACTGGATTCAGCTCAAAGGCGATATGCCGACGATTCCCGTGCGTGATCTCGTAATTCAGAAACGCGAAGGGGATTTGATCGCAGCCAGTTTCGGAAGAGGATTCTATGTCCTCGACGACTATTCTCCGCTTCGTTCTGCGGATGAAAGGTCGCTTTCACAATCGGTGCTTCTTTTCCATGTCAAAGATGCAATGCTTTATATCCAATCTCAACCTCTTGGCGATTCTGGAAAGGCTGCTCAAGGTGAATCTTTCTTCGCTGCACCCAATCCTCCCTTCGGGGCTACGTTCGCTTACTATCTGAAGGAAAGCCTCAAAACGAAAAAGGAAATTCGTCAGGAAAAGGAGAAGGAGGCCGAGAAAAAGGGCGAAGAAATTCCATATCCTTCGCAGGAAGAGCTGACCTCAGAGAGCATGGAATCTCAGCCTGTTGTTGAACTGAGAGTGACAGACGAGTCGGGAAATGTCGTGAGAAAAATAGACGGTCCATCGACAGCGGGCATGCACCGTGTCAACTGGGATTTGACTTACCCAGATATGATTGCCTCCGGAGGGAGCGATGGCTCCGGCCCTCTCGTGATGCCTGGCAAATATTCGGTGACGCTTTTTGAAAGAATCGAAGGTAAGATGGTACAGCTATCAAGTCCCCAAACATTTGCGGTCTACGTCGAAGGAGCCGACACCATGAAGCATGAAAACCACCAGGCACTTATCGCATTTCAAAAGAAAGTTGCGAGCTTAAACGGTGAAATCCGTGGAGCCATCGAGACCGCTAACCTTCTGAAAAATAGGCTCGGTCTAATCACGCAAGCCTTGAGGCAAACTCCTGCCGCTGTTGACAGTCTGTGGATCATGGAACTCGGTATCGAGAAGGCGGCAGATTCAATACTAATTGCACTTCGAGGCAATGAGACTTTGCGTGCCTTGAGCGAAAATACGCCGGTATGTATCAGCGAACGAGTGTCCACGATAATGGGAAATGAAGCAACCTCTACCGCGAAGCCTCCTCAGACCGACATCAACTCATTTGAAACAGCGAGCGAAGAATTTATTCTGGAATCGGGCAGGCTGAAAGAGCTTGTCGAGGTGCGTCTGAAAAACCTGGAGGAGGAAATGAAAGCATCGGGATCTCCCTGGGTACCGGGCACGCTTCCGGAATGGAATGGGAAATAAAAAACAGGACTAGAAGCACGCGGAGGTTATTAAGTTGCTCTGGTAAAGCTGGCCGTGTTCGTCGGAATCCGTACTTTCGACGTTGGCGGTGCAATGTTTTGTTTACAATGAGTTAAACATAGAGTAAAAAGGATTTCATAACTGTTACATAAAATGATAAGCTGAAACGATAATACATGCGGAGTTTTAGAATGGCAAAAATAAGACCGAGATTTGCCCTGATGTCATGTCTTTTCGTGTGTGCATCCTGCAGTTTCGCGCTGGCACAGAGTGAGAATGAGATGGAATTCGACGAACCGGGCAGCGAGCAAGTCCTCAATCGTCAATTGTGGGAATTTGCCAAAGGGACCCCGTACGAATCTGTAGAGGCTTATGTCGAGAGGGCGCAAGAGAAGTCACGCACAGGAATGTCCGACGAGATAGAGCTTCCGACCGGCTGGAAGATTCATCCTGCCGGAAGACAAATCCAGGTCGGCCACCTTCCTTATGAAGCAATCATGTATAACGGAAAGCTTGTCGTGCTCAACACAGGTTACTATGCCGGTTACTCTCGTATTACGCTGGAGGATACCCTCGAACCTCAGGGAGTTTCAATCATCGACCCTGAGAGCGGAGAAATCCGAAACTCATTGAAGCTTGGTTGCATATTCCCGAGCGCAGTCGTCGGAGCGGACGCATACCTGTATGTCAGTGGCGGGTTTGATTCCACCATTCATAAGATTGACAAGAACTTTCAACTAGCTCAAGAGTACAAAGTCGGAGGTTACACAGCAGGACTTGCCCCGGTTGATTCTCAACATATCGCGCTTCTTTATATGGTTACGACCGATACTTCAAAGACTTCACGTGATCCTTTCGGCATGGGCCATTATGTGAAAGGCAGGATCGCACTGTTGAATCTCGTGAACGGGGATGTCGAGCGTGAGGCCGTCGTCGGTTATTTCCCCTATGCTGTCGAATTTTTGAACGGGAAGTTTTATGTGAGCGTATTGGGAGAAAATAAAATAAACGTCTATGATTCGCGTTTTCGAGAATTGAAATCGTTGAAAGTGGGAAGCGCCCCGGCAAGTATGACTGTTGATGGAGACTATCTCTATGTGGTGAACACAACTGCCGATGAGCTTACGGTGATAGAAGCGAAGACCGACAAAATTCTTCGCAGGATCTTCGTGGGGAAGCATGGATACAGGTCCGGTGTTTCTCCCACTTCTTGCGCAATCCTCGATGGTAAACTGTACGTAAGCGAAGCGACTCTTAACGCTATTGCGGTCTATCGGTTAATAGACGGAAAGCTTCTCGGTTATATACCCACGGGATGGTACACCACAAAGGTTTTGTTGGACGGAAAGAATTTGTATTTCCTCAGTGCTAAAGGGATACTTCCAAGACGTCCCAATCCGAATGGACCCTCGCCCATTATAGAAGGCCATAAAGAGGATTATGTGCTAAATCTCCTGAAAGGGACCGCTGGAATTGTTCCAATGAATTCCATAGATGATGATTTGTCCGAATGGACCAAGGAAGTTGAAGACGGCTCGCCTGTTTATAGTCCGGAGAAGGGCCTCAAGCTTCCGATCAAACATATTTTTTACATCATAAAGGAAAACCGATCTTACGATCAGGTACTCGGAGACCTCGGAAGAGGAAACGGCGATTCGAGTTTGACGATCTTCGGGAGATCGATCAGCCCCAATGTCCACAAGTTGGCGTCGGACTTTGTTACGCTCGACAATTTCTATGCCGATGGTGAGATAAGCGTACTCGGACACAGCTTCACGACAAGCGGCTATGCAAGTCCATTTCTAGAATGGCTCGGCAACGCATCGTACAGCGGCCGATACAAGGGGTATCCGTTCGGCACAGTCCCAGCCGTTTTCTCGAAGGAGTACATTTGGGATGCGCTCGACTTAAAAAGGGTCGATTACAAAATCTATGGCGAGCCGTATTATCTGATGACTGCTGCTTATAGAATCATCGAAAAGTTTTTCGGTGCAAGCAGCGTCATTGCAGAAAAATTTTATTCGAATAGCATGGCACTCGCCGCGAGTGTAGACAGAGGGGCAGAGTTCAGCGAATTCGTGCAGACATTTTATGGAAAGGCAAACAACAGAAAGAGCGCCCTCAAGCTTCTGAACGATGATGCTTTCACGAAGGGAATATCGAGAATTTTTACGGGAGATGAAACGCTTCACAATGCCCTGCGGAAAAATCTCCGTTTCAGGAGGGCATTTGCAGATTTCTTGTACCACTATTCTTTCAATTACTGGACTTGGGATTTGTGGTATTCTGACCTGCGTCGGTTCGAAGCGTGGAAAGCTGACTTCGAGCAGCAGTTGAAATCCGGAAAGGTCGTGCCGTTCGAGTACATCTGGCTTCCTAACGATCACACGGGAGGAATAAACCCCAATTACCAGAATCCGTATCAGCTTGTTGCACAGAACGACGCTGCGTTGGGTTTGATGGTACAGACGATTGCCGCGAGCCCCATCTGGGAAAACAGTCTGATACTTGTGGAGGAGGACGACGCTCAAAATGGTCCTGATCACGTCGATGCGACGAGGACTGAGGCTCTTGCCGCCGGCCCGTACGTTAAAAGAAATTCCGTCGTTGACGACCGCTATGACCAGCTCAGCACGATCAGAACCGTGGAATTAACCCTTGGACTCAATCCACTCAACTTTGAAGATGCGGTAGCGGTACCGATGTTTAGTATCCTTTCTTCTAAACCCGATTTTACAAAATTTGATTCCGCCCCTCCATCAGATAGTTTATCTGCTTCAGACAGATTCATTCTTGAAAGAATGGCGGCTCATGCAGGGGAAGAAAAATGAGCAAGGAAATGAAAATATCCGCGCAGGAACTGGCAGGAATGATCGATCATACTCTTCTCAAGCCGGAAGCGACGCCACATGAAGTGGAACAACTCTGCAAGGAGGCAATCGAATTCAACTTTGCGAGTGTCTGTATAAATCCATGTTACGTTGGACTTGCGAAGGCCAGACTGATGGGTTCGGCAGTAAAAGTTTGTACAGTCATCGGTTTTCCGCTCGGTGCAGCTACTACTATGTCGAAGGTGGGTGAAGCGAAAGAGGCGATCGCGAACGGTGCGCAAGAAGTGGACATGGTCATTAATATCGGGAGACTGAAGTCAAGAGATTATGGTTATGTAGAAAATGAAATCCGCGAGGTCGTGCAGTCTGCTCACTCGAGAGAGGCAATCGTGAAAGTCATAATTGAAACCTGTTTGTTGACGGACGAGGAAAAAGAGAAGGCATGTCTTCTCTCCAGGAATGCCGGCGCTGATTTCGTGAAAACATCTACGGGGTTCAGCAAGGGGGGGGCGACGACGGCCGACGTTGCTTTGATGAGGAGAACAGTCGTGAACAAGATCGGTGTGAAGGCATCCGGCGGTGTGAGAAGTTACGATGAAGCAATCAGTATGGTAGAAAGCGGCGCGACAAGAATCGGAACAAGTTCGGGCGTGAAAATAATTTTGGAAGCAAGACAGCGTATCGGCTAAGCAAAAAAGTTTCTTAACTCCTTCAATTTTATCCCTCCTTTTTTCGTTGTTGAATTACGCAACGGGCAACGCTGAACATTTCACCACCCTGCAATTCTTCTAATTCAACCGAGATTCTCCGATTCCAGTGAATCTTCATTTCTTGAACGTTGAAGAATTCCATCCGATCGCTCGTGGCGGGAGAATCTTGATCGAGCTGTCTTTTACAATCTGGTAAGTCATATGAAATCAATCGATTATGGTGGAAGAAATTTCGTGGAACAGCGTATTTCGGTATAGCAATTGCAAAATATTCAGTGAAAATATTCTCGTGTAATACGGAAATTGAAAATGGAGGTTTAAGATGGTTGCGATATTTGTAGTAGCGACGATAATCGTGTTTCTTATTATCGATTATTTCGTGCAGCGTGCGGAAAAACATAAAGTGGTACAAACTTCGTCGGCGACGGTCAAGGCCCGGTTTATCATTCCCAAAGGGTATTTCTTCGGAAGAGGACATACGTGGATCGAAATCTTATCGAACAGCCTGGCGAGGATCGGACTCGACGATTTTTCCCAGAAGATTATCGGGCGAATTGATGAGGTCGCTTTCATTCCGACGGGCAAGGAAGTCATGAAAGGTGACAGACTCTTCGCAGTGCAACAGGGGAGTAACGCCCTCTGGTTCCGTGCGCCTATTTCGGGAAAGGTTGTTTCATTCAATGATGAGCTTACACACTCGCCTGACGTCGTCAGGAAGAAACCTTACTCTGATGGCTGGGTTGCTATAATAGAACCGGCAAACCTTGAAAAGGAAACAAAGCTTCTTTCGATGGGAGAAGAGGCAGCACAATGGCTTAAGGAAGAAATCAAAAGATTCAGAAATTTCATAACGGCGCAGGGAACCACCAATGCGTCGTCCGGTCTTCCGGCATTGGCTGCAACAGCGGCCGCCCGAACCGGAGCGACATTATTGGATGGCGGAATTCCTGTTGAAGGTGTCATGGAACATTCATCGAAGGAAACATGGCAGAAATTCGAAAACGATTTTCTGACAAACGGTGATGCAAAGTAGAGTAATGGAGCATGAGATGCAAAAGCAATTTGGAATTTTGGTCGATACGACGCAATGTATAGGGTGTATGGCGTGCGAAGATGCATGTGCCGACAAATGGGGTTTCCCTCATACCGACGTGCACGAGCTTTCCTGCAACAAAAACACCGTGGTACAGCAGTGGGGCGATACTTATGTACCGAGGCTCTGTATGCACTGCGAAAATCCCGCATGCGCATCGGTCTGTCCGGTAGGTGCCTTGCACAAAACGGCGGACGGCCCTGTGGTTTATGACGAAAGCAAATGCATCGGTTGCCGCTATTGCATGCAGGCATGTCCGTTCCAGGTCCCGAAGTACCAATGGAACATGCCGAATCCGAAAGTGACGAAGTGTAACATGTGCTACGATAGAGTTGAAGCGGGCAAGCAACCAGCATGCGTCGAAGCATGTCCGGCGCAGGCGAGGATTTTCGGATACCGTGACGACTTAATGGAGGCAGCGAGGCAAAAAATAAAAAGCAATCCTCAAACCTACGTCCAGCATATTTTCGGGGAAACCGAAGTCGGCGGCACCTCGACGATTTATCTCGGCAGCGTTGATTTTGCGAAACTGGGATTCAGAACGGATCTTCCGCAAATTCAACTCCCGCAATATACATGGAATATCATGTCGAAGATACCGGATTACTTTGTCTGGGGAACGACATTGATGACGGGATTCTGGTGGCTGACTAATCGAAAAAAGAAAGTCGCGGAATATGAAGCCAGGTTAAAACGTGAGGGATCAAATGGCAACGATAAAGACGATGGGCGGAATGCCGATGGAGGTCGAGATGGACACGAGTAAGTTTTCTTACACAATTTCAAATTGGTTTAAACACTTTACTTTTTGGAAATGTGTCTTTCTAGTTCTGGTAATTGTGGGTTTGTATTCCACGGCGATAAGGTTCGCATTTGGACTTGGTGCCGCAACGAATCTGAACGATAATTTCCCATGGGGATTGTGGATCGGATTCGATGTGCTTTGCGGAGTCGGGCTTGCCGCCGGCGGATTTGTCATCGCGGCATCGGTTTATATTTTCCATCTCGACGACTACAAAGCATTGATAAGACCAGCTGTCTTGACTGCGTTTCTCGGATATGTTCTCGTCGTGTTTGCCCTTCTTTTCGATCTCGGACGGCCGTGGAATATCTGGCATCCGCTCGTGATGTGGAATCCGCATTCGGTGATGTTTGAAGTGGCGTGGTGCGTAATGCTCTATACTGCCGTCCTTGCGCTGGAGTTCAGCCCGATCGTACTGGAGAAGTTCAAATTGGAAAAAGCACAACGGGCCGTCCACTCGATAATTATTCCGCTGGTGATCTTGGGCGTGATGCTGTCAACACTTCATCAATCATCGCTCGGCTCGATGTATCTGATTACTCCCGAGAAAACCTATCCGCTATGGTACTCTGGAAATCTTCCGTTTCTTTTCTTCCTGAGCGCCGTAGCCGTCGGCCCGGCGATGGTCATAATAGAATCTTTTCTGAGCTCGCGCGCATTTCATCGCGAGATCGAACTGCCGCTCTTGTCTCGTCTCGGAAAAGTATCGGCGGTTGCGTTGGCAGTATATCTGGTTTTAAAAATGGAAGACGTCGTAAACTATAATCTTGTTTCGCATTTGCTTACCTCTAATCTCGAAGGAATACTCTATTGGATTGAGATCGTGATCGGCGCGCTCCTTCCTATGATCCTTTTGATTGTTCCAAAAGTCAGGACGAGCAAACGCGGTTTGTTCGGTAGTGCAATCCTGGTAGTGACCGGATTTGTTTTGAACAGGATGGATGTCAGCATTACTTCTCTGGAGCGGTACTATGGCACAAACTATTTCCCCAGCTGGATGGAGATCTCCGTGACAATGATGATAGTCGCACTCGGTTTTGGTGCGTTTGCGTGGGCAGCAAAGAATCTCGCCGTTTTTCCGAAGGAAGATAAGGTCAGAGTTCATGATGAAGGTTGCGAGGTGGTTATAGTCGATGCTCCTTCGAAACCCATCCCGGTCTTTGTAGAAACAAAAGCAAAATATTAAGCAGAGAGGTGTATTATGTCCGAAAAATCGGCTGGACAGGATCTCAAATCTATGAATCGTGTGATTCCCGAAGGCGAATCAAGCTGTATTTGGGTAGATGCCGGAGTCGTCTCTTATAGGCTGTGTGATCGCAATTTCGAATGCGAGGATTGCCCGTTTGATCAAGTGATGCGGCGGGAGTCTCGTCGAGACTCCAATGTCTCAATATCTGCTAAAGATTGGTCGAGTGAAAAGAAACACTTCGACCAATCTTTCACCGGGCACGAGACTATTGCCGATCTGGTGAAAAAATTCTTTTCTGTTTCCGCTGCGTGCGAACTTCCAAGCAGGCGCTTTTATTCCAGGAATCATGTTTGGGCAAAAAAGATCGATGACGGCTGTTATCGAATCGGTTTAGACGAGTACGCCGCTTCGCTTCTTCGTGATACTTGGAGCGTAATACTTCCGCAAACTGGAACAGTGTCCAGGCGCAATGCACCATTATCATGGGCCATTCTTGAAGATGGCACTATAATGGTACGTTCTCCGCTGAACGGAAAGGTATCGATGAGCAATTTGCATTTGAAGGAGTCTCCTTCTCTGATCGTCTCCGACCCGTACGAATCGGGCTGGATTTGTGAAATCGCCGGCGTGGAGGACAAAGCGGTAGGATCAAATTCCTTCGACGAAGCGGCGGGAAAAAAATTCTACGACAATCAATTTGCCGAGCTGGAGAAAACAATCGTATCCGAACTTGAGCGGAAGCCTGAGCTCGTCGGGGCTACGATGATGGACGGCGGAACGAGACCGAAGACTCTGAAAGATCTGCTTGGCCCTCAAAAGTATCTTTCCATTTTGAAATCGCTCTTGTCGATGGACCTGTAATTTCTGATAGCGGAATTCTGCCTCGTTGATTGATACTTCCGCGTCTTTTTATTCTTTCATGCCTTCGCCAAGCCAAACATAATCGCATTTCACATCAATTTCACACAATTCGACTAGCCTTCTGTCGTCTTTCTCGGCATAAGGATTGTTGAAATTTCTAACAAGGATAATGATGCGAATTACAAGATTCTTGGCCTTCAGACTGGTCGTTATCGTGTTGCTCGTGATGCTTGCTTCAACTGCAATCTTCACAAGCTTAATGCTTAAATGGCATTCGGAAAAATATCTTAGCGTCAATAAGGACTGGGCTTTGCGAACGAGCGACCTGATAAAGAGATCGACTCACTACAGCATGTTGGAAAACAGGCGTGAGGATATCTACCAGACTATCAATACTCTCGGATCGGAGCCGGGCATAGAAGCAATTCGCATTTACAATAAGAAAGGTGAGATTACCTTTTCAACCGTGAGCGGGGAAACGGGAAAACATGTAAACACCGGTGCCGAAGCGTGCAACGTCTGTCACCAACCTGGAAAACCGTTGCCGTCAGATACCTCAAGCGGTCTAACAAGAATTTTCCTTTCCCAGAAAGGCTACCGCGTTCTTGGAGTGATCACACCTATAAAAAACGAACCGAGTTGTTACAATACGGATTGCCACGAACATGCTGCGTCTCAAACCGTTCTGGGTGTCCTCGATGTTATGCTGCCGCTCAAGGAAATGGACGCGAGCCTTTCCCAGCTTCGAGGAGCAACTTATCTGACATCTGCGCTGATGGTCGCAGGCGTTACGGTTTTTGCGGGGATATTTATCTGGATAATGGTGAACGTGCCGGTAAGGAAATTGATTCGCGGGACGGATGAAGTCACCAAGGGAAACCTCGGATACCGGATCATGGTACGCTCTCATGATGAGATCGGAGACCTTGCGGCTTCATTCAACAAAATGACCGAGGAACTCAGGAGAGCGAGGGACGAACTGACCAGGTGGGGACAAACGCTCGAAGAAAAGGTCGAACAGAAGACCGAGGACTTGAGAAGGGCATTATCCAACATGGTACAGATGGAGAAAATGGCTTCGCTGGGAAAGCTGTCCGCAAGTGTGGCGCACGAGCTGAACAATCCTCTTGCTGGAATCTTAGCATACGCAAAACTCTTGCGCAAGAAAATATCCAAACAGGATTTTTCTCCGGAAAACCTGAAAGAGATCGACGATGAGCTGAAGATGATCGCAGACGAAACTGCGAGGTGCGGAAATATCGTGACAAACCTGCTCCTGTTTTCGAGACAGAAAGTCGGTGAATTCCGTCCTCAGAACCTCGCTCTGGTTATTGAACAAAGCGTTAGACTCATTGCGCATCATTTGGCCATGAATGATGTCAAGTGTGAGGTCAAGCTTCCCGGTGAGCCTATTGAAATCAATTGCGATCCTCAGCAAATTGAACAGGCCATGATAGCCCTTGAGATAAATGCGATCGAGGCAATGCCGGAAGGAGGCAATCTGAGGATAGAGCTGCAGAGAGTTGCAAACTTAAATGCCGCACAAATTAGAGTTGAAGATACAGGCATCGGAATCAGCGAAGAAGATATTGATCATATTTTCGAGCCGTTCTATACGACCAAGATAGACGGAAAAGGCACGGGTCTCGGCCTGGCGGTCGTGCACGGAATCGTAGAGGGCCACAACGGCAGGATAGAAGTATCGTCGAAGGTACACTGTGGGACTACGTTCACGATCACTTTTCCAATAGGTCCGAATGCTTCTTCGGAGAAGGAATTTGCAAATTCACAAAAGAGTTGAAAATAAGTATGGCGAACATTAATAGATCGGAGCAAGCGAGTGTTCTCATTGTCGATGATGAGCTTTCAGTTAGGGACTCATTGACAAAGTGGTTCATTGAAGACGGCTACCGCGTCGGTGCGGCGGAGAACGCGAATAAGGCGCTGAATCTCATGAACGATGGACCATGGGATGTAGTGCTTCTAGACATAAAGATGCCGGGCATGGACGGGCTTGAACTGCAAAAGAGATTGAAGGAGATCGACAAGACTTCGGCAATCATCATGGTCACCGCTTTTGCTGCGGTTGACAGTGCGGTGCAGGCTTTGAAAGAAGGAGCGTTCGACTACATAACAAAGCCCGTTGATCCGGAGCATCTGTCCCATCTCGTGCGAAACGCACTCAGGACAAAGAAATTGTCGGATGAAAATTGGCGGCTGCGCCAGCAAATGTCGGAACTTTCGGGCGTCGAGGAAATCATCGGAGAAAGCCAGCAGATAAAAAAAGTGATCGAGCTTGCAAAGACTGTAGCGCAGACAGATACAACCGTAATGATCCGGGGCGAGAGCGGCACGGGCAAGGAATTGATCGCACGAACCATCCATGCGAACAGCACGCGAAAATTTTTCCCGATTATTACAGTCAACTGCGGTGCGGTGCCGGAAACCTTGTTGGAGAGTGAGCTATTCGGCCACGAGAAAGGAGCTTTTACCGGCGCGCAATACAGACGTAAGGGTAAGTTTGAAATGGCCGATGGCGGCACAATTTTTTTGGACGAGATAGGAACGATCAGTCAGAAAATGCAGGTGCAGCTTCTGAGGGTGCTGGAGACAAGGCAATTCACGCGTGTCGGCGGGAATGATTTGATCTCAAGTGATTTTAGAGTAGTCTGCGCGACAAATCGTGACCTCGAGGCGGCAATCGCGGAAGGAAATTTCAGGGAAGATCTGTATTACCGCTTGAACGTGTTCACCATATTCATTCCGCCTCTCAGGGAAAGACGGGTTGACATCCCACCGATGGTGAATCACTTCATGAAAAAATATGCTGCTTCTATGAACAAGGCCATGCTCGAAGTCGATCCGGAAGCGATGGATATTTTGATTCGCAACAAATGGCAGGGGAATGTACGCGAGCTTGAGAACGTCATCGAGCGTGCGATGGTCCTGGCAAAACCGCCATCTGTCAAGGCATCCGACTTGCCCTTCCAGCTTTCACAGATTCAAGATGAAAACGGCACGGGCGAAGATTCGCTCATGAGCATGGAAAAAATTCATATCGCAAGAATTCTCAACAAATATGGATGGAACATCACGCGAGCGGCGGAAGCCCTCGACATAGACCGGGTCACGCTTTACAACAAAATTGCTAAATACGGTTTGAAGAAACCCTGAAAGCTGTGACTTACTTCAGAAGTGAGTCATAGCAAGTTTCGCCTAACTGCTCGAATAATGTCATCCATACTCCTTGTTGCAATCGCACCAGTAGATGTTTCTGTATTGTCCCCGCTTACCGAATCAATCGGGAAAACTTTTGAAGCGCGCGTTGATGTAATTCAATCCCCGCCGTTAGACGGTTCATTTGCATTTAATCTTTCACGGAACCAGTATAACTCTACTTCAATTCTGTCCGCGTTGCTAGAAAAGTCTGCCGAATGGATCCGTCCGGCAGATTTTTCTAATGGTCCGCCCTCCGTCCCTGCTGAACGAGACTTCACCAGGATGAGGTCGGGAGGCAAGATCCTAGGAGTTACCGATGGAGATATCTTCGTACCGGTTCTTACTTATGTTTTCGGAGAGGCGCAGTTTGATGGGAAGGCTGCCGTTGTTTCATCGCACCGGCTCAGAGAGGAATTTTACGGACTCCAGCCCGATAAGATCGTCTTCATGTCCCGACTGGCCAAGGAGGCAATCCACGAACTCGGTCACACTTTCGGACTGATCCATTGCGGCAACTATTTATGCGTCATGCACTCGTCAACGGGCGTTGAAGAAGTCGACGTGAAGACGGACAGGTTTTGCGACGAATGCAGAAAGAAGCTGATTGCTCATGGCTGGTAGCATGAAATATTTCACATTTTGAACCGCAGATAAATTCATAAGATCAATTCCCAGTATCCAACGTCAATCCATTTATTAAATTTGTATCCGACCTCTTTGAAGTGTGCCACTTTCTTGAACCCGAATTTTTCATTGAGCGCGATACTTGCCGGGTTTGGAAGTGCGATCCCGCTTATTACGGCATGGAATGATTTTTCTTTCAGTATCCTGAGAAGTTCTTTCTTCAGCTGCGAGCCGATTCCCTTTCCGATGAATCGAGAGTCAATATATGTTCCTGTTTCCACCGATTTCCGGTACGCCGCACGGTCTCTCCAAGTTCTCCCGTAAGTATAACCGACCACTTTTCCATCGATTTCGTAAACAAGCCATGGATAATTCTGCATCGCGGTTTTGATGCGTCCCATCATCTCATCCAGCGGTACGGGAATCTCTTCGAATGTGACAGAAGTGTTCTTTACATACTCATTATAAATGTCGCAAATGGCCTGCGCGTCGGACAAGCCCACTATTCGTATCATGGTTGCTCCGTAATATTATTTACACAACAAAATAACGACCGGGGGAAGAAATGAAAAGGGTTCGAATTGTATTGAATCGCACAACCGTTTGTGTTTAATTAAAGATGGTCAGGGTTGAAAAGTGAAAAGCCAGCCTGCTTTCAAAGCCGCACTCCTCGCCGCAGGAGGTATCGTCATAGGGAGACAATTTTATGTCTATTCCTACGTCTTTCTTGCAGCTGCGATTTGTATGACGGTCGCCGCATCGTCATGGCTCATCCTGAAAAAGGGAAGGATATCTCCGGTAATCTCCGGTCTCATCTATTCCGCGCTTCTCCTCTCTTTTGCCTTTTACATAAGCGTATCGTCATTGTCGCCAGCCATCCTTGCGAATTTTGCCGGCTTCACCGGCACTGTTGATGAGACTCCGCGCGGTGCGCCTGCTTATTCAGTGATGCTCAATGACTGCCGCGGATACGATAAAAAATGGTACAGGATCGCTGGTGATCTCATTGTTTCCTCCTCTTTCGAATTGAATTTGTCCGTCGGAGATAGGGTGGCGATCATCGGGAAAACGACCCCTCTTTCGAGCGCGAGAAACCCGGGGGATTACGATTGGAAATCATTTTACGAATTGAACGGAATTGCGGGGAGGATATTTGTGGAGGGCAAAAGAGATATCCTGCTGGTGTACCATGATACGAAGTTCAATTTTCTTAGGGATGTCATAGTACCGACGAGAGATTTTTTGCGCTCCAAGATCTCGGAGTTCATGCGAGGCGATGAAGCGGAGCTTGCAAAGGCCATGATCTTAGGCGAACGCCGTGGAATCAACGGGGAAATCGACGAGCAGTTTGTCAATACCGGTACGATTCATATCCTGGCGGTTTCGGGATTACATATCGGTTTTCTGACGGGGATGCTGATGATAATGGCGGCTCTTCTGAGAATTCCGAGGAGAATGCGGTTTTTTGCGATGGCTCCGATTTTGATCTTATACGCCTTTGTTGTCGGTTTGATGCCGAGCATAACACGCGCCGTCATCATGGCTTTGGTTGTTCTGTTCGGACTTTTCTTGCAGAGGAAACCGCAGATACTAAACTCCCTGGGATTTGCCGCGCTTGTTATTTTGGCTCTTAACCCATCGCAACTTTTCACGCCGGGGTTTCAATTGTCGTTCGCAGCGGTGATGTCGATCGCCTTCTTACACCAGAAAATTCTTGCGATGGTCCACAGAAGCTATCCAGCTTTAGAAGAACGTACCCTTCTAAATTCGATTGTTTCCCTTTCATTGTTAACGGTTGCCGCGACCCTCGGAACTGTTCCGCTTACCGTATATTACTTCAACAGGATCTCTCTCGTTAGTGTTATTGCCAATTTGTGCATAGTCCCGCTTGCAGGGATTTTTGCAACCATGACGTTCACCTCTATCGGCATGAGCGTGCTGTCGTCGTGGCTCGGCGGGATTTTCGGTGCCGCATCCCAATTGACCGGTTTTGTAATTCTCAAAATCAACTCGCTTCTCGGTTCGTCGAACTTCAGCAGCATGACGATTTCCGATTCCGGCTGGGTCTTTGCAGCTCTCTTTTATTTATGGCTTATTGCAGTAATTGCATTCCCCATGGCAAGTTCTTCGTCCGCTCAAAACTACCTCCGGAAAAAAATCATCTTTGCGATTCTTCTCGGTGCAAATTTCGTCCTCTACGGGGGATTTATGGGGCATCGAAAATCGGATACGAAATTGTACGTGCTGGATGTCGGCCAGGGTGATGCGATATATGTTGAGCTTCCGGATGGGAAGAACATGCTTGTGGATGCAGGGTTTAAGTTTAGAAATTATGATGTCGGTGAACGCATAGTGGTTCCTTTTCTACAGCGTCACGGTGTCCGAGAGTTGAACTATTTTGTGACAACACATTTGCACAGCGACCATATCGGCGGTGCAGCATCAATAATAGAAAAGTTTAAAATTGACAGCTTCATCTACCCTGATCAATCATCAAACTCGCAAGTGTGGCTGAATACTATGGCACATGTGAAGGCATTCAAAATTCCTGCAAGGATCGCGTCTGCAGGGATGATTTTAGATTCTTCTCCAACATGCAGAGTCTACGTACTGCATCCGAATCCAAAATATGTCGGCGAAGGCGGCCTCGCTTTTAAGACGAGACTGAACGATGGCTCGATAGTTCTGAAGGTGTGCATCGGAGGAAAGAGTTTTCTTCTTGCAGGAGACGCTGAAAAGCGTGTCGAGCATGATCTGGTAAAGATTTACGGACCATTTTTGTCCTCTGATGTTTATAAGGCGGGACACCATGGAAGCAACACGAGTTCGTCGGCGGAATTTCTGCAAACCGTTCACCCGGCTTATGCTGCAATTTCTGTAGGGATGAACAACAAATTCGGTCATCCATCTCCGGAAGTCATAGAAGAAATGAAGAGGGAGAATATCAAGATCTGGCGGACCGATTCAATGGGTGGAGCTTTCTTCGACGTCACCCCTGACACTGTGAGGCTTGTTCAGTGGAGATGAGTTGGCGGACAAAGGATAACGTGATGGAACAGTGATCGCTCATCAGATTATGGTGCCCGGGGCTAATCATGTAAGCATCCCTCGACTCCTTCGGAAGTAGTTTACGTTACAGTGATCATTTTTTCCATCGAGATGCTCAAGATTTTTTGTTTTTGCGGCGCAGAAGTCTTGTCGCGGTGCGAGCCAGACATGTTTCACACCTCGCAACGTACGCAGCGCCCCGTAACTTTCGAAAAAATTGAACGTTATGTCGCTGGCGAGCGGTTCGCAACCTTGATTTTTACTCTATGCAGGTTTAAATTTTACAGCAAAAAAATAAGGCGGAAAGTTTGATCACCCAGAGCTCCGATGACAAAAACCTGCAGGACGAGTTAAAAAATACCGGAAGCATTCCCGAACACATCGCCATTATCATGGATGGCAACGGCAGGTGGGCCAAGCAGCGGTCGCTTCCTCGAGTCGCCGGTCATCGAGAAGGCGTAGCTTCGGTTCGAGACATAGTCGAGGCATGCGGACAATTAGGAGTGAAACATCTTACGCTTTACGCATTCTCGACGGAGAACTGGAAACGGCCGGAGCAGGAAGTCTCGACATTGATGAGGCTTCTCGTCAAGGCGCTGAGGGATGAGACAGACAAGCTTCACGAGAACAACGTCCGGCTTACCGCCATAGGCGACCTTGAGTCGCTCCCTCTCATTGTCCAGAATGAACTGAATGACGCGTTGGAAAAAACGAAACGAAATACCGGATTGAATTTGAATCTCGCACTGAGTTATTCCGGCAGATGGGAGATAACGGAAGCGGTCAAGAGAATGATTGCCGACGCTATTGACAGGAAAATTTCTATTGACGATGTAAGTGAGTCCGTTATATCAAATTATCTCAGCACTTCGAGGATGCCAGATCCGGACCTGCTTATAAGAACAAGCGGCGAATTCCGATTGAGTAATTTTCTTCTGTACCAGCTTGCATATACTGAGATATATATATCAAAAGTTTATTGGCCGGAATTTCGAAGAAAACACCTTTACGAGGCGATAAGCGATTTCCAGAAACGTGAACGTCGGTTCGGGCTTGTGAGTGAACAAGTCAAACACCTGCAGACTTTTTAGTGAATTAAGCCGGAAGTATTCTTCAAGCGTGGATAACCTGCGGACCTTTCCTCCGTCTAAAGAAGTGTCGAGTTTCGGTAACAATTTGATTCATGGAGCCTTTTTTCGATAAATGAAAAATATTCTATTAGCGGTCATTATATTTACCGGCATTGCGAATGCTCAAGTTCAGAGTCCGCAGAAGGCAAAGCCTTTGAAAATTCTCGGGATATCGGCTGAGGGAAACAGACTTACTGATGCTGGTGCGATCATCAGATATTCCGGATTGAGGGTCGACGGCGAATTCACACCTGGGGGTGATGAGATACGCCAGGCAATAAAACAACTATGGTCCATCGGGATATTCTCCGACATCCAGGTTCTGATCGACAATCAGGTCGGTGACGGCGTTTATCTCCTCATTCGAGTGAAGGAATACCCCAGGCTGAATGATATCGTGTTGAAGGGGAATGATGAGCTGAGCGAGAAGGACATCAAGGATCAGATAAATCTTGTCAAAGGCCAAATCGTAAACCGACAGGACCTGAGCACCATTGTATATAACATAAAGAAGAAGTACGAGGACAAAGGGTATCTCCTTGCTAAGATAGATCCCGAACTTGTGCCGGTCGCCGATACCGCGGGTGCACCTGTCAATCTCGTCGTAAACGTAGATGAAGGCAAGGAAGTCAAGATCGAATCGATAACCTTCGGCGGCAACAGAGATTTTGACGACGGCGATCTGCGCGGTGCGATGGATGATACTAAGGAAAAAGTGTGGTGGATGTTCTGGAGGAGCGCGAAGTTTGATCAGAAGAAATACGATGACGACAAAGGGAAAATCCTTGACTTCTATAGAAAGAACGGCTACATAGATGCTTCGATACTCTCCGACTCAATATGGTACAGCCCGGACAAGGAGAATATGTTCATACATATTAACGTCGACGAAGGAAAGAAATATTACATCAGGCATATTACGTGGGAAGGGAATACAAAGTACCCATCTAGCATTCTGGATGAGCGGCTTGATTTGAAAGAGGGCGACGTCTACGACAAGGAGAAATTCGACGAAAATCTCCGCGGCAACAAAGACCAGACCGATGTCGCGTCCTTATACTTGGACACCGGTTATCTTACGTTCAGTGCCGATCCGGACGAAGTACGTGTTCCGCCGGATTCCGTGGACCTGAAAATAAAATTATACGAGCGGAATCAATTCCGCATCGGCGAGATCATTATTACCGGTAATACTAAGACCCAAGACAAAGTCATTCGTCGCGAGCTTTTTACAGTGCCGGGCGATTACTTTTCGCGTGCAATGATCATAAGAAGCGTAAGGCAGCTTTCGCAGATAAACTATTTTGATCCGGATAAAATTAAGCCTGATTATTACATCGTGAATGACTCCACGGTTAACGTGACTTACGATGTCAAAGAGAAATCGAGCGACACCTTCAATGCCTCGGTCGGTTACAGCCAGGCTTTTGGATTCACCGGTTCACTCGGTTTATCGTTCAACAATTTCGATATAGCTCATCCATTCGAGGGTGGGGCAGGTCAAGCGTTAACCTTTACCTGGCAGTTCGGAGTAAGCACCTACTATAGAACTTTCAGTCTCGGATTTAACGAGCCGTGGTTCATGGATACTCCAACTTCTCTCGGCGTGAACGTGTATGACACCAGACAGATTTACGGAGTTGACTTGAGAATGACGGGTGCCTCAGTGAGCGTCGGACGGAGATTTGATTGGCCCGACAGATATTTTCGTGGCGACTGGATCTTTTCGGGCCAGAAGGTCGATGTGGCAAACGGTGAAGCTTACGGTTACTTGAACGGCGATTACAGCGAATTTACGGCCACGCAGGTGATTTCCAGAAACAGCACCGATAATCCAATTTTCCCGACGATAGGATCGAATCTTTCGTTGACAGATGAAATAGCCGGTCCCCCTGTTCTGCCGGGGCAAATAAATTTTCACAAACACGTTTTCTCCGCAGACTGGTACACGTCGCTGCTCGGGACAAGCAGAGTTGTCCTGTACAGTGGAACAATGTTCGGGGTCGTCGGCGCTATAACAAATCATCCTATAGTTCAGATCAACGACGAATTTTTCATGGGTGGAACGGGGCTCGGCTACATTTCCACGACACCCTTGCGTGGGTACGACGATAGGGCTGTCGGTCCCAAATCCCCTGATACCCCGGGTGGAAATCCGCTTGGCGGGCTGGTCATGTTCAAGCAGACTTTCGAGATGCGTTTCTCTCTGCTGACCGATCCGATCCCGCTGTACTTGCTGTTGTTTGCCGAAGGTGGAAATGTATATAAAGATTTTCACCACACCGACATATTCCAGCTTGCCCGGTCGGCGGGTTTTGGCGCACGCGTTATGATTAATCCGATCGGCATGGTCGGATTCGATTATGGCTACGGTTTTGATTCAGTCGCTCCCAATTCTCCTCCTTCCGGCTGGCATTTCCATTTCCAGTTCGGAAGGGGCTTTTAAAAGCTGAATTTGTTAATTTTATAATCAATAAAGAAAGAGGTTAGAAGTGAAAGAAAAATCGGTTGTTTTGATTTCGGCTGCCGTCATTTTATCGGCACTCGGATTCATGTTTGCAGCATCGCCGAATAGCTCTCAATTGAAAATCGGCTATGTCAATTCCGCAACTATTCTCGATCAAATACCGGAAGCACAAGCGGCTCAAAGGAAGCTCGATGCGCTGATGAAAGCGTGGAGTGATACCGTCAACCAAATGTCGCAACAATATCAGGACAAGGCGGATGCTTATCAGAAACAATCCGCCATGATGACAGATCAAGCGAAACAGGCAGCACAGCAGGACTTGAACACTCTCCAGCAGCAGATTTTACAGTACCGACAGGAGAAAGTGGCGCAGGGCGGCGAACTCGATCAGACCCGCGAGAAGTTGATGAAGCCGATTCGCGATAAGGTTTATAAGGTTATCGCTCAAGTTGCGAAAGAAAAAGGAATGCAGTATGTCCTTGACAAGCGAGACGAATTGGCGATAATACTTTATGCAGACAAGAACTTCGATCTTACTTACGACGTGCTGGGCATTATAAATCGCGAAGGTAATTAAGACTTTATGAAAATTGTAGCTTCTAAAACGTGGATTCTTGCCTGTGCCATGATGGTTTCTTCTGTCGCCTTCGGGCAGCAGAAGATCGGGTGGGTCGATTCTCAAGAAATCATGAAACAGCTGCCGGATGCTGTCGAAGCGCAGGGCAAGCTTGATGCTCTCGTTGCGCAGTGGCAGGGTGAGATCAGCAAACTCCAGACGCAACTGCAACAGGAAGCCGACGATTACCAGAAGAGGCGTCTCATTCTCCCGGAGCAAGCCAGGGTACAGGAAGAGAACAAACTGGCAGACATGCAGAAGAAAGTATCCGATCTGAGAAATCAAAGATTCGGACAGAACGGGGACCTTTTTCAGCAGCAAAATAATATTATGCGGCCGGTTCAGGAAAAAGTAGTGCAGGCGATCCAGGACGTTGCCAAGGAGCAGGGTTATGATTATATCTTTGACAAAAGCGGCCAGGTCCTTTTGATGTATGCGAACGACAAATATGACGTCACTTCGCTTGTTCTCGATAAGTTGAAAATCCCGACGACGAACAAACCCGGTTCCACCACACCAACGCAGCCTACTCCCGTGCCGCAGAATACACAACCCGTCGTACACTGATGAGAGTTTCCGAAATCGCCCGTGAAATCGGAGCTCGCGTCGACGGGAAACCGGATGCTGAAATAATAGGCGTCGGGAAAATTGAAGAAGCAAAAGCCGGCGAAATTACTTTTCTTGCCAATCCGAAGTACGAAAAGTATGTTTCGACTACCTGCGCGACTGCAGTAATTGTCTCGGAAAATTTCAAAACAAATCGAAAAGACATTACGCTGCTCCGCGTGAAGGATCCGTATGTCGCTTTCGTTTTTGCATTAAAAAAACTGGCGCCTTCCCGCGACCTTCTTCCGCCCGGAACGCACCTGGCGGGCCACATATCTTCGAAGGCAAAGTTGGGGAAGGATGTACGGATTGGCGCTTGTGCCATCATATTGGATAATGCGCAGATCGGGGACAGAACAATGATTTTTCCCGGCAGCGTCGTGGGAGAAGATGTGGAAATCGGCGAAGACTCGGTGATTTATTCAAATGTGACTATTTACCAGGGATGCAAAATCGGAAACAGGGCCACGATACATGCCGGTACGGCCATCGGAAGCGACGGTTTTGGATTTGCGCCGAAGGATGATGGCACATACGAAAAAATTCCGCAGCTGGGAATTGTCGTTATCGAAGACGATGTTGAGATCGGGTCGAACTCTTCGATCGACCGTGCCACTTTGGGCGAAACCAGGATTTGCAGGGGCGTTAAGATAGATAACCTGGTACAGGTTGCCCACAACGTCATAATAGGAGAGGATACGGTCATCGCGGCACAAAGCGGAATTTCTGGAAGCACGAAGATCGGCAAGCACTGCATGGTCGGCGGGCAGGTGGGCTTCGCGGGCCACCTTGAGATTGCCGACAACACGAATTTCGGCGCACAGTCAGGAGTGCCGAAATCGATAAAGGAGACCGGAAAAACATATTTGGGTTATCCTGCCAGAGAGCTGCGGGACACCCATCGGATCTGGGCAGCTTCGGAAATGCTTCCAGGGATAATTCGTGAATTCACCAAGCTGCAGCACAAAGTCGAAGAATTGGAAAACAAGATGAAAGGCCGCAGCTGATAAGGATCGCCGTTTTGCTGCGGGCAATGAGTCGTTGGCTGCTAACTAAATTGTTATTGAAACAGAAAAAGAGAGAGTAATATCATAGATGCTTGTTCAACAGCGTACCATTTCAAAAAGCGTTTCTTTTTCCGGAGTGGGTCTTCATACCGGACTCGAATCGACAATCACGTTTCTTCCCGCACCAGAAAATCGCGGAATTGTATTCCGTCGCACGGATGTCGGCGGCAACCCTGAGATTCCTGCGATTGCTGACTACGTGGTCGACGTTTCGCGAGGTACGACCCTCGGCATCGGCGATGTCAAAGTTCATACCGTAGAGCATGTGCTGGCGGCGATCGCGGGCCTTGAGATTGACAACATAGTAATCGAGGTAGATGCGCCCGAGCCGCCTGTGGGCGACGGCAGCTCAAAACCGTTCGTCGATGCGTTGTCGAGCGCTGGATTTACACAGCAGGACGCTCCCAAGGATTATCTCATCATCGACCAGACGGTTGAGTACAAAGATGATAAAAAAGATGTCGACATGGTGGCACTTCCGCTTGACGATTTCAGAATTACTATAATGATCGACTACAAGAATCCCGCACTCGGAAGCCAGCACACCGGCCTATTCTCTCTTGAAGAAGAGTTTGTAAAAGATTTTGCTTCGTCGCGGACTTTCTGCTTCCTGAAGGAAGTCGAGATGCTGCACGAGAACGGCCTCATAAAAGGCGGGAACCTTGACAACGCGATCGTAATAGTTGATGATGACATGACTCCCGAAGAGTTGAAGAGACTCGGGAAGAGACTGGGAATAAACGGATCGATCATTTTAGGATCGACAGGAATTTTGAACGATAAGGCACTGCGGTACAAGAACGAACCGGCTCGTCATAAGCTTCTGGATCTTATCGGTGATCTTGCGCTCGTCGGCGCGCCGATGAAGGCCCAGATACTTGCAGCGCGGCCCGGACATCCGCATAACGTGGAGTTCGCAAAGAAGATTCGAAAACTTTACCAGCAAAAGAAAATAGTAAAGAGGTACCAGTTTACTAAAACCGCAGGCGTAATCTTCGATCTTGAGGCAATAAGGCGAATACTTCCGCATCGTTATCCGTTTTTGCTCGTTGACAAAATCGTCGACTTTAAGCTGGACGAAAAAGTCGTCGGAATAAAAAATATTTCCGCCAACGAGCCTTTTTTTGAAGGGCACTTCCCGTCCAGGCCTATCATGCCGGGGGTCCTTATAGTGGAAGCCATGGCACAGACCGGCGGTATTCTTCTCCTGAACGGGTTGGAAAATCCCGACGGCAAATTGGTCTATTTCATGGCTCTGAACAATGTGAAGTTTAGAAGAACAGTCGTGCCGGGCGATCAACTGGTAATGCAGGTCGAGATGATTTCCCGCAGGAGCAAGATGGCGGTATTGGCGGGGAAGGCTTTTGTAGACGGCACTCTTGTGGCCGAGGCTGAAATGACCGCGGCAATAGTCGATGCGAACAGCAATGGCTCCAATTGAGTTCGCCAACAGATCGGGTTTGGAAAACCAACTCAAAGTGATTTGTAAATGCCAACTTCAATAGATCCGAGAGCGGTCGTCAGCCGAAAGGCACAGCTGGGGAACGAAGTAAGCATCGGTCCTTTTACGATTGTCGAAGATGATGTTACGATTGGCGATGGCTGCAAGATAGCTGCGAATGCGCTGATCGCGAACGGTGCACGCATCGGGAAAAATTGTGCCATTCATCACGGCGCCGTCGTTTCGAATGCCCCCCAAGATCTGAAATACCGGGGAGAAGAAACCATAACAGAGATCGGCGACAATACGTTGATCCGCGAATTTGTAACCGTGCATCGTGGTACAGCGGAAACAGGGAAAACTGTGGTCGGTGCCGATTGTCTTTTGATGGCGAACGTCCATGTCGCTCACGATTGCAGGGTCGGAAACAAATGTATTCTGGCAAACGTCGTAGCACTCGGCGGGCACGTGACACTTGGCGATTGGGTTATAATCGGAGGATTAACACCTGTACACCAGTTTGTCAGCATCGGCTCTCACGTCATGATAGGCGGCGGCTTCAGGGCCGTACAGGACGTGCCGCCCTATGTGCTTGCCGGCCGCGAGCCGCTGCGATACGAAGGTGTGAACGTGATCGGACTTCGCAGGCGTGGATTTACACGGGAACAAATAGAAAACATCGAAAAAGCCTACCACGTTTTGTATTCATCCGGTCTGCTGTTCAGCGAGGCCATCAAGAAAATCGAAAACGAGTTTCAGCATTCTGAAGAAATCTGTACCATCCTGGAATTTTTGAAATCTTCTTCCCGCGGCATCATCCGCAAATAAAAGAGGTTACAATCGGTCCTGTTCCAAAAAATCTATATGACGGCGTGCGCCAACCACACCTTCCCATATGCAAAGCAAATATGATTGAACGAGAGATGGAGAGGGACACTCACCTTCAACCATCGGCTGATCGAAATTGGATTTGCGTCGACACGGGTGAACATGACGGCAGGTTCAACATGGAGTTCGATATCCGACTCGTGAACGAGTTTGACCTGGATGACACTCCGATTCTCCGTTTTTATTCATGGAAGCCTTATTGCATTTCGCTTGGAAAGAACCAAAGTTATTCTGATGTAAATACTGCACTCGCGGCACGGGATGGGATTGAAGTTGTGAAACGGCCTACTGGTGGAAAGGCTGTTCTCCATGGAGAGGAATTGACTTATTCAGTTGTGATGAATACGAGCGGGTTGAAGGTCCGCGAAAGTTATAATCTGATCAGCAAGGCACTTGCAGAAGGTTTAGGGATCATCTGCGGCGACCTGGAATTATCTCAAAGCTCAGCGGATTTCCGAAAGCTGTTCCATGATCCTTCAACGATACCGTGTTTTGCGACATCCGCTGTTTACGAAGTCGAATGGCACGGGAAAAAAATTGTCGGGAGCGCGCAGCACAGATTTGGCGACGTTTTGCTTCAACATGGCTCCATACTGGTTGGGAATTTTCACAAACAAATTGTGAAATACCTCAACGTTGACGATGAGGTTAGGCGGAAAGCATCGGCCGATCTCGATTCACATACGGCTGTCCTGGAAGAAATCCTGGGAAGGAAAATCGATCCTGCGGAAATAAAAGACTCGATCAAAATCGGATTTGAAAAAGTGTTTGGTGCAAATTTCTCTGAGAACTTAACAGGTGTTGCAGCTTGTTAGATCTTTTTCTAAAGGAGGATATCATGGCTGAGGTTGAAAAATCCAAGGTGGTAACGACCCGGACTGTAATTCAATTGAAAAACAACGGCGTAAAGATAGCCGTATTGACGGCATATGATGCCATTGTCGCCCGCATACTCGATGAGTCGGGAATCGATATTATCCTCGTCGGCGATTCCCTCTCGAATGTTGTGCAAGGAAACGACACGACGATTCCGGTAACTCTCGAAGAAATGATCTACCATGCAAAGATTGTCGTTCGAGCGGTGAAGCGTGCGCTTGTAGTCGTCGATATGCCGTTTATGAGTTTTCAAGTCGACGCGCAAGATGCCATCCGAAATGCGGGAAGAATACTGAAAGAGACCGGCGCTGGTGCCGTCAAGGTGGAAGGAGGCAAAGCAATCGTCGAATCTGTTCGAAGGATGACGGAGATTGGAATCCCTGTCATGGGACACCTTGGATTGACGCCCCAGTCCATAAATAAATTCGGCGGATATAAAACTCGCGGTTTGGAGAAAGATGAAGCCGCGAAAATCTTATCCGATGCAAGACTTCTCGAGTCTTCAGGTGCATTTGCGGTCGTGCTGGAAAAAATCCCTGCACGGTTGGCCGCGAAAGTCACGAAGAGCATCAGGATTCCGACGATCGGAATCGGGGCCGGCGTGCATTGCGACGGACAAGTGCTCGTCTATGCCGACATGGTCGGGCTGACGCAGGAGTTCAAGCCGCGATTCGTACGCCATTACGAGAACCTTGCGGAAAAAATGCACGATGCCTTTGTGAGGTACATCGGGGACGTGAAAAACGGAAAATTCCCATCGAAGGAAGAAAGCTACTAGTGAATTTCCAGTGGATACGTTTGGGGATCGCTTGTCTTTGAAATAGAGGCTGTGTAAATTCTTCTGGTACCTGATCCGAGTAGAATGGGTCAAGGTAAGATTGCCTGGTGCAAAGGTGTGATTGTTGTGCAAGAAGCTATAGTGAGTTGAAATATGTCAGGGCGATATTTCGCAGATATTCGGGGGGAGTCGTGTCGCGACAACATACACATATGATTGGTCGGGATAAAGCAGTTTTCCTGATTGTCTCCCTAACCTGCTTGGAAATATGCTTTATGACGTCTCTTGTTCCCAACGGATTCTCACAAGCCAGAACTACCGCAGATTCGAACCAGAGCGCGGATACTACACGTTTAATTTCCACGCTTGGCATCGAGCATATTCAAGTTGCTTCGTTGCCAATGCAGAGAATGGTGACGAAGATCCCGGAAGAATTAGCACAAGCGACAGATGCTTTTACAGGTAAGCCGTCGCGAAAGGCGGTGAATGTCAACATAGTCGTGAGTCCCGAGGAAGCAAAAGACGCAGCAGTCACTGTCGTGCAGAAAAGCAAGATGACTATCGAACCAGGCTCAATAACTGTTTCCTGGATTACTCCCGATACAATCGGGACGTGGAGAGCGCCTCTTTCATTGGCTCTGCTTGAAGGAGACTACGATGTTGCGGCGACGAAGGCTGGTTTCAGGTGTGTGGAGGAATCCATCAAACTTTATGATACCCGGGACCGTGAAGTATCGATGGACATGCTCTCGCTTGAGTACTTGCGGCGACAAAGAGAACAATGGGGCACGTGTAAATGGATCAGTGCAGGAGTTGCTGCCTGTGCAGGACTATCTACGCTTTTCTTTTACGAAAGGATCGGGACATACACAAACAGGTACAATACGGCAGTGGGCCTCTCTGATATTCAAGCAGACAAGAATTCCGTGAGGACGAATCAGAATTCATATAGAATATCGTCCACAGTAGCTTTCAGTGCTGTCGGTAGTTTTCTTATAACGTGGTTGATTCAAAGCTTATACCACGAATGATAATCATGAAAAGTAGATTGCACCTTTTTATTGTGATCCTTCTTCTTGCTTTTATCTCTCTATCGTGCACCAAGAAGGTCGAGTTTAACAACCCGTTCGATCCGAGTGTATCATTGGCTCCGCCAACCAATCTTCGCGTAGCGTCGGTGACAGATAGCTCTCTGTTATTTCAATGGAGCGACCACTACATCATCCGCAGCGAAGCTCAAACGTCGATTGCATCAATCATGTTCGAGGGAAGCTTTGATGATACTGTTTTTTCAGTGATAGACACTTTCAGTGCAACCGACACGACGGGGATTGTAAGCACAAAATTTGATACCACCAGTCAGACGCAATACTTTCGCATCTTTGCAAAGATAGGTGAGAGAACATCAACTACTTCAAACGTGGTAGCCTGGATAAAATCGTCGATCAATCCATTCGGACTCTCATTAACAAGTGTTAGTGAATACGGGCGCACGCTAAACTGGCGTGAGTCGTCTTCCCTTGTTGAAAAATTTCAAATCGAAAGAAAAGCAGGAACCATTGGAAGTTTCGATGTTATCGGAGTAACTCCTCCCAGCGTCACGAATTTTCTTGATACAGCAATAATTCTTACGAACACCACTTATTATTATCGAGTCTGTGCGATTTTACGAGGGGGTCTTAAGAGTCTCTATGATACGGCTTCGATTTATATTTCATTTCCTCCACCAAGTAATTTGATGATGAGTGCTAGCGATTCCAGCAGCATCAGCTTGACTTGGTCAGACAATTTTACAGGATTAGTTGGTTCTGAAATCCAAAGAGGCGAGGACAGCATTACCTTCGTGACAGTTGGCACTGTTGGGCCCGGTATAACTAAGTTCACCGACATTGGTCTCGATAGAAGCAAGATGTATTATTACAGACTGAGAAATTTCACCCAATACAACAAATCTCCATATTCCGCTTCCATTAGAATTTTCTATGGATGCGACTCACTCCACCAATTGACGACCCTGCCGTTTTCCGTACCAGTTTCAGCGGGCTATACATTTGGTTCAATTTACGTGAGCAGGCAGGGTAACGTAGCAATGTTCTGGTCAAAAGATGGTACGATAACCGTTTGGGATGTAGTTTCCAGATTGATACTGCACACTTTTTCTCAACTTGGGACGATCGGCCGGGTTGGCTTGAGTGGAAATGGAGCAGTCCTAGGTATTATGGATAGTTCCGCCGGTTCGTTTTCTCTTTATTCGACCACCGATGGACATCTTGTACGGGAAATTACAATAGCACCTCCAGCTGTTGATTTGGAAATGTCAAATGACGGTCTCTCGCTGATTACTTCGGGTGGTGATGACACTATTCGCGTTTGGAACGTCGAACGTGGCTCAGTGATAGCCTCGATGACTGGCATTCAGAAATCTCCCACCTCCTTGTTTTTGACGGAAGGCGGGGATACTCTCGTTTCAGGAGGTGGAAACACACTTTGTTTCTGGGATTTACATTCTGGATCCTTACTTCAGACAACTTCGGGTGGATATTTTAACAAACCTATTTACAGGTTAGCCAATGGCAATTGGGTTGGCGCAAATTTCGACGATTCCGGTGTCAGGGTCTTTGGTCTTTCAACTGGAGCCACCATACTTACAATACCGACACGATTGTCGGACCTGTCATACACTTCTTGGTTTTTATCACCTGATGGCGCGACGCTGTTCGCAGGTGGGAGTGACGGCTTCACTGCCTATAATCTGATTCCTGCACCTCCAGTCGCGGCCGGATTTGCCGATTACCCGGCGACGTGGATTATCGCGCGAATGGGGGAAAGCAGTAAGTTTATTGCAAAGGATGAACTCAATTATTATGGTGGAGCGCCGATTATTTTTGAAATGAAATTTGATTGGATAACTCAAACTTCAGGTTTCAATGGAGGCTTCCGATGAAGTTGACGGTCGGAAAATCTTGAGACTATTATTTAGAGGATATTTGATTGTCCTTTTTGCGAGGCAAATCGACCTGAAGGTGCAGAAGATCTTTACCGGGATATTAGCCGTCCAAATTCTAATAAGGGTTACCGCGTCTTTCTTCATCCTTTCTTTGTCTTCGTGCGGCTTCATCGAGCCGAAGCCTGCAATTAACAGCCAAGCTGGACATGTGCCTGGATTAAGATTACTCGTTTTCAAAAACGGTCAGCATGTTGCCGGGACTATCAACTTGACTGTTGTTCCAGATTCGATGCCGGCGCAAATTACCCAACTAAACCTAAGCGTGGACTCTACTTCGGTTAGCCCGCTCAGTCTTAACACGACTAATTTTTCACAGGGCGACCATGTTCTGCACTTCACTGCGCGATTGACGAGTCCAACTTCAGGATTTGTGAATTATCAGAACGGTGTCGTTGATACATTGAACGTGACGCTGAACTTTGACCAGACACCCGCTAGAGCGGTATCAGGTCTTTCAGTTTCAAACTCAAACGCGCATCCTGTCCTGTCTTGGTCGCCCAATCCATTCTCGACTTTTCTTTGTTACATCGTTCGTAGAAATAATACAATCATCGATAGCATATTTTCTGAGACGACGGCCTCTTTTGTCGATACTGGCTATACTCTCGCTGATTTTGATAGAGTAAGTTATGATGTTGGTACGTCGAATTGCGGGAGCGTTGCATATTCGCCGGCCATGACCTTTCAACTTGGACAATTTTTGTCGCTGATTCCTATATCGGGCAATCTGGACTACTCCAATGTGACAGGCGTTCTAGAAAATCTTGGCGATAAGGTTATCTTTGAATCCGATTTTGGCATTTTGCACAGCGACTTCTCGGTTGACTTCTACAGCTTTCTTGTGTCCATGTCTACTCAAACCCATAATATCCTGTCTCAAGCAAAAGTTCAATCAACGTGGATGGACTATACTCCAGGGCCTTACGCAAAGAGTCTTGATGCAGCAAGAATTTTTGGGGTTCAACCATACACTGGTACCATCATTGTACTTGATACTAATCTTCAACAACTGAGTTTGTCTTCTGTGAGTTTCGGATCCCCAAGAAACCTGTTCGCCGTAGGTTGGGCGGACAACTTATATTCCTCCGATGGTAATGGAACTTTATACGTATACGCCTCGGACGGTACCCGCATTAACTCTTACGAAAATATACTTGGTGGTCAGGCACGGTTTCTCAGCATATCTCCCGATGGCACGACTATGCTCGCCGCGGACAACAAGGGAATTAAGAGCTTTGCGCTCAGTCATGACTCGGTAGTCTTCAAACTTCAGTCCCCGATCAAAGATCAGTTGGGGTTGTTCCATTGCGATTGGAACGACTCCTTAGTATTCATAACAAGGCAGAATGCAATAGTTGAGGGGTGGGATGTAGGAACACTTAAATCTCTCGGTTCCTTTCATCCGTCAGCAGGTGTGCCGCAAGTATCGAGCGTTACTGCGCTAACCGCTAATTCAAGATACCTTTATGTCGCGTATACCGTCCGGTATAACAATGGGCCTGCTAGCATTGTTGTAGAGTATGACGTTTCTACCAGGCAACAAACGCGCTCCTGGATATTTCCATCCGTAGTCCAATCGCTCCTTGGTTCTGAGAAAGGTCGTTATCTTTTTGCCTGTACTTCTAGCAATCAATGGATCGTTGACCTTGGAGTTGGACAGTTATGAAACGAGTAATCTTTCGTTTAGTTTTGTCATTGTTCGTCTTTCGTCCAGCCTTTTCTCAAAACTATATTCCCATCGATATCTGGCAACCGTTTATATCTGTCGGATATGAATCTGCATCCACTGGTGACGTGAGCATTTTCTATCATAATATCGTCCAATCGTACCGCGACCAGGGAATTCCAGTTCCCACTCAAACCGATTTCGGCCGTACGTTGGCGGTTAATGGCGGTTTTCTTTATTGTCCGATAGCGTCTATATGGTTTGGTCTCTCCATGGGTTGTCTCTACTCACCGGCTTTCTCAGACTATCAGGACTATGCTGGTACACTGAAAGTTGACGGATCGGTTGTAACGTATCCAATAACAATTATAACACAATATAAATTGACTGACGTCGGTTCCTTTCCGATCCTGATCATTGTGAAACCCGGTTTCAGTTATTTTGCATCTAAGATTACTCAGGATCTTGAATTTGCAGGTTCCCCTCAAAACGATTTTCATTCCAAAATCTCAAGTTATAGTTGGGCATTCTGCATCGAGGCCGGCCTCGGAACGTCTGTTCAGATCGGAAGGATTACTGCGACGATCGAATCGGGGTACCATCTTTCAGGTGTCGGACCTCTGGATTATCATCAGAACCCTGGACCGGCGAACGATCCTTACTGGGGTGAAAGACATTTCATGTGGTCGATGGGGCAGTCGGGTTTCATTGTCCGCCTCACAACTGGATTCAATCTATAGGGACAATCATTGTTTAATCACTTGAATCATAGCGGAAAAGATTTCAATGGAACATTGTATTAACCATCCCGGCAAAAAAGCACTCTCTGTCTGTCATGGGTGTGGAAAAAATTTTTGCGAAGTCTGTTTAGACGAAGGCCGGGAATTCTATTACTGCAAAAACCCTGCTTGTCAGGAATTGTTAAAGAAAGACAAGAAGGTTGAGCTGCTGCCGGAAAAAATGATGTGCCCGGTCTGTTCCAGCGAGTTGGAACTTTCTAACGAGGATAGGACTTCGAAGAAATTCCACTGTCCGGAGTGTAAGTCGTTTGTCGATTTAACTGAGGATCCGCCGAAAATCTGGGACGACAAGAATTATTTGCTTTTACTTACTACTATGAACCAGGGCGACATTGCTGTGATCAAGTCACTTCTGGACAACGCAAACATAGATTACTATGCATTTGACGAGGATTTTCTTTCCATGAGACCTTTGGTTCAACCGGCAAGATTTTTCGTGGCTGAAAGTGACGTTGAAAAGGCGAAGGAAATTATGGAAAGCCTGAACCTCAATTTCTTTGGGATCACGAGACGGAATAAAATTGAAGAGTAAATCATAATGGGCCGGATGGCTTATCTATAACCTTTCGCGGTATTCCTTGGCCAGACGTTCTCACGAAGCTTGACATTCAATCCATGGCACGCTAAATTATGCTGAAGTTTTATTGAAGAGCTTTATTGAAATATCGCGGCGGGGAAAAGAGGTAACCATTTCAATATCGTCTAGAAGAGGGTAACAAAATTCTTTATCCACGTAATCTTAGATTAAGAGTTTTCCTGAACGGATATTTTTTGGAACCTTTCAAGTTTTTGTTGAGCGTCAAACGGGTAATTAATGGCGAAAGCGGTCGCGAACGTTTTGAATTTTCATTGTGCCCGTCTGGTCGTCCCGGGAAACCCATTTATGTCGGGATAGATAGAGGAATTTCTTGGGACGCACAAGCGATCTCTGGAGCTGGCTACATTCTTAGGAGGTATTAAAAATGCCGAACGGCAAGGTGAAGTGGTTCGATGGGAAAAAAGGATTCGGGTTTATTGAGCAGGAAAATGGACCTGAAATATTTGTCCACTATACGGACATAAAAACCGACAAACAATATAAAACTCTCGACAAAGGTGTCGAGGTGGAGTTCGAAATTGTTGAGGGCGCCAAGGGACTCAAAGCTGTTAACGTTACCGTGAAGTAGAACCAAGGGGCACAGAGGAAAAACGCGACAGGACCTCGCCGCTTTGTGCCTTTGCATCTCTGTACCTTTGTGCCTATCTTTTGAAACATAGAATGAAGACGATGAGTTTTGAATTTAAATCGAAAGACATCGAGAACATCGGCGTCGTTTTAAAAGTAAAGCCGGTAAAACGCGGCAACTTTTATCGCTTCGATTTGGATGACAAAAAATCCAAAAGAAAACTTTCGGTAGAAATTTATCCGGCAATCAAAACAGGGAAACAAAGCGGGAATTTGATTTCAGTTTATACAATCAATTCTCATCTCCAATTGCATCAGTGTACGGGTTATCTTGCTTCTGAAATGCTTGGGGAGGTGACGTTTTATTCCGAGATGGACGGAAAGATCAGCGGGTTGATTATCGAACGGGAAGCAGGGTGCTCACTTTATGCGAACGTCGATAGGAGCGTCCTTTCGGGAGACTTTACAAGGTTCGGACCGGAAGTTATGTTGAGCAGCATTGCACTGTCGCTTGCGGAGACGCAATTGTCCGCGGGTGTAAAAGGCAAATCCCGCGTCTCCACCGGTTCATAGCCTCGGGGGTCGTCCGATCCGAAGGGATTCTCCAGGAGAGGTCCGCCGCGGGCGGACATTCGGACAAGTGAAAACACGAGTTTTTTACGAACATAGACATGCTCCGAAGTTTGATCATGGTACACTTGCGTTGCTTGTTCGGCGCATCTTGCGGGAAGAGGGGAAGAAATCCGATAATATTAATGTGGTACTTGTTGACGATGAATATTTGAAGGAAGTAAACAAGAAGTTCCTGAACCACGACCATAGAACTGATGTTATATCCTTCGACGTCGGAGAAGATGGAATAATAGATGGGGAGATTTATGTCAGTGTGGATCGTGCGATAGTGCAAGCAAGACGATATAACGTTTCTCTTGAGAAAGAGATAACGAGATTAATCATTCACGGGATTCTTCATCTTTCAGGATGGGACGACGCGTCTCGGTCACAAAAATTACGAATGAGAAAGCGCGAAAATGTATTCATCGAGGCGTTTTGTAAGAAATAAGCTGACCTTTCGAAGGAATCAGAGATCCTTCGAACCTCCGGGAGAATGGAGGATAACTTGACTTTGGCAATTTTCAACGTATATTTGTTTTAAGGATGAGAATAGAATGCAAGAGAAAATCGTAGAGCTTATCGTCGTTTTGATGCGTGAGATAAGACAGGCTCGTGACATTTCCAAGGTCGATGTCTCAAAATTGAAGGATAACGGTTACAGTCAGTCTGAAATTTCGACAGCGCTGAGCTGGATCTACGACAAGATGAATATGCGCGAGCCTTTGAAAAATGTCAAAGGCCCGCGTGCGAGATCGTACAGGATGTTCCATGAAGCGGAAAGGCAGATCATCACTAAAGACGCGCGTGGATTCCTGGTCGAAATGTACGAGTTGGGCCTGATAGACCACCTCGATATGGAAAATATTATCGAGCGGTCCATGATGTCCGGGTTAAATATCGTAGACCGCAATGAGGTCAAATCGATTGTGGCGGGCGTCCTGTTTGAATATAATTCTCCGAATAAACCAGGCAGCCGGATTTTGCTTAATAGTTCAGATACGATAAACTAAATTCAAGAATCGAAGGCTAAGAGTCGAAAACAATTCCGTTGGATCAACAGACCGTTTGAAGCGGGACAATCTTTTTAATTTCATAAAATCAGCGTAAAAAAATGGCAAAGAAACTTGTAATTGTAGAATCACCTGCAAAAGCTAAAACCATAAATAGATATTTGGGAAGCGATTTTGTCGTCGAAGCATCAGTCGGTCATATAAAGGATCTGCCCAAGAGCAAATTGGGCGTCGATATCGAGCGAGGGTTCGAGCCGGAATACAAAACGATCCGGGGTAAAAGCGAAACGATCAAGAAACTCAAAGACCTTTCCGAAAAAGCTCAGCAGGTTTACATCGCTACCGATCCCGACCGCGAAGGCGAGGCAATCGCTCAACATATTGCGGAAGAGTTGAAGCAGGATTCCGATAAAGTTTTTCGCGTGCTCTTTACGGAAATAACGGAGTCCGGAATTTCAAAGGCGATGGAAAATCCTCTGAAGATAGATTCGCATCTGGTATATGCACAGCAAGCACGCCGCGTCATGGATAGGCTTGTCGGATATAAAGTCAGTCCTTTGATTTGGAAAGCTGTTTACCCGGGATTGTCGGCTGGACGAGTGCAGTCCGTCGCGTTGAAATTAGTGTGCGAACGTGAAAACGAGATAAAAGATTTTCTGCCGATTGAACACTGGTCTATTCTCGGAAAATTCCGAACGGTCGAAGATCCTTCGCACGGGAAAAAGGCGGAGGAATTTGAAGCGAAGCTTTACTCGATAGGGGAGAATGACTTAAGAGACCCGCAGGGAAGTGCGAACTCGAAAGAACGCGACAAAATATTTTATATCAAGGATCAAGAAAGCGCTGCCAAACTTGCGCAGGAGATTCTCGGTGAGAAATACAGGGTGGCTTCGATTGCCAGAAAAGAGCAGAAGAGGAATCCTGCTCCTCCGTTCATCACAAGCACACTTCAGCAGGCATCCTCCACTCGACTCGGTTTCTCTCCGAAACGGACCATGATGCTTGCACAGCAGCTTTACGAAGGCGTCGACCTCGGGCCGGAGGGGAGAGTCGGCTTAATCACGTACATGAGAACCGATTCTACTCGTATCAGCGAAGAGGCGATCAATGCCGCGCGCAGTTATATCAAGAGTGAATTTGGCGATGAATTCCTTCCTAAAGATGCCAGACATTTCAAAAAAGCAAAAGCGTCCCAGGATGCACACGAGGCGATAAGACCTGCTCATATGGAATATCTCCCTCAAGTAGTCAAGAAATACCTGCCGAGAGAGACGTTCTTGCTTTACGATTTGATATGGAAACGATTTGTCGCTTCCCAGATGAATCCGGTAGTCTACGACCAGATCACAGTTTCAATTGAAGGGGGTAAATTTGTTTTTAAAGCATCCGATTCCCGTGTGAAGTTTGCCGGTTTTCTCCAGGTCTATGACATTACGGCAGAAGATGCTGACGTGTCCAGGCCGGATGAGGACGTCGATGAACTCCAGAAATTCAAGCTGCCGGCGACTCTAAAGGAAGGCGAGCAGGTAAATCTTGAGGATATTTTTCAGCGCCAGCATTTTACAAAACCGCCTGCCCGTTATACTGAGAGCAGCCTCGTCAAGGAACTTGAGTCGCTTGGAATTGGAAGGCCTTCAACGTATTCTGCAATTGTTTCTACGATCGAAGATAGGGGCTACGTCGAATTGAAAGAGCGAAAGCTGTATGCGACAGACCTGGGAATGAACGTAAACAAGATTTTGTCGGCAAATCTTCCTGAGTTTTTCGATGTGAAGTTTACTGCCGAGATGGAATCGGAGCTTGACGAAATTGCAGGCGGGAACAAAAAATATCTGGATGTCATGAAGGAGTTCTACTCGCCGTTCGATACCGCGGTCAAGAAAGTCGAGGAAAAGATGGACGAGATAAAGTCCACGGTTGACGGTCAGCAGGTTGACTGTGATATCTGTGGTGCGCCAATGGTAATAAAGTGGAGCCGGCGCGGAAGATTTCTCGCGTGCAGCAGGTATCCGGAATGTAAGAACACGAAACCGATCGACGCGCACGATGACAACAATCGTCCGACGGGTGACAAGTGTCCCGAATGCGGCGGCGACCTTATCTACAAGAACAGCCGCTTCGGCAAGTTCATCGGCTGTTCAAATTATCCGACATGCAAATTTACGAAGAGCATCACGACAGGAGTGAAGTGTCCGGAGTGCGGCAAGGGAGAGCTTGCCCAGCGATTTACCAAGAAAAAGAGAATTTTCTACGGCTGCACAAACTACCCGAATTGTAAGTATGCGACGTGGGATAAACCCGTCAACATCCCATGTCCGCTCGGTGATTCTCCATTTCTGCTTGAGAAATATTCCAAGGCAAAGGGGAATTACTACAAATGTCCAAAATGTGAGAGCGAGATCTCTCCCGAAGAGGTCTCTCCGAAAAACAAGGAAGATGTGGCGGCGGGATCGAACGGAAAGATCGAAATTGCAGCGAAGTGAAACTGCGTGAATTAATAGATTCTTTTCTCGAATTTCTAAAAAAGGAAAAGGGAGCATCGGAAAAAACTCTCTCTACCTACGAGCAGTCGTTGAGGGAATTCGATAATTTTTTGTGTGAGTATTCGGGTGGTGCGGACCCTTCTATCAATAGTCTGTTGGAAGAAAGTGTTCGGGGTTTTCTTGTCGAACTCGACAAACGGCATAATAATAGAAGGACTGTCCGGAAGAAACTTTCAAGTATAAGATCCTTTGCAAAATATCTCGTGAAGTTTGAATACGTTGAGCGCGATTTCACTGGTTTCATCAGCACTCCGAAAGCGGCTAAGCCGATCCCGGTCTATATAGAGGAGGAGGGAATTAGAAATCTGCTTGGAGCGACTCCGAAAAGTGCGAAGGACTTCCGAGATATAGCTATGATAGAGCTTCTTTACGGAACCGGGATGCGCGTGAGTGAGTTATGTAATTTGGACGAAAAGGACATCGATTTTGACAGCAGGCTCGTTACGGTTTTGGGAAAAAGGAGGAAGCAAAGAGTTATTCCCGTGATCGACAGGGCGATTGATGCTGTCAGGAATTATTTAAAAGTAAGGGACGAAACATCTGGCAGAAAGGTGAGTAATCTTTTCGTTTCATCTAACGGGAAGAGAATGCTCCCGGCTTCCGTATATCGCATTGTCGCGAGGAGAATTCGAGAAGTATCGGACGTTGAGCGAAGGGGTCCTCACACACTGCGTCATTCGTTTGCGACACATCTTCTAAACCATGGTGCAGACCTCGAAGCTGTTCGGCAACTTCTAGGTCATGAGAGTCTGTCCACGACCCAGGTTTATACTCATCTCTCTGTTGAACAGTTGAAAAAAATATACAAGAGTGCTCATCCGCGCGCGAAATAATTCCATTGTCCGACGGGTCAATTGGGTAAGAATTAAAGATCGTATCGGATGTGCCGATAGATAAAAATAGGAGGAATCTTATGAACATCAGCATCACTTCCAGGCATTTTAAAGCTGACCCGGCTCTCAAATCATACGCTGAGGACAAGGTTTCCAGACTTGACAGATTTTTTGACGGAGTCGTGCGCTGCGACGTCATTTTCCTGAATGAACATTCCAAACCGAACGGAACCGACAAGATGGTCGAAATAAAACTTGCCGTGCACAACAAAGTCTTGACAGCACAGGAGACCACCAACGATTATTTCAAAGCAGTCGATAAAGTGGTCGATAGGCTCGAAGGACAGTTGGTGAAATTCAAACAGAGGCTCCGCAAAGTATAGAAATCGCGGAGTTCGACACTCATAATAGTCTGCGTCTGACACGCGTTCCCTTTTTGCTCAGGTGCATTTGCGCCGTTTTATTTATATATTTCTTGTGTCATGGCATCGCGCGTTTGGGAAACCAAGGAAATAAGGCGAAAAGACATCAGCGTCGGCGAGCTTTACAAGTTAGCCCACGACAGGACAAAGCTGCGTCCGATAAACGGGGATGTCGGCTTCGGAAGACTCATAAACGACAAGAATGTTCACCGGCCCGGTCTTGCCCTCGCAGGCTTCGTCGACCTGTTCACCTACAACCGCATCCAGATTTTCGGCAATACGGAAGTTCAATTCCTCAGCTCGCTCAAGCCTGAAGATAGACACCGCTCATTCCAGACGATACTTCAGTTTGAAATTCCCTGCATGATTTTTACAGACAGGAACGAAGTAGAACCGGAATTAATAGATATGGCGACTGCGCGCGGTGTTTCGGTTTTCGGTACCACTCTGGAAACGACACGCTTTGTTTATATCCTTGGCGAATTCTTAGACGATATTTTTGCTCCAAGCACAGTGGTACACGGTTCGCTGGTTGACGTTTACGGAATAGGGTTGTTGTTCCTCGGAAAGAGCGGCATCGGAAAGAGCGAGATCGCACTTGATCTTGTCGAACGCGGCCACAGACTTGTCGCGGACGACGCCGTCCAAGTCGTTCGTCAAGGAGAAGATATTCTTGTCGGAAAGAGCTCGAAGATCGCGCAGCATTTCATGGAAGTAAGAGGACTCGGTGTTATCGATGTTCGCAGCGTTTTTGGAATCAGGGCCGTCAGAAAAAGAAAACGGATTGAAGTTGTTGTAGAACTTGAAGAGTGGGATCCCAATCAGGATTACACCAGGACCGGCCTTGACCATGAGTATATTTCAATTCTCAGTGCCGAGGTCCCGCTTGTCAAGCTTCCTATCTTGCCGGGCAAAAATATTACGGTCATTGCGGAGGTCATCGCGCTGAACCATCTTCTACGTTCTTACGACTACGATGCAGCAGAGGTATTTAATAAAATACTCATGGACGCGATAAAGAAGAAGAAAAAAGAAGGCACCGCTGCGAATCGATACTTCGAAAGGGATATTGAATGAAGATGGTGAGAAAGACAAAAAAGTTTACGAAAAAAATTGTTGAAGGTGCTCTTGCTGGAAAAGTGGCGATCATAACGGGAGGATCGAGAGGGATCGGCAAATATATCGCGAGACGTCTGGCTGCTGAAGGTGCCTCCGTGGTTATTGCGGGACGAACGATTTCAGACCTCAAGGTCGCTCAGGAGGAAATTTCAGCCGAGGGAGGACGGGTGATCGCGGTGCAGACAGATGTGTCGAACGAAAAAAGCGTTCACAGGCTGCTTTCTAAGACTCTGACTGAATTCGGGACGATCGATATTCTTATAAACAACGCCGGTCAATACATTGAAAAATCGATCACCGATATGTCTGTTGAAGAATGGATCAATGTTATCAACACCAATTTGACCGGACCGTTTCTTCTGACTCGTGCAGTTCTTCCGGAGATGATAGAAAAGAAGGACGGGACAATAGTGATGATTTCTTCCACCTCGGGCAAGAGGGCAAAGGCGAATTCGGCCGCATACTCGGCATCGAAATTTGGCATCGAAGGATTTTCGGAAGCGCTGCTGAGAGAGGTGAGGGAGCATAATGTCCGCGTGATTGTCGTGACGCCGAGTTCGGTCGATTCGAGCGAGAGAGATTCGCAGCAGATCCTGAAAGGTGGCGAAGGTGCAAGACTTCGCGCCGAGGATGTAGCTGAAGTAGTCGTCGGGGCGATCAAGCTACCGCCGCGCGCTCTCGTTAGAGAAGTAGAACTATGGGCGACAAATCCCTGAAGGAAAATCAATAATCGAGATTCAAGGTCGAAAAGAGAGAGTCAGGGCGGTAAAAGGCGGAACAAGATATTAAGTAATGTTGTTGCTATTTTTCGTTAGAGATGGCGTAACCAGTTGGGTAATGACTTTTGAATTTGACTATGTTTGAACCGTCTTACATAAGACTCTATGAATCTGGCGAGCTGGAGAGAAGAATCAACATTCTCGATGAGATGCTCTCATCGTGCAATATCTGTCCTCTTGATTGCCGGGTCAATCGCACAAAAGGCGAAATTGCACGATGCTACTCCCGCTATCTACCGATCGTGAGTTCGTATTGTCCTCACTTCGGTGAAGAGCCGCCGCTTGTCGGTACGAGAGGTGCAGGAAACATTTTCTTCGGGAATTGCAACCTGCGCTGTGTGTATTGCCAGAATTACCAGATCAGTCAGAATTATAAGAACGAAATAAAGAATGAGGTGAGCTGCGAACGGCTTGCTGAAATTATGATTGAGCTGCAAAACAAAGGCTGTCACAATATCGGTCTTGTTTCGCCGACACACTTCGTTCCACAGATCCTAAAGTCAGTGTCCATCGCGATCGAAAAAGGATTACACCTGCCCCTTATTTACAACACTAATGCTTACGATTCGGTCGATGTCCTTCGCTTGTTAGATGGCGTCATCGACATTTATCTACCAGATTTGAAATACGGCTATGACTACGATGGGTACAGCTATTCTAAAGTCAAAGAGTATCCTAGGTTTGCAAGACTTGCGGTCAAGGAAATGCATCGGCAGGTCGGGAGCGAACTTGTATTCGGCAATGATGATCTATTGAAACGCGGGCTGGTAATCCGCCATTTGGTTTTGCCAAACGATATCGCCGGCAGTGAAGAAACTCTGAAATGGATTTCTGAAGAACTTGGAAAGGACACCGCTCTTTCCATTATGTCTCAGTATTACCCGACGAACAAAGCGGACGCGGTCGTACTTTTAGATCGTCGTATCCGTGAATCTGAGTATGAGCGGGTGCTTGCACTTCTCGACAAATATGGGCTGGAAAATGGATGGATGCAGAATTTCGAGAGCCAGGATTATTATAAGCCCGACTTTTCGGATAGGGTAGAACCGTTCAAGCGCTGAATAATTTTCTACGCATTTCCCGAATGCGGACACGTAGAAAGAAGGTCTGTAACTCTACATCTCTGTGGTCGCAACTGCGTGTGCCTGAGTTCCTCTATGTATTCTCTTCATCGTCGTCGAACGGGAAAAATATTTCCCTCGAATGGGGATCACTTTTCTCTTTAATCGAGATGCCTTTCGGATAAATTTCCAGGTCGACCTTATCCTTCAGGTATCCGGCTATGATCGCCGAGAATAATTCTTCTTCTTCCTTCCGGGTGAGTCTGCGAGAAGATGCACCACTTCCATGATCTGCAATTCTATTGTCGTCCATGACATTCTCTCTTTTCGTTATTTGATTCTGTTGCTTCTTTGTCCGAAGCAACGCTTCGGACAGCACCTTACAACTATTATCGGAACAAAATCAGCCAAACTTAATTGGACTTGATGAGCATGAAACACGAGGCTGGCATTGAGCACTCGAGCAGATTGCGTCAAGCTGCAGGCCGGAGAATTGACAAGTTATCCTTTTGGTGTGCAAAAGGGCGTGAAACGAGAAGATGAAAGCTCGAGTTTTTGCTGTGGATCGTGAGTCGACGGTCAAATCAGATATTTACATTCACCGAATAATTAATTAAACTTTGGAGCAAATGAGGAGATACTGCGTATGAATGCTATGCCGATCATCGTCTTGACCCTTGCTGTCTTCGCAATCGTATATAGATTTTATTATAGCTTCATCGCGGCGAAGGCTGCCGTGTTGGATGATTCACGCGTAACCCCGGCGCACCGCTTGTATGATGGCCACAACTATTATCCGATGAGCAAGTGGGTTCTCTTCGGCCATCACTTCGCGGCCATAGCCGGTGCCGGACCGCTTGTAGGCCCTGTTCTCGCCGCGCAGTTCGGATTCCTTCCCGGATTTTTGTGGCTGCTGTTCGGGGTGGTGCTCGCCGGCGCGGTGCAGGACTTCATAATATTTGCCGCGTCGGTTCGTCATGACGGAAAGTCTCTCGCGGAAATTGCTCGGGCGGAGATAAGCCCGGTGAGCGGAGTCATCGCGTCAATAGCGATTCTCTTTATCGTCGTCGTTGCACTGGCAGGGCTCGGCATCGTTGTGGTCAATGCGCTCGCGGAAAGTCCGTGGGGAACATTTGCCATAGGCACGACGATCCCAATTGCCATTTTCATGGGCCTCTGGATGTTCAAGTTCCGGAAGGGAAAAACCGTAGAAGCCACGGTCATCGGCGTTATCCTTTTGACAATTGCAGTTGTAGGCGGCAAGTATGTTCCCGAATCTTCGTTCGCTCCATATTTTACATTTGATCATCACACCCTGACGATCCTGATGGCAGTTTATGGCTTCTTCGCGTCCGTTCTTCCGGTGTGGTTCCTTCTTTCGCCGCGCGACTATCTAAGTTCGTTCATGAAATTGGGCGTTGTAGCATTTCTTGCTCTTGGTATAATTATAGTTGCTCCGATACTGAAGATGCCGGCATTTACCGCCTACGTCTCAGGCGGTGGGCCGATCATTCCGGGGAAATTGTTTCCGTACCTGTTTATCACGATCGCATGCGGCGCAATCTCAGGATTCCATGCCCTCGTCAGCTCCGGCACTTCACCGAAAATGGTTTCAAAAGAATCCCACATAAAGACGATTGGATTCACCGCGATGCTTTGCGAAGGTTTCGTCGGGATACTTGCGCTGATAGCGGCGACGAGTTTGTTTCCGCTTGACTACTTCGCGATAAATGTGCCGGTGCAAAAATTCGCCGCTATTGCCTCTCAGCTTAAGTCGATGGGATTTGATGTTTCCAATTTGCCAGCGTTGTCGAAAGAAGTCGGCGAGCAGCTCGCAGGAAGAACTGGCGGCGCCGTCTCACTCGCAGTCGGCATGGCACAGATATTTTCGTCGATTCCCGGCTTGAAAAATTTGATGGCATACTGGTACCACTTCGCAATCATGTTCGAAGCGCTCTTCATCCTAACGACGATCGATGCAGGCACAAGAATTGGAAGGTTCGTGTTGCAGGAAGCGTTGGGAAAAATTTACGGGCCGTTCTCAAAGGCAAGCTGGATGCCGGGAACGATTGTCACGAGCGCAGTTATAGTTTTCGGCTGGGCTTATTTTATTTATACGGGCACGATCGCCACTATCTGGCCGATGTTCGGAGCAGCGAACCAGCTTCTCGCTGCAGTTGCACTCGCAGTAGGGACTACATACATAATAAACCGCGGCAGAGCAAGATACGCCTGGGTTACGATCGTGCCGATGCTGTTCGTAGGTGCGACGACGCTGACGGCAGGATGGATGAATATGGCAAACATATATTATCCGATGATTTCACAGCCGGGCGTGCAAGTGCAGGGATATTTGAATTTAATTCTCACAGCCGTCATAATGGCAAGCGTTGTCGTGATCCTTTTTGATGCAGTGCCAAAATGGTACATGACCGTTAGAGGAACACGGCCGGTATTTGTCGAGGAAGCGGCGACAAAGTAAAAGATGTGTTGATGGATAGTGAGATTACCGAGCGGCTCGTTTTTATCCCTGTGAGGTTATGGGTCAGAACTTCATCGTCACGACGACCGAGTAGTTCCTTATCGGTGCGACATTCCCGATCATCTCAACGTAATAGTATTCGAACGCGTTGTTGACCACAAGACTTACTTCAAGGGGGCAGCCGACCGATGTCAAATCAACCCCTGCGCGTACATCTGTTACATATATTGGCACACGCTGGTCTCCGTCTTTCATGATCCCCAATTGAACAAGTTCTTGGTCGTAGTTCTCAAACTTTGAAAGATATCGGAAGTCAATCGACGCCCTGAAAAGCGAATACGAAAAATCCGCGGAGGCATAGAAAATCTCCCGCGAGCGGTACTTCAAAACAGTGCTGTCGGAAATGTCCCGGGGGTATATGTAAGTATAGCTCGCATTCAATGTCAGGAAATTCGTTCCAACGTTGCTTGAAATGTCGATCTCGTATCCCTGGATGCGCGCACGAGTAACATTTTCAAATTTTATTTGCTCGGTTAAAGTGTCAAATTCAGGTTCTATCATATTCCAGTAATCGCTTTGGAAGACCGAGGCATCGACGAGGCCGTACCACGATACCGGGATTCTCGCGCCGATTTCTCCAGATAGACTTGTTTCCGGAAGCAAGTCTGGATTTGGCACAATGATCACACCGCCGGTTGACGTATTGGAATATAGTTCGCTTAAACTTGGCGCGCGAAAACCTGTTCCGAGCGAGGCCCTGAGGGAAGATTCACTGCCGAGATCATAAACCAATCCGAGCTTTGGGTTAAACTGGTTGAACTCCTGCTTACCTCGTATTTTTTCATAGTCGTATCTAGCTCCTATCGTGGTACGCCATTGATCGAGTTTTCTTTCTCCCTGAAAATACACCGCGCCGCCACTGCCCTCCTTTGTCGAAAACAAGTTTGAATTTATGAAATCCGGCTCGACCTCGGTGCCGAAAGTCAGTATAGTCATTGAGTCGGCCTTCCATGTTCCTTGAAATTCCAGATAGCCTAAGTTTGAGGTGGAAGTGTCGCCGGACACATTTGCAGCCTGACCTTGAGGCTTCCCGAAATTGTCGTACCAGTAGTTGAAATAATAGCTTCCGCGAACAGCATAAAGGAATTTACTGCTCACAATATTCGTATAGATCCATGCAAGGTTTGCTCTGGTTGAATTCACCCACTCGCCGAGAGAACCGTCAGGAGGCTGGAGGGCGTGATTCAGATCTTTCCACCAAAGAAAACTGCCCGTGTGCTGCGTGAATACATTTCCGAAAATCTTCAGAGTCTGGTTCTCACCGATTGTTCCGGCAGACTTGATAAAAAAATTTAAATTGTCAAAACCGTCGTTTTCGATGTACCCGTCATCTTTTTTGTAGATCAGCGACGTCGTGAGCCCAAAATCTCCTAGACCGAGCTCCCCGGATGCAAACGAATGACTGATGGAAGCGCCCTGAAAGAAACGCGGCTTACTGGACCATTGCCACCCGCTGTACCGAGGCTGCTCGTATAAGCCACCGTATAGCTTAACGTTTGTCGAACTCGCATCGAGATTATTCTTGGTTATCACGTCGACGACTCCGCCGAGCGCGCTTGAACCGTACAGAGCTGAACCTGCTCCCTTGACAACTTCCAAGTGATCGATGTCCTCCATCGGAATTGATTCCCAATTAGCTCCACCAGTATCACCCGAGAGAAGAGGTATTCCGTCAATCAACAGGAGCACTCGGCTTCCTATTCCATAGGCAAATCCGCTTGAGCCCCTGATGTTGACCTGATCCTGAACGAAATTAACCCCGGGAACGTAGCGCAGCGCGTCGTCTAATGAAAGATTATTTCTCCGCTCAATCTCCGACGAACTTAGCAAGCTTATACTCACAGGGACTTCTGCCAAACTTTGTTCGCGCTTGCTCGCCGTGACTACCACCTGCTCAGTTTGTACCGGCAGCGGCTGAAGAAATATCGTGATCCTCTTTTGTGCCATGGTATCCAATTTTAGCTTCTCGCTAAACGCCCTGAACCCGATCATGGATACAGCAATCTTGTAGACATTCTTTTCTAACTTCGCAAACGAAAAGGAGCCGGTCGGCTTGGTAAGCATTCCAAATCTTGCCGTGCCATGATCGTCTCCAGATTGAATTACTACTGTTGCCCCCGCAATTGCGGAAGAATCTTCGGCGGAGAGTACGACGCCGTCTAATCTTGTCTGCGGGAGGCAGCTATTTTGAAAAAGCTGCAAAAGAACTATTGCCTGGAGTAGGCGGTGGATTCTTGAAATTGACATAAATATTTATTCCATTTGCGAACGTGTTTTCTGGAACGACTACACCTTCCGGCGAACCGACACCATTCAAATAGCCATAAGCGCCGACCACCTTCCAATCGACAAAAGTATTTGATCCGTACTGCATCGCGATTACGACATACTGAAAAGTGGACGACGAATCGAGATCAAAAATGTAAGACAGTGAATCGACAAACAATGGGAGAGCAGCTCCTCCAATTGGCGGATAGATCTTCGCTTGTCCGGTCAAAACTTCGTTGATAATATTAAGCGGAGGGTATTTGTAAAACGCCACGATACGAATATCATAAACACTGTCGGCAGGCGGATGTGGCCAATTTGAAAAATACACTGTCCCGCCGAAGCCAGGCTGGACTTCAGGAGCAGGCGCCGGTTCAAGACCATGTGTACAGCCGCAGAAAGTTACGCAGAATATAATGGCTAGCACAAGTATGGTTCTCAATTCTAAACCGGAATTTTTGAATTCGTTATTTTGCGGCGGAACTCTTAGAAGCGAACAATGTCCATGGGTGTGAAATCATGTCGTGCAAATACTTCGACTGCCATCTGTATCCCGGATGCGCAGCAAAAAACTTTGACGCGATGAAACTTTCGCCACAAGGATGTCCCATGCGCGCCACGAACTCCATCTTGCCTGCCATTTCTGCCGTAGCAACTTTCCCCTGTACTGCACCGCCAGGCGTGAACGGCCGCCAACCCCACTGCCTGACACCGATGGAGTCTTCGTCGGTGTGTCCGCACAAAACGCAAGCGTTAGGCCCTTCCTTCCCACGAACCTGGTCGAAGTGGTCTCCCATAAACTCTTCGGCGCGCTTTGCATCGATTCTTCCTTTATACTCCCGCATTAACTTTTCCCACCTGGCTCTCCTGTCGTTCATCGATGTGTAAAGATTGCCTGCCTTGAATGTGGTTTCTTCCACAATAAGTCTTTTGTCGACCGGGAAGTTGGAGCCGACATAATATCCATCTTTTGTACGCCAGGTTTTGTAATTTTTCAGCCCGAGCTCAAGCCGCGCCACTTCGTTCGTCTTGGTATCTCCGACAAGCCAGTCATTTGCGTATCCGCCATTGTTTCCTGTTGTCATGATCTTCACAAAATCATCGATGCTGTTTGAGTATTGCTCGGCTTCTCTCGCGCGCATGAACTCCGGAGTCCCGCTGGTGTCAAAACCTCTAAACTGCGCGATCGTCGTTTCGGTAATTAGAATCCCGGCGCTGTTTTCCGCAAAATCATCTCCACTGTGGATGAAGCCCGGGAAGGTGTCCATGAAAATTTCATTGCCCTTTTCAGGCACGATATCTTCGATGATGTTCCATCGTTCGCCGATTATGTAATCGATCCAGTTGTTATGCGCCATCACTATCCTGCCGTCGGAAGTGTAACTACCCGTCGCAATAAATGCGCTGCAGCTTCCGGGAGACTTGTCGATGTCGGCTCCTTTGATTCTCTTTGCTCTCAATGCAGGCAGATAATATTGGGCAAGTTCAATCCATCCGTTCAAAGCCGTAATATCGATTGTGTCATACTTCATCCCGCGGGCATTCAAACCTTCCGATATTCCTTCAATTTCATTTTTGTATTCATCGGTCAGTTTGGGCCGGAACATTTTCTCGGCAGATTGTCTATAGAAACTCCAGTCTTTGCGAGTCGAACGGCTCAGGTAGAACTTCAGCGTCTTAATCGCATCATCGATCTCCCGAGCGAGCAAGTATCCGTGCTGGTAGCCTATCTGATTTGGTGTACCTTCCACGTGGATATAAATCCAGCCCGCTTTATCCTCACGAGAGGCATTCTCCAATCTCGCGTCTAAGCTGGCGTGCCATGATGTTAGAAATAGGGAGTACGCAGCAAATACCAGGTACAAATACGGTAAGCGGTTAATTCTCATGGCATTTCCCTCGGATTCGTATCATTCCAATCACACTTCTCATGTCCCCGGCTTATCAACCTCTCGACTTCTATTCTCCCGTACAAAGCCGCATCTTTTACTTATTGCATCTTATCTACTGTCTGCTTCTCGTCTGCGGATTTTTGAAAACGTTATCCGGTACGACCCAGGCCCCCGGGAATCCATGACCTGTAATATAATTAGCCGCTTGAGAGGCGTCATACCTCGCTCGAAAGTCACCTGCGCGAATCTTGTAGTATGGGGAATCATAAATAATGTAAACGTTGTAGTCGGCTAAAAGCGTTTCCGCCCTTGTTCGATCCCCAATAGCCTCGGAAAGATCCAAAGTCGAGCCGATTTGCACGCGAAACCCCGGTATCGTGTTCGAGCTTTCCGTGCCGATGATTATGTCGAGGGTGTCCTTCGTGACCGCCGTGGAATCTGAATGATTGTTAAGTGAATCTCCTTTGACGGACACCGTGTCTTCGATTCTTGAAAGTGTGTCTGCAGATTCAATTGTATCCTTATGCATGCCCGCTGCCGTGGCGGAAGGAAGGGCGAGGCAGCAGTCCAGGAGGAAAAAAGTAAGGGCTAGTATGGTAAGAGCTGATTTCATAGATGTTTGGAACATCGACATTCCTGGTTTATTTGCGGAAACTCCGATGGCTCTCATTAATCGTAAAAAATTTACAGGTGTTCAGGATAGGAAACAAGCATATAAGTAGAGAAGCCTGGAAGGGATACTTTCTGACTGGATTTCTTATCCCAACAAAAAAGAGGCAGACAGATTTCTCCGCCCGCCTCTCAGGGTAGAAGGGTCGATAGGGACGACTACTTCAGCAAAACCATTTTCTTCACCGCCGAAAAACTAGATGTCGATAATCTATAGAAATAGACCCCGCTCGGCAGAACTTCGCCATGCAGGTTGCGACCATCCCATGTAACGACATGCGGTCCAGGGCTCATCTCGCCATCAAGAATTGTGACGATCTTTTGGCCGAGTATGTTATATATCGTAATACTTACGCGCTCGGTCTGGGCAATACTGAACGCGATTTGTGTTGTCGGATTAAATGGGTTCGGGTAGTTCTGCTCGAGAGAATAAGTTGTCGGTTGAACTGTCGGATTCTTTACAACTAACGGCGATTCAGGATCGACGGAGAGATTAGCCATAGTTGACGACGTAGTCCCGTCTGAATTATAAGTTGTGCTCGATGCACTTGAGCTAGTTGAATTGTATCCAACCACATCAGTGAACACGTTAAATGCACCCTGTGACAATCCGGTGATCGTGTAGTTGCCGTTACCATCCGTTATGCCATAACCCATGATGTTTCCATTTGCATCTGCTGAATAAACAATTGCGCCGCTTACACCAGTATGCATGGTGCTGGTTGTGATTGTGCCGCTTATAGATGCGTAGCCGGAAGCCGAATCGGGGATAGGCATGACATAGATATTAATTCCGCCGACGGCATTGCCGTCTATCTGAACTGCGGTCGCTTCCTTCCATCTCACCGTAGGACCACTAAGACTATAGAACGAGAGTGCGTAACTTCCAAGCGGGAGCGCAAGAATTTTGTAATATCCCGGCGGGAGGTCGGCAAACGTATATGTGCCTGTAGTATCCGCATCCGTGAAGTAGGCGCCAGCGACATGCATCTTCAGTGTGTCTCTATAATTCCAGACGTCCCTGAAAGCAATCATCCTCGCGGCGACACCTGTACCGCTTGTTGAATCAAGCACCGAGCCGCTGATTTGACCGAGGACCACTGGAGGTACGGGTATCAAGTTGAAGTTGATGCCGGTGGTATCGCTCAATAAGTTGAGGATGTCTGCGGTTAACAAGTTCTGCTTGTCATTATAGAAAGTCCTGAAGTACCCTTTTGCCCAGGCAAAAGCAACGTAATGGCCTTGGGGCAGCGTGTCGTTGTATACTCCGTTACTGTCGGTATGAGTTCTGAAAACGTACGGTGAGTGGACGTCATCGAGATCGAAACGGTGGTTGATTCCTTTATCATGGATTGCATCTTCAAAGAAATCGCGGAAATTCTCGTCGTTTATCCATTCGTTCAGATCTTCTTTAGCTTCGTTGAACACGAATCCCGCTCTCGCGAAGACAACCAGTGCACCTTTCATGATATTCCCGCTTGTGTCTGTAACACTTCCGGAAACAGTGAACTTCGGAAGTCGATAGAAACGACCTTTAAGAGTGAAGTTTGCACTGTAAGTCGAATCCTTTGTTACTCCGATAGGTGTTGCATCTTTGAGATCCTGGACATTGTTGTACCACTCCGGCAAATAATTTTGGTCGAGAGGAATGGCGCGGACAAAATATTTTCCGCCGTCGACATGATTTATCGAATAGTTGCCGGCTGAATCAGTCTCTGCTCTGTAATCGAAGAAGTCCCAGGGCAAAGGCATAAATCCTCCGATCATCGTGAGAGGAATTGCAGATCTATAAAGATGGACTACGACGTGAGAAAGCGGTTGCCCGAGAGTATCCGACACATTGCCGGCAATCTGCGCATCGATCATCGCCACCCTAACCACGAAGTCCTGTCTCGCCTCACCGCCCAAGCTTGAGGTAACTATCACCTCGACATCTCTATATCCTGACACTTGCGGTATCCACGTTATTAGTCCGGTGGAATCAATTACCATGAGTTCCGGATGTTCACCCAGGCGGTAGTGAAGAACCGCAGCAGGCGAATCTGAAACGGCGGTGACTTTATATGAGTAGACGGAGTCAACGGTAGCGTACAGCGGAGGAGTGGAAGTGATCGTGACTTTGTCTTTGTTGAAGTTGGAATACAGATAAACCGCAGCCATATTGCTCTCTTCAGAATCACCGGACAAGTTGAAGGCCTTTACCAAATAAACGTATGCAATAGGTATCGGGGGATAAATGGCGATCATTGGAGGCAATGTATCTGTGTAAGATGTCCCCGTAGTTGAATCAATGGGTGTGAAATGTGGTGCCGCGAAGGTCATCAACCTGGGATCATATGCAGCTCGATAAACGCGATAATATGTTGCCGTAAAGTTCGAAAGCTGTTCCCATGACAAATTTACATAACCAGCATTTAGCACCGCACTGAGAGAAAAGTCGGCCTCAACCGTCTGGGACCGCACTGCGGAGGTCATAAGGATTGTGCCCATCAATCCAATAAACCAAAGAGAGTATATTTTTCTGAGCATGTTATCTTTCCTCTTTTTTAATAAGGATGACTCAATCGGTGTGCCGTAGAACCATCGGAAACAGATGTGAAAGAAGGGACATTTGCAGGGGGATAAAAGATCCTGCAAAAAGTGCATGCGCGTGCGCAACAGTTGCAGAACGGTTTTCGCTAACTAGAAGCTGATCTTGAGGACGAGGTTTGCTGTCGATTGCCTGGGTGTGTAATCCAGACTAAAATACGGCGGAAGTTTTATGAACGCATCCACTGCAGAGTAAGCGTAAACTAAAACGAATGCTGATGCTGAATAAAATTCAGATTGGTAATACAAATTGTACGTCTTATACCGGGAAGAGGCGGAACTCGGAGTGGACGCATTTAGATAGCTTGTGCGCGCGCCTCGGCGCAGAAAATCAAAAGAGACAAATGATATTGCAGAGACCGCCCCTGCCCCCAAAAGAACGTGACCTTTGACCTCCTCACCTTGGTAACTCTGTTCCCATCCGGGGAAAATGACCGCTCTGAAAGTCGGTCCCTCATTATCGCTCTGTACAAAGCCTCCTTTTGACGAATAATCTGGCGCAGTTCCAGATTGTCTTTGGCGCTGTGCCTCTGCCTTCGCAATCTCAAAAACCTCTAGAATTTTCGGGGAGGTAAGAACGGGATCCAATGTGAAATTGTGATCCACTTCCAAAGCATTTTCGAAATGACCAATTGCCGCATCGTTCTTTCCTTGTGCGACTGATGAGAATGCTATGTATTTTTCGAACTGGACCCGCAATGAATCCGGAAGATTTTTCTCCTCGAGCGTCCGACGTGCGAGCAATTCAGATGAAATATACGAGCCGCTGTCGTACAATGATTTTATGCTCGAGAGGGTTGAGTCAAACTCGGCGCGGGTTTGCGAGAAAACCGGCGCGCAAAGGAAAGTACAGAGGGATAAATAAGGAGCGAGAAACAAAAGGCGCAATGCCGTTTTCACTTTGCCAGAAGCATTTTCTTCGTTGCAATGAACTTTCCTGCTGTCGTTGGCGCGACCTCGCTTGCTGTGAGTTTGTAGAAATAAACGCCGCTCGATAATTTGCTCCCATCGAAAACCACTTCATATTCGCCGGGATTTTGATGTGCACTGACTAATGTAGCAACTTCTCTTCCGAGAACATCGAAAACCTTTAAACTCACCTCGCTGACTGAGGATATCTGATAGCTGATTGCCGTTGATGGATTGAACGGGTTCGGATAATTTTGCGCCAATGAAAAAGCCTGAGGATTGGCATTCTTGTGTTCAAGAACGCCTATCAACTGCATGCTCGGGTCCGGAACCTCTTCCACTGAAGGGACAGCGAATTCTCCTCCGTTGTAATCAGGAGAGATTCCACCAAATATAAATATATTCCCATCGTCCCCGGTATCCGCGATAAATCCTGCTCTTGGGATACGCAGTGACACTTTCGATTCGTTTTCATATGCCGATCCTAAAGCACCGAAGTTAAGGAGCTCTACGTCTCCGTAAAACCCTTCGTTGGTTGTCGCTGCGCCGTAGCCAGAAATCGCAAAAACAGAATCACCTTTAACAACCACTTCAAAAAACGCTCGCGGATATTTCCAAGCAAAGCCTATCTGTAATGCCCCGGTTGCCAGGTCGTATCTTTCTACGTATCTGTACGGAGCAAAAATCTCCGCGACTTCAACCAAACCTCCGAAAATGTAGATATACTTTCCAATCTTGACCGCGTGATGGAAGGCGCGTCCCCACACTACAGTGTCGGGTGCCACACTCCAGGCTCCGGTAGCCGGGGAATAAAATTCGACCGTCCGACGAAAGCCCTCAGAACCAGCTCCACCGAAAACGAAAATGCTGTCGCCATACACTACAGATGCGGCACCTTCTCGGCGGTCATTCATGTGCTCCGAGTAATGCCATTGGTTTTTCGTTGGGTCGTACACCTCGACCGTGTTAAATATACGCCCCCCTGCGCTGTCGGCTCCTCCCATCACATAGATTGAGTCGCCGAGCGCCACAGCGGTCGCGTAGGCCCTCGGAGTGTTTAACGGAGCAACGGTCGTGTCCCAGGTTGCAGTTTTGAAGTCGAACGCATCGACTGTCGATGTTGCATGGACAGACGTGAGTTGACCCCGCACAATTTGCGTTCCTCCTCCGATGAGATAGAGTTTGCCTCCTATCCGTGCTGAACACATCCCGACTCTCGGACGCGGCATGTCGGGAATCGAAGAACCTTGCGAACACGCGACATTATAAACCATTCCGAAAAACCCGAATGTTAAAGCCGCTGTCAATTTCCACGATTTCATTTGCACCAAACCTTCGTAACTCCAGTATTATATCTCAACAACCGTGCCATTAGTTTTTCGAATTCATTTGAAAATTGAAGTTCAATCTCAAGGTATCGCCCGGATTAATTTTTAAATTCTGTATGATGTCTTGAAACGAGGGGTTATGAATTCTCAATTTACGGACGCCCGCGGACACAATAACAGGTTTGCTCAATGGGGTAGTATCCCTCTTTAGATCATCTACATAGATATCCCCCCACGGGGTAACTGTCACGAAAACATATCCTGCGTTTTTCAAAAAGTCCGCTTCTATCGTTGAAAGATTTTTTGGGCGTACATCAACTTCCTTCACGATCGGCACAAAGATCGGATTATTGAACGTGAGAGTGTGTTTGCCGACAGGAAATTTTATTGATCCGGCAATCGGAGTCCTGCCGATGTACTCACTGTCTATATCAACCTCAGCCCATGGGTTACAGGTAATCGATATATATCCAGAGTCGGTCGATGTATGAGCAGTTTTCAATGTACTCGACGTCGGCACAGCATGGACCAGAGGATTTTCGTTCAAGGTGGTTTTCTTAGGAGACATCTTGGACTCGGCGGTACTTTCTCTCATGTTGGTGCCGGGATTTTCTTTTTCCACCACGGCACCGTAGGAAGTATCGATTGCCTTTGTTGCGGGAGTTTTCATGCCCCGCCCAGTTGAGTTGATGAAGAAGTATATCAGAATCGACGCAGGAATCAACACCAATCCAATCGCAGCAAGAACCGGTTTGTTCTTGCCTTTCGCGACCAACCTCTTGATTTTCTTCATCCCTTTTCTCTCGCCCGTTAGAGAGTCCAGGAAATCGGCTGCCTCTTCTGCAGATGAGAATCTCATCCTTTTGTCCGGAGCGAGAAGGCGCTTCAAAAACTCAGACATCATCGGTGAAAACTTCTCCGACAATTTTTCAATTGATTCCGGACGGAAGTTTTGTATTCTATTTATACACTCAGCATAAGAACTACCTCGAAGGATTTGCTCGCCCGTAAGAGTTTCGATCAACGTGACTCCAAGCGAGAACAAGTCGGTTCTGGCATCGACGGTCTCGCCCCGCGCTTGTTCCGGAGACATATATGCCGGCGTGCCTATCAGACTGCCTTCCATGGTGAGCGAAGGCGCATTGGAAACCGCGGCAAGTCCGAAGTCGGTCACTTTGATGATTCCGCTTTGCGAGACAAGAATATTTCCTGGTTTTATGTCTCTGTGCACCACTCCCTTTCCATGAGCGTAAGAAAGCGCATTCAGAACTGAAGCTGCGACTTTTGTCATCAGTTCTTCGGAATGTTCGCTGTCGAGAAGCATTTTCTCCAGCGATTTCCCTTCCACATATTCCATGACGATAGCCGGCGCCCCGTCGATCTCAGTCAGGTCATACACCTGCACGATGTTCTCACATTGAAGTATCGCGCAGGCTTTTGCTTCCCGGGTGAATCTGGTTGCCAGATTTTTATCGCGCAGCAAATATTTGTGGAGGATCTTAAGCAGAACGATTCTATCGAGGATGCTCTGGTGCGCTTTATAAACGGATGTTGTATTGCTCTCGCTTATTTTTTCCAGGATCGCAAAACTACTTTGACTCACCGCCCCATTCCTTTATCCTGTATTGAAGCCACCTGAGTGATACGCCTAATTTCTCTGCAGTACGAGTTCTGTTGCGGCCGGTTTCGGTAAGAGTTTTTTCGACGAGCCTTCGTTCAAATTCTTCCAGGGTTTGTCCGCTTTGGAGAAGTTCTTCTTCTGAGTACTGCTGTAGCTTCAGATCTTCGTCAGACAACTCGTCGCTCCTTGAAAGGACCACTGCTCGCTCGATTACGTTTTGAAGCTCACGGACATTACCATTCCATGGATGCATGAGAAGGCGAGCCATTGCACTGCCGCCAATATTCCTCACATATCTTCCATGCGTTTCAGAGGCTTTTCTTAAAAAGAAATTTGCCAGCACGGGAATATCCTCGGCACGGTCTCTGAGAGGCGGGAGGTGAATTTCCACGATATTGAGCCTGAAATACAAATCCTCTCTGAATTTTTCTTTCTTGATTTCCTCGGTGAGACTCTTGTTAGTGGCCGAGATTATCCGTACGTCAACCTTGATATTTTCCACCCCGCCGAGTCTTCTTATCTCTTTTTCTTGAAGCACACGAAGCAGCTTTCCCTGCAATGACGGCGGGAGATCGGCCACTTCGTCGAGAAAAAGTGTTCCACCTTCCGCGTATTCGATCAAACCTTTCTTATCGGAAGTTGCTCCCGTGAAAGCACCTCTCTTGTATCCGAACAGCTCGCTCTCAAGAAGTTGTTCAGGGATCGCAGAACAATTTATTGCCATGAAAGGCTTTTCTCTCCGGGAACCCTGTTCATGTATTGCGCGGGCGATCAATTCCTTGCCTGTTCCGCTCTCGCCGGTAATCAGAACGGAGACATCGGTGTCAACAACGCGGTGGACAAGATCCAAGACTCCCTTCCAAATCTTGCTCTTTCCTATGATCCCAGGAAAAAGATCCGAGCTGGCAACCTGATTTTTAAGCCGGGTGTTTTCAGTTTTAAGATCATCATATTGTCTTGCATTCTCTACGGCAACGGCCGCCAAATTTCCGAATACCGCGAGGAACTTCAACGTTTCCTCGTTAAATTTCCGTCGAGACTTCGTGCTGTCCAGATAAATCGCGCCGGTGGTCTTGTCTTGTATGACGGCACCTGTTTGACGGAGGCGGAGCGGTACGCAGATTATAGAGAGTATTTGTTGTGCCACTATGCTGCGCGACGCCTCAAATCTTTCGTCGTTGAGAGCATCAAAAGTCATAATCGGCTCACCGCTTGCAAGAACCTTATTGATAACGGAGGAAGATGCGGCAGACTCGTCGGCCTCCTTCCTGCTGCTGAAATTTTTGCTTGCAACAACGTTAAAACCGTTTTGCTCGTTCACCATGACGATGTATCCCCGCTCGGCGTCAAGATGCGCCATGGCAGTCTCCAGCACCTTCTCGGTCAGTTCTTGCCGATCGAGAATCGAATTGATTTTCTGGGTTATTTCGTATAATACGGTAAAATTATCCTTCACATGATCAGACATATGAGTTCCAGCTTATTGTGACGGCACGAAGAAAGCAGCTTCGTGCGAGCAAGCGCTATTTCCAAACTGGTCCACTACCGCAACAGTCCAATAATAATTCCCGTGGGGTAATCCAGGTAAAGAACTCGGATAGGAGTAATTTATTGTATCTGGGTTAGTCCCTGGGTTAATCTCCGACTTTGACCAAATTGTTCCGCCCGCCAGGCTTACCACCTGCAACTGGTAAGTATATTCGAACGAAACTATTACCCGACCCCAACTGAACACCGGATAATTAGTTGTTGTATCTTGAAACGGTGACGTTGGTAAAGGCTCAGATTCTATGATTCTCGTGACATAAAATCCGGGGCTCAGCCCGATACCGTTTTCCCGGTCGATCGCGACAACTTCAAATTGTTTTCCGATAAGCCATTGGAGATCATTGTTCGGGAGCGAATCCGCATTGATAGTAACCTGATAGACATTTAGAGCAGCGTTGTAATTCATGCCGAAGGTGAGAGAATCAATCTTCACATAAACTGTGTCCACGTCCAGGGGGCCGTCAGGATCCGTAACGCTGGCAGAAACCGATGCGGTATAAACAGGTCCCGGATACCAATGATCAGTCTTGTTTGTTATGACCACCGCATTGTTTGCCTGCGGAAGTGCATCCAGATGAACCAGCGTGTCGAGAGTTCCACCGACGAGCATGGCTATTCTTAACGTATCGTTTAGGTATGAAGATTTTGTTATCACTACAGAGATACTTCCAGATGGCGCATTTGGAAAACTGAAGCTTCCATCTGCCGCGGTTACCTGCGCCAAGTTCGTGCCTTCGATTGTTACCAATGCTCCGGAGATTCCTACGCTGAGTGAATTCAAAATCAGCACTTTCCCTGAAAGGTTTCCATCGGTCGTGTGGTTGGGCGAACCCGGGTCTAAAGGATTATCGCGGGGTGCGTCCGGAGCGCAGCCGTTGAGAATCGCGGCAGAAAGCCATAACGTCACCAGGATGGTTTTGAAGTTCCTCATGCTCCTTCTACTCATGTCCAGTTTATCAACGAAAGGGTGGAAAATCAAGTAGCATCAGGCTTATGCATAAGAGGGTTGGCGATATTGGAGTGTTGACGGAGAAATGCCGGGCAGAAACTACATGGGCCCGCTCTCGCGGTCTATTCGAGCTAAAGAAGAAATGCAACGAGAAACGGGAAAAAAATATTTATCCGTTTCGAATGACTTTGATAATCGAACCTGCTACCGAGTTGAGTACTTCGTCGGAGTTGTAGAAGCCTCCTTCGATCCTGCTGCGTATCTCAGAGAGTTTATTTTGAATCTGCACGTCATGAAGTCTCTTAGCTTCAGGTGAGAGCTCCACCTTGTCGCTTGTATTTTGTACGGATTGCTTTTCTGAAAGATCCACTTTCTTCTTGACTTCCTTCGTGTTTTCAAAACTTGTTACAGAATCAATTGGGTTAATAGCCATAGCGCCCTCCTTAAGTCTTATCCCGCTCATTAACTATTGAAACAGGATATGTGGCCACCGCCTTGCGAGGCCCCGCCAAATAAATATTTTCTGGCGGGAGATGCCGCAGGGCGGCATAAGTAGCGATGTCCTTCGCTTTTCTCATATTGGCGAGTTCCTTTAGCAGCGTGGTGGTTTTTGCTCTTATCACGTTCGTTGCCTCGGAAACGTCCTGTTGTATATTTTTCATCAACAAATTCATCTCATCTAATATATCGGAACTTGTTGTTGAGACTTTAACCTCGACGAGAGCCTTCAAATCTTCGACCAGTTCACGACGTTCACCCATTAGCCTCATAGATTCGCTCAAATCGCCGTCTTTTACCGACTTTCTTAACGTGGAGGCATTCTCCGCTAAACTACGAGTTATTCTCAACGCTTTCGCTTCTGTATTCATATCGATTCTTAAATCAACATTTTAAGTTCACACTGCAAGATCTACAACAAACCACTTGTTGACATGTTACTCCAGATGCTGCTGAGAGAGCTTTGGGTTTGGTTCAGCTGAATCAAGAGTGACTCATACGCGGTGAATTGACTGCGCATGGCATCAGCCTGAATGTTAATGCTTGATTGCATCGAGTTTATCATGTCATTCATCGAATTGATCTGGTCCTGCGATCCGTTTATCTTTTGGTCCATCACTCCACCCGGCTGTGAAAATGATTTCACCAGGTTGTCGAGCTGCACGGCAACTCCGTCAGTAGAATTGAATAAATCGCTCACGGCCGAAGGGTTCGAGGTCAAAGCGCTCGTAAATGTGGACTGGTCGCCGAGGGAAAGGGTTCCGTCATTATTGAGAGTTATGCCAATTGCGTTCAACGAATTAGGGTTACCGCTTTTCACGGAATTTACCGGGCTCATTAGAATATTCTGCAATGCCATCTGCAGGTTCATGAATGTAACGTCGCCCGCAAGCGGGGCACGGGTGACCGCAGCATTGGAACTGCCAGAAGAACTGCTTGTGGTGTCCCTCATGTTTTGTGTTAATGACGAAATCAGTGTGTTATAAGAATTGATAAAATTCTGAACGGTAGATTGGATTGCGTTCGTGTCCGGTGCGATCGTCAGCGTTACCGGATCGTCTGTAGGCTGCTGTGTGCCCCCAAGGCTTAAGGTTACGCCGTTGAGAACATCAGTGATCGTGTTCGAACCCCGTGTGATCTCGATGCCGTCTAATGTAAAGTTAGCATCCAACAAATCGATGGAGCTGTTGATGTATCCTCCGCTTGTTCCCGTAGACGCGGTGCGTCCGCTGATGATGCTGTTTGTCCAGCCGACATCCTGGAGCAGATTTCCGGAAATGTCGGCGACGTTGATCGCATTTGCTGAGCCGCTTTTGCTGCTCGTGAACACGAGCCTCGCGGTGGAACTCGTATCGTTGACGACTGAAGCTGTGACTCCTATGCTGGCTGCATTCACTGCGGCGGCGATATTTGCCATCACGGTTGAGTTGGAATCGCCTGAATTTACACCGACATTAATCTTATTATTTGATCCATTTATGGAAAATGTGAGAGTCCCGGTGCCGGCAGCGGCGGAAATATCCGTCCCAGATTGCGACAATTGATTCGATACCAGCGTGTCATATTTCGCTAATTGTGTTACTAATAAACTATGAGTTCCCGATGCGGCAGTCGCTTGTGCAGTAGCGGTAACAATAGAGGGATCCGAGGACGAGACCGTTTTCGCTGCGAGTGGAGACAGAGACCCGACGGTCTTCAAACTTGTTGTTTGCGATTGAAAACTTGACAGATTCGACTGTATGCTCTTGTAAGTGGAAATGAGTGAATTGATACTTGACTGCTGCGACTGAAGCTGGTAGACTGGCTGGCTGATTGAAGTAATATATTCTGAGACGAGCTGGTCGATTGAAGAGCTCGATGATGAGTTTGTGTTCAATGTTACGGAAGACATTTTCTATCTCGAATTATGATAACTTGAAAGCTTCTGACCATGCGGAGCGAAGCTCGCGGATTACATTCTCGACTTCCTCAAAATTACCTTTTCTCGCCTCGCTCTGGCAGTATCTATACAAACGAAAAAAACCGAGAGAAGTCTCTTTATATTCGAAATCTAGCGCCGCAATGAGCTGCGTCAGACCCGCATTCACTTTAGACAGATCGCGTCTTTTGCTGTTCACAATAACATAATCGTACAATTTGAGAATCAGTTGAACGGGCGTGAGGCCCATTATTTCATTCTTCTTGTATCCTTCAAACGCACGCTTTGGTTTATATGCTACGGCTTCCATGGCTGCACCTTAATTATAAGGAGGCAGTATCCCGCCTGTTTGACGGGATACTGCTCTCAATTGTTATTGGAACAGTTTCAAAATTCCAGCAGGTATGGAATTCGCCTGCGCCAACTGCACGGTAGCAGTTTGCTCTAGGATCTGGAGCTTAGTTGCGTTGACCTGCACCTTCGCAATGTCAGCATCCATTATTCCGCTCGCAGCAGCATCGACGTTTGTGATCGATGTGTTGAGCACTTGCGTCTTGAAGCTCAACCGGGACTCAAGAGAACCGACATACTGCAACACCGATGAAACAGTGTTGATAGCGCTGTCCACGCTCGAAAGCGCAGAAGCGATGTTCGCAGTGCTTATGGCGTTCATGCTCAACGCGGAAGAGTCAACCGCGGTCGATATACTGACGGACAGGGTATCTCCACTGTCAGCGCCGACCTGGAACGACTCGCCGGTGAATGTCGTATCGATCAGGGCTTTCCCGTTGAATTTCGTCTGGGAAATTGTCTGACCGATTTCATTCATGTAGTCATTGACCTGGGTGACGAGGGCCTGAAGTTCGTCGGAACCTAATCCTGCGTTGCCGGCTTCCATAACCAACGTTTTCACGTTGACTAAAATATTGTTGATTGCTTGCAAGCCGCCTTCAGCTGTTGAAAGGACGCTTTGAGCATCGCCTACGTTCGTCAGAGCCTGGCTTAATCCTGCGGAACGGGCCGACAATTTCATGCCGATTGTATACCCGGCAGGATCGTCTCCAGCGCTGTTGACACGCTTTCCAGTCGCGAGTTCAAGCTGTGCTGTTTGAAGCTGTTGATTGATTGAGTTTAACGCGTTATACGCGTTCATAGCGCCAACGTTGGTCGCTATACGGAATCCATCCTCATAGGATGCCATGGTAAGTACCTCCATGTTATTTTCTTGCGCGGCGTCCTTGCCGCAAGAGGAGTTAGTTAAAATCCAGCATCAGATAGCGCTCCTCTCGCCATCCTGCCTCCACGCCAACGGCCTCCACGCAGATGCCATGCGCACCAGGTTTCGGCAGCAGGTGTGTCGTTAACTTTAGTATCGGAAGTCGATGATGGAACTTTAACCTAATTGATGTAAAACGCGCATCATTTTGCGGCATCTCCCGTCAAAATGTTCATATTTTGGGATCCCGCCTTGATGCTGCGTGTACCCGACAAAGATTCACACACCAAGCACTTTTCGACAGGCGTTTATTAATTGCTCAAGCTGGTTTCCGAGTCTGATATTTTTGTCCCCATCTTTTTGGATGCCAATGAGAATCGTGTAACCATCTTCTATCCTATTAGATGATAAGTATGCGACTGCAAGAACGTACCTCGAAATCATGTTCGACGGATTGTGCTCCAAACTTTTCTTCGCAAAACGGATCGCCGAGCCGTTGTCGTTCATTTCAAGTGCAAGCTGGGAAAGCTTCATAAACAATTTATCCAACACCGGCTTCGGCAAGCGTGAGTAATCGGTGTCCAGAACTTTCTTCAACTCTTCATACGCCTCCTCACGATCCCCGTTGTTCATTAAGGTAGCCCCCACTTGATAATTCAAGTACGGATCCTTCGGATATTTTAATAACGCTTCACGGAGGATTCTGAGATTCCGTTCGCTTCTTTTTTCTGTCCCCTGCACGACCTTTCTCGCGTATCCATGATGTAAAATCGTAAGATTGGAATCGGCAATTTTGCCTCCGGCACTCTCAATCGAAGGCCTGATCTGCTCATGAATCGGAAGCGAATAACGAAATTCCTTCCTATTTCTGAACAAACGCACCAGCTTTATCTCGTCGAATTCGACGATGTCGCTCTCGGGCATCTTACTTTTCACTATCATCTCGAACGCATCTGCATCGGAAGATTCGATCATTGCCGGAATTCGCTCTTGCGTATCTTTGACAAGCTCCTCGTCTGCATCAAGTACGAGTATCCAATCGCCGGAGGCATTCTCCAGAGAGACATTTCTTGCATCTGAAAAATCATTTCTCCACGCGCGCTCGATGATTCTCGCGCCGAACTTATTTGCCACATTCTTCGTGTAATCTGTCGAGCCGGTGTCCGCGATGATGATTTCATTCACTATCTTCTTTGCGCTTTCGAGACAAATGGGGAGAAGCTCCTCTTCATTTTTCACGATCATGCAAAGTGAAAGTTTTGGCTTCATTGAATCCCCTAGAACCCAGCCTGTGCCCGAAATTTGTCAAGTCCCGTCTTTACTTCCCGATGAGATTTCGTACTGCCTCTTCTGTCATCGGCCGCAGCATTATATGGTCGACGCCATTTGATTTGTCCTCACCCTCGCGGTTCGTCAAAAGTATCGTCATACATTCGGGCTGCGTTTTCTTGATCTGCTGACAGACCTCTTTGCCGTTTATCGATGGAAGACTGAGGTCAACGAAGGCAGCGGAAAACTTCTCCGACTCAAAAATTTTGGCCGCTTCAACCGCGTCGCCGGCAACTTTCAGACGCGAATAAATCTGAAGAAGGTACTGCGACTCTTCTTCAAGCAGCGCGCGGTCATCTTCGATTAGAATTGCACTCTCTCCTTTCGGCATCTCGACTCTCTTGACCTCACAGACATCGGTGGTAAGTTCGTTGCCGAGCGCCCGCGTGTCAACTTGATATCCCATCTTCTCAATTTTATTCACCAGTGCTTGAATACTTCCGTTACTTTTTATCGTATCGTCCCTTAATACGGCACCTTGCCGGGTCGTAAGCCTGACTCCGATGTGTTTCCCTTTTCCATCCGCAAGCTCGCTCGGACTTGGGAGGGCGGTCATCATCAACACCTCACAATCCGGAACTTCTGATATGATAATAAAGTTGACGAAAATATCTTTTATCAATTCGGAAACGGTTGACTCTGCCCTGAACTCAGTCAATGCCGAAATATCGAAGTTCCTTATTCGTTCTGAGGCAGCTTCGTGTTCCATGACGCCACTCCTGATGCTCTCGAAGATGGCATCTTGGTTCGTATACGAGCTGTCGAGATCTATCGATAAATCTTTTGTTGCGGAAGCAAGCCGCATTTTTATTTCCTCGATTATTTTCTCGTCGCCCTGAACAAACGAGAGCCTCGACAGCACGCCGTCGATCTCGATCCGGGCATTTCTCATTGTCGCCGGGATCTTGTCCACAGAATCGCGGAGAGTCGACAGATCCGAGTTCGCTTTGTCAAGTTTTGTTTGCAGCTCCGCGGAATTATCCCGCGCCGCAGGGAGTTCCGATGCGAGGAGACTCCTGAGCTTGTCAAACGTGAGCTGAATCATCATCTGCGCAAGCGGATCTGCGGAAGTTTTGATCTCGATGACCCCAATTCCGAAAGTCAAAAAGTTTGCCTCGTAGAGTTCTCCGCCATCTTTCTGAACTACATCCAAAGGTTTCACCGAACTCTGAGCGTCCTTCGCTGCTGAAACTGAAGAACCCTTGTCTCGTTGTTTGAGATAATCCTCGAGAATTGTCAGGACTTCATTTGGATCATCCGCTTTGGAGAGGCCCGTTATGAAATCGTTCATTAGTCTGGACTCACCGGACAAATCGGACGCTGTTCTTGCATGAGTTTCGGCGGCTCGTTTTGACTCGAGCAAATCAAGAGCGATTGAAGAAACGGCATTGAGTTCGGACGGCGCGGGGGTCACTCCGACAAACTTGAACATCAGTGCTAGATTCTGCTGCCGCGATTTAAGACAGAAGTACACTCCCTCCGATGAAAACACCTCTTCACCTTTGACGAAAGATGGATCGGCGGCGAGTTGCGCTGCCGGAACCATCATGCCAAATTTGATACTTGGGATCGAAACTGTGCTGGGTAAACTTCCATTGATGGTGGATAATGTCAATCTCGGCCCGTCAATGGAATATATCGCGATGGAGTCTGCTGTGAAAACCTGTTTGAGGAGGTCAACAGTTTTCTTGGATATTTCGCCGAGGCTCCCATCACTTATGCCTGTCAAGCCTACTAGTGCCCGGGTAACTTTCCCGCTCTCCTCGAACTTTCTTTGGGCCGACAAGCGCGTGTATATGTCTGCTGCAGTCGAAGAAGCGACGCTCAGGATTTCACGTAGCTCGTCAATCGCTTCCTGATCGATTCCCTCATTTTGTTCCGGGGAATTTTCGGGAATTGCGGCGGAAGCGAAGCCGCAGATGTCTCCTACCGGCGTACTCTCTATGGCTAGTCTAGAGTCCCCACCTGCAGAAACGATATTTGAAAAAGATGTGTCTGGAAGCTGGGCCCTCGAAAACAATCCTCCATTTCCCGCGAAGGACATGTCTGCCTGGGTTAGACTCAACGATAATGAGGGCTCGATCTTGTCCGTTGCAACCGTGAGCAAATATACATCGGCACTTTCTCTGGCGGCGTACAAAATTCCGGCGCAGATTAATTTCGGCGAAGTTTCGCCTGCGAGTATCTCTTTCAAATTGGTAAGAATGTTTTCGTATTGTTCCGAAGTGGCAAGCTCTTTCAACAGGTCATGGTGATGCTTGAGCTTGTTTATCTCCGCGCGCTGGACAACCCCTTCGGTTACTTCCCTTAGATGAAATACGGTTGAGTTACTCAGAGTCGCACTTTCTATCCTGAAGAATTTCCCATCAAGTTCGACAGTGCTGGTGCGATTGAGGGCGCCTAGTCCGGAAAAGAGAGTGTCAATGTTGAGCGACTCATTCAATTTGACGGCGAGTTTTTCCCGCGCAGCGAGATTTGCCGCAGACACTGTTCCGTTCTCCAAAATGAATATCGGCTCTTCTGAGAAAAACTCGATCGAATTCGCGAGGAGGTTTTGGGTGTTCCGCAGTTCCTGTCTGAGATTCTCCTGTTCCGTAATGTCTTCGACGAAAATGAAGATGGAATCCGCGGCGGCGGACAGGCACACGTTGAGATTTTTGCGGTCGGTTGCGTGGCAGGTCCTTGTGACGACATTCTTTGAGCGAAGCTCGGATTTGATTGCCTCCGGAGATTCGCTTAGGTAACGTAGAAAACCATCAAAGCTTTTCTCATTGGCTAGGAAATCTTTCAGCAAACTTTCGAATCCACCGTTCCATTCGACTATCTTATTTTCTACTACACGAGCGGTAGGGAATATGCTGTTGAACAATTTTTCGGCGTTGAAGGAAATCTTCCTCGAATCCTCCGCCGCCTTTTTAAGATCTGTGACATCACTGAACGCTAAGTAATGATACTCGCCGCTGCTCCATTGTGACACAGAGAATGTTCGTCCGTCTGAAGCCGGTGTTTCAAAAGTCGAATCCGATTCGGAGAGCGTCGGGATTCCATTACAGGAGGTGAACTCATCGGCAGAGTCTGTGATCGTGAAAATTCGTTTCAAGGATTCGCTGGCAAATTCGATTTTGCCGGCATGGATGGCTAAAGTCGGTATGGGAGAATTCTTTACGACGTCTTCCGAATGTTTTTTCTCTTCGACGGTCAGTTTATCAGCAAGTTCATTTTCCTTACGAAGGGTATCTATGGTTCTGTCAAGTTCGGCTTTGATGTTTACGCCCGCAGTCTCGTCGAACAGATAAACTACAATTTGATTATTGTCATCCAGAGAAATTATCCTTGCCTTGAAATACCTATCTGAAACTTTAAGAGGAAAGCTATCATCCCTTCTTATCTTAAGGCTGAGTAAGAATTCTACGAAATTCTGCCGGGTTTCCTCTTCCATTATTGAGGACAACGGTTGTCCTATAGCATCTGTGCCTCTGCCGAACAAATCCCTCAGCGCCTGGTTGGCTTCCGTTATGATGCCGCTTTCATCGAGAATACATGCGGGGATCGGCATGACGTCATACAGGTGAAGATGCTCGCCTTCCTTTTCAATAAACTCATTCTTCATTTTGATGAACTGCTCGTCGAACCTCTTTTCAAATACCTCAAGTCTGCTCCTTAGATTTGAAAGGTAAACGGCATATTTGAAGAGCGAACCGAATTGTCCGAAAAAGGTCCGGGCATCATGGATTCTTGAAGGAAGAAGCGATAAGATTAAATAATCTCCGGATTCTGCCTTGACGGAGAGGGTCGAGATCAGATCGAAGCCAAGCTCTGATTGAATTTTCTTACAAACCGCAGAGGTCGCAAAATCTCCCATCAAGGGAAACGGATCTTCGAACTCATAGTATTCGCCCTTGAACACTTTCGCTCTGCCTCCGCGCAGCGGAATCGCGTTAACATCGAGTCTGATTCCGAGTTTTATAAGGAGATTTGAGATACTATCTATGTCGTTGCCCGCGTAGCAAACTAGCCGCGCAGATTCGTTCGTACGTTTGAACATGAATACACTGCAATCGAAAGTTTGCATGATCCCGTCTGCTACTGCGGGAAGAGATTTGTCTGGTTCATCTGCGGCCATGACTTCCGATAGTGTGGACAGAAACACTTTCAGAAATCTCTCTGTCATGGGGTGGGTCCCGATCATCCCCGCGGGGATTTTACGCCTGGAGTACGACCTCAAATAGATAACGATTATGATTGCCGCGACGACGAAAAGAATTGGCAGAAAATCTAAAATGAGTAGATCGCTCATCACTCAGGAAAAATTAGTTGAAGGCTCTGTCCGGTGAATCCCTCCGGGGAAGCATCGGACTTCTGATCTGAAATTCAAGGTTCAAAATTTAAGGCTTATTAATTACTGTTTAGGCAGAGTAAAATAAAAGGTTGAGCCTTTCCCTTTGCCGGCAGATTCAACCCAAACGGTTCCACCGCACAGATCGACAATCTTTTTGACAAATGCTAAACCCAGTCCGCTTCCTTCGACTTTCTCGGTGTCGCTTGTTTTCACTCTCTGGAAAATTGCAAATATCCTCTCATGAAATTCCTGCTGAACGCCGATTCCGTTGTCGCGCACAAAAAAGAGATAGTGGTCGCCCTTGTCTTGCGCCCCGACCGTGATCTTCGGGTGCGGCTGGTCGCCCATATATTTAATCGCATTGTCAAATAAATTCATAAAGACCCGCTCGATGTATTTGGCGACGACGTAGAGCTTCGGGAAATCTCCTTCCTGTTCTACTTTTATTCTTCTTTCCGACATCCTTATCGACAGCTCTTTCAAAACACTGTTGACCAGTTCGCCGATGTCCGTCTCGTCGAGCACCATTTCAACGCTCCCGACTCTTGCCAGGTCGAGAAGATCATTGACGAGAGAGTGCAGTCTCGCCGAGGATGAGAGGATAGCCTCGATCAGAACATCCTGCTCAACCTCTAGATTTCCGCTGCGCTTGAGCTCCTTTGCAAATCCTTCGATAACGAGGATCGGAGATTTCAAGTCGTGCGTAATCGCATAAGTAAACTGCTGAAGCTCGTGATTCTTGCTTTCAAGAAGGTGCGTTTTTTGAATGGTCTCCTCGTGCAGCCGCGCATTTTCTATCGCCGCGCCGATCACGGTGCCGATTCCTTCCATGATCTCGCGCTGAGGATCTTCGAGCGCTCTCTCTACTTCACTGAATAGCGCACTGACGCCCACCGCTTTTCCTTTAGCCTTGAGAGGGAAAATCACTACTGAATCAAAAACAGATTTCTGCAAAGAGCGGGGAAGCCCTTCAAAATTATCGCCGCGGTTTAGCGACTCGACAACGTCGGATTTCAACACTTTTCCGAAGATGGTCGCGGCCACGTCGGACCCGTGAACCTCCGAAAGAAATTCTTCGTTAAGATTCGCGCTCGCCGCGACAAAAATTCTCCGTTCGCTTTTGTCCGGTAAAAGTATCGCCCCCGCGTCGCCATTAAAAATGTCCATCGTCTGCCTGACCGAATACTCAAGCACTTCTCTGAAATCGATTGTGCGGTTGAGAAGCATGGCGATTCTGTTTATCGCACTGAGCTGAAGGTTTCTTTGAGTAAGAGTTTCTTCAAGTTTGCGGCGGCTGGTAACATCCATCAGGATCCCGAGGGCGCCCGTAAGGACATTATCTTCACCCAAAATAGGAGAAGTAGATATCTGTATATAAGCCTCAGTACCGTCGGGATGTCTGAAAAGAAACTCACGAGGCTCAACCGGGCGCTCCGTAGAAATTGTTTGGTTGAATGGCAGATTTGAGGCCTGGACATGCTTTTTTGTGGCAGGATCGCAGAAGCCGCGAAGCAAGTGGGACGAATTTTTGTGAAGGTTGACGTCTCTCGTCACGCCGAAAATCCGTTCGGAGGCGCTGTTCATGACCACAATTTCTCCGAACCTGTTGGTGACCACTATGCCCTCACCGATGTCCTCGAACAGCCTCAACAAATCTTCAGAGATGATCAGGGTGCTATTTTTCGTCTCCACGTTCATTTCGAATTAGAAGGATACTATAATCATGTCAAGTTAAACCTCCATCGTTTCAGTTACAATCACTTAAGTGGAGCGGGTGAGCTATAAAACAGGAACAAGTCGCTGGAAATCAGGAGGATCAGGAACTAGGAATCCGGTTGTCTTTTCGAAGCCGGTCTTAATTCACGGCTTGAGCATTTTCGGAAAAAAGCTTATTATAAATGAGGCCAGTTCTTTTTCAACTTGGATATAAGGATTAGATAGAGAATTATCTTGTCCGGTTGTAATCTCGTACGTTCTCACTTTGGGGCTGTAGCTCAGCTGGGAGAGCGCGTGAATGGCATTCACGAGGTCGAGGGTTCGATCCCCTTCAGCTCCACAAAAAATCGGCTTTCCCAATCCAACCTTCCAATTGGGGTATAATTATTCCTGCGCTGCCGTTTGTTTCTTTGAATGCCACGAAGTAAAATAACTCGAGAGAAAAGCTTGCACTTTGATTTTGTACACAAGCCCAATTACTCTTTACATTTTTGTTCACGGAGGCCGACCGAGACGGTTTACATTCGCCGAAGAGTTCCTTCTGTGTAAGATTGCAGAGACCATGGACGGAGTTGAATTAAGAAATCATTGCAGTATAGCGATCGCGCTGATTATGGTGCTTTCTCCCGTCATCTTCTTGGAAGGATGTACGACGAATCCGACCTCGTTAACCGGCACATGGAATCTTGTATCGATCACTGAAACAAATGGCAGTCAAACAACGACTCTGAATTCTGCGTCGGCCGTTGGGAGTCTGGCTTTGTCCGCAAATTTTACATTCAGTGTTGACGGTGTAGTAACGTCTCAGTCCGGTGCAGAATTGCTCGGCTTTCCGGTCGGCTCCACCGGTGTAGCGACCGGTAACTATTCTTATTCAGGTGCTTATAGGACTATCTCATTCTATGTAACAAGTTGGTCGGGGAAAGGAAGTCAAACAGGAAGCATATCCGGAACTTACACACTTTCAGGGAACGCTCTTTTTATTAATTTGAATATCAGAAACGCAGCCGTAACAGTTAATCTATCAAGGGCTCAATAGCCCTCTGGAAACAAAGGAGCAACTTGAACCTTGCTCTCCAAAGCTGCTTAAGTTGTAAATCTAATTTGATTGATAGGACTGTGGGTTCAGTCTGCAGAAGTAAAGGAAGTGTTCTGGCGGACTAATATATTAATAACTATTGCCCTCTTAAGCTTTCAACGCTGGCGAGAACTCGTTTCAAAGTCAAGCTGATGGCCCACTTTTTTCTTTCTCTCTGTAAAAACCTATCAAATCCGTATTGGCAGGTTTATAGCCGAGTTGTCTTTGCATTGTCACGATCTGTCCGCGGTGATAGGAGAAATGGTTAAGCAACTGCTGAAATGCCCAGACGCGCGGATTCGAATATTTATTTCCCTTCATATCCTGATAGTCGAACCGCTCCTCGAGCTGACGATCATTTAATTCGTTTAATAGAGCAGATAGTTCTCCATCAAGCCTGCTCCATTCTTGCTTGAAATCATCAAGGTTTTTCAATTTGGACTCGTCAAGCGGTTGGGCGGATTCACCGCGCAACCTTCGCAGCCATGCGTTCTCTGCATTCAGTATATGCAGCAGAGTTCCTCGTACTCCTCCATGACTCGAATGCAGATCCTTCTCGAAATCTTCCTGCTTCATTTGTTCAAGTGAAACAAGAAGGCGTTCCTTCGCCCAGCGGTCGTATTGTAAAAGTTCAAGGATATCGCTTTTGTTCAAGTGTACCACCTCCCACCATAAGACGTCGTCAGTGTTCCTGTGCTAAATGGTTGTCCTATAAGAGTCCGTGCAGGCAAAACGTCATCGCCACTCGCGGACGCTTTCGGCAAGAACTAACTTTTAGTTCCGCTCAATTTGTTGACATGCCGCGTCAATTTTGATTTCTGGTTTGCGGCTTTGTTCTTATGTATCAAACCTTTTGAAGCCAGCTTGTCGAGAGTAGAAACAGCTTCCTTTAGAGCGGATGCGGCTTTCTCTCTGTCTTTCTCGGCGCGGACATTCTTTAAAAGGGTTTTCATCTTTGATTTTGCTTCTTTGTTTATCGCCCGTCGTCCTGTGCTTTGGCGAGCTCTTTTTTCTGCCGATTTGTGTTGTGCCATTATCTTCCTTTAATTTTTTCTCTTATGTGTAGCGCGGATCAATTCTTATTTTAAATAATATTTCAGCGGGTTAGGCTGCAACTTGCACTCCTCCGCAATTCTCATGAATTCGATCTTTTTCTCGTCGCGGAGTTTGTAGAGTCCCGGAACAAGTCTGTCTCTAATCTCAACCGGCGTGAGTGGATTTATATATATGCTCGTTCCACCCTCGAAGCCGGCGGGGACATTTATTCTCCATTTTATTAAGATTCGCCACGGCATCTTGTAAACCGAATCTATAGGCGTGTAATACCATTCTTCGTTGCAGGAAATTTCTGGTCCCGCCGCAGCATGAACTGCATGTACCATGTTGCTCATCCCGCGAATTTCCTCCTGTGTATGCTCCTGCGGCCGTGCCGCATGCGATTTTGAAAAAATCTCTATTGTCGGATATCGATGACCGATACCCACAAATGCGATTGCATGTTCGTTTTCAGCGAAAACGAGATTGTGGTGGCCTGCGAAATTCGCTCCGTATTCATTGAAGATGTTCGGATCCTGTCTGATCATTTTTGTCTGTTCGGTTATGGAAGACCCCCACTCATCGAGAGCCACCAGCTGCTTGTGAAGGTGATCGACGGAAGCGCCTGCCGGACTCAACCAATTTTGAAATATGCTGATATAGCGGGCATATCTGTTCATTTCGAAAATATCGACCATGGATTCGATTGCGAACAGAAGATATTGATAGTGAGATTCAGGAGTCATGTCGCCCGACGAAATTAGCTGGTTGTCGTATTCGGCGTCTTGTAAAAAATGTCTGTGGGCTATTATTATATCGTGGCAGCCGCCGAAGAAGGGGTCCGCCATACTGAGTTTTTCTTCCAGCGGGATTTTTCCGATTTCCTCCGGCCTCCGCCCCATCCTCTCCAGCTTGAAATTTATGATGTCGGTTATGTGCCGCAACCCCGTGGGATTACCGAAGTAGCTGTCCCGCCATTGAAGCTGTTCGCGATTAAGTTTATATCCGTAATTTTTTTTCCAGTAATCGAGTGTTACTATCTCGAACAGGTTAGGGATACGCCTGAACTCGGCGATGTTGTCGAAATATTTGTCGGGAGGAAGACGTTTGATTTTCGAATAAGTATTTCCCTGTCTGGTTACTCTTACCTTTTCCGGTGGTGTCTCGAAAAGTCTTGTTTCGCAAAAGCTGCAATAATCTTCTTTCTCCTTCGGCTTGATCTTCTGAGGCTGGACGGTATGATTTGAGTAAATGGGCTTGCTCCCTCTTCCGGGTACGGCCCACACCTCGGTGCCTGTAAAAGGATTGAGCTGTTTCGCTGTGCCATCGGGCATTATGTGGTAGAAATTTTCGTAGTCCAAAGGGTGATCTTTCTAGAAAAATACTGCAGAATTTAACGCATGACGGGAGAAATTAAAAGGACTAAAGACGTCGGCTGTCGGCGATCGTGTTGCGGTTACTCATTTGATTTTTGAGTTTCGGCTTTTATTTTAATCAGCAACCACTACAGAGAACCTAATGTCCTGCACAATTACTTTAATTCCCGGCGACGGAATCGGACCTGAAATAACAAGCGCGGCAATGCGAGTTATTGCCTCTGCAGGCGCGAAGATCGATTGGGAAATTTATGATGCCGGTTTCGCCGCCATCGAGAAGTACAAAGACCCGCTTCCGCAGCAGGTCATAGACTCGATCGCGAAAAACAAAATTGCCCTGAAGGGGCCGTTGACGACCCCGATCGGTACCGGCTTTAGAAGCGTGAACGTGGCGCTCAGAAAGGAATTCGATCTCTATTCCAACCTCAGGCCGGCGAAATCATTCGAGGGGATTAAATCACGGTACGAAAATATCGATCTCGTTATTGTCCGCGAGAATACCGAAGAATTTTACAGCGGCATAGAACACTACGTCGATGCACGTAAAAGCGCGGCGGAGACCATCGGCATTGTAACACGCACAGGCTCCGAGAGAATAATCAAGTTCGCATTCGATTACGCTGTGAGCCACGGTAGAGAAAAAGTAACGGTGGTTCACAAGGCGAATATACTCAAATATACCGGCGGACTTTTTCTAGACATTGCCAAAGTCATTGCGAAGGATTATCCGCAAGTAAGGATGGATGACAAGATTGTCGATAACATGGCGATGCAGATGGTCATCAATCCGAACCAATTCGATGTGATCGTTACGACAAATCTGTTCGGCGACATCCTTTCGGATCTCGCATCCGGTCTTGTGGGCGGGCTCGGTCTTGCACCGGGAGCAAACATCGGATACAATGCGGCCATATTTGAAGCAGTTCACGGAAGCGCGCCGGACATCGCAGGCAAAAATATTGCCAACCCGTGCGCCATTATACTCGCCTCATCCATGATGCTTGAACATATCGGTGAATCCGGTGCGGGCAAGAAGATAGCGTCTGCCGTCGCGGCAGTCATAAAGGAAGGGGAAAAAGTCACGCGGGACATCAACCCGGCAAACCCGGTCTCGACGGAGGAGATGGCGGATGCCATAATAGAGAAACTGTAAATCCCTTTTCCAAAACTCTAAACAATGTTGAGATTTTAGATCTGAAATCTACCGACTAGAATAAGTGAAACGCACCCCGGTTTATCTCGTACTCCTCACCGTCTTCATCGACCTTGTGGGCTTCGGAATAATAATTCCGCTGCTGCCGTTCTATGCGCAGCATTTCGGCGCAACCCCGACTGTAATCGGGCTTTTGAGCTCTTCATATTCGGTCATGCAATTTCTATTTGTGCCGTTCTGGGGAAGATTCTCGGACCGGATCGGCCGAAGACCGATTATTCTAATGAGCGTCACTGGCTCTTTTATTTCCTACATGATTTTCGGATTTTCGGATTCGCTCGCGCTCCTTTTTATATCTCGGATTTTGGCGGGCTTCATGGGTGCAAATATCTCGACTGCACAGGCGTACATCGCCGATACGACGTCGGTCGAAGAGAGAGCAAGATACATGGGATTTATCGGTGCTGCATTCGGTTTTGGGTTCATGCTCGGACCATTCATAGGCGGAGTCCTTAGCAGAATAAGTTATGGAGCGCCGGGATTTTTCGCATCAGGGATTTCGCTGGCGAATGTGGTGCTCGCATATTTCATGCTGCCGGAATCCAATCCCCGGTATTCCGCATTCGGGATACAGAGCCGTGGATCGGCTCGCAAAATAAGTTGGCTCAACGTTGCTGCGACCCAATCCGCTTTTCGAAATCACGGGATCCGGAACCTCGTGCTGGTTTTCTTTTTCTATACGGTTGCGTTCTCGATTCTTTATGTGGCTTTTCCGCTTTTCAGCAAGGAGATATTGAAGTACGATGCCGAGGATAACGGATACTTCTTTGCATATGTCGGGATGGTTGGAATCATCATTCAAGGTGGGGCAATCGGTCGGCTTGCAAGAAGATTCGGCGAAAAATCGCTTGTAACAGCCGGCCTGGCCTTTTTTGTCTCTGCATTGGTTCTTGTCCCGGTCACTCGCGCACTGTCGACACTTATCGTTTCTGCAACGTTGTTGGCAGTGGGGAGCGCGTTCATAGCTCCCTCGCTGACTAGCTTGATTTCAAAATATGCTGGTACAGGTGAACAGGGCAGCACACTGGGAGTCTCGCAGTCGTTCTCGAGCCTTGGAAGGGTCATCGGACCTTTCCTGGGAGGGTTCATCATAGGGACGACGGGATTCGCATGGCCCTTTCTTACAGGCGCCATCATGATTGTGATTGCACTTATCCTTTCCCTCCGCGCGGCGAGCCCGGCTTCTCAAAAATCTGGTTAGGTTGTAAAATAGATTGCTTTTTGTTAATTCTTTTTGAAACTTTAGGCGTATGAAGCAAAGCAAGAAACATTCCGATGGCGGGGTGGGCGGAAAAAATTCCCAGCGTCAGCCTCAGAAGATTTCCCGGTCGAAAACAAGTCACAAGGACATTGACATGCAGCAGCTCGGATTTGAGGTTGAAGTTGCAGTCTATGAGGTCGATAAGATATTCGAAGGTCAGGGTGACAAACTCAGCGACCAGTATGTCGTCGATTCGCTCGGCAGCTTTGTAAAAGTGATCAAAGACGAGAGCTACGCTTCGTACTCGGAAAAGTTGAAGGAGGGCTCCGACGACGAATCCGACCTGCTTCATATTAATATCGTGAACCGGTTGAGCGCCGCGATTGAGGAATTAGAACTTCAGGTGACCGATCTTGAACTTATAGATGTTGTAAAGCAAGTACTCGCCGCTGTAAAAAAATCAAAATCCACAAAGTCATCTCGCGCGTACCTTGATTCACTTGCGAAACGACTGAAAGAGATGGGAATCAAGTCCGACTTTCTTACCGAGACCGATGTTGAGGGTGAGACGATCCCGCTTGACGATCTCGACAATTTAGACGACCTCAGCTTCAACGATGACGATTTGGATTTAGATGATCCGAAACTAAAGTATTAATGAAAAACTCCATACGCGAATCTATAAGTTCCCGATACCATCGCGAGGCGTCCAGGCAAATAAATATTTTGACGCGACAAATTCTAAGTTCTAATTCGAAAAAGGGGGAAGATCTGAATCGATTTGAGATTCGTTACCCGGGTTTCGAAGTATATTTGGGGTTTGGAGCTTAAACCAAAGTGGGTTTTAACTGCGGAATCATAGGGCTTCCTAACGTCGGGAAATCGACGATCTTCAACGCAATGACAGCTGCCGGAATCGCAGCCGAAAATTATCCATTTTGTACCATTGAGCCGAATGTAGGGATTGTCCCGGTCCCCGACATGCGACTCGATAAGCTGGCCTCTTTCTACAAGACGGGTAAAATAATTCCGACAACGATCGAATTTGTTGACATTGCTGGTCTCGTCAAAGGTGCAAGCAAGGGCGAAGGTCTCGGTAATCAATTCCTCGGTCATATCCGTGAGGTTGATGCCGTCGCTCATGTGGTACGATGCTTCGAAGACTCGAACGTCATACACGTCGACGGCTCAGTCGATCCGAAAAGAGACATCGAAATTGTCGAGGCGGAGCTGATCATCAAAGACATCGAGACGCTGGAAAGGAAGATGAAAGAGACCGAAGGACGCGCGCGTTCGGGAGATAAGAAAATTAAGGAAGAGTACGACGTTTACGTCCGTTTAATGGGACACCTCAATACAGGAAGGCTTGCAAAGTATTTGACCTTCGAAGATGAAATGCACCGCGAGTACGTTCGGTTACTGAATCTTCTGACAGACAAGCCTGTGATGTATATTGCCAATGTCGACGAAGAAAGTATGAAAGGCAGTTCCGAAGGGAGCCGCGCGGACAACAAGTATGTCCAGGCCGTATGTGAAGTGGCCTCGCGAGAAGGGGCGAGAGTAGTGAGGGTATCCGGGAAGATTGAAGCCGAACTTTCGCAGCTGAATTCCGAAGAGCGAGCAGCTTTTCTCTCCGACTTGGGATTGAAAGAATCCGGGCTTGAGCGGGTGATCCGTGAAGGCTATTCGCTCCTGAATCTCATTACATTTTTCACCGCGGGTCCTAAAGAGGTTCATGCCTGGACAGTCGAGGCGAATACCTGTGCCCCGAAGGCAGCTGGGAAAATTCATTCCGATTTCGAGAAAGGGTTCATCAGGATGGAAGTAATTAAGTACGATGACCTTATGCATCTCGGTTCGGAGCAAGGAGTCAAAGACGCCGGACTTTTGCATATCGAGGGGAAGGACTACATGCTTCACGACGGCGACATCGTTGTTGTAAGATTCACCGTGTAAAGTCGATTCTTATATAAGAAGCGGTCGAGTGAAAAGATTTTCCGGTGGACTCTTCCTTTTCATCCTGATTTTCTCAATAGATTCATCCGGACGGTAGACGGCAGAGGTTTCGATTTATCTGCACGATTGCGCAGCAGCGAAAAATTGAATCCGAACAGTGGGAGATTTTTGTTGATATGAGTTTCGGTTCATTTGATTTGTCTATCATTTCGAATTTAAGGTTTAGTATCTTTCCATATGGATAAGCTGACACAACTTAACCGAAAAATTATTTCCTGCTGCAAATGTCCCCGCCTCGTGGAATGGCGAGAAAAAATTGCAATAGAAAAAACGGCGCGTTTTCATAACGAAACCTACTGGGGAAAACCGGTGCCGGGTTTCGGCGACCCGATGGCGAAAGTCTTGATCGTCGGACTCGCGCCCGCGGCACACGGCGCGAACCGCACGGGCAGAATGTTCACAGGAGACAGAAGCGGAGAGTGGCTGTATAGCATGCTGCACAAATTTGAGTTCTCCAGCGAACGAGTTTCATCATCAGCGGACGACAACTTGAGACTGAAGAATTGCTATATAACGGCTGTTGTACGCTGTGCACCGCCCGCGAACAAACCAGCGAAAGACGAGATTCATAATTGCCAGCCTTATTTGTCAAGCGAGCTGCAAATTCTTGAAGGCGTCGAAGTGATCGTCACGCTTGGAAAAATCGCATTCGATTGGACGATAGACTCATTGTCACAACTGCACTTCTTCGGAGGAAGAACTTGGAAAGAGAACTTCGAACGTCGTCCCAAGTTTGCGCACGGCGTGAAACTGCAAATAGACGAGAAATTGACGCTCATCGCGTCTTATCATCCAAGCCAGCAGAATACTTTCACGGGGAAGTTAACGAAGCGCATGTTCGAGTCGGTATTCAAGGATGTTAAGGAACTTCTAGGATGAGTTTCCGCTTGCCAAAAACAGCCCTTGCAGGTCTGATCCGCCGGGGTTAAATTAAGTTTTAGACTTTTGAATCATGGGGATGTAGCTCAGTGGTAGAGCATCTGCCTTTTAAGCAGAGGGTCGCAGGTTCGATCCCTGCCATCCTCACAGATCAACATTGATGAAATCGTTCTCCAGATGGTTGTGAGACGCCGCTCGAAGGTATGAAGAAGCGAATAAGACGAGGATTTCTTTGTGAATAGTGGGAGTGCAAAGAGGGTAGACCGGGATAGTTTCTTGAACCTTTGATATGCACGGTTTGTTGTGTTCTTTAACCAATACAGACATTTAGCAAAATCATTAGTTTCGCACAACGAGTTCTCACTGCTTGTGCTTCATTTCACTTGACAAGCTATTAATGATGAGCTAAATTTTTCTGCAAGTTTTAAACAAGAAGGAGAAGGTTTTTGAGTTCCGATACCAATGGCTTCGGTAATGGCAAAGGAATTAATGGGAACGGATCGTTCTCCGGCAGTAGTTTGTTAATTCGCGGCCAGCAGGAGGAGATCACCTTTCAGGATATAATTGAGAAGGTATATCGCCGCAAAAATATCGTTATCATCGTCTTCCTTTTTATACTTACCTTGACGGCTCTCTATACATTTCTTCAACGTCCGACTTACGAGGCAACGTCTCAGGTCCTGATTCAGAAGAGCAAGACAGGATCTAACGGCATACTGGAAGGCATGGGCGATATTCTCCAACCTTTCGAGTCCGATGAAAGAAGAATCACCAACGAAATGGATATTCTCCAAACTAATCTTCTCAGAACAAACGTTGCACACCGACTTTTGAGTTCTCCGGTTATCACGACCAGAGGTGGACCGGATACCATGGAGATCATCACCAGGTCGGAAGAAAGGTTGAGAAAGAATCCGGCAAATTTCAGCCTGATCGATTTGGTGAAGGCGTCGTTGGAGAAAGCGGTGTCGTTTACGAACGACCGCAACTCGGACATAATAAGCATTGCCGTAAGAAGTCACTCTCCCGAAGAGGCTGCTCATATCGCGGATGTATATACACAAGAATATTATGGTTTGAATCTTAGCTCGAGCCGCAACATGGCAACGAACGTAAGACAATTTCTTGAAAGCCAGCTTACTGATACGAGAAAGGATCTCGACGTTTCCGAGAACAACCTGCAAAGCTATATGCAGTCTCAAGGGATAGTTTCCCTCGACGACGAATCGAAGCAGCTGATCGAGGCGATGAGCACGTTCGAGGCGCAGCGCGACGATGTGGTAATCGAGGAAAAATCCCACCAGCAAGTTCTGCAGTCGTACAGAGACCAGCTCGCAAGAATCGAACCTTCGCTGTCTGCTAATGTTTCGGATGCAATCGATCCGTATATCTCTCTTCTGCAGGAGCAGATAGCAAAGCTGCAGGTGAACCGCGATGTAGCGATGGCGCAGAACCCGGTGGTTGGGAACAAGGACGTCTATAACCAGATCGTTGCGCAGGCAGATTCGCAGATAGCGGAGCTGCAACGAAAACTCAAAGACAAGACAACTAAGTTCTTAGAGAGGCAAGCGTTTGCCGCGGGTTCGCCCCAGACGTCGCAGGGATCGTCTTCCGGCAATTATGACCCGACAGGGTATTACAAGCAATTGAAGCTTCAAATACTGCAGGAGGAGATCCAACTGAGTAGCATTCAAGCGCAAAGAAGAGAGCTTGATAACATCGTCGGAAAATACGAGGGAGAATTTTCGAAACTGCCGAAGCAATACATCGGACTCGCAAAGTTGGATCGCGCAGAAAAAAGCAAAGAGAAATTGTTCTTGATGGTACAGGACAGTTATCAGCAGGCGCAGATTGCGGAGCAATCTCAGTTTGGTTATGTACAAATAGTTGATCCCGCGGTACCGCCACAGAAACCGGTAAGTCCAAAGATCCCCTTGAATCTTACTTTGGGCCTGCTGCTTGGATTGGCTCTCGGAATAGGTCTGGTATTTGTGCTCGATTATTTGGATAGGAGCATTAAGTCGCCTGAGGATCTTGAAAAGAAAGGTCTGAATGTGTTGGGGTCGATACCCATCATGTCGGGAGCCACTATCGGCAAAGAGGATGAAAGAGAGCGGAAGGTGATGAAGGATGGCCAGATGGTGCAGCTGCGTTTGATTACGCACCACAAGCCGTCAGATCCAATATCGGAATCTTACAGGTCGCTCAGAACGGCGATTCAGTATTCTCGAATCGATAAACCGATCAAGACACTTCTTGTCGCCAGCGCGCTTCCCAAGGAAGGGAAATCCACTACAGTCGCAAACTTGGCAGTCACTATGGCGAAGGCCGGTTTGAAAACGCTTCTTGTCGACGGTGATCTCCGGAGGCCTGTACAGCACAGAGTGTTCAATTGTGACCGGAAACCGGGTTTGATCGAGTATATGAAAGGTGAAATCGATCTCAACACCGCGGTGAGAAAAACATTTGTAGAAAATCTATTTTTACTTCCTACAGGCTCCCTTCCTCCGAATCCGGCAGAAGTGCTCGGCTCCGATACGATGAAAGCCACCCTGGAGATATTCAAGGCGAGTTTCGATGTGGTGGTTTTTGATTCTCCACCTATCGTTGCTGTTACAGATGGCGTGATTCTCTCCAAGCTCACCGATGCAGCCGTTTTCGTAACACTTGCAAATAAGACAGAAGTCGACGTGCTGGAGAAAGCTTATTCGACATTGAGGCAGGTCAAGGCTGATGTGATTGGTTTTGTTCTCAACGAATTCGATGTGACCAAGGCCTACGGCGCATATTATCGATACTATCGCTACTATCATTATTACGGTCACTCCGAAGAGGGCAAGGGCAAAGCGTAGAGCGTCCGCGTAGAACTGAAAAAAGAGATAGAGCAGTATCATTGAAAAACGGTTCGGAACTTCTTTCAGGATCCTGTGCGGAGGAAGCACATATGGAGAAGCCCGGCAGTGCAAAGTGCTGGCATGTCATGTACGTGCACGCGCGGCATGAGAAGAAAATCCATTCTGAAATGCTCAAGATGGGAATTGAGTCGTTCCTCCCTATGAAGAAGGAACTGCACACATGGAGCGACCGGAAAAAATGGATCGAGGTTCCCCTCTTTAGCTGCTACGTATTTGTCCGAATAGATCCCTCGGGGAAAGACATAACCTCCGACGAGAAAAACCGAGTGTACCTTTTAAACGGGTTTGTGAAGTTCGTTTCCTCAAATGGGAAGCCGAGTATCGTACCACAGTGGCAGATCGACGGTATCAGAAAGATCGTCGATTCCTATCCCGACACAGTTGAGGTGTTGGATTCCGATTATGTCGGAACGGACGGCGCAATAATTGGGGGTCCTCTTTCGGGAATGACCGGAAAGATTATCGAAGTAAAAAACCGGAAGTGCTTCCTGATAAAAATCGACGGCATTGAGAAAGTGTTATCTGTTACAATCCCGGTTTCCTCGTTCAAACCGTTCCCGTCCCAAAGATCACGAAGATCCGAGGGATCCCTTTCGGAGATTCCTGCGGAGAACCTCGACAAGTCGGGACAAATGGGAGAAGTGAGCAAAGCTAATCGACAAAGGCTACCGAGAAACCTTAACCGGAAAACCCCAAATACGGGGCAACCTGGATCTTCGACGATCCGGAAGTAAAAGAGAAACTGCGGGCAGTAGTAGAGCGTTTTTTCCACAAGGGATTCCTTTGGAACGAATCTGTCTGAGATTATCTCATTTACTATTTTGCCGCTCGCGATCGCACATCAGCCGTCATGTGACTGAGATAGCGAAGCTGTAGACAGAGGTTGTCGATCTTTGTTATTTGCTTGCCGTTATTAATCAAATAGAGCATCATGGTGAAGTGAGATCTGGAATGATTAGGAAATGTTATCTGTGAACTATCTCGTAACGGGTGGAGCCGGATTTATCGGATCACATATCGTGGACAAACTTCTTGAAAAAGGGAATAAAGTCCGCGTGTTAGACAACTTTTCGACTGGCAGGAAAGAGAACCTGGCGTATTCATTGGACAAAGTCGAGTTAATTGAGGGAGATGTTCGGGATTATCAAGTTGTGCGAGAAGCCGCAGAAGGAATTGATGTGGTATTGCACCAAGCGGCGATATCCTCGGTTGTGAAGTCGGTGGACGACCCGGTAACCACCAATGCGGTCAACGTGGATGGAACAGTAAACATCCTGCAGGCATCTCGTGACGCCAGCGTGAAAAGAGTTGTTTATGCTTCGTCGGCTTCGGTGTATGGCAACAACCCGGATGTTCCTAAAAGAGAAACGATGATGCCGTCTCCGGA
>Ga0335081_10000191_pt1 | contig 117237 bp, 86 predicted proteins | sample Lox_Sample_35_FD_206713 | JGI IMG/M metagenome (GOLD analysis project Ga0335081, IMG submission 206713) | Soil microbial communities from Loxahatchee National Wildlife Refuge, Florida, United States - Lox_Sample_3.5 | ecosystem: Environmental > Terrestrial > Soil > Wetlands | place: USA...
GGGGAAATGCCCCCTTCCCCTGCAACCCCATCCCCAAAATCAACCCAACCCCATCGGCGAGGGCACAACTTTGAAACCGGACATTTCATTTGCTACAAAAACCGGACATTTTAACTTGCTACCGACACTCGCAACATGAACCGCAGGTGCACCTTCTTCTCGAATGGTTCTATGATGGCTGCCACCAGGGTGCAGAATGAGAGTTGTTTATTACTCGCTGGCGAATATTCCCGGCGAAAGCCGTGAGCAGCAATGGATTCAGAGCATTCGCAGCTTGCGAATGCACAATGGTTCGATCCCGGTTTGGCTGTTCTTATTCAATGACGCGAGCGAGGAGTTGCTGCATGAGGCGGCGCGGCAGCATGTCCACGTGGAGTTCCTCGGCAGTTACAAGGAACTTTTGCGTCCGCTGCATTCCCGAGCTTCGATTTTGGCGCTCTATCCAACACTGCACAAATTCCTAGTTCTGCCAAAGTTGCCGCTGAGTGCTGTTACGCAACTCCTCTATCTCGATTGCGATACTTTCTTCTTCGACGATGTCGATCTTCTTTTCGATCAACACGTGTCTCATGATTGGTATGCGCGAGAAGAGCCGCGGTCGCGGCGGAGTCCGCATGGCTACAACCCGAAGCACGTGGATGAACTACTGCTGAACTACATCGCGCGAAAGGAAGGCCTCGAGTCGGTGCCGCCATTCAATTCCGGCGTTTGCCTGATGAATCACGGCATTTGGCACAGGTTGATCGAGCTGCGCGAGTCCTATCTTTGCCTGGTGTGGCGATTATTGTGCGGACGAGAGCTGGCCGAACATGAACTCGGATTGGATGATCCGCGCGTCCGGCCTGCTGTTCTCGAGGCGATTAGCGAGTCGGATCGGTCGGATCCCCTCCCTTACCCTTCTGCAAATCCCTGGATCGTCGAACAAATTGCATTATGGCTGGCGCTTGGCCAATTTCCGAATTTTTCGCTCGGCACATTTTCGTCCGCAGATGTGTGCCAGGGCGGCGAATTCGAAACCATGCTCGCTTCCGGCGAACGATGCGTCTTGGCCCATTATTTCAGTGGAGGCGAAGAAGAATTCTTCGCGGCGGTGCCGAGGATTGAAGGGTGATGGCGTTGGTCTGAGCAGAACATACCTGAGATCTATAGTCTCCCACCGTCTTGGCCGTCGGCTGGTGTAAAATTGCCATGTGAACCCCTCCGCCGGTTCCCCGGCGGACCTTCCGAGTCGGGACGTGGCTCAGCCTGGTAGAGCACTCGCTTGGGGTGCGAGGGGTCGGCAGTTCAAATCTGCCCGTCCCGACCATCTTTCTATTCCTGTCGCTTCGCTCCAAACCGCTTGAAGGTCCTGCATTTGCCCAGTTCACTTATGCGCCGGCAAGACGCTGCGTTAACCGGCCGCTCTGCTCAGTGCCCGTGTTCAAGAAGACAAGTTCGAAAATCGTCATCTAGGGCTAACCCTTCTTTTCAAGAGCATAAACCTGACTTCTGGTTTTCCGTCTACATCGATGATGTCGAAATTGTCGGCGGTGCCGGCATGGCAGCGCTGAGGCATTAGCCGGCGGAAATCCCTCGTGAGGATGCGAGCAGTTCGTTGGTTCGACGGATCAATTCGCTACGTTCCAGATCGCGGTACTGCTTGGGCAACAGACTCTTACTGGTGCATTCCAGCACGGCGACGAGAATCTGCAGATCAATTTCTGTGGGATAGTAGGGCGGAATAAAGTCGTCCAGCGCCGCCTGCAGATCCTGAGAATCCACCGCAGGCTTGTTCTGCAGGCTGCTCCTCATGTGGCTGCGGACCAGCACGGCCTCAATGTCGGCGCCAGACAGGCTTCCGGCGCGATCCAGGAAGAACCTCTCGATTTCTGCGGGAAAGGGCTTCATGCCAATCTTTCGTTGCATGGCGCGGAACAACGCGAGGCGTTCTTCCGGCGTATCCGGATAAAACAGCGCGATGTGCTCTTCCGCGCGGCCTTGCCGCTTGAGATCAACCGGGAGAAGGTCAGGGCGGCAGGTCAGGAGGAACCAGATCACCTTCCCGCGGTATTCCGTATTACCCATGAACTGTGCGATCTGGGCAAAGACGCGGTTGCCTACACCGCTATCCCCCGAACTGGAGCGGTCGCCGAGTTGAGCATCGGCCTCGTCAACGATGACTGCAATCGGGCTCATCGCTTTCAGCAGGCTCAGAACTCGCTCCAGATTGCCCTCCGTCACACCTTGCCACATGCTGCGGAAATTCTTCAGCGTGACGGCCGGGATGCCAACTTCACCGGCGAAACAGGTCGTGATGAATGTCTTCCCTGTGCCTACCGGACCGCAGATTACATAGCCCATCGGCAGCACATCCGTATTACCGGCGCGTATGGCGGATGCGGCGTCCTGCAACTTGTGTTTCGCCTGATCGTTGCCGGCGACAAAGGAAAGATCGAAGCGGCTCTGCACGAATTCCAGCAAACCACCAGATTCGGCTTCGATCAGGTCTTTTTTCCGCTGTGACAGAAACTTCAGGGTGAGCGGCTGCCGGTTCTCGACCGCATAGGAAATCAGGCCTTGCAACTGGACTCGCTTTAATCCCGCACCCAGCTTGGCCAGGGATTCGTCTCCCACCTCTGAGCCGGCGGGTAGTTCGCGAGTCTTGAGCTGCGCACGAATGAACTCCAGCCGATCGCTGTAGTCGGGCATAGGAATCCCGATCGTCGCAACACCGGGATGCTGCACAATGCCCTGGTGCAATTCGATCTGATTTTCTGAAATCAGGCAGATGGTGACGTCGGCGGCAAGAAACTCGGCATTGCGCGCCCAGCGTTTGAGTATGACCAGCGAGTTGCGATCTTCGGCTGACATGCTGGACACATCGCCCGCGGGGGCGATGGTCTCGGCAAAATCGATGACGAGGCCAATCTTCTTTCCGTCGGCGATGCGCAGCCGTAAATAGTTGTCGAGCAGGTTCAGAACCGCATCGGGATTTCGCGGCAATCCGCCTTGCGAATAGCTAGTGCTATGAAAACTGTCGTATCCCTCGAGGGCACGCCGAAAATCATTCTGAGTCGCTGGAGTACCGAAGCTCAGGCCACCGCGGTCGTAGTGCAGCACGAGGTCACGCTGGCCGAACAGAGCCCGGGAAATGAATTCGTCGAGCGAAACGAAACTGGTGGCGTCCTGCGTCCGTAACGGGACAAGGTCCCTCACATTTCCATAAAGCACGAACACCGCGAAGGATCGCGAATAGTATTTCTCAGACAGTTCTCGGGCCCACGGCGGGAGCGCATCCAGGTACTTCCCCGTCTTTGTGGCGTTTTCCGGCATCAGTTTGTGGTCCGTATCCGGGTCGGCCCTGAAGGAGTTGAAGTATCGTCGAGAGACATCAGCCCGTTCAAATCGGGAGACAGATCACTGAAGATCGTCTCCACCTGTTGCACAGTTTGTTCGGTTTGTTCCACATCGTGGACCAGACTGTCGAGGCGGTCGCTCACCTGCTGTGGATCGCGCATGCTGACCGACTGATCGCGGACCAGCATGAGCACGTCTTCAACGGCCGCTAATTGTGCCTCGACTACCTTGCGATTCTCTGCGATCTTGTCGAACTTCTCCAGCCGCTTGTTCAGAATCTGGATGCGCTTCTGATTGATCTCCTGCACCCGCGGAGGCTCACTGCTGAGTGTCTTTTGCAGCGAAGCAATCTCGCGCTTGATCCCGTCCGGCGCCGTGCTCGCCAAATATTGCTGCTGTTGCCAGGCGGCGAAGAGCAGGCGGGCGTAGCCACTCAGCAGGCCCTGGAGGCTGGTATCGATCTGCTGCAGGAAAATCTGCGACTGGGCCGAAAGTGCCGCAAAGTTGGTGCGAATCGATCCGCAAATCTGCGCGCAATGAACATACCGGCTCTGCATCTCGGGGGAGAGATTCTGCAGCATCTCATTCAGCTTCTGCTGATGCTTCAGTTGTTCGTCGGCAAGTTGCCAGGACCGAACCAGCCGGCGAAATCGCGAACTCTGGGGCACAACGGCGAGATACATCAACTCCAGCCCGGCAGCCAAAAGGAGAGGCAAGGCCGTGCCAGCGACCAGGGCAAATATTCCTGCACCAACCAGTGAGATCCAGTTGTATTGCCAGCGAAAGGCTGCCTTGACGTAATTGGTTGGATCGACCGGCGGCGTAATCTGCCGGTCCTGGAGATCGCCGGGAGCCATCTAGATACTCACCCGCACCTGTCCGTTGCCCGGAGCTTTGCGGAGCCGGCCGAGAACGTAGTTCTGCAGATCGTGAAACTCGTTGCGCTGTTTCAGGCTTAGATCGCGTGGTCGGTCAAACGGTACTTGTACGTCTTCCACAATCGTTCCCGGATGGGCGCTCATAATGAAGATACGATCCGCCAGGTAAATGGCTTCCTCCACGTCATGGGTGACAAACAAAATCGTGCTGGCCGTCTCATCCCAGACTTTCAACAGAAGTTGTTGCATCTCGCCGCGCGTCTGGGCGTCGAGCGCGCCGAACGGCTCGTCCATCAGAATGACGGACGGCCGAAGCGCCAGCGTGCGTGCAATGGCCACCCGCTGCTGCATGCCTCCTGAAAGCGTCTCAGGATAGGCATTTTCGAAGCCGCTCAGACCGATCGCCTGGACCAGTTGCGCCACAATCTCTTTGCGCTTGTCCTCTGGGACGCCGTTGATCTTCAGGCCGTACGCTATGTTATCAGCCACCGTGAGCCAGGGGAACGAGGTGTACTTCTGAAATACCATACCGCGCTCTTTGCCCGGTCCGTGCACCGGCTCCTCATTTACCAGAACTTCGCCACTGTCGGAGCGGTCCAACCCGGCAATCAGACGCAGCAGCGTAGACTTGCCGCAACCTGACGGACCCAGGAGCACTCGAAATTCGCCGATGTCGCGCCCCGCAGACGAAAAGGCGTCTTCGATTTCAAAGTTAATGTTCTCCAGCGCCTTGACGCGTTCACCGTTCGCTGCTGGAAACGAGCGGTTCACGCCACGCACCGTGATTTTTGATTTCCTATGCTCCATGTTTCGCGGCCTTCAGATGGGCTGTCGCGCTTGGCACCGCAGCACCAGTATCGGCCAGGGCTGCAGTCGTCTTTCGCCAGGGGAACAAGCGGCTTTCGAGAAACGTGAGCAGGAATCGAAAGAGAAACGCTGCAATTCCAATCGCAATGATGCCGGCGTAGACTCGCTCGAAATCGAGGACCTTGCGAGCAGCTTCCACCATGTAGCCAACGCCCTTTCGTGCATTCACCATCTCGGCGAGGATTACATAGGTCCAGCCGATGTCATAAAGAATGCGGAACGAAGCGAAGATAGCCGGAAACGACGCGCGAAACACGAGCCACAGTGCGTGCCGTTGTTTGGCTCCGAGCGTGTAAGCCGTTTCCAGCAACGCATTGTCGACGCGATTCGCTTCCTCCACCACGACTGCCAGAAGGTAGAAAAACATCCCGAACCACAGGAACGCGACCTTCATGGTCTCGTCCATACCGAAAAGGGCAATGAAGGCAGGGAGAAACGCCGTCAGCGGCATGGCTCGCATCGGAGCGGCCACAGGATTGACCAGTTCGAACAGCCAACGGAAGCTGGCCATCAGGATGCCGAGGGGAATTGCCACCACGGCGCACCAGAAGAACGCCTGCGCAATCCGCCACCAACTCTGAAACACATTGCCTAACAGGTCGTACTCGGTCCACAACTTTCCGAAGGCGCGCACCACGCCCAGGGGTTTGGGCAAAGAAAATGGCGGCAGGATCTCCCAATGTGTGAGGGCGATCCACAGCAACACTAGAAAAGCCCAACTACCAAACGCGAGGGTCCATCGGACCCTCGGCGAGACCTCTTTACGAATGCTAAACAGATCGCTCATCGTAAACCGTATTAGCTAGGGTTGGCGTATACCTTGATGTCGGTTCGGCGATTCTTCTCGCGTCCCTCTGGCGTGCCGTTGGTCGAAATCGGCTTGTCCGGTCCGTTGCCCGCGGTCCGCAAGCGCGCTTCCGGGAAACCATACTTCTGGATGAGATAGTTCCGGACCTCGTCCGCTCGCGCATGCGAAAGCTGGATATTATAGCCTCGCGAACCGGTCGAATCCGTATTCCCTTCGATATCCACCACCGTGTTTTCGTAGGCGCGCATCGTGCCGGCCAATTCGTCCACAATGGCGCGCGAGTCCATGCTCATGTGAGATGAATTCGGATCAAAGTAGATCGAACGGTGCTGCGTCGCGATCGGCGTTGCTCCACTCGCCGGTTCCTTGTACTCGATCGGGGCCTCAGTCGAGGCCATGGAGAAGCTGCCGGACAAATTGTCGATATACCGCCGATCCAGACTGTCTTCCGGGTTGTAGGTGTGTTTGATGATGCGCAGCTCGCGGTACATATCCTGCGCCATATTCAAGATATTGTCGTAGTCAGAAGTTGTCCCGGCTGTGCCCATGAACGAGCGATTGTCGGCATAGTCCGCCAGCTTGACGCCGCCGAGCATCGTCTTTGCCAAATCAGAGGGAATATTGAAATCCTTCACGGTGCCGATGAGGTTGTAGGCACGATCGGGCTGCGTCTTGATGAACTCCACGCCTTCCAGCCAGCCTTGCGCGAACTTCAGCACAGTTTGTGGATGCTGCGCCGAGAAGCTATCGCTCACCACCAGAATATCGGCGATCAGACGGTTCGCAATCTTAGTGTCGTAAATCTTCTTCGATCCGGCGCGCTTGGAGACTGCGTCACTCATATCGGGATCCCACGCCACCGCCGCATCAACTTTCTCCTGCGCAAACAGAGTCGCCGGCTCAATGCCATCTTTCGTATGCACGGCCTTGTTAAAAATCTCGTTGCGCTGCTCGGTGCTCAGGCCCGAAGCCCGCAACCCGTTATAGAGAAGGAAATGTGACGGTGTATAGGGAGCGAACGCGACTGTCTTTCCCGCCAGATCCTCAATGCTGTTGATCCCCTGCTTCCCGATCACACCGTCAGCGCCGCGCGACCAGTCCACCATCAGGAACGCGTGCGAGCCGAATCCTTTGTCCTTGAACTGTGCATAGTCTTTGGCGTAGACGTCAGCAGTGGTCAGCATTACGTCGACATTATTGGTCGCCAGCGCCGCCGCTCCCTCCGTCCAGTCATCAATGATCTTGAACGTGACCTTCAGCCCTTTCTTGCCGAAAATCGAGTCCGGCTGCGTGTCCAATCCGCCATTCGCGACCAGCCCGCCCACGCAACCAACCCAAACGTTGACGCGCACGCGCACTTCCGGATCACTGCTGCTCGAGGAAGCCGGAATCAGCAGCGGCTTGGACGCATCCACTGTGGTTTCACTTGACGCGGACTTGCCTCCGGGAACCCAGCTGCCCAGATCGATCACGCCATACCGATGCAGGCTGAAGCCAACAATCGCCACGCCAATCAGGAATATTAGGACCCATCCACCTCTTTCAATCTTGAGCGCCATAACCTTCTCCTCCCTGATTCACATGCATGAAATCTCTATGAAGTCTTTGCCGGTTCCTTGGCCGCAATCGTCTTGGCTGCACTCGCCGGGGCGGCCTCGGGAGAAGCCAGGCCCATCTCGATCTTGAATTGCTTGACCAGTTCGTTGGCCTGTAGCTTCTCCGCCTCATCTTCAATTTTCACCTTCTGCTGGTCGACGTTGCTCAGGGCCATATCCATGCGCGCCTCGTTGACCGCAGTCTCCTCTTCGATTTTGCGGACCATCTCATCGTGCGTCTGGCTGATGCCCGCCACCTCAAACTGCTCCATGGCATCGGCAACCTTCTTCTGCCACTGGGCGCGGCGATGGTCGGCAATCGCGTTGAGCGCTTCCTGCGTTTTGCGGTCTTTCTCGCGCATGAATGCCTGTTTTACCATCATCGCTTTGTCGAAGGCAGCGCGGGCAGTCTGCAGCTGCCCCTGGGTACGCGCCAGCGCTCCCTTGACCTGCTCGAGTTGAGTCGCGAAGGCGCCGGCCAGATCATCGCGATTGGCCTGGATTGCGGCCTTGACCTTTGCCGTAATGTTCGCCATGTCGCTCTTGTACTTGGCCTCTTCCTTTTCCAGCAGGGTGACATTCGCCTTCACCATGGCGATGCTCTCATTCATCCGCGGAACCTGGTCGTTCATGTCGCGAATATTCTGCTGCAGAATCAGCTCCGGATCTTCCGCCACTGAGATGAAGAAGCCGACAAACGATCGAATCATTCTTGTCAAACGCTGCCACATAAAAGTCCTCCAGGATCAGGAACGCTGCGCCGTTTTCGTTGTAGGCGACGGGGCATTCACATCGCCCGTGGTAATGGGATTCTCCGTCACGAAATATCCCACCGCTTCTGCAATTTTCTTTTCTTCCTGTTGCTTCTTCAGGCGCCATCCCGTGAACCGTTCTTTTTCGCGTGAGACTTCATCGTTGTTCGCCTGAATCTTGGCTCGCTGCTCCGTCACGTATTTGTCAATCTGCGCCTGGATATCGCCGTTTTCCTTCGTTTTGCGGTCTTCCAGTTCCGTGACCGCCCGCTGCTGCACGCGCTCGTAGGTGTCGAGCGCCCGATCGCGCCGGATCGCATCCTGGATCACATCCTTGACGTCAACCCCCGCCGCATCCAGCGCCACCAGTACCGACGACTTCTTCACATCCGAGGGAAGATTGCGGATGTGCTCGCTCTCCAGCATCTGCGAGACTTTCAGGATGGAATATCCTTTTGCCGCCGGCGGGATTTCAGCGGCTTTGTAGATCTCGTCAAAAGAAGTGGGATCGGAAACCGGACTCGTGAATTGCGGCTCAGCAGCGATCGTCGACGCAATCTCTGCGACGCTCTGCGCAGCTGATTTTGTTGTCGCCGGCGTGGCCGCCGACGGCTGCCCGGAACCATCGTCGACTGAGACGATGTAGTTGTACCATTTTTTCGACATTCGGCACCTCCTACTGCGCCCTTTGCCGAATCAAAGCCCTATCCCTAGATTGGGATGACCCAGAAAGGTAATGCCCGTCTCCAGGCTTGTCAATGCTTCCAGACACGTTCCGCGCCTTCAGATATCTCGCTCGCCTTCCACAGCCGGTAAACTGCCTGTCCTACCTTCGACCCCACGGTGACCACTGTAACCATAGGATGTCGGCTGATCAATTCAGCTAAAATGAGCCTCTTTACTGTTCAAAGTGAACCAGGCTTTTGAACGAATCGAGTTTTGGAAAAGAGGATCGTGCCTGCCGACGAATTAGCTGCCCTGGTAAGCCGCATCGTGGAAACCAAAGCCGAGTACGACGTTCGCCTGCTGGCCCAGCAACTCGGCACCAACTATCGCTCACTCATGTACTGGCTCCGGGGCGAACGCCACCTGCCTGCCCGCGTGCTGCCTCAAATCTGCGTGCTGCTCAACAACTACGAGGCTCTCGATTTCCTGGAAAGGCAAGCCGGCCGGGTGGCCTTCAAACTGCCCAAACCCGATACCGCGCTCGACAAGGAGCTGGTTGCAATCTCTAAGCTGATCAAGGAGGTTGGCGAGGCTTTGGAGAGCGTTGCGGAAACTCTGGCCGACGGAATGGTCGAAGAGAATGAACTGAAAACGACAATTCCCAAACTTGAGGCTGTCATTCGAGAGTGTGCATCGCTGAAGTACTTGCTGGAAGACCTTTGCAAAAAAAGAAAGAAGAAGAAAACGCCCTGATTTTTGAGCAGAGCGGATACAATCCGGCCCGTTGGAATTATTACGATAACCGGAACATCGGGCGCTTGAACAGCGGATGGTAATGTCAATTTGACAGCTCGAAGGCGGATCAGGCCGGTAGGAACTCTCATTCAATGGATCGAAGAACATTCTTAAGACGATCGGCAATGGCGGCGCTGAGTCCGTTGTGGCCTCGCGGCTTACGGGCCCAAAAGAACATTGCGCAAGACCCGACAACCTCGGACCCGGGTGCGACGCACGCTGTTAGGGGCTTTCGACGGCGACGGCCGTCGGATTCGAATTGGCCTTCGCAGGCAGCATGGAAGCGGCTGAACGATGAGGTCGATGGAAACTTGATGCGGGTGGACTTTCCGATCGAGGCTTGTGTCCAAGACTCGGAAAGCGAAGGCTGCCAGACTCTCGTCAGGAATATCCACAATCCTTATTACATCGGAGACCAGCCGGGCCTGACGCAAACCTTGGGTTGGGTGGACGCGTGGGTGAGCAAACCTAGCGTTTACGCTGTGGCGGCGAGGAATGCAGGTCACATCGTGGCTGCGGTGAACTTCGCGCGCGAGAATGAGCTGCGATTGGTGGTGAAGGGTGGCGGACACAGTTATCAGGGTACGTCGAACGCGGTGGATTCGCTGCTGGTGTGGACGCGTCCCATGCACGACATCGCCATGCATGAAGCATTTGTTCCGCAAGGGTGCAAGGCGAGACGTGCCCCGCCGCGCGCCGTCACCCTGGGCTCCGGGGCGATCTGGATGCAAGCCTATGACGCAGTGACGACAAAAGGGGGTGCCTATGTGCAGGGAGGCGGCTGCACAACCGTCGGCGTGGCGGGATTGGTTCAGAGCGGCGGCTTCGGAAGTTTTTCGAAGCACTATGGAACTGCAGCGGCGGGCTTGTTGGAGGCCGAAGTGGTCACCGCGGACGGCGAAGTGCGTATCGCAAATGCATGCACGAATCCAGATTTGTTCTGGGCACTGAAAGGCGGCGGAGGAGGAACTTTCGGCGCGGTGAGCAGGGTGACGCTGCTGGTGCGGGACCTTCCGGAATTCTGGGGCGCAGCCATCCTGCAAGTGAAGGCCGCCTCGGATGAGGCATTTCGGCGTTTGTTGCGCTACTTCATCGGATTCTATCGGGAAAATCTTTTCAATGAGCACTGGGGCGAGCATGCGCGCATTACAAGTGACAACGTTCTCGACCTGTTGATGGTGTGCCACGATTTGAGTACACAGGACGTAAAGAAAATCTGGAAACCTTTTCTGGATTGGGTGGCCCGCTCGCCAGCCAGCTACACCCTCCAAGGAGAGCCGATTCTGGGCAGTATGCCGGCTCGGCACTGGTGGGACGTGGAGTGGAGGCAGCAGAACCATCAAGCTGTCTTTAATCTGGATCCCCGGACGGGCGCGAGTTCCAACAACGCGTGGTGGACTGGAGACGCCGGGCAAGTGGCGTGGTTCCTTTACGGATACGAATCGTTGTGGATGCCGGCGTCTCTGCTCGAGGACAATTCGCCAGATCGACTCGCGCAGGCGTTATTTGCCGGCTCCCGCTACAAGGATATCGAACTGCATTTCAATAAAGGACTCGCAGGAGCGCCGCGTGAGGCGATCGAGGCGACTCGGGACACAGCGACGAATCCTGCAGTGCTGAACGCGTTTGCGCTGGCCATCGTGGGAGACGCAGGGGGCGGATATCCCGGCGTGCGCGGCCATGAGCCGGATATAGAGGCAGGCCGAAAATCCCGGCAACAGATTCACAAATGCGTGAATGAGTTGCGCGCCATCGTGCCGGAGGATGGAGCCTACGTTTCGGAGAGCAACTTTTTTCAGGAGAACTGGCAGCGGTCGTACTGGGGAAGCAATTACGCACGTCTGGCCTCGGTCAAGAAGAAATACGATCCAACGGGATTGTTTTTCGTCCATAACGGCGTCGGTTCGGAAGAATGGAGCGACGACGGGTTTACCCGGAAAGCAGGAACTGGATAGTCGACCGGAGATCACACAGCGCGCCGATGTGCTGGTAAGTATTGGCGACCCTCTGGCAAATGATCAGAAACGGGCCGCTCCTGTCTCTTCGCGATTACAACGGTGAGTTCCAAGTGCGGGATACCTGGACACTATTCAGCGGGGCGTACCAAAGAAGTCACGATTCCTGAACACGATGTGGCGTTAGAGTGGGCGATGTGGGCGAGAGTAGTGGTTGTTTACTCGTCCCTTTTTCTTGCGCGAGTACGGCCTCGCAGGCAAGAACCTGCCCTTGATGCCGCGCGGCCGGGCGCCGGAGCCCCGACGCGATGCAGCGCTACATTTGCATCCACTGTCATTTCTATCAGCCGCCAAGGGAAAATCCGTGGCTCGAAGCTGTCGAACTGCAAGCCTCCGCGTCACCCTACCATGATTGGAACGAACGGGTCACGGCCGAGTGCTATCTTCCCAACGGCGCAGCGCGAATTCTGGATGGAAATTCCAGAATCGTAAAGATCGTCAGCAATTACTCCCACATCAGCTTTGACTTCGGCCCAACGCTCCTTTCCTGGATGGAGCGCAACGCCCCGCATGCGTACGAACTCGTTCTGGCGGCGGATCAAGCCAGCCGGCGGTCGTTTTCCGGCCATGGATCTGCCCTGGCTCAAGCCTATAACCACGTGATCTTGCCGTTGGCCAATAGTCGGGATAAGCGCACACAGATCCTGTGGGGAATCCGCGACTTTCAGCACCGCTTCGGGCGTGATCCCGAAGGCATGTGGCTGCCGGAAACTGCCGTCGATGTGGAAAGCCTGGAATTGCTGAGTGAAGCTGCCATCCGCTTCACCGTGCTGGCCCCTCACCAGGCCCGGCGCATGCGCGGCCGCGTCTGGGAAGAATGGCAAGGGATGGAGGGGGCCAGAATCGACCCCACCCGCGCTTACGCATGCCATCTGCCCTCCGGGCGGGTTATCACTCTGTTCTTTTATGACGGGCCGATTTCTCATGCGGTGGCATTTGAGAACCTGCTAACCAACGGCGAACGATTCGCGCAACGCTTGCTTACCGGGTTCAATGCCGAGCGCCACTGGCCGCAACTCTTGCACATCGCTACGGATGGCGAGACTTACGGGCATCATTCTCCCCATGGTGACATGGCATTGGCATATGCGCTCGACTATCTGGAGCGCAATCAACTGGCCCGCATCACTAACTATGGGGAATACCTGGAATTGCATCCGGCAGAGCATGAAGTTGAGATCGTCGAGAAGACCTCTTGGAGTTGCGCGCACGGTATCGCACGTTGGGCGAACGATTGCGGCTGCAGATCTGGAGGCGACAACACATGGAATCAACGATGGCGCCGTCCTTTACGAAGTGCGCTGGATTGGCTGCGCGACGAGTTGAGCACGGTTTACGAGACAAGGGTCGCTCAGTGGTTCGCTGATCCCTGGGCCGCGCGCAATGACTACATCCAAGTCGTGCTCGATCGTTCTCCCCTCAATAGGGATGCGTTCTTCGCACGGCACAGCACCCGGGCACTCTCATGCGAGGACCAGGTGGAGCTATTGCGTCTGCTCGAAATGCAGCGCCACCTCATGCTCATGTACACCAGCTGCGGCTGGTTTTTCGATGAGCTAACCGGTCCGGCGACATTGCAGATTCTCCAGTATGCGGCGCGCGGGCTGCAATTAAGCAAGCAAGTCACAGGCGAGGACCTGGAAGAAACGTTCTTGCAGCGCCTCGAAGAAGCGTGGAGTAACGTGCCCGGTTGCGGGAATGGCCGGTATGTATACGAGAGTTTCGTCAGGCCCGCCATGCTCGATCTCATGGGCGTGGCGGCGAATTACGCCATCAGTTCTATCTTCAGCGGGTTCCACGACAGCGACTTCATCTTTTGCTACCGGGTTTCGCTAGAAAAGTCTCAGGTTCTGGAGTCGGGCAGAACGAAGTTTGCGGCCGGAGTAGCGCGGCTGACCTCGGAAATAACCAGCGTCTCACTGCGAATCGGATTCGGGGTGCTCCATTTTGGCGATCACAACCTGACCGCAGGCGTACGTCCTTTGAGCAACGAATCGTGGTTCGAAGAATTCATTGATCGGTGCAGCCCGGCGTTTTCCGGAGCCGATCTTCCCGCGTGTTTGCGGCTCATCGACCGTTACTTTTATGGCTCAACCTACTCCCTGAAGTCATTGTTCCAGGATGAACGCAGAAAGATCATCAACCAGATCATGACTTCAACGCTGAGCGGCGCCGAGGCGCTTTATCGCCGTGTGTACGAGGAACACGCGCCACTCATGTGCTTCTTGTCGGAACTTCAACTTCCATTGCCTCCCGTTTTGCGGTTCACTGCCGAATTTGTCTTGGCAACGGCGGTGCGTCGCGCCTTGGCAGATGAGGCCGTGGACTTCGACGCAACTCGCTCGCTGCTCGAAATCGTTCAAAAAAACGGCTTCAATTTGGAGGCCTCGGACCTCGAATCGGCTCTACGGCAACGCTTGAACGTGCTCGTGGATCGCTGGATGCAGAACCCGGGCAGTCTGGAAGATCTGAAGCAGGTGGAGAGCGCGGTGGCGTTGTCAAGAATGCAGCCTTTCGAGATGAATCTCTGGAAATCGCAAAACGCATATTACGAGCTGTCGCAGGCGCTTTCACGGAACGGTCAACACGTGGTCAATGAAGCATGGCTCGGCCATTTCGGGGGTTTAGGCCAATGGTTAGGCATCGCGCCGAGCCAGTTGCCAACACACTTAATTCACGCGGAGGATCCGGTCGCTTAGAAACTCGATCGCGGAATACGCCGCGTCGCGTCCACGGCCGCGTTCGGTCAACCCAAGAAAGCAGTGTGGAGGTTCAATGTGCCACGAATTAGCTTCTTCTCACTGGACATAAGCCACATCATTCTGAAGATGAAGCACATTTTGAGTTCGTCCAGCCATTCTGGTTCCCGGGCATTTACCGAATGGCGAGCGCTCTATGTCGCAGCACTCTTTGAAAAGGACGAGGATCGCATGATGGAGCGAATTGACGAAGCGAAAAGGGCATTGGTCGTACGGGCCCGCGAACTTTTCCTCGCCAGCGGCGATCATCTGCAGGAGCAGGCCGCCATCGACGATGCGCTGCAGTTTCTGCACGCGCTTGAGAGGTGCGCGCTTCCTCCACATGCAGCGCACTAAAGAAGAATAGCCGCCGGAGTGATTGCGTAGTCGGCGCGCGGGATATTGTGGCCTTGGGCCTTATCCGTGGTTGTGTATTTTGTGATCTGTTCTTTGGGACAATAAAACAGAAGCACGGAAACTCCGAACACGTTAACCCCAGCGAGGTTGTTCGTCGAGACTGATACCAAGCGCGGTCTTCCCCACAACTTCGTGGGTAAGGAAAGCATTGCCAGGATGAATTCGGCCAAGACGCGCGTCTCGGAGCAGGCGTTCATATCCCGCTGAGCGAAAGATGCCGCCACCACCCGCGACATCCAGACCGCGATCGACAACGCGCCAGGCTCCCTCAACCGCATGGTACTTGGCCGCAAAAAGCTTCGACGGCCATTCAGGTCCATGATCCACGCCATTGGACCAATCATCGGCGATGCGATCGAGATGAGGTCCAATCGATTCCAACTCTATGACCATTTCCGCAATGGCGTGCTGGATCTCGGGGTGGCAGGCCATCGACCGAGTGAGGGCAAGAGAGCGTTTGTTCTTCACTGCGGCAACGCTCTTGTCCAGGGCACGCTTACCTAAGCCGTAATAAACGTTTGCGAAACCCATAAGTGCCCACGCAAGTACCGAAAGGACGAAGGCATCGATTCCCGCTCCGCCGGCGGGCACAACGCGCGCGACGTGGCGATCGGGGATGAAGGCGTTCTCTACCATGGTGTCGTCGCTGCGAGTGGCGCGCATGCCCAGAACGTCCCAGGTTTCCTTAATCACGTAGCCGGTACTATCGCGTTGCAAAAATGCGTGGACAATCTTCGGATGGGCAGGATCACTGGTATCCATCCCGTGGAGTCCAAAGCGAGTCCAGACAGGCGTCAAACTCCCAAACTGCTTGCGCCCGGTGAAGCGATAGCCACCCTCCACTGGTTCCGCTTTCGTGGTGGAAAGAAGCAGGGGAATATCATTCCCGCTTTCAGCGTGACCGGCAGCGAAAATTTCCCCTGCGGCTGCATCGTGCAGCATCCATTCCAGCGAGCTATCCCCTTTCCGAAAAAGATCGGCGGCAACGCCAACCCAATAAAGGTGCATATTGATTGCCAGGGCTGTTGCCGGGGCGTGGTAGGCCAATCGGCGTTGCTCGCGACACACCTGCGCAAGAGTGAAGCCGGAGCCTCCGAACTCGGTGGGAACCGGCATCAGGAGATAATTCGCCGCGCGAAGCTCCTCGAAATCCTGATCGAAGAAGCGGTTCTCGCGGTCATAGGTCCCGGCTCGGGAATCAAAACGCGCAAGCATTTCGTCGGTAAGACGGCTGGCCGAACCGGAGGTGGAACCATTGGTGCGTTCGGCTTTCAGGAAGCCGCGACCGTCCGTCGGATTCGTTGTTGTGGCGGTTTCAGTTTTGATGGTCATCGAATTTGCCTCGCGACCCGAATTAGTGTTCCGCGTATTCTACCCTCTGCAAAGCTGAGCAGCCGGTTGGTCGGCTGCCCAGTTGTGATCTGCGGTTTACGGTCGCGCTTCGTAAACGATGTTGAAGGGAGTCTCGGTCGCGCGACGGAACCGGCTGAACCCAGCCGCAGAAACCACCTCTCGAATGCGCTTTTCGCCGGCCTGTGCGCCCAGACAGAGTCCGACTTCCTGTGATCGCGAACACGGCGTGCACAGAAGCGTCGAGAAGGAATAGTAAACGCGGCCGAGCGGATTGAGGTTGTCCTTCAGATCGTCCTTGGCGAAAGGCTCGACGATCATCCATGTCCCGTCCTTCGCCAGCGAGCCGCGAACGTGGCTGGCCGCGCCGACTGGATCGCCCATGTCGTGCAAGCAATCAAAAACCGCGACGAAATCGTAATCCTTTCCCGGATAGTTCTTCGCCTTCGAGACTTCGAAGCTGACCTGGTCTCCCAGGCCTTGGCGTCTGGCAGATTCGCGCGCCGCTTCGATGGATTTGTCGTGATAATCGAATCCGAAGAACTTCGATTTCGGAAAAGCCTTCGCCAACAGCAGAGTCGATGCGCCTTTGCCACACCCAACGTCGGCTACACGGGCTCCCGCCTCGAGCTTTTGTTTTACGTCATGGAGCGACGGAATCCACGAGGTGACCAGATTGGCGGCATAGCCGGGACGGAAGAACTTCTCGCATCCGTGGAACACTCCGTCCTCATGCTCGTGCCAGCCCATTCCGGCGCCCGTACGAAACGACTCGGCGATGCGCGGAACGGCGGCCAGAGAGCCGAGAGCCAGCTCAAATGCGCCGGGCAAATAAGCCGGGCTGTCCTCCAGTGCGAGCGTAAAAGCCTGTTCTTCACTCAAGCTGAACTTGCCGGTTCGTGCGTCGTAGGTGATGTAGCCTCCCGCTGCCTGCGAGGAGAGCCATTCGCGCAGGTAACGCTCATCGGTTCCGGTTTTGGCGGCCAGTTCCGCCGAACTCATGGGTCCGGCGGCGAGTGTTTTGTACAGGCCGAGCTTTTCCCCAATTACCACCATCCCGGCGTGCACCGAGGCGCCCAGATCGGTAACGAATTGTCCGATGAAAGCATTGAGTTTATTCATATCCAGTGCGGGAACTTGTGCTGTACTCATTTCAATATCTCCTTGTATCGGAAGCGGACTCTTGTCCGTCCTGCAATCTGGTCTCGGCTTCTGTTTGCCGCTGCAGCTTTGCTAGAATCCCCATCAATCAGTGGTTTGCCGCCGGCGGCGTTTGCCGGAAGCATGTCGAGACCTTGGGTTTCGGCTGCCAATGTGAAAGTAGCTATCCGGAGTGGTCGGCGTAACGAAACAACGCCGAAGAAATACCAAAAATCCAACAAACACGACGTTCCCCTTTTTGCAGGAGATCAGCGAGCTTGACAGGCAATGCGCCCATCTATCGTTTTGGCGAATTTACGCTGGACATGCAGCGGGGGTGTCTGCACAGGTCCGGGGAGGAAATCCGGCTTCGTCCCAAGGTTTACGAAGCACTGAAATATCTGGTCCAAAACCAGGGCCGGCTGATCGCCAAACAGGAGCTGATTCAAGCGATCTGGCCAGACAGTTTTGTTACGGACGATTCGCTGGTGCAATGCACAGTTGAGCTCCGGCGGGCCCTTGAGGATACCGATCAGCACTTGCTGAAGACTGTGCCACGGCGCGGCTACATTTTCACCGCGCAGGTGATCGAATCCGGGGAAGCGGCGGACCTCTCGCCTGCGCATCAGGTTCCCGAGGAAATTCCGACGCCCGGGATCGCACCAGTCACGAGAAAGCCCGTTGACTTGCCTACTCCACGAACCTCGCTGATCGGACGTGAAAGAGAGGTGGCGCAGGCAGCCGATCTCTTACAGCAAGCGGATGTCCGCCTCTTAAGTCTTACAGGAGCCGGCGGCGCGGGCAAAACCCGCCTCGCGATAGCAGTAGCCGCGGCTGCGGCAAACAATTTCAGCGGCGGAGTTCAATTCGTCGGACTCGCGTCCATTGCGAACCCTGATCTGGTTGCGACTGCGTTGGCCAAGTCGCTCGGTCTGCAGCAAGTTCCAACCCGAAGTATTCCAGAGCTCCTGAGCAATTTCCTGCTGGATGCAGGACCGTTTTTGTTCGTACTGGATAATTTCGAGCAAGTGCTTCCGGCGGCGACGGTCGTGGCCGAGATTCTGAGTGCTTGCCCAGCGGTCAAAGTACTGGTGACGAGTCGTGCATGTCTGCACATCTACGGCGAGCATGAGTTTCCGGTCGCGCCTTTGGATCAGGATTCGGCTGTCCAGTTGTTCTTACAGCGGGCAAGGGCGGTGCGGCCCAATTTTGCGGTGACGGAAGAAAACTCGAGCGCGATTGCTCAAATCTGTTCTCGCCTTGACGGCCTGCCGTTAGCCATTGAACTGGCAGCGGCCAGAACGAAACTACTCTCGCCGACCGCAATTCTCGATAGGCTGCAGAGCCGCTTGCAGCTGCTGACCAGTGGAGCACTGGACCTACCAGAGCGACAGCAGACCCTTCGCAACACGATTGACTGGAGCCACGATCTCTTAAATGAAGCGGAGCAGAAACTGTTTCGGCGCTTGGCTGTGTTTGTCGGCGGCTGCACCATGGAGGGCGGGGAAGCGGTCTGCAATACGCGCTACGATCTCGGCATCGACTTGTTTGATGGTCTTTCGTCGTTACTTGATAAGAATCTGATCCAGCGAGCGGAACAACACGATTCAGAAGCACGTTTCACGATGTTGGACACCATTCGCGAATACGCAATCGAGCGTCTCAGTTCGAATGGAGAGGACAGAGCTAGTCGGCGAGCCCACGCGGCCTATTGCCTGGTGATTGCCGAGGAAGGCAATCCTGAACTGAGCCCTGTGGAGCGAGCAGCCTGGCTCTCTCGATGCGACCTGGAGATCGACAACTTCCGTTCCGCTCTCGACTGGCTCTTCGAGACTCAGGATCTCGATTGGGCACTTCGTTTGTGCATGGCTTTGTTTCGGTTCTGGGATATGCGGGAACATCTTGCGGAAGGCCGATCCCATTTGGAAAAAGTTCTTCGTCTGGCGGGCGACGGGTATTTGCCAGAGCGGGCGAGGATCGGGATCTTCCTCGGCGCGCTGTCGACGGCGCTGGGGGACTTTCCAGCCGCCAGGCGCTTCTCACAACAGAGTCTGAAGTTGTATGAAGCATTACAGGACCATCGGGGAATTGCGGCGTCATTGAACGCTCTCGGCATTGGGGCACGCGATTCTGGCGAGTACGAGACGGCGCAGAGCTATTTCGAGCGCACGCTGGAGTTCTGGCGCAGCCTGCCGGATTCGATTGAAACGGCACGTTGCCTGCATAATCTGGCCAATGTCGCGAAGGCGCGGGGCGACTATTCGCGAGCCCAGTTCGCGCTGCGAGAAGCCACCGATATTTTTGAAAAGGTGCGGGATCGCTGCGGGGCAGCCTGGTCCATGAACCAGCAGGGTGACATTATGCGGGAGCAGGGCGATCTGGATGCCGCGGCAGACCAGTACCGGCGCGCGCTGAAGGTATTTCGCGAGGCGCGCGATCGATGGGGGTGCGCTCGTTCGCTGACAGACTTAGGCTACCTTCACTGCCAAAGGAAGCAGTACGACGCCGCACGTGAGGCGTATCGCGAGGCGCTTGAACTTTTCGTAGAGTTGGGGCATAAGCGCGGCATGGCGCGTGCGCTGGAAGGTTGTGCATGTTTGGCTGCCGCGCAGGGGCAGGCCGCCCGTGCTCTGAAATTGGCGGCTGCAGCCGAACACCTTCGCCGTCTGATCAGCGCACGTTTGACTCAGGTTGAACAGTCGAAGCTCGATAAGAATCTGTCGCTGGCCTGGAAATCACTCGATGAAAGGGAAGGGAAACAGGCATGGGCGGAAGGAAGCACAATGAGTATTGACCTCGCGATTCGATACTCGTTGCAAGAGATTGCGTGATTACTGCAGTTTGGCAGGATCAATGAGGCGGCGAACCGCTGACACACGGTCGGCCGGAATGCCAGTACGTCGGGCATGCTCCCGGATGCTGTTCTCATCTGGAGCGAGATACACGCAATACACCTTATCCTCAGTCACGTAACTGTGAAGCCATTGAATCTGGGGACCCATGGCGCGCAAGGTTTCCAGAGAGCGCAACGACACTTCACGGATCTCGGCCTCAGATAGGGACCCGGCACCCTTAATCTCACGTTCGATTACAAACTGCGGCATAACCTCGCCAGTCTAACACGATCAAAAGGGCCTGAAACGCCAGTCTGTCTGCGAAAGCAGACCGATGATACCTGTAAGTCTTAGGGCTAAGTCGGCTTCGCGAGCTCCACACTCGCTCGTGAACAACTTCCGAAATCTAGAAGCGGTTGGAGTCTTAGCGAGAAAGGCGCGGCGGGCGGCAATTAGCAGCCCTCGTTCTTTCTATCATTTAGAGGCCTAATGAACTAATAAAATGATCGAATTATTATATTTCGATCAAAATTCCTTGACAACGTTTCGGCGTTAATGCGATAAGTGTCTCCCAGATCTTCGGAGTTCCGCCCTAGCAGATTCCACCTCACCGAGGAGTGGTTATGAATCCCCTGAATCGCTGTTTTCTCCTCTCGCACTTCGCCGCAGTTCTGGCGCTCTGTATGCTCTCGGCCACGATCACTGCTTTCGCTCAAAGCACCAATCGCCAGAACGGCACGCAATTCGAGGTGACGGCAGACCCGTTGGTGTCGCGCCCGAACCAGCACCCCTGCGTGGTGTCACTGTTCACGGGCTATCAATTCGCATTTTTTGCGGACACCACCCAAACTTTTCCATTTACGCCGCCGACGAATTGTTCCGGGCCATGGGAGAAGGTAGTGCTCGACATCGACTTCAGTGAGAACGGTGGAGTTCAGTTCGATCGAACCGCGAGTCTGTATCTCGCGAATGCGAACATTTATTTCGGAACAACTCCGGAGCCACTGTCTACACTAACGAATACCTGGCATGTCGAACGCGAAGTGACCGATTATGCTGCGCTGATGACAACTCCGCAGACTGGGACGATGGTGCTGCAGAACTGCACCACCGACTGCCCTTCGCCTTACAACACATTTCTGAACGGTATTTTTACCGTCAATGCGCGGCTGGAGTTCTACCCTGCAGGCCGGCATCACGGGCAAGAAAACCCGAGCCCGGACGTGGTTCTGCCGTTGGAGCAGTCAAATGGTAGCGGCGGCGTTAATCTTCCGGCTTTCTTGTTCACCCCGACCGATCAGTTCTCCACGACTTTCACCCTGCCTACAAATATTGAGCGCGTATATCTCGACGTGATATCGCAAAGCCAGTCGGTTGATGAGCAATGGTATGCGTGTTTTCCCGATGATCTGAACGGCATCAATGAACTTTACGGATGCGGACACACCGACTTCCGCGAAACCGAAGTCATGATTGACGGCCAGTTGGCGGGCATCGCGCCGATCTCGCCCTGGGTTTACACCGGTTTCCTTCCCGATCAGTGGGTGCCGATGCCGGGCGCTCAGACTCTCGACTTCGTTCCTTATCGTGTAAACCTTACGCCCTTCGCCGCCTTGCTCAACGATGGCAAACCGCACAGCGTCGCCCTCAGTGTCTTCAACGATGACTCGTATTTTTCAGAGGCGGCGTCGCTGTTGCTTTTCCTCGATCACGGATCCAGCCACGTCACGGGTGCAGTGACGAAGAACACGCTGACCAGCCCCTCCCCAGCAGTAACGGAAAATCTGCAAGGGACGTCGACCGTGACCGGAACGATCGGTGTCACCTCCGACCGTCGCTTCACGATCAGCGGATACGTCAATACCTCGCATGGAAGAGTCATGACCTCGATTTCTCAGCACCAAAGCTTTTCCAGCACGCAAACGATCGATTTCGACACGGTCAATTTCACAGTGCTCGATCAGAACACTTCTATGCGGACGAGCCTGTCATCGGATACGAGTGTTTTCGGCGGTGGCCGTCCTGTTCTTACGCATCAGGACTTCAGTTTCCCGATTACGGTAGATGTAATACTTCCCGTTCCCAGCGCCACGTTTGGACTGACGGTGGACACCAAACAGAACTACAATGCCGCGCAATATGTCTGGTCGGGACCAGAGTTGACTGACTTCAACGTGGTGGACAATTCAGTCGAGGCGAGCGACGTGAGCCCGGCCGCCAGTTCTCAGAGCTACACGTCCTTCAGTTCCGATGGCACGTTCTATAACTGCCAGATCGCATCGCAAAATAACACTCTGACGACGGTCAGCCGCGGGTGCACGCCCAAGCAACACTAGTTCCAAAGCTCTTTTTGCCAACTACCTGCACAGCCCGGCCTGCGGATTCGGCCTAGATTCCGAAGGATCAAAAGCATCACTAGCAGATATTGCCCGAAAATGGCTAAACACCTCAACAAAATGATCAAAACACTGCATAACGATCATTTTATCCTTGACAATGGCAATTTCGTCAATTTACCGTCGCCCTATTTAGAGAAATCGGAAGCCAGTCTAAATTCACATCCCCAAGCCGGGAGGGCTCTCATGACAACAGGCACTCGTTGGCTCCAATGGATTCTCTGCTTAGTCGTTTTCGTCTTCTCGTTGACCGCGGTGGTCGTTCAGGCCCAGAACTCCCAAGGAACAATATTGGGTCACGTGCAGGAGGCGACCGGCGCGGCTCTTGCGGGTGTGAAGGTGACGGCGCTGAACGTCGGCACAAACGTCGCGACACATTTCACGACGAACAGCACGGGAGACTACGTATTCGTGAACATGATGCCGGGGGCCTATCAAGTCACGGTGGAGGCCACTGGCTTCAAAACCGAGGTGAGCGCGAATCTGATTCTCGAGGTCGACCAGACGCTCCGCCAGAATTTCACGCTACAGGTGGGAGGGGCGGCGGAGACCGTGACGGTCACCGCCGATGCCCAGATGGTACAAACCGACAATACGACGACCGGCAACGTGCTCGATCAAAAGTCAATCGAAGAACTGCCGTCCAGCGGACGCGACTTCAACAATCTCTTGGGATTAGTAGCGGGCGCAGGCAACGTCACCGGCGGCTCCCAGGTGTATTGGGCGAATCACGGACTCAACAACAACTTCACAGAGGTGAGCCTCAACGGCAGCAGGCCCGAATCGGTCAGCTTCATGGTAGATGGCGTGGCCGACACAGATAACTTTTTCGCCAGTGCGTCCGCGATTCCTTCCGAGTTCGCGATTCAGGAGTTCAAAGTGCAGACTGGCCTCTACTCGGCGGAATACGGGCAAGGATCTGGGCAGGTGAATGTCGCCATCAAGTCGGGAACCAATGATTGGCACGGACAGGCCTACGACTACATCCAGAACGACATGTTCAATCCGCGGAACCCTCTGCAGGAAGAAGAATATCTGTTTGAAGGGGCTCCACTACCGCAGGTCCCTCCCTTTAAGCAGAATCAATTCGGAGGAACGATAGGCGGACCATTGCGGATTCCCCATCTCTACAACGGCCGGAACAAAACCTTCTGGTTTTTCTCCTATGACGGGGGAAGGCGTCACTGGCAGCCAGTGACGAACGGCATACAAGTTCCAACGCAGAAGGAACGGACGGGTGACTTTTCGGATTGGCCGTATCCAATCTACGATCCCAGCACGACGGTTTGCAGCTCCAGCGGCTGCGACGCGACCACCCGCACAGCTTTCCAGGGAAACCAGATCACAGGGATTAACTCCATGGGACAGAAGTTGGCGAATCTGTTCCCACTTCCCAATATCAACTGCACGCTGCCGTGTGCCAATTATCTGGTGCCGCTGCACAACTCCATCACGACCGATGACGAAACCTTCCGCGTGGATCAGAATTTCGGAGACAAAGACCGTTTCTATTTCACCGGAAACGTCAGACGCGATGATGAACCTCATCCCAGCATCGTGCCTTATAGCGGATCGAGGAACTCCACGAAAGCTCAGCTCTTTTCACTCAACTGGGAGCGCACCTTCAATTCAACCACGATCAACACGGCGCGGATTGGGTATAACCACCTATTCTTTGCCACCGCCTCGGAAACTGCCTATGGACCCAACCTGCAGGCAAACCTGGGCTTCGCCAACGCTCCCGAGACGCCGGCCTTTTATGGGATTCCCAACATTGGCTTCGCTCAGAACTACAACGGCATGGGGAATGGCAACAATGGAACCTTCACCAAAAGCGGAACCTATCAGTTCATCGACAATCTGAAACTGATTCGAGGTAAACACGCGATCACGGTTGGCGTGGACATTCGCCGCTTGCGGGAATTCGAAACGGATAACTATCTGGGGACCGGAACGATCAGCTTCAATGGTGAGTACACGGCGAACTGCAATCGGGGGGCGACCGGCTGCGATGTGGGCTCGGGTTCGGCTGTGGGTCCGGGCCTCGGCAATTCCATCGCCGACATGTTGTTGAGCAACCCCAGCAGCCTTTCCGGGCCTTTCCCACTGGGCGTCGACTACCTGCACACCGTGGGGACGAACTGGAATTTCTTTGCCCAGGACGATATCCGAGTCACTCCACGGCTAACGGTGAATGTGGGATTGCGTTACGAGTTGCCTCCGGCGTTCCACAGCATCAACAATAGTGGCTGGGGCTTCGATCCGGCGAACGGAGGCAGTATCGACTGGGTCAGCAAGAGTTTCGTCCAGAGTATCAATCAGCTGGCAGCCGCTCAGAACCCACCGGTTACTGTGAATCCCGCATTTCTGAATTGCTGCATTGAGAACTCGCTGGTTCCGCAAGACAAAAAGGACTTCGCTCCACGCATCGGAGTTTCCTGGAGACCGTTTCAAACTGACCGCTTCGTCGTGCGCGCAGGATACGGAATCTTCTACGAAACCTATATGCGGTACTACGACCAGGTGCAGAACTATGACGACAATAGCTTGCAGACACTGCTGCCAGCGGGCTACCCGACTGGAAATGAATTTGGCAATGAGCAACAGTCTTTAGGGCCGCGTCTGGACCAGTTGTGGTCTGCGCCGGTACAGGGCCTCGGCGGTGAGGGTGGCGGGCCGGGCGTGTTCACGCTTCCATCCTGGGACAGCGTTGACTTCGTCGGCATTGATTACATCTTGAATCAGGTGAATTGGCCTTACAATCACAACCCCTACAACCAGCAATGGACATTAGACACGCAGTTTGCGATTAAACCGACCCTCCTGCTCGATGTGGGCTACGTCGGTTCGCACGGGCAGCGCCTGTCCACGTATTCATTGTTCAACGCCGCCTATCCCGCCAAGGTTCCGAGTGATAACTGCAACTATCTGTTCGATGCCTCCCAGGCAACCGGAAGCAACGCAAGTTGCGCCACCGACCCCAACTTCCAGCCGATCGATACGCGTGTGCCGTATCCGAATGTTCCTTCCGTGATGTACGCCAACGCGAATGTTCTCAGTTCGAATTACAACTCGCTCCAGATTCAACTAAGGCAACGCTTCTATCACGGGCTCACCTACAACATCGCCTACACATGGTCCAAGTCGCTGGATGATCTTTCCGGCTTCAATATTTCCGGGACCGGAGGGTTTATTCAGGATCCGCATAATCCAGCAGGCGACTATGGTCCTTCCAGCTTTAATCAGCCGCATCGGCTGACGGCGAATGGCAGTTGGGAACTTCCGGTGGGCAAGGGTAAACGTTGGTCGCTGGGACGTGCGAATTGGGTCCTGGGTGGATGGAAGGCAAGCGGCATCTATTCGATCACGTCCGGCCGCTCGTTTAGCGTGTACGGGTGCACGGCTTGCGGCTGGGACGAAATGGGTGTTCCCTTTCCCAGCCGCTACCGGCCAAACCAGTCCGCCAGCCCAACCAGCGGCTTCACGCAGAGCTACACGCAGTGGTTCAATACCAGTGTCTTTTCGCTGGCGCCGCAGGGTACATATGGCAACGAGCGCAAAGGTGAACTGCGTGGGCCGTATTTCGAAGCTCTCGACCTGAGTTTTGCAAAGGAGTTCCCGATCACGGAGAGACAACGCCTGCAGCTTCGCTTCGAGATGTTCAATGCCGGTTCGAACTGGCATAGCGGCGCATGGTTCGCCGATGCCGGCGTGACTGATCTGACGTTCGGTTCGCTCGTTCCTCTCCAAGGCTCCGCCGACGCCGTGACCCCGTCGCAGTGGGCGCATGACAATCTTTGGAAGGGACACACGATCCAGCTGAGTGCTGTGTATTCCTTCTGACCTGCTGATAGGCTAACGGGGAGGCCCGCCCAGGAGCGGGCTTCTCATAAACTGCTATGAACCAACCTGTAATTGTCGAGATTTGTGTCGATTCCATCGCTTCTGCCGTGGCGGCACAGCGCGGCGGAGCTCATCGAGTGGAGTTGTGCAGCAGTCTGTCAGAGGGCGGCACTACTCCCGGTGTCGGTTTGATTGAGGGCGTTCGTCGAAAACTTGACATTGGCCTTCACGTCATCATTCGCCCGCGGGCTGGAGATTTCTGTTACGACGCGTCCGATTTCGAAAGCATGAAGCGCGATGTGCTCATCGCCAAACAGCTGGGAGCGGATGGCGTCGTCTTCGGCATTCTCCACGAAGATGGGCAGATCGATACGACGAGGGCTCGCCAACTGGTCGAGCTGGCCAGTCCCCTGAGCACAACGTTCCACCGTGCATTCGACATGTCGATCGATTTGAATCAGGCTTTGGAGGACATCATCGCGATCGGAATGCATCGCGTGCTCACCTCCGGCGGCGAACAGAGAGCGGAGGATGGCATGTCCGGCATCGCCAAGCTGGCTGCCGCAGTCAAAGATCGGGTTGCCATCATGGTTGGAGGCGGAATCCGCGAAACCAACGTGCGTCGCATCCTCGCCGTTACGGGTGTTCGTGAAATCCACGCCAACATCGGCCACACGGTTTCTAGTCCGATGCGATTTCGAAATAACAAGATCTCACTGGGGAGCATTAAGGGACAGGAGTACCAGCGTGTGATTGTCTCGCACGATCAGGTGCGTCGCTTGGTGGAAGCGGCAACCGGAGCACTCAATCTCGCACCCACGACTCCGCGGTAGCCGGATTATGGCGCTCAATTCAGCGATCCAAAATTCCTACAAGTATTGCACCTGGGGGGGAATCACGATGACTCTGCGCTTCGCGCTTGTCATTCTGTTGATCGCAGGACAAGCCTCGCGTGCTCAAACGCAGCGACTCGGGAATGAGATTTTGATCCGAGTGCAGGATGTGGCGCATTCCTCTGCAGTGGTTCCACCAGCCGCTACTTATTTGAACGGCTATCACTCATCCGTGAGTGGGGAGACGATCGAGTATCACTCCTCAGACCCAGATGCAGACTCGGCATTGCTGGTAAGAGGGCAAACCATTGCTCCTTCCATTTCCTGGGAAACCGATACTACGCCATCTTCGGCTGTTGGCTACGGGCAGTTCATCTGGCTGGCCGGAATCGAATGCCACGGCTTCGAGCAGGAACCAGAAAGCCATACCTTCGATTTCCGGATTAATGGTGCCCGCTGGTTTACCTTCAAAAACGCCAAAGATGCGAGCGCGGAGAGCTGGAAGCTAGAGGGCAAAGATGGCGCCGAACTCTCGTTCGCCACGCTTATGACGGACAAGGTGGGGGACCTGTTCGGCTATATGGTATTGAGAGTCCCACTCAAGGATTTCGAGTCGGACAAGCCACTCCGATTGGAGGTCGAGGGCGACAATTCCGGCAGCCCGGATTGGTACATGACGTTTCAGCACCGTTTCAATTTCGTCCCGCTGGTGCGCGCCGAGCCCGCGCTCGTGAAAAATGGCACCCAGGTTTCGCAACTGCTCCGGCTCAGTCTCGATAATTTAGGGGATGGGCGGATGCTCGACGTAGAAGCGCCGGAACACAAACCGATTCAGACCACGTTGAAAATCGGAGCCAACGTCCTCCTGCTGCCCATTCCCGTCGTCCGCTCCGAAGTCACGTGGCCGATTCGTTTTGAGGTGAACGGCCAGCTCCTCGAAAGCAGCACCGTGCTGGTCGGCCCAGTCAAGGAGCGAGATATCTATCTTCTCTCATACTCGCACAACGATATCGGATACACCGACCTGCAGCCTGATGTCGAACGAAAACAGTGGCGCAATCTCGAGGAAGCCATGCGGCTCATTCGGGAGACCCGAAATTATCCCTCCGATGCGCGTTATAAGTGGAACCTGGAAACGATCTGGGCGCTGGAGAGTTATTTGAAGCAATCGTCCGAAGTGCAGCGCGAAGAATTCTGGAGCGATGTGCGGGACGGATCGATCGGGCTGAGTGCGCTCTACGCGAACATGCTGACGGGTCTGGCGAATTCAGTCGAAATGAGTCACTTCTTCGATTTCGCCCGCAGTTTGCGGCGCGACTACCACATTCCAATGGCCACGGCAGTCACTTCGGACGTTCCCGGCTTTAGCTGGGGACTCGTCTCCGCGATGGCAGACAGCGGCGTGAAGTATTTTGCTACCGCTCCGAATTCAGGCGATCGCATCGGCTACACGCTGCAGACCTGGGGAGATAAGCCTTTTTACTGGACTTCGCAATCCGGGCAGGAGAAGGTTCTGACGTGGATGGCCGGCGCCAGCTATGCCAGTTTCCACGAAGGACCGCTCAGCAAACTCGGAGATGAGAAGATCATGAAATTGCTGCGCAAGCTGGACGCCGCCGCATATCCCTACCAAATCGTGGAACTTCCTTACACGCTGGGTGACAACGCGGCACCGGATCCTACGCTCTCTGATTTTGTCCGGCAGTGGAACGAGCGCTACGTTACGCCTCGCCTGATTGTGGCCACCCATGATCAGATGTTTCAGGAATTCGAGGGGCTTTATGGTTCCAGCCTTCCGGTTGTGCAAGGAGACTTCACGCCCTATTGGGAAGATGGCGCTGCTTCTACGGCCTTCGAGACCGCACTGAATCGTGCAGCCGTGGACCGGCTGATTCAGGGCGAGGCGCTCTGGTCGATGCTCTTTCCCACCTCATTTCCGGCGAGAGAATATGAGTCCGCCTGGCGCAATGTGAATTTCTTTGACGAACATACCTGGGGCGCCCACAACAGCATCGAGTCGCCCGATCTGCCCTTCGTCAAACAGCAGTGGGAGTTCAAGCGGAAATTTGCTCTTGATGCAGATGAAGATTCTCGGGCATTATTGGCGAGAGTTCTCGATCACCCCACGACTGCAGATCAAACCAGGATCGCGGTCGACGTGTTTAACACCAATTCGTGGACGCGCACTGATGTCGTGTTTCTTGCGCCGGAGTTGAGCGCGGCAGGCGATCGCGTGCTCGATGCACACGGACGGCCGGTTCCTTCACAGCGTCTCTCAACGGGAGAACTCGCCGTGCTCGTCAGAAACATTCCTCCTTTTTCTTCCCGCAGACTGTTCGTAAAAAAAGGAGACGCCTATGCCCCTAAGGGGGCCAGCGTTCAGGGAACGACGCTGGAGAACAACTTCCTTGTGGTGAAGGTCAATGCGCAATCAGGCGCAGTTGAGTCGCTGAAGTGGAAAAAGAACGGCGCTGAGATGGTAGATCAGACGCAAAACGGACTGAATCGATATCTGTACGTTTTGGGAACAGATCCGGCAAAGGCAGAGGGAGTCTCAACTGTTCGCCTGCGGATCAAGGAAAGCGGTCATCTTGTGGTGTCTCTGCTTGTGGAAGCCGACGCGCCTGGCGCAAGGCAATATTCCACGGAGGTCCGTGTTGTGGAGGGAATCGACCGTGTGGACTTGATTACGAGGATTTACAAGCGGGCCGTCCGCGAAAAAGAAGGCGTCCACATCGCATTTCCATTTGCTATACCTGGCGGACAATTGCGCTATGACGTAGCCGACGGAATCGTGCGACCCGAGACAGACCAGTTGCCCGGTGCCTGCAAGAATTTCTTCTCCGTGCAGAGCTGGGTGGATGTCTCGAACAGCGATTATGGCATTACCTGGGCGACCGCAAACGCGCCGCTAGTGGAAATCGGAACGATCACGGCGGAGCAGCCCTGGATGAAGTCAATCCAGCCGTCATCGCGGTTCTATTCGTACGTGATGAACAATTACTGGCACACAAACTACAAAGCGGACCAGGAAGGACCTGTAACGTTCAGTTATTCGATTTCTCCCCATGCTCAGTTTTCGGCTGCAGATGCCGTGAAACTCGGAGTGGAACGCCGGCAGCCATTGCTGGTCGCAGCCGCTGATCCGAGGGCTCCCGAACGCCGCTCGCTCTTCAGGCTGTCGTCTGCAGATTTGATTGTGTCCTCGCTGAAGCCAATTGCACACGGCTGGCTCGCCTATGTCTACAATCCGACGGCGCAGCCGAGAACAATAAACTTTCAGGCGAAAGATGGAGAACGTCTCACGATCCGGCGCAGCGATGCCGGCGGAAGCATCGGCGACGCCGCTAATGATCTTGAAGTCTCGGCATTTGGCAGTAGCTACGTTCTGATTTCGGCAAAAGACTCGCACGAGGCGGATCGCCAATGACGGTGGTACGCTTTTTCGCTATGTTCTATTTTCGTTCCTTATCATTCGGTATTATCTGGCTCGGCACCTTCGGCTCAGCGACCGCGCAGAACGCCGTCGATCTCAAGCCGTCGCCGCCACAGGTCGAATGGCAGGACCTTGAAATTGGCGCCATCATCCACTTTGGCACGAACACATTTCTCGATCGCGAGTGGGGCGACGGCACGGCCGATCCCAAAGTATTCAATCCTACCCAGTTCAATCCTGAGCAATGGATGGAGGCGCTGCAGTCCGCCGGGGTGCGGTACGTGGTATTCGTGGCCAAGCATCACGACGGATTTTGTCTGTGGCCGACCGCTCAAACCGATTACAGCGTCAAAAGCAGTCCATGGGAGAACGGCCATGGCGATATGGTTCGGCGAGTGGAGCAGGCGGCCAGAAAATATGGCCTGCGATTTGGCGTCTATCTTTCGCCATGGGACCGTCACGAACCGCGGTACAAGAATCCCGCTGAATACGACAACTATTATTCGGCAGAACTACGGGAACTTGCACAAGGCTACGGTGAACTGGAGGAGTTCTGGCTCGATGGTGCCGGCAGCGAGGGGCATGTCTACAATTTTCCACGCATCGTTGAGGAACTGCGTATGTCTCAGCCGAACACGCTGGTCTTTGCTGACATGGCGCTGTTCGAATACGGCGATATCCGATGGGCGGGAAACGAAGAGGGAATCATCCCCTACGAAAACTGGAACGTCATCGATCGCCACGGATATCTGCGCTGGCGGCCGGCCGAAGCCGACACACCCTTACATAAGAATCATTGGTTCTGGCACCCGGATGACGAGGCAACTCTGAAGAGCCTGGCGGAACTGCTTTCCACTTATGACCAGACCGTTGGTCGAGGCGGACAGCTCATGCTCGGAATCGCCCCGGACCGGCGCGGGCTGTTGCCTGACGCCGATGTGAATCGCTTGAGAGAGTTCGGCGGCGCCGTTCGGCAAAGATATGGCAACAACCTTGCCCAGCGACATGTCGCGACTACTCCGCAGCAGGAACTTGCACTGGATTGCAATCCAGACACTTTCTGGTCCGCGCCAGCAGGATCACATTCGGCGGCCATCGAAGTGAGTTTCGCTCAACCAATCACTTTCGATCGCGCGCTCACGATGGAATGGTTGAACGATGGACAGCACATTGAGCAATACGCAATCGAAGTTTATCGCGATGGGAAATGGATCTCCGTCGCGAGCGGCCATGCAATCGGACACAAGCGGATCGATGTATTTGCACCCGTGACCGCTTCCCGCGTTCGATTGCATATCATCGCCTCATCGGGCCAGGCGCATATCCGCGAGTTTCAGCTGTTCGACTCGAGAACGCCTGCGCACTAAGGATGAAGTCAGATTACTGAACGCGCTGAGACCTCATTGGTCTCGCTCAGGCCTTCATGACTTGGATCCCGCGCTCGAGGAAGGGCGCGATTACTTTGTCGGAAGCGCGCGTATCGGTGATAAAGATGTGAATATCGGAAATGGGGCAGACCAGCGCGGGCGTGACCACACCGATCTTGCTCGAGTCGGCAACCACGATCGTCTGCTTAGCCTGCTGAATCATGCTGCGGAACGTCAGCGCCTCTTCGGGTTCGATGACGGTGATTCCGCGACTTACGTCGATTCCGCACGCGCTTACAAAAACTCGGTCCATATAAATGTCTTTCAGAGACGAAATAGCTGCCTGCCCGATCAACGAAAATGATCCAGCCCATTGCACAAACCCGCCTGTCACAAAAGTCTTTAACCCGGCGCAATTGCTCAATTCCATCGCAATGTTGATGGCGTTCGTAATAACGCGGATATTGTGACGGTTTCTCAGGTTACGGGCTACGTGAGTGGTCGTAGTTCCAGCCGTAAACCCTACAGTCTCGTTTTCCAGAATCAGCTCAGCGGCGACTAGACCGATCCTGCGCTTCTCTGCCGGCCGATGCTGCTCCCGGTTCTGAAATAGAGAGTCATAGCGGAAAGGTTCATACAGAAGCGGTTCGACCAGGGTAACGCCACCATGCGTGCGCCTTACCAGGCCTTTTCGCTCCAGTTTGGCTAAATCCCGTCGCACACTCGCGGCCGAAGCTCCCAATGAAGTAATCAGCTCGTCGAGAGAGATGCTCACCTTATGACGCAGCTCGCGGAGTATTTGGTCGGCCCGATTCGGTGCTTTCATGCGCGCTGATTCCGGATGGCCCGCCGAAAAGAGTTACGGTGCGCTATCTCTGGAAGGCAGAGTGTACACCAATGGCAGCTTTGACGAGCGGAAAGCAAGATGTAAGCGGGATCGGGAGTGGCGAGCTTTGCCGACATTCGCTCCCCGCCAAATCGACCGCACTGCGTGCAAAAGATCGAAGACGGTCTTCGTCCCGTCTCGGGAAGAACCCTCCCCTCTTAATCAACGGCGAAGTCCCAAGACTTTGTTGATTCGCTCGATAGAAAATTTGAATTGGACTCCAACAACAGCGAATGCAAGAATCCGGCGCATGAAATTTGGTATGGTACGCGTGTGGGATGCGGATTTGAGCCGGGAAAGTAAGAGCTCCAGGGCATCCGGAGGGCGTTTCTCGCTTCAGCTCTTACGCACATTCTACGGATTATTTATGCAATCCTTACGCGCTGCGCTATGCAATGGGACGGAACAAAGAAGGCCTGTGCGGGTTTCGGCCTACAGCGAGCGGTCATTATTTCGTCGACAGCTGAACGGATAATTTCTCAGAGTTGCCGACCTTGTGGGAGCAGGCCTGAGACGGGGTACCCAATTCGAAATCTCAGCTGTTTTTATCGCGTGTCTCGGGACGCGTTGAAATAGGTATCACTTTCTTCGGAACGGTCCTTTTTGGGGCTTCATGAAAGAGGTTGAATCAGTCGAGTTACCACGACGTAACTCATTCAATGTAGCGTCCGTGACTCGTGTGCAGGGTCACGGAAGAGAAGTAGGAAGGACAAATCTACATCGAAATGAGGACTGTAATGGACGCTGTGGTACTCAAGACGCTTCCGGCGAAACTCCGGGAGCATTGCGCTCGACTGGCAGGAGCGCTTAACCCTAAACGTTTTTCCTCTGCCTGGCTTATTGCTCTGGTTGCGTTGGCGTCAGTCTCGCTCTACGCGCAAGAATTTCAACCATCTCTTACCGTCGGTGCCGGAATCCAGGGGAGCTACGGCCACACCGAAGCCGATGGTACTCCGGGTCTCGATCAATTCTCGCTCAATCATGCGCGGATCTATGTCAGTGGAGACGTCACCAAAGACATCAGCGTCATGTTCAACACGGACTACAACAACGTTACGGACACGATGCAGATCCTGGATGCGGTTGGGCAATTCCACATCTCGTCCAAATTCAATGTGTGGGCTGGCCGCTTTCTTCCTCCAACGGACCGTGCCAACTTATACGGCCCGTTCTACGCCAATGAGTGGTCGGTGTACACCGACGGGATTCAGGACGGCTATCCGTTTGTTTTTCAGGGACGAGACAACGGCGCCATGTATTGGGGGGACTTCAAGGCAGGTTCGGCGAACGTAAAGGTTGCAGTCGGCGCATTTGACGGCGGCTCTGCCACGGCGAGCAACAGTCTGATCTGGGCGAGCCGTGTGCAGATTGATTTCTGGGATCCTGAAAACGGCTACTACCTCAACGGCACTTATTACGGCGACAAGAACCTGCTTGCACTCGGCGGAGCAACTCAAGTGCAGTCGGGAAAGACCGCCACAACGGTCGACTTCCTGATGGAGCGGAAGGTTCTTCACGGCGGTGCCTTCACGGTAGAAAGCGAATATGCCCGCTACAACGGTTTGGGCGGCTACGACCCGAATTATGTCAAGAGTCAGGGCGGCTATGGCTTGGCGTCTTTCCTGATCCCCAAAGCTGTTGGAATGGGAAAGTTCGAACTGCTGGGCAAGTACGCCATTGCCGAATTCACCGATGGACTTATCGCCGAAGGTGCTAACCCGAGCTACCGCCAGAACACAACAGAGATAAACCTCAACTATGTGATCAAGCAATTTGATGCTCGCGTGATGAGCTTCTATCGCGACACGAGGTTTAACTCGGTGAGGGGTAACAACTGGCAGGCCGGAATCGGCTTGCAGTTACAGCTTTCCAAGACTTTTCATGGATTGTAGGTCGAACGAACTCAAGGGCACTAGCGAATTTAATAACTAAGTTCTAAAAGGGGGATCGATGACACGTAGAAGCACTTGGATGGGAATCTCGCTGCTGGCGATTGCGCTCGTCTTCTCCGCGCGGGTCCATGCGCAGGACACGATCAAGGTGGGAGTTTTGCATTCTCTTTCAGGAACCATGGCCATCAGCGAGACAACGCTGAAAGACACCATCCTGATGATGATCGATGAGCAAAACAAAAAAGGTGGACTGCTCGGCAAGAAGCTCGAACCGGTGGTCGTGGATCCGGCATCGAACTGGCCGCTCTTTGCTGAAAAGGCGCAAGAGTTGCTCGAGAAAGACAAAGTCGCCGTGGTCTTCGGCTGCTGGACCTCCGTTTCAAGGAAATCAGTCCTGCCGGTATTCGAGAAGGACAATGGACTTCTCTTCTATCCCGTGCAGTACGAGGGGGAAGAATCTTCCAAGAACGTCATCTACACCGGCGCTGCCCCGAACCAACAGGCCATTCCAGCTGTTGACTATCTCATGAAAGAAGTCGGCGTAAAGCGCTGGGTGCTCGAGGGCACCGATTATGTTTACCCGCGCACGACCAACAAGATCCTCGAAGCCTATTTACGCTCGAAGGGTGTGAGCTCTGAGGATATCTCCATTAACTACACGCCATTCGGTTACTCGGACTGGCAGGCGCGGGTTGCGGCCATTAAGAAGTTCGGGTCCGCGGGAAAAAAGACGGCGGTGGTATCGACCATCAACGGCGATGCCAACGTGCCATTTTATAAGGAACTGGCGAACGAGAAAATCTCGGCTGAAGATATCCCGGTCGTAGCATTCTCTGTCGGCGAGGAAGAGCTTTCCGGCCTCGATACGAAGCCTCTGGTGGGACATTTGGCTGCATGGAATTACTTCGAAAGCATCAACACACCTGGCAACAAAGCGTTCATCCAGCAGTGGCATGCGTTCATCAAGAACCAGAAACGGACGACGAATGATCCGATGGAGGCGCATTACATCGGGTTCAACTTGTGGGTGAAGGCAGTCCAGAAGGCAGGCTCAACTGATGTCGACAAAGTGATCGCAGCCCTCCCTGGCCTCGAAACTCCGAACCTGACTGGTGGGATTGCGAAAGTGCTGCCCAATCACCACATCACCAAGCCGGTTTACATTGGCGAAGTGCGCGCGGATGGGCAGTTCGACGTAGTGTGGAAGACCAGCAGTACCGTGCCCGGTCAGGCCTGGTCGCCCTACCTCCCCTCTGATAAGGACATTGTGGCAGATTGGGTCAGCTTGAATTGCGGAAACTATAACAAGGCCACGAAGAAGTGTTCCGGGCAAAATTACAAATGAGATGGGGTTGCTTTTGGTTAGGCGGGCAGTGGCTGCTCGGGCTGCTGCTCGCCCTTCAAAGCATAGGATTCGTGTACGCGCAATCGCCCACCGACGTGGGCTTTGCCGCCACGGTCGGAGCATTGTGTGCTGCCACATTCGACGAAAAGAACAAGATCGTCGAGCAGATCGTGCAGCGTGGGCACCCCAGCGCCCAACCGACGCTTACCGCATTGCTGGAGGATCGTCTCTACTGCCGCAATCAGGATCAAAGAGTGTTTCTCATCAAGCCGGCAGCCGAAGATGCGCCCACTCTCAATTTGATTGATCCCCTGACGCTGAAAGACGCCGGTTCAGCGTCCAGCGATGATGTTACGAGAATCGTTACCAACAATCATCTGCGGCGTCTCTTGGAAACCGTGCTGGCACGCTTCGGATTATCGAGTCCCAAATCATCGGTACGCCTGCAGGCAGTGAAGGAATTAGAGCGGGACCTGAACGAAGGGAACGTTCAACTTCTGCGGGAGCGAAGCGCTGTAGAAACAAATTCGAAAGTAAAGAAAGAGATTGCCATTGGACTGGCTCTTGCTTCGATGGACAGCTCCGATGCACGAGAACGCTTGGCAGCAATCTCGGTGCTCGAGGGCAGCCTGCGTCAGGATGTGTTGAACCGCCTGCAGGCGGTCGTGGAGAAATCTGCCAATGGGACGTTTGTCGAAAGCGACGAGCATGTGCGCAAGGCTGCGGCGAAAGCGATCGAGTCGATCGAATCGCGGCGATCGTTCTACTCCGGCATCCAAACGGTCCTCTTTGGACTAAGTCTCGGCTCTGTGCTTGTGCTGATTGCCATCGGGCTCGCCATCACCTTCGGCGTCATGGGGGTCATCAACATGGCGCACGGTGAACTGATGATGCTGGGTGCCTATTCGACCTACGTTGTCCAACTGCTGATGCCGAGCTACATCGGTTCCTCCATTCTGGTCGCAGTGCCAGTGGCGTTCCTGGTTTCCGGATTGATGGGCATTCTGATTGAAAGAACCATCATCCGTTTTCTGTACGGACGCCCCTTGGAGACGCTGCTCGCCACCTTCGGGGTCAGCCTCATTCTCCAGCAATTGGTGCGTAGCGTTTTCACCGCGCTGAATCGCGAGGTTAAGACTCCCGACTGGATGAGCGGGACCTTGCAATTGAACGAAGCACTCGCGATTACCTACAACCGTCTCTATATCTTGATCTTCACGTTGATCATGTTCGCGGCTCTTCTTCTGGTGCTCAAGAAAACGCGAATCGGGCTGGAAATCAGGGCGGTTGCTCAGAACCGGGCCATGGCAAAAGCCATGGGGATTCGCAGTGAGTGGGTCGACGCAATTACGTTTGGACTTGGTTCGGGGATCGCCGGCATCGCAGGGGTGGCGCTGAGTCAGGTGACCAACGTCAATGCGAACCTCGGGCAGTCGTACATCATTGATGCTTTTCTGGTGGTTGTGTTTGGCGGCGTCGGAAGCCTTTGGGGCGCGATGGTCGCAGGTCTCCTGATGGGCGTGGTCGACCAGTTGCTGCAACCGTATGCCGGAGCGGTCCTGGCGAAGATATTCGTGCTCATCGCATTAATTCTGTTCATTCAGGCGCGACCTCGTGGTTTGTTTCCCGCCACCGGCCGGGCGGCGGAAAGCCAGTAGCCATGCAGCGCCCTCGATCATACGCGTTGTGGCTGGGAGGAGTCCGGGACCCCGGAAGCAAATGGTTCCTCGGCAGCCTTTTGGCGCTGAGTGTGGTCATTGCCGCTCTCAACCTACTGGTACCTGACTCGTCGGCCCTGCATGTTTCGAGGTACGGCCTCACGCTGGTCGGAAAGTATCTCTGCTATGCGATGCTGGCGCTCGCGGTAGACCTGATCTGGGGCTACTGCGGCATTCTCAGCCTGGGACACGCCGCCTTCTTCTCTCTGGGTGGCTATGCCATCGGCATGTACTTGATGCGTGAGATCGGTCCTCGCGGCGTTTACGGTGACCCTGTACTGCCCGATTTCATGGTCTTCCTGAACTGGAAGTCCTTGCCCTGGTTCTGGCACGGCTTCAATCATTTTGCGTTTGCGGTGCTAATGGTCATAGTCGCACCGGGAGCGATGGCATTGGTCTTCGGATGGTTCGCCTTTCGCTCGCGTGTCACCGGTGTGTACTTCTCAATTATTACTCAGGCGCTTACCTATGCGTTGATGCTCGCTTTCTTCCGGAACGACATGGGATTCGGGGGGAATAACGGTTTTACCGACTTTAAAGACATCCTGGGTTTCAATCTGGATTCAGACCGCACGCGCGTCGTCCTGTTGGTGATTACTGCGGTGATGTTGGGCGCGAGCTACATCGCGTGCCGCGCGATCGTCTGTTCGCGTGCGGGGCGCGTGCTCCGCGCAATCCGCGATGCGGAAAGCCGCACCCGATTTCTCGGGTATCGGGTCGAATCATTCAAGCTCTGGGTCTTCGTCTTCTCCGCGGTTCTAGCGGGCATAGCGGGCGCGCTCTATGTGCCACAGATCGGCATCATTAATCCCAGTGAATTTTCTCCGATCAATTCGATTGAAGTGGTGATCTGGGTCGCTGTCGGCGGGCGAGGAACGCTCTACGGTGCGATTGCCGGAGCCATTCTTGTGAACTATGCCAAAACCTACTTCACAAGCGCGCTTCCCGAAGTTTGGAATTATGCTCTGGGAGCTTTGTTCGTGTTGGTCACGCTTTTCCTCCCCCGGGGAATCGTCGGCCTTTTTCATCTCACCACTCGGAAACGTGCGGGCAAGCCAAGGAAAAATAAAGATACCAAGACGTTCGTGGTTCCTGCCGAAACATCGGAGGCCCCCAGCGAATGAGCGTCCATGGCAAGCGACTCTATATCGAAGACGTCACCGTGAGCTTTGACGGTTTCAAGGCGCTCGACAAACTCACGCTCTATGTCGACCCTGGCGAGTTACGCTGCATTATCGGACCCAATGGCGCAGGAAAAACCACAATGATGGATGTGATTACCGGCAAGACTCGGCCCGATGGCGGTACGGTTTGGTTCGGTGACAAGTTGAACCTGCTCGCTCTTTCTGAGCCGGAAATCGCGCAGGCCGGCATTGGACGCAAGTTTCAGAAACCGACCGTCTTCGAGGCCCTTACAGTCTTTGAAAACCTGGAACTGGCGCTGGCCGGCGGCAAGACATTTCTTGACACCCTCTTGGCTCGTCCGAGTCGTCAACAGGTGGAGAGGATTGACGAGGTCCTGGAGAAGATCGGTCTGACGGAACATCGCGAAGCGCTAGGAGCGATTCTTTCTCACGGGCAGAAACAGTGGCTCGAGATCGGAATGCTTTTGATGCAAGATCCGGAACTGCTCCTGATCGATGAACCTGTTGCCGGCATGACGCCGCATGAAATCGAACGCACTGCGCAGCTTCTTCGGGCCCTGGAAGGGACTCACTCCGTCGTGGTCGTTGAGCATGACATGGACTTCGTTCGTTCGATCGCAAAGCGTGTGACGGTACTTCATGAAGGGCGCGTACTCGCCGAAAACTATATGAGTGTTGTGCAAAGCGATCCCCGCGTGGTGGAAGTGTATCTCGGAGGCTGATGGTGCTTGCGATCAAAGGACTGAACCAATTCTACGGGGGAAGCCACACTCTCTGGGACATCGATCTCTCGGTATCCGAGGGTTCGCTCATGTGCATCATGGGCCGCAATGGTATGGGCAAGACAACCTTGCTGAAGTGCATCATGGGCCTTTTAAAGGCAAGCACCGGCAGCATCAGTTTCAGTGGACAAGATCTGGCACCAAGTCCTGCGGAAGAACGCGCCAGAATAGGGATCGGATATGTCCCTCAGGGGCGTGAGATCTTTTCACACCTGACCGTAGAGGAAAACCTGAAGATCGGATTAGGTGTGCGGAAGAACGGCATCCGCGCTATCCCCGAACGTATTTACGATCTGTTCCCCGTCCTCAAGAAGATGCTGAAGAGGAAAGGCGGCGATCTATCCGGCGGCCAACAGCAGCAACTCGCTATCGGTCGGGCGCTCGTGCTGGAGCCCAAACTGCTGATCCTGGATGAGCCGACGGAAGGCATTCAGCCGAACATCGTCCATGAAATTGGCGATATTGTGCTGAAACTCAATAAAGAGCAAGGCCTGGCCGTGCTGCTGGTCGAGCAGAGATTGCCGTTTGCGCGCCGCGTAGCGAATGAGTTCTGCATTCTTTCCAACGGACGCCAAGTTGCCTCCGGAAAAATGGCGGAATTGACAGATGAAATTGTGCGCGTCCATCTGAGCGTGTAGACCGCGGACATCGTTTCGACGATTGCCCACTTGCCCGTTAGAAAGAATCTCAATATCCTGAGGACCATTTAGCAGCGCCAATCATTAGGAGAAACCACTTGCCTCAAGATCACTCGCAGAGAGCGTTTCGCATCGGCGTGGCTGGCCCAGTCGGATCTGGAAAAACGATGCTCGTCGACCGCGTCAGCAAAGCCCTCTTGCATCGCTACAACCTGGCCGTCGTAACCAACGACATCTATACGAAGGAGGATGCCGAATACCTGTTACGCCAAGGGACGCTGCCGGCAGAGCGAATCCGTGGCGTGGAAACCGGTGCGTGTCCACACTCGGCGATCCGCGAAGATGCGTCGATGAACTTGCAGGCAATTGCCGACCTGGAGGATTCCCTACCCGGGCTGCAATTGATCTTTGTGGAAAGTGGCGGCGACAATCTCGGCGCGGCCTTCAGCCCTGAGTTAGTTGACGTCTGGATTTACGTCATCGACGTCGCAGAGGGCGACAAGATTCCCCGGAAGGGTGGGCCGGGCATCATGAGGTCCGATCTGCTTGTCATAAACAAGATCGATCTCGCTCCGTATGTCGGCGCTTCTTTGGAAGTGATGGACCGCGACGCGCGCAAGATGAGAGGAACGCGTCCGTTCATTTTTACCAACCTCCGGCAGGAAGTCGGTCTCGATGGCCTGCTGGAGTGGATCAACAACGCGGTCGACCAGCCGCATACCAACCGCCGCGATCTGATTGACGCTCACGCAACCTATATGCCCCAGCGCCATGAACACGGGCAAAGTCACGGTCACAGTCATGATCATGACCACTCGCATGGCCATTCCCACGGCCATGCGCAAAGGTAGATTCCTGGATGGAGGACTTCCCCAAATACGGTGCGCCTGACGACGATCCTGCATTGATCGAGCTATGGCTGCTGCACCTGGCGGATAGCGCCTTACCGATCGGAGCATTTGCACATTCGTTCGGAGTCGAGACGCTGGTCATGGGAGGACTGCTGCGAGTCTCCGACCTGCAGGATTTTCTTCGAGCCTGGCTGGAAGAAGCTGGCGTCGCAGAAGGCGTGTTCTGTCGTGCGGCATGGCGTCTTGCGATGCAAAGAGTTTTTCCAACAAGAGATTGGATAAACCTGAACGACGCTCTGGGTGCGTTGAAGATGGCACGCGAAAACCGAAACGGCAGTGCTGTCCTGGGAAGTAACTTTCTGAAAGCAGCAATCGCCGTTTGCAACCGAGATCCCCTGCAAGAGGCCACTGGGGAAGCGCGAAGAACCTCTGCAGCCGTTCACCACGCCTGTGCCTTTGGCTTGGTCAGCGGAGCTTTGCACTTTGAGGAAGATCGCGCGGTGGGTGCTTACCTCCACCAGTCGGTTGCCGGATTGATCTCCGCCTGCCAGCGCCTAATGCCGCTTGGCCAAACTCGGGCACAGCAGATTCTGTGGGATTTGAAACCCAGCATCGTCGAGAGTGCCAGGTCCAGTGTAGATTTCGCGACAGAAGATGTCTGCTGCTTTCTTCCCATGCTGGATTGGGGAGCCATGGAACATCCAGAACTCTTTACACGCCTGTTCATCAGCTGATAACGGAACAGATTGTGCTCTGCACACAACATCAGGAAGCGAACGCCGAGGCGACGAGTGCTGAGAACACGCGGATGCGGGCTTCGCTCCGGCTGGCGTTCGCGCAGGACTACGCAACCGGGAAGACCACGCTCACCTTCAGCCACCAGGAACCTCCCCTGCGTGTCGTGCGTGCGTTCCACACGCATGAGGGCGGCGCCATGGTTCACCTCCACAACGTCTCGGGCGGGTTGTTTGGCGGTGATGACCTGAGTCTCGAAGTCGAAGTCGGAAGGGCTGCCGAAGTGCAATTGACCACCACCGGCGCCACGCGGATCTATCGCCGTGACCCGGAGAGCACAGCAACGCGACAATACAGCGAATTCACGGTCTCAGATGGCGCTCTTCTTGAATATGTTCCAGACGCGATCATCCCCTACGCCGGGGCAAACTTCTTCCAGCGCACCGTGATCCGGCTGTCTCCAGATGCTGGGCTGTTCTGGTGGGAAATTCTTGCACCGGGGCGCGAGGCGAAAAATGAGGTTTTTGCATTTGAACGAGTCGAGATGCGAACCAAAGTTGCAGCTGGTAACGCCCTGATCGCAATCGATCGCATGAATGTGGAGCCACACAAGAAGCCTGTTGGATCTCCGGGCCGAATGGGTACTTATCGATACTGCGCTACTTTCTACATCTGCAAGGTGGGTGTGGCCGCTGAGACTTGGCTTGACTTGGAAAAGCTTCTGCGAAAAATTGTTCCAACCTTACCCCAGGTCGCAGGAATCCGGTGGGGTATAAGCACTCTAAAAGCGCACGGTCTGGCGGTTCGCTGTCTCGCGCACCAAGGATGTGATGTGACTTCGGGATTGTTCTCACTCTGGGACGCGGCGAAATTTGCCTTGTACGGCCGCCACGCGGTCCGTCCAAGGAAGACTTACTGACATGCGCTCAGAGTAAGCTGAGCACGAGTTAGGATACAGACTCTTATGCACTTGACTCCTCGCGAACAGGAAAAACTGTTGATCGTTGTGGCTGCGGACCTCGCCCGCCGGCGTCAAGGGCGCGGTTTGAAGCTGAACTATGTCGAAGCTATTTCGATTCTCTCGGCGGAAATCATGGAAGCCGCGCGCGACGGCAAGAGCGTTGCAGAGATCATGAGCTTTGGCGCCAGCATTCTCAATCGCGGGCAAGTGATGGAGGGAGTCGCGGAAATGATCCACGAAGTCCAGGTCGAAGCTACGTTCCCGGATGGCACGAAACTGGTCACGGTGCACGACCCGATTCGCTGAGTCAATTCGGCAATCTTTTATCCAGAAGGAAAGGCCCCATGACGCCAGGAGAGTACCAGCTTAATGAATCGGCGGGCGCGATTACCGCGAACGCAGGCCGTCGCACCACCAAAATAATGGTCAAGAACACCGGCGATCGCCCGATTCAGGTCGGAAGCCACTTTCATTTCTTCGAGACGAATCGATTTCTCTCCTTCGATCGCGAAGCAGCATACGGCATGCGTCTGAATATCGCCGCGGGAACAGCGGTGCGCTTCGAACCAGGAGAAGCGAAGCCAGTGGAGCTTGTGGAATTTGGAGGCCATCGCATCGTGCAAGGATTCAGCGGATTGGTGGCCGGACGTCTTGACGCACCCGGAACTCGTGAAAGAGCGATCGAAAGCGCTCGCACAGCCGGGTTTCTGTTCGAACGAGGGACCGACCAATGAGCCTCGAGATTCCCCGCAAAACCTATGCCGATCTTTACGGTCCGACAAAAGGGGACCGCATCCGGTTGGGAGACACCGAACTCTTCATCGAAATTGAGAAGGATTTCACGCGCTACGGCGACGAAATCACCTTCGGCGGAGGAAAGGTCATTCGCGATGGCATGGGACAAAGCAGTTCCGTATTGCGCGAAACCGAAAATGGCGCGCTCGACCTGGTGATCACGAACGCCGTCATCATCGATCATTGGGGAATCGTAAAAGGAGACATAGGCGTCAAGAACGGACGCATCGTGAAAGTTGGGAAGGCCGGAAATCCTGACATCATGGATGGAGTCGATCCAGCATTGGTTGTGGGCGCCGCGACCGAGGTGATTGCCGGCGAAAACCTGATTCTTACCGCGGGAGGTATCGACAGCCACATCCACTTCATCTCTCCGCAGCAGATTTATGAAGCCTTGTCGAATGGCATTACGACGATGCTTGGCGGAGGAACCGGCCCGGCCACTGGCACTGCTGCCACGACCTGCACTCCGGGCGCCTGGAACCTGGCGCGCATGCTTCAGGCTGCGGATGCATGGCCGATGAACTTCGGTTTTCTTGGTAAGGGCAATGCAGCGACTGAAGCCGCTCTCGCCGAACAGGTTGAGGCAGGCGCGTGCGGGCTGAAGCTTCACGAGGATTGGGGCAGCACTCCGGCGGCGATTGATGCATGTCTCAAGGTCGCCGACGCTTACGACGTCCAGGTTGCGATCCACACCGACACCATCAACGAAGGTGGATTCCTCGAAGCGACTGTTGCGGCAATCAACGGCCGGACGATCCACACTTACCACACGGAAGGTGCGGGTGGCGGCCACGCTCCCGATATCATTCGCATCGCGTCGTTCCCGAACATCCTTCCGTCATCCACCAATCCAACGCGTCCTTATACAACCAACACGATTGCTGAGCACCTCGACATGCTCATGGTTTGCCATCATCTGAACCCGCAGGTTCCGGAAGACGTGGCATTCGCGGAAAGTCGCATTCGTCCAGAGACGATTGCCGCCGAGGATATCCTTCACGACATGGGCGTGCTCAGCATGCTCTCCAGCGATTCGCAAGCCATGGGCCGCATCGGCGAAGTCGTCACCCGCACCTGGCAGACGGCGCACAAGATGAAGGTACAACGCGGCCCACTCTCGGAAGATTCTGTACGAAACGATAATCATCGTGCCAAACGCTACGTCGCGAAATACACGATCAATCCGGCTGTTACGCATGGAATCGCCGCAGATGTGGGCTCCATTGAAGCGGGCAAACTGGCGGATCTGGTCTTGTGGAAGCCTGCATTTTTTGGAGCGAAACCTGAGATGGTGATCAAGGGCGGATTGATTGCGTGGAGCGTCATGGGAGATCCGAACGCCTCCATTCCCACTCCTCAGCCGGTCCTGTACCGGCCGATGTTCGGCAGTTTCGGTTCTGTGCCAGCCACTACCAGCATGAGCTTTGTATCAAAAGCGGCGTTTGAGAACGGTGTCGCCAGCAAATGGGGACTCAAAAGCATCGTGGCTCCTGTGCGTGGCTGCCGGACGATTGGCAAGAGGGATATGATTCACAACAATGCCACTCCGGATATTCGGGTCGATCCTGAGACATACGAAGTCCGCGTAGACGGGCAGGCAATCACGTGCGAACCTTTAGCAGTGCTTCCCTTGGCACAGAGATATTTCTTGTTTTGATGTTCGTGAGCGTCTTCAGCCCTGGCCTCGGTGCGGTTATTCACGCGGCTATGAAATATTCAGTCCCCCGGGTGCCGTTCGACAGTTCTTCCGCGCGGTCCTGTCAGATGCGGCGCTAAGAGTCGCGACTACCAAATCAGCTTCAGACCGAATTGAATCTGTCGCGATGTTGTCGACGTGCTGGTAATCGCGCCGGCCGTACCCGAGGTGCTCGTACCAGCGCTTGAGGAAGTAAAGGTGATCAGGTTGGGAGTGTTGAAGTTCGCACGATTGAGGAGATTGAAAATCTCCGCGCGAAATTGCAGAACGAGTCGCTCACGCAAGGTTGTTGTCTTGAAGACAGAGAAGTCCCAGGTCGCCAGGCCAGGACCAATTAATGTATCTCGTCCCAGGTTCCCATAGAACCCGCTGTTGGCCGGTGGGGCAAGAAATGCATTCGCATTGAACCATTGAGACGGCTTGCCAAGAATCACCGGGCCGCTGAAATTCGGGTTCACAAACGGCCGGACGGGATTTCTCGTGTCGCCGTTGTTGGAAGGGTTATAGCTCAGCTGCGGTGTGAACGGGAATCCGGATTGGACAGTCACAACGCTATTCACCGACCACCCGCTGATCAAAGCATTGCTCCAGCCCTCCAATTCATTACCGATGCGCTGCCCTTTGCCGAACGGAAGCGTGTAGACCGTGTTGATGACGCCGATGTGACGAACATCGTATGTAGCCAGCCCGTAATCCGCGCGGAGATTAAAAGGATTCGACACCAGTCCGGGAGCATTCGCCGCAGCCGTGGCATTCAGAGAATCGCCATCATCCAAAGCCTTCGACCATGTGAAGACCCCTCGCAGCGCAAAACCGTGGCTAAAGCGATGGTTTGCATCCAGCTGCAGCGCATGGTAGTTACTCGTACCTAACGAGAACCACGTCCACGTGTTCGCAATCGTTGGATTCGCTCTGACGTTGGTTGGAACGTAGTACGCACCCGCAGGCACCGGACTGCCCGCGAGCGGCGCAGGAAACGTCGCCGGATAAGTAGCTGGACAAGGAGATGCCGGGCAGATTACTGGAAATGGTTCGTTCGCATCGACGCCGATCAACTCGTGATAGCCATGGCTTCCAACATATCCCACGGTCAGGGATGTGTCGGGCGTGATCTCCTGCTGTGCTCGCAGCGACCATGAAATCAACGTGGCTGTCTTCATGTCCGGCTGCACGCCCCCCGGAACCAGCTTGGCGCCAGTGGGCGTAGGGGCAGAAGGGTCGATCGGCAACGACGAGACCGGAAATGGGGTTGTCGCACTTCCAACGCTGTACGTAGGGTTGGACGGTGCATTCTGGTCGGCACGATATCCCAATGCATCCTGAAGGTCGCTGAACATCCCGAATCCGGCGCGCATGACGGTCTTTTCGTTGAATGGACTCCAGGCCAGTGCGATTCGCGGTTGTGGAAGAAACTCGGTATTGTTCACTGTAAAAAGTGAGTCGCCGACGTGCGGAGTGTCGGAAATTACGCCGTTCGTGAAAGTGTAGTTTGCTGCGCGGCCATGCGCCTCGTGCCAGCCCGTAGTGAATTCATCTCGAAAACCCAGAGACAGAGTCAATCGCGGGAAGAAGCGGATTACGTCCTCGGCATACCAGGCGCCAAAAAGCGAGCGCCAATTCATCTCAGTCGGCGCCGGATCCCATAGGAAACTCGACATGTTCCCCTGCAGAAAATTCGCCAGGCTGGAGAATGTCGCCTGACCGTATTGGCTCAGCGCGAGCGTTTCGTTGGACTGAAAGGGCTGGAACCACGCTCCGAAAGTCAGTTGATGGCGTCCGCGAGTCATCGACACGCGATCTTCCAACGTGTACAAGTTCCGTGCGATTCGCAGATTGCTGCCGTTATTGCTGCCCGCAAGCCCGACGGCGGCCTGCGGATTCGATGCTGCGCTCCCGCCTACTACGACCGCTCCTACCGCATGCCCCACCAGGAATCCGTTCACACTTGCAGCCGGTGTTCCCGGAGTTGGCTCGCCAGTGAAGAAATACCCGGCGCGGGAATACCCGAAGCGCACGACGTTGACTGTGGAGGCTGAGAACGAATGCGTTTCGTCCAGGCTGAGCACTTGTTCACGCAAGGTCAGAATGTCGGAGCTGTAGGGATCTAGTACGGTCGAGGTGAAATCGTTCCCATCGTCAATCGTGTACACACCCGAAAGAGAATCGCGCTGCGAAAGATTGTGGTCCAGCCGGACGGTTCCAAAGTCCTCCCGAATGGTTTGCAAGGGGCTGCTGAAGACCTGAGCAATCCCATTGAAATCAGGCGCATTGGCAGGAGCAACGGGCCAGAGATTGAGTAAGGGCTGAACGCTGGTCACGGCAGCAGAGCGTGAGGCCGCATCGGGGACGAAAGCCGCCGACGTCTGGTGCAGGTGCTGACGAAGTCCTTCATAGTTTCCGAAGAGGAAAGTCTTATTATTCCGGAGCGGGCCTCCAAAGGCGGCGCCGAATTGATTCCGTTGAAAAGGCGGAGCGGAGCCCTGATCGAAATAGTTAGGGGCATCAAGAGCATTGTTGCGGAGGAACTCATATACGCTGCCGTGACGCTCGTTCGTCCCCGATTGCGTGACAATCGTGACTTGTCCGCCGGGATGCTTGCCATACTCCGCACCATAGGAATCACGCAGCACATTGAATTCGCGCACCCCATCTACGCCCAGCAACTGCTGGCTGCTCCCGCCGGGCTGCATATTGTTTTCGGCCGCGCCCGTGAATTCCACTCCGTTCAGCAAGAAAATGTTCTGTTGCGGACGATTCCCAGAAACCGCAAAGTTGTTGCCTGTCGTCGAATTCGAGACGCCAATGCCACCCGTCTTCTCCCAGGTGAAGTTCACAATTCCTGGATTCAGGGTCAGCAGCAGATCGTAGCTGCGGCCGTTGAGGGGAAGATCTTTGACCTGGCTCTCCCCAACCAAACCCGAGATGTCTTGGGTTGTGAGGTTCACGACGGGAGCGTCTTCACTGACCTTGACTTGTTGGCTCACTGCCCCCACCCGGAGACTCACATCAGCAAGTGCGTCTTGTCCTACGGCGAGACGAATGCCAGACCGAATGGCTTCAGCAAATCCTTCTTTCGTGACTCGCACTTCGTACAGTCCCACTGGTAACGCGAGGAACCTATACCGACCTCCGGCATCCGTTTCGGCGGTGCGGGAAATGCCGGTGTCGAGACTCTTCAGTTCGACCGACGCTCCCGACACCGCTGCCCCGGTCGGGTCGGTAATGGTTCCCGACAAGCTCGCGGATACCTGCGCAATCGTGAATGGTGTGCACATCCCGAAAAACGCCAAAGACAGGCAAAGAGCCGCCTTGGGCACGATGTTCGATGTCCAGGAGATGCCTGGAATTCCCGATTCGCTTGCACAGCGCATGTTTCTGCTCCCCAGAGCTGCCCACGGTAGAATCTGAAAAGTGTATATTAGATACGATTATTAAGTCTAATACGATGCAGATACAATCGAGTTGTGGGCGACGCACTTTAAATCGGTTTGTTTGACCGGGATCGCTTTGCGACTGTAGGATTCGGTTCGAAATGCAGAAGAACCGCAAACCTCAATCGTCAAAGCCGCAGGTCGAGGAATGGCTGAAACCGCGCGAAGCGGCGGTAGAACTTCACGTCAGCTTCCCAACCATCAAGCAGTGGATTTACAGGAAAAAGATTCGCAGCACTCGGACTGCCGGTGGACACCATCGCATTCCACAGAGCGAGGTCGACCGATTACTGTTTCGAACGAGAGGCAAAACTGCCCCAGAACGAACACTCGTCATGCGACGCCTCAGCGGCAGGAACCAGTTAGTTGGGCGCATCGAGAGTGTGCAGATCAGCGGGCTTATGGCGGAGGTGGTCATTTCGATCGGTGAACAGCAAATCACGGCGATTATCACGGCGCGATCGGCTCGCGAAATGAATCTCAAGGCAGGACAGACCGCTGCTGCTCTCATTAAGGCCACAGAAGTGATGATTCTTCGGGTGTGACCATGAAAAGAGTGTAAAGGCGCTTCAGCGCGCCGATTGCTTCCGACTTTCCTTGCCTCTCTGTGAGCCTTGTCCTATCCTGCCATCAGTCCTCGACAGTCGCATGATCAAGCGTTTGCCACTTCTGTTCCGCCACGTTACCTACAACTTGCGCGGCGGTTTTCTCGTCCGGCCGCTGACGATCACTCTGGTACTAGGTTTTGCAGGAGCTTTCCTTTCGGAAGCAGAAGAGATGTTCCCGAATTTGAGCGAGTGGGTTCCCAGGACGCTCTTTCCGTCTCACGCCGACCCGCAAGTTGCTCAGGTGATTCTCGCCGCCATTGCAGGGTCCATCATGACGGTCGTCTCCATCGTATTTGCGATTCTGCTGATGACGCTGACCCTTGCATCGATGCAGTTTTCTCCCCGTATTCTCGCGGGTTTTGTGAGGGATCGTCTAACCCAGTGGACGCTTGGCGTATTCCTGGGAACGTTTTCCTACTGCATGGCGGCTTTGCCCGCGGCGCGTTCCGTTCCGCATCCTTTCTCGCCTGTGGTAACGGTGATGGGCGCGATGATGCTGGCATTTGCATGTGTCTGCCTGCTGCTGTTTTTCATTCACCATATTTCACAGGCGATCAGCGTTAACCAGATTGTGGATCGAGTCGCTTCTGAAACCGAAGCAGTGATCGATGATCTGATGCCGGAGCCGCAACGGTATCCCCGCATGGGGAGCGTGTATTCCGCGGATTTGAGTTCCTGGAAGCCTGCTGTCATCAATCAAACGGCCGGATATATTCGCTATATCGACCAGGGCCGACTGGTCAATTTGACAAAAACATACCATGTGCAAGTCCACTGCCCCCGGCGAGTCGGGCACTTCGTTCCCGCTGGAATTCCAATTCTGTTGGCCTCGAAACCGGAACGCATTACGGAACAAGCCGGCAAGGAATTTCTGGCCGCGTTTGACATCGGACCGACTCGAACCCTGCAACAGGATGTCGAGTTTGGAGTCTTGCAGATCGTCGACATCGCACTGCGAGCGATCTCGCCCGCTGTCAATGACCCGACGAGCGCCATCAGTTGCGTCGACCAATTGAGCCGCATTCTGATTCGTTTTGTTTCTCGAAGACCGGCTGAACAGTTCCTCTTCGATCCGCCGGGAGTCTTGCGAGTGAGCATCCCGTGGATTGGCTTTCAGGGGCTGATCAAGTCCGCCTTCGAACAAATTCGGCTTTACGCAAAAGGGGATGTGGCAGTGAGCCTGAGGCTGCTGCGGGCCTTTGGTGACGTAGCTTCCGCTACGGAAGATCCCGATCACCGCCTCGCTCTGCTCGCAATGGGAAAGGATGTCGTTACCGGATGTGCCGAGAAACTGACGGGGCTCGAATTGCGAGACGTGCAGATCCGCGAAAAAACGCTCGAGTCATTGTGTTGCAACGCGCTCCAAGGAACAGATTGAACGCGAGTTAGGACGGCTGGACCCCGGGACAATGTTTCTTTAGCGAGATACTTCGACCGAGTCGTCCCGTACACGCGGTCGGCGAGGCAGTAGCATCGGTGTCCGAGCTTTGTATTTCAAATAAGAATCCCCGAATCGAATCTGGAGCTCTCGCTCCTCATAGACCTTAACGAAGAAGATCCAGCCCGGAGACACAATCAGAATCACCCACACGACAAACCAGATTGATCGGTACCGGAGTCCCACTGACAGCAGCAGAGCCAGGGTGCATAGCAACATCGGATTTCTCGTCCATGCGTACATCCAATCAGTCGCCAACCGGGTGGACAGCTTTGCCGCAAACGGGGCTCCGAGCCCGCGGATTGCCAGATTCAGCACAGTGAGTGCTGTTGCAGCGCCAGTGAACCATACCAACGCGTTACCAATCAGATATGGGATCGGAAGTGTGCCCGGCCGGTGCTGCACGAGACGAATGGCAGGGAAGATTCCCACTCCCAAAGCAATCATCATGGCATAGTGTGTGAAAATGCTGGCCCACTCGGCTTGACTTGTCACGGATTGCTTTCCCAGATATCGCTGTCCGACCAGCGTGATGGGAAACTGAAGCAGCGGAGCACACCAAATGAGTGCCAGATTTAAAGCCTCGCTGTGCTGGATATTGCGGGCCCAAAGCCAGCACCCAACCGTCAGCGCCAAACCGGCAATTTTCGTCAATCCCTTAATCATCGCCAGCCGCAACCCACTTTCTAGTTGCCAAATCAACAAGCCACGCTCGACAATTCGAGTTAATCGAGGCTCGGGAATGCAGTGATCGAGGTCACTAGGCAAGGTGACGGAGATGCCCGTGCTCCTAAGTTTCAGTTCTTGTGCTAGCCGATGGCCGAACGATCGTTGACCTGGACCGGCTGTAATTCGTGTTCGATTAAGAGAGGTGTGCATGCACCGAAGTACGATTGACAGGATTTTTCCCGCGCTCGAGACATTTCGCATTGAGCTCCCGTCGTGGGGTTTCGCCAACACAGGCACTCGCTTCGGGAAATTCATCCAGCCTGCAGCCGCCACTACGACAGAAGAGAAGTTCAGCGATGCGGGCCAGGTGCATCTGCTCACCGGTGTTTGCCCCACCGTGGCCCTGCACGTGTTGTGGGACTGCCCAAACGGAGTGCAGAGTTCCGAGGGTATCCGGAAGTTTGCGGACAAATACGGCGTTGCGCCAGGTTCGATTAATCCAAATCTTTTTCAGGATCAGGAATACAAATACGGATCATTCGGCAATCCGGATCCGGCCATTCGTCAGCGGGCATTGCAGCATACAAAGGACAGCGTCGAAATCGCACGACGATTGCGCTGCCGCGATATTTCTCTCTGGTTTGCCGACGGATCGAATTATCCCGGTACGGCGAACATCCGGCAACGGAAGGAATGGTTCAAGGAAGCATTGAAGAAGGCGCATGATGAACTGGCGAGCGGCCAGCGCATGCTGATTGAGTACAAGCCATTTGAACCCGCCTTTTATCACACCGATATCGCTGATTGGGGAATGGCTCTGCTTCTGGCGCGCGCGGCAGGACCGCAAGCCCAAGTGCTGGTCGATACGGGACATCATTACGCCGCACAGAACATCGAGCAGATTGTTGCCTGGCTGTTGTCGGAAAATTTACTCGGGGGCTTTCACTTCAATGACCGGCGCTACGCCGACGACGACTTGACGATGGGGTCCATTGATCCCTATCAGGTCTTCCGCATCTTCCACGAAATTCGTTACTACGAGTGGGAGACTGGAAAGCAGGCCGACATCGCGTACATGGTCGATCAAAGCCATAATCTGAAAGGGAAGATTGAGGCCATGATCCAAACCGTGATCATGGCGCAACAACTCTACGCAAAAGCAGCGTTGGTGGATGGAGAGAAACTGGCCGCATCGCAGAAAAGCTGCGATCTGGTGCGAGCGGAATCCCTTCTGCAGGATGCCTTTGCGACCGACGTTCGACCCGCCATTCAGGAGTGGAGAGCCTCCAAGGGTTTGCCCAACGATCCGATGGAAGCATTCCGCCAGAGCGGCTACCTGGAGCGGATTACAAAAGAGCGAGCCACCCGAAACTCACAAAGCGTTTCCTCCTATGCCTGACTCGGCGCACGGCAAGCCTTATCTGGCACTCGACTTCGGAGCCGAGAGCGGCCGCGCGGTACTCGCGCATCTGAATTCTGGGATTCTCACGATCAAAGAGGTGCATCGATTTCCCAATGAAGCGGTGGAGTATGGAGGCTCGCTGCACTGGGATGTCGCGCGCCTCTGGTTCGAGATACGAAAGGCTCTGAGCGGATTGGAAGGGCATCAATTGGCCGGCATCGGCGTCGACGCCTGGGGCGTGGATTACGCCTTGCTCGGAGAGCGCGGAGAACTGCTTCAGAACCCTTATCACTATCGCGATGTGCGCACGCGGGGCGTCATGCACGAAGTTTTCTGCAGAGTCCCCAAAGAAGAGATTCACCGCGTGACGGGAATTCAGTTTATGCCCATCAATACCCTGTATCAGCTGTTCGCCGCGCAGCGCGACACACCTACAATCGTCGCCGCGGCAAAGCATTTGATCACAATTCCCGATCTCTTCAATTATTGGCTTACTGGAAGTGCAGTCTGCGAATTCACCAACGCAACCACCACACAAATGGTCGACACGGTTCGGCGAACCTGGGCGGTGGATCTCATGCAGCGGCTGGGACTGAATCCCGCACTGCCCGCTCCGATCGTTGAGCCAGGAGCAGTGATCGGATCTTTGTTGCCGAATGTTGTGCAGAACTCATCGCTGGCGGGAACTCCGGTGATCGCGCCCGCTTGCCACGATACCGGCTCGGCTGTAGCTGCGATATCCGCGCGCGACGGCACCGCATTTCTCAGCTCTGGAACATGGTCGTTGGTGGGCACGGAACTCGACGCCCCGGTCATCACTCCCGAAGCTTTGCGGCTGAACTTCACCAACGAGGGCGGTGTAAACGGCACGACGCGTCTGCTCAAGAATGTGATGGGACTGTGGATGCTGCAGGGCTGCCGGCACTGCTGGGCCGCGCAGGGTCATCCCTACGAGTACTTTGAGCTTATGGAAATGGCGAGCCGCGAAACGGCATTCGCGCATCTGGTCGATCCTGATGATGAGTCTTTCTTGCGCGCAAGCGATATGCCCGCAGCACTGGACGAATTTTGCCGGAAGACTCACCAGCCGGCCCCGGGCAGCCCCGGCGCATATGCTCGTTGTGTGCTGGAGAGTCTGGCTTTAAAGTATCGCGTCGTGCTGCGCAGTCTCGAGCAACTCTGCGGACAGCCCATCGAACAAATACGCGTCATTGGCGGTGGATCGAAGAATCGGTTGCTCAATCAGTTCACTGCCGACGCAACCGGCCGGAAAGTTCTTGCCGGTCCCGCCGAAGCCACTGCGCTGGGCAACATCGCGATTCAAATCCTCGCCACGGGCGAGACCGCATCGCTGAAGGAAGTTCGTGCCCTTGTGGACCGCTCGTTTCCTACCGAGATTTTTGAGCCTCTCGACACAGACCGTTGGAATCGCCAAGCGGAACGCTTCGAACATTATTGCGAGACGATTTATGCCTGAAATCAAAGAAACCGCGCGTTTGAAAGACCTTTGGGACGAGCGTAAGGCCGCCGAGCTTGCTGGCGATCAGCTAGCGCTGCTGCGGTATCGCTCGAACCTGCTGGGCGCCGATCTGCGCATCACGAATTTCGGAGGAGGCAACACCAGCTCCAAAATGGAACTCGCTGATCCCTTCACTGGCCGACCCGCGGGCGTGCTGGCCGTCAAAGGCAGCGGGGGAGACATTGGGTCGATCACCGAGGCAGGATTTGCTCTCCTTTGTCTTGATCGTCTCGAGCAGCTGAAAGCACTGTATCGCGGGGAGGAGAACGAAGATGAGATGGTCCGGTATTATTCGCTTTCGGCTTTCGGCGAGAACCGCGTTGCCGCCTCGATCGACACTCCTCTGCATGCATTTCTGCCATTCTTGCACGTCGATCATCTGCATCCCGACTGGGCGATCGCGCTCGCGGCCAGCGCAAATGGCAAGCGCAAGCTGGAACATTTTAATGAAGAGTTTGATCGCAAAATTGTTTGGGTTCCATGGCAGCGTCCCGGATTCGAACTGGCCCTCTTGATTGCAGGAGCCGTGAAAGAAAATCCTGGCGTAGAAGGATTGGTCCTCGGCGGCCACGGATTGTTTACCTGGGGAAGCTCGCAACGAGACTGCTACCTGAACAGCATTCATACGATCGATCAAATGGGCGAGTTCATTGCTAGCCATCAGGCCAAAAAGGGCACTTACTTCGGCGGAGTCGAATCCGCTCCACTCCAGGATCGCAGGAAAATCGCCGTGCAGATATTGCCTTCACTGCGTGGCGTGATCTCCTCCAACCGTCGCGTGGTGGCGCACTACTCGGACGATCAGGATGCATTGACCTTTGCCGGATCGAAGTGGGCGAAGGAATTGAGCGCACTCGGCACGAGTTGTCCCGACCACTTTCTGCGAACGCGCGTCTGCCCGTGGTTCCTCGCGTGGAATCCCGCGACGGAAGACGCCAATCGTTTAAAGATGCGAATTCGCAACGAGGTCGGCGAATACCGCGCCGCCTACAAGAAGTATTACGACGATTGGGCCGCACCTGATTCTCCGAAACTTCGCGACGCCAATCCTTCTGTTGTGGTAGTGCCCGGCCTGGGGCTGTTCGGCTTCGGCAAAAACAAAAAGGAGGCGCGAATCACGACCGAATTTTTCATCAATGCTATCCGCGTGATGGCGGGAGCAAATGCTCTAGAAGATGGCGAAATCTCTCATCCGCTTCCGCAGGCGCGGACGCTGGAGCAGTCCCGGCAATTTACGGAGTTCCACAACTATGTGGCGCTTCCCCGGTCGGAGGCGTTTCGCATCGAGTACTGGGCGCTCGAGGAGGCCAAGCTGCAGCGAATGCCGGCCGAGGTCGAATTCAGCAGGAAGATTGCGCTGGTCGCCGGCGGAGCCAGCGGCATCGGCCGTGAAGTCGCGCTGTTACTAGCCCGCAAAGGAGCACACGTCGTCGTCGCCGATTTCGATCTGCCGGGCGCCAGCAAAGTGGTCGACGAGGCAGGGTCGCTTTCTTCGGCGGAATTCTTCGCGGCCACAGCCGTTGACCTGGGCTCATCCGAATCTCTGGCCGAGGCTGTCGCATTCACGATTTCGAAATTCGGTGGAATCGATATTGTCGTCAATACGGCTGCCATCTATCCCGTGCTTGGGCCGGATGGCGAGCTTTCCGAGGCGCAGTGGGCCAAAACCTTTCAAGTAAATGTAACCGGGAACTACTTGCTCGCGCGGCAAACGGAACGCGTCTTCAAAGATCAAGCCCTGCCGGTCAGCATGGTGCTGACCAGTTCTGCGAATGCAGTTGTGCCGAAGAAGGGCAGCGAGGCTTACGACACCAGCAAGAGCGCCTTGAATCACCTGATTCGCGAACTTGCGATCAAGTTGAGCCCACACGTGCGTGTGAACGGAATCGCTCCCGCAACGGTCGTATCCGGCTCGACCATGTTTCCGCGTGATCGTGTGATGCAATCGTTGCAGAGATACAAAATCAATTTCTCCGAAACGGAATCGACCGAAGAACTGCGAAGCAAGCTGGCCGGTTTTTATGCGCAGCGGACTCTGACCAAGCTCCCAATTCTTCCGCAGGACTGCGCCCATGCAATCATTTGGCTGGTTGGCGAGCAGAGCGGCAAGACAACGGGCCACGTGATTCCAGTCGATGGCGGGTTGATAGAAGCGGATCTGCGCTAGAGGATTTTTCGTTCGGTCCTCTGATGAGGGAGCGATTCCATACAGCGTATCTTTTTTGTGGAGAACTGAATGAATCCAAACCCGGCTCTGGGAGTTTTCTTTCATTGGCTCGGCGGCCTCGCTTCCGGCAGCTTCTACGTTCCCTATAAAGGCGTTAAACACTGGGCTTGGGAGACGTATTGGCTGGCGGGAGGGTTCTTCAGTTGGATTATTGCGCCGTGGATTCTGGCGTCACTTCTCACCAAAGATCTATTAGCCGTGTTGGGACAGGCGCCTGCTTCCGCGATCTTCTGGGCTTTTTTCTTCGGATTGTTGTGGGGAGTCGGCGGTCTCACCTTCGGCTTGACGATGCGGTATCTCGGCTTGTCGCTTGGGATGGCGGTAGTGCTTGGACTCTGCGCCGCCTTCGGCACCCTCATGCCGCCCATTTTCCGTGGAGAATTCGTTACTCAGGTTGTCGGCACCTCTTCCGGGCGTGTCATTCTGCTTGGGATTTTTGTCTGTCTAGCCGGTATTACTGCCGCCGGAATGGCCGGAATTTCCAAAGAACGGGTCATGTCTCCCGAGCAGCAGAAGGCCGCGATTGAGGAATTCAATCTGCGGAAGGGAATCGGGGTCGCTATTCTCTCGGGCGTAATGAGTGCATGTTTCGCGTATGGACTCGCAGCCGGCGACCCGATCAAAAGGCTGACCGTGCAGCACGGGACAGCCAAACTTTGGCAAGGATTGCCGGTGCTGACGGTCGTTTTGGTCGGCGGATTTCTAACCAACTTCATCTGGTGCCTGATCCTGCTCACACGGAACAAAACCGGCTATCAATTTTTCAACTCGCAGATTCGGAAAGACGGGATCAACGACGAGCCGATCATCGAAACTGCAGTGGATGCGCCCAGTCGGGAGGTAGTCGAGCACATTCATCCCTCGGCAGCTGCGGGATCCGCCGTGGCAGTGGCAGCCGAAGCGCCGCCAATATCAGCTGATGTACGCGCACCCATGCTGCGCAACTATCTCCTCTGCGCGATGGCGGGGACGACCTGGTACTTTCAATTTTTCTTCTACACCATGGGGGAAAGCCAGATGGGGCGCTACGGCTTCTCAAGCTGGACGCTGCACATGGCCAGCATCATCATCTTTAGCTCTCTGTGGGGAATTGGTTTCAAAGAATGGAAAGGCGCAGGCGTTCGCGCTGGAGCGCTTCTCACATTGGCACTTTTCCTGCTGGTCGCCTCGACAGTGATCGTCGGATATGGGAACTACCTTGGGCTTTCGCACTGATCGTCGAAGAACTCTAGTGCTGCAGGTCGATCTTCAGTCGCACCGGACCGAGGAGTCCGGAAGGTAGAGGCTGCAAATTGTCCATGCCTTGGGGGACAAACCGTTCTCCGTAGCGGTCATTGAGGAGCCGATAATCAGGAAGCGTTGTTCCTGCCAACATATTGATTGCGGTATTTCCCACCACGATGCGCAGTTCGTTTTTGCCGTCCTTCAACAGTGAGGTTAGGTTGATCGCATAAGGCGGATGCCACACCAGTCCGGCTCGTTGGCCGTTTACGTAAACCTCGGCAGCCTCGCGGATGGGACCGTCCAGATAAGCCCGCATATTGAATTCAGGCAATGGATTCGGTTTCTCTACGGCAGTGCCTTCTCCGAAGTCGAGGATCAGGGAGTTCTTTTCTTTCACGCCCGCGCGCAGATCAATCGTTTTTTCGTACGTTGCCTGTCCGGAGTAATACTTGAATGATTCCTCTTCGCTCCACGAATGAAGCTTCTCCACGTGAATCGTCTGATTCAATCCGTTGAAAGTGAGTCTCCAATCGGATGAAAGATCGATCTCCTTTGAATCTGATCGCGTTGATGAATCAAGATCCGGTAGTGATGACCGCCTTCTTTCGGGTTCAGAACTACTTCTGAGAATCAATCGCGACTCGTATGCCTGAAGTTTTAGATCAAGCGTATTCGCGTGCACGAGAACGGTCGCTTGTCCGGTGAAAGGATCCCACGACTCCGCATAGCGCGCATTTTCTCGGAATGTTGCAGTCACGGTGATATGGCGATTGCTGGTGTTCGCAATGAAATACAGATCTCCTACATCGAACTTGCGGTGAATAAACCCAAGCGTGGAGCTCTTCGGAGCAAAAGTCACATCGGGCTTGAGATGCTTCGTGATTACATCTCCAAGTTGCGTTTCGTCCTCGACGTAGAAGCCGCGCGCATCTTTCGCCTGGAACAGGCGCTGAGAGATAGCTTTTATCTGGGCGCTTTCCGTATCGGCGTTCACCAGTCCGGGGGCGGTGGACGGGAGCCGACGCGTGGCAACAACGATCCCGCCTCGCATCGCGTATTGTTCGATTCTCTGATACGTCGCGAGCGGCAGGCGTTCCACGCCGGGCAATACAAGAACCGGGTAACGGATACCCAGCGTGTCAATCGCATCAGCATCGATAAAATCCAGGTTGAATCCGGCATCAAGAATTTGGGGCATGAGGTTGGGCCCGAGCAGCTCCCGCATGTTTTCATCGATGCTGACGTCCCTACCGCGAATATCGAATCCGCCCTGCGTTGTTGCTCCTGACCACAGATGGCCATTTGCCGCGAAGCTGGCCCAGGCGTCATCGTTAGGCAACAGGAGTGCGACATCATTGGCCGGATTACCTTGCCGAAGCGCGAAACTCATGCGTTGCAGATATGCCGTTAATTCCGGCATCGCGAACCACCACGGATTGTGCGCGTTGAAAGCTCCAGCCGCGTACATGCGCCATCCCGGTTCGCCCGCCACTTCAGGTGAGTAAGGCCAGCCGTGTCCAATCAACTGATTGATCCCTTGCAGAAAGTGCAGGTCTGCTTCCGCCTTCATGTCCAGCGGCGAGGCTTGAAATGCGGGTGAGTGCAGCCAGGTCCAGGTCTCCGAGGAAATCACCGGCTTGCCAAACAAATGCCCCGCGGACGCCGCCCATCTTGTATCCGAAAACTCTCGCCACATTAATACTGTGGCCTTGCCTTCTCCCTCGGGCAGATCTTCATATCGATTGCTCGAGAGAGTGACAGGAGGAAACCCGTAGGTTTGTGAGCGAAACAGCGTGTGATGTTGCCTGGCCCAGGCATGCAGGGGCTTCAGGTAATGTTCGTCGGCAAGTTCTGTGAGTGTCTTTCCCCAGTCATGCCGGATTGCCGCCGTACTCGGGCCTGCGTCGCCGATCAATGCCAATAGATGAGGAGTCAGGTCGTAGCCTCGCCGCCGCTGAAACTCCTGGAGCAGATTTGGCGTCCAATCCGATCCGTAATCTTCCAGACTGTCACTGAACACGGCATAAGGAGGATGATCGCCGAACGCCTCCATCAGGCGATCTCCGACGGCATGCAGGTGAGTCTCGGTTGCATCCCGATCATAATGATCGAGGACGAATCCCTCGGCTCCAATCGCCGCACGCTTTACGGTCATTCCAGTGCGACTGGAAATGAAAAATACAGCCTTGCCGCGGCCATACTCCAGGGACACTTCCAATCGTCCGTGCTCGATGGCTGCAGGTTCAACCTGTTTTGCGTTTTGGAGGTCAGGTCCGCTTGCAGAGCCAGGAATCAGGAACGCCGCTTCGAGCCGTTCGCCATTGCCGAGGTGAGGGATCGCGATTGAATGCGAAGCTGGAGGGATCGCGACAGTCTGCACCCGCATGGCTCCGGCTGCCTGAGTCACCGGAATATGAGGCCCGCCAAACGGCCAGCCGCTGCCTAGAGTGATATCGACACGCAAGCCAAGCTTCCTGGCTTCTTCGGCAGCAAAGCGCAGAGCAGCGATATGCTCGTCGGAGAGAAATGCTGTATTGTGAAATCCAGTGCGCGGATCGTCTAACGCGAGCGGATACAAGGTGGCGATCTCGACGCCGCCGATTCCAGCCGCCTTCATTTCTTCAAGCTCCCGCTCGATTTCTGACTTGCTGACGGTAGGCCCAAACCACCACCAGCGCATCATGATGCGGCAGTTGTCCGGTGGGTGCCCAAACGACTCCCTGAGATTGTTCAGGCTCAAGGGCGACTGAGCCCAGCATGGGATTGCCTGCAGAATGCAGACCAGGACGACATCAATCGCAATCGCCCGCATTCCAGGAATCGTTCTCAATGGCCCCAATGGGGTTTCTTGCATGCCTCTTTGTGGGGACCGATTGTACATCCTCTGGATTAGAGAGTGGGCGGAACTGCGGCCGTTTCGCTGCGGGATGTGGGAGCGAGTTAGAATGGCCTTACAGTAGTTCTTTTGCGTCGGCAGGTGGTCCGGCCATCGGGAAACCATATTCGGGGTTACGGATTCAAAGACTTGAGGTCACGTCTGCGTGAGGAAATCTATGCTTTCAGGCAAGAGATTTAGTTTTCCCATTCTGCCGTTTGCTTTTTTGATGTTGATTCCGGCTGTGGCCCTTATTGCGGCAGACCAGCCGTTTCATGACGCGCCCGCATCGGCCAAGTCGATGAAAAACCCGCTGGCGGGGCAGCAGGACGCGATCGATTCCGGCAAAGTCCTGTACCAGCGCAATTGCCTCGCGTGTCATGGCAAGGCTCTGCAAGGGACGGGAAATGTCCCTTCGCTCGTGGACGGCAAGCTGAAGGGAGTCACCGACGGAGAGGTTTTCTGGTTTATCACCAAGGGCGACAAAGATAACGGCATGCCCTCATGGGCCTTTTTGCCCGAGGAGAAGCGCTGGCAAGTCGTGAGCTATGTGGAGGCGATGGCATCCGGAAAGATATCTCCTGCCGCGGCGCCACCCGCCGCATCTGCGGAAGAGACATCGGCAGCGTCGTTGAAGGATCCTTCGCCGCATCCTCCTTTTACCGATTTCCGATACGAAAAACCCGGAGTTACGCGAAAAATTACGGTTGCTGATCTACCCAAGCCGTACGCGACCGAGTCTTCGTCCAACGGTCCGGAGGTAGCGGATCGTCCGGCGGGTGCGATGCCGATTGCGCCTGCCGGCTTTAAAGTCGAGTTATACGCCTCGAGCTTGGAAAACCCCCGGCTGCTGCGCACCGCTCCCAATGGAGACATTTTTCTGGCCGAGAGTGAACCCGGCCGCATTCGAGTTTTTCGCGGCATCACCGCAGATGGCAAGGCTGAGCAGAATAGCGTTTTCGCCACCGGTTTTAAAAGGCCGTACGGGATTGCATTTTATCCGCCGGGGTCGAATCCGGAGTGGATCTACATCGGCAGCACGAGTGAAATTGTGCGCCTGCCTTACCACAATGGCGATCTGAAGGCGAGCGGCCCGCCGCAGCACATCGCCGATTTGCCCGATGGCGGTGGACATTGGACGCGCGCGGTCGAATTCTCCAAAGATGGCAAGACGCTTTTTGTCGGTGTAGGTTCGGCGTCGAACGTGAATGACCCGGATACGCACCCCGATGAAAAAGATCGTGCCGACATTCTGGCGTGCGATCCGACCAATTGTCAGCTGAAGGTTTACGCTTCGGGGATTCGCAACGCGGGTGGCGGAATTGGGGTGAATCCAGATACCGGCGAGTTGTGGTGCTCGGTGAACGAGCGCGACGCCTTGGGTGACAATCTTGTGCCCGATTACATCACGCACGTGCAGGAGGGTGGGTTCTATGGATGGCCGTGGTGGTACATCGGCGGGCATCAGGATCCTCGGCACGCGGGGAAGCATCCGGAATTGAAAGACAAGGCGATCGTGCCCGACGTGCTGCTGCAGCCGCATAACGCTTCGCTGGAATTCACCTTTTATGAAGCGAGTCAGTTTCCGGCATGGTACAAAGGCGACATCTTCGCGTCAGAACATGGCTCATGGAATAAGGCTACGCGCGCGGGATACGAAGTGATCCGTGTGCCTCTGCATCACACGGGCCATGCTTCCGGCGAGTATGAGGATTTCGTGACGGGATTCGTTTTGCCGGATGGGAAGGTCTGGGGACGTCCTGTAGGGATCACAGTTGCTCCAGACGGATCGTTGCTGGTAAGCGACGACGGATCGAATTCGATCTGGCGAGTGAGTTACTCGGGGGCGAAGTAAACTCGTGCGAATCCTAGAAGGGCGTCATCCCGAAGACCCGCGTTTTCACCAGCGGGTCGAGGGATCTCGCGTGCAGCGGAAGTAAGATGTGGTACGCGTCGGCATGACGGCGGTCAGTGAAAATCATGCGAGTGCGTTTCCGCTTTGGTAACAAACAGCGGCTGCACGCGTTCGGCGCGGACGGAAATCACGTTGTCCTGATTCTGCAGAATTCCTTCCACCGCTAAGAAGCGTTCGCTGGTGAGCAGCAGGCGGTTTTCGTGAAACAGATCGGGGCGGACGATTGCATTCGCCACTCCGGTTTCATCTTCCAGGCTTAAAAACACAAATCCTTTCGCAGTGCCAGGGCGCTGGCGGGTGATGACGCATCCTCCGATGCGGATGCGCTTGCCCGTGGGCAGATCGCGCAACTCGCTGGCGCGGCGGATACCCATCGCCTTGAGCCATTCGCGGCGATACGCCATGGGATGCGGGCCGACGGTAAGCCCCGTGCCGTGGAAATCGGCAACCAGGCGCTCCTCATGATTCATGGGCGCAAGCGGAGAACGCTCGTCAGGTTCGGCGTGTTGTTCAAGCAGCGGCCCCGACGCGCGAACGGCGCGTTCGACCTGCCAGAGCGCATCGCGGCGGTGAAGCGTCGAGTCCCGAGTCGCAAGTCCCGAGTCCCGAGGATTGTTGATTGTTGATTTTTGATTTTTGATTGAATCCGTGAGAATCCGTGGAAATCCGTGGCCAAAGGTTTTGCTCGGGACTTGGAACTCAGAACTCTGAACTGAATTCAGCGCTCCAATTGCCGCCAAAGTCGTGAGTTCATCCCGGCGTAGTTCAGGAACGCGACGAGTCAAATCATGGATCGAAGTGAATGGCTCTTTTGTGCGTTCGCACAAGAGAGCCTTCGCGGCCTCCTCGCGCAGTCCGCGAACATAACGCAGTCCTATGCGAAGCGCGATTTCTTCTTTTTCACCACGGAGGCACTGAGGCACAGAGAAATTGTTGATTGTTAATTTTTGATTGTTGATTGAAAACCGAGATTCCTCCGCTCCTCGCTTTCGCTCCGAGGTCGGAATGACAGGAGTTTCGCTCGCGACCCGGGACTCAGGACTCGCGACTCGCTCCAGCGTGCAATTCCATTCCGACTTCGTCACATCCACCGGCAGCAATTTCAATCCATGCCGCTGCGCGTCTTTCACAATCGTTGCCGGCGAATAGAAGCCCATCGGCTGATTGTTCAGCAGCGCCGCCGTGAACGCAGCCAGGTAATGACATTTCAAGTAGGCGCTGGCATAGGCGATCAGCGCGAAGCTGGCGGCGTGCGACTCGGGGAATCCGTAGAGCGCGAACGAAGTGATCGAGAGAATAATTTCTTCCTGCGCTTTCGGCGAAATCCCATTTGCCGTCATGCCTGCTCGCAGCCTGGCTTCAATTTCGCGCATGCGTGCCTGCGAGCGCTTGAATCCCATAGCGCGGCGAAGATCTTCGGCTTCGCCTCCGGTGAAGTTGGCTGCGATCATCGCAATGCGCAAGAGTTGTTCCTGAAACAGCGGGACGCCCAGTGTCCGGCTCAGCACTGGTTCAAGCGAGGGATGGGCGTAGGTGACTTCCTGGCGTCCCTGACGCCGCTCCAAAAATGGATTCACCATTTGTCCCACGATCGGCCCGGGCCGGATGATCGCGACCTGTACCACGATGTCGTAAAAACGCACAGGCCGCAGGCGTGGCAGGCACGACATCTGCGCGCGGCTTTCCACCTGGAAAAGGCCGATCGTGTCAGCTTGCTGCAGCACGGAGTAGACCTGTGTATCGTCCTGCGGGAGATGCGCGAGGTCCACTTCGTCGTCGTAATGATCGCGAATCAGTTCGATGGAATCCTTGAGCACGGCCATCATGCCGAGGCCGAGCAGGTCGACTTTGATGATCCCCATGTCGGCACAATCTTCTTTGTCCCACTGCACGACCACGCGGCCGGGCATCGACGCGGGCTCAAGGGGGACCACGGAATCGAGCTGTCCCTGACAGATCACCATGCCGCCGGAGTGCTGGCCGAGATGTCGCGGCAGGTCCTGCACAGCAATGCAAAGTTCGTAATACTTGCGCAGGCGCGGATGCGAAAGATCGAGTCCGGCATCGCGGAAACGGCGGTCGAGCGCATCGTTTTCGTCGCGGAATTCCCAGGTAGCGACTGCGGCCGAAATCTTCGCCAAAGTCTCGAGATCGAATCCCAGCGCTTTGCCCATTTCACGCGCAGCCATGCGATTGCGATAGGTGATGACATTTGCGGTCATGGCCGCGCCGCGGTCGCCGTATTTTTTGTAGAGATATTGAATGACTTTTTCGCGCTCATCGCCGCTGGGCAGATCGAGATCGATATCTGGCCACTCGCCGCGCTCTTCCGAGAGAAATCGCTCGAAGAGAAGTTCCATGCTGACAGCATCGACGGCGGTGATGCCGAGCGAGTAGCAAACGGCGCTATTGGCGGCCGATCCGCGCCCCTGCACCAGAATGTTCTGCTCGCGGCAGTAGCGGACCAGGTCCCAGACGATCAGGAAATATCCGGCAAGCTTGAGTTTTTCGATCAGCGCCAGCTCTTTTTCGATCTGGCGGCGGGCTTTGGCCTGCATATCATGCGAGGCGCGGCCGTAACGGTTGCGGAAGCCGATCCATGTTTGTTCGCGAAGATAGGAATCCATCGTTTCGCTTTCAGAAACGGGATACCGCGGAAATTCATAGCCAAGTTTGTCGAGTGTAAATTCCAAACGGCTGGAAAGTTCCACGGTGTTGCTGACGGCGTCGGGCAAATCAGCGAAGAGTTGCTGCATCTCCTGCGGAGATTTCAGATGGCGCTCGGAGTTGCGGGCAAGCAGACGTCCGGCAGTGGAAAGCGTTTGATGATGGCGGATTGCGGTGAAGGCGTCGGCAAGTTCGCGCGCTTTTGGGATGGCATAGTTCACGCCGTTGGTTGCGAGCAGTGGGAGATTGAACGCGTGGGCGAGGTTGATGGCGATGCGGTTGCGGGATTCTTCTTCGCGATGGAAATGCCGCTGCAGTTCGACGTAAATATTGTTGTGGCCGAAGATGCCGATGAGTTGATCGATCACTTTGCGGGCTTCATCGACACCGCCTTGCGCGAGGGCGGCGGCGAGCGGGCCTTCGTCGCCTCCGGTCAGACAGATCAGGCCGTCAGCATGCTCCTGTAATTCTTGTGCCGTGACTGCGCCTTCGCCTTTCTTCGCGCGCAGCTTCATTTTCGTGATCAGGCGGCAAAGATTCTGATAGCCGGCGCGGGAACTAACGAGCAAGGGAAGACGATATTCACCACAGAGGCACAGAGACACAGAGGGATTCAATTCCTGGTTGTTGATTTGTAATTGTTGATTTGCTTTCTCTGTGCCTCTGTGGCTCTGTGGTGAAGATGAATTCGCAGTGACTTCCGCGCCGATGTGCGCCTTGACCTTCGCCTTATTCGCGGCCAAATGAAAGCGCGGCGAACCGTAGACGCCGTCGGTATCGAGCAGTGCCATCGCCGGCATATTGAAGTGCGCGCACACGCCGATCAGTTCCTCGGGCAGGGAAGCGCCTTCGAGAAAGCTGAAAGCAGAACGGGCGTGAAATTCGATATACATCAGTTGCTAGTGGCCAGTTGCCAGTGGCCAGTAAAGCCCACCACGGAGACACGGAGGTACGGAGACAACAAAGAGGAATTTCTCTGTGTCTCTGTGCCTCGGGGGTGAAAAAAAGCTTCAATCATACGTTCCTTCCACGAACCATCCTCCGTCGAGCAGGTCGTGTACCAGGCGATAGAACGCGACCGCTCCTCCATTGCGCACGGCGAGATCCCACTCGTCGCGCGACCAGGCCTCGCGCTCCCACCAGTCTCCGGAAAAGCGCCACGGGCCGGCTTTCCAGAGGACGTCTCCCTGCACTTCTTTTTTCTTTGGGCATAGCAGCCGCACCGGTTGTCCGTTTTCCAAAGTTACATTTGCCCGCAGCGGAGGACGGAAGCGGCGCAAAGCGGTCACGGCAGACGCTGCTTCCGCCGTATCAGGCGATTTCTTCTGCGGAACTTTGCGTGCGACTTCGGCGACAAAGCGGCGCATGCGGAATCCTTCGGGATGATGCGTGTCCAGCAATTCGATGGCTCCCACTCTCTGCTCGCCGACAATACCTGCGATGCGGGCAAGCGTGAGTTCCAGCTTCTCCGGTTCCGGCGAGGGAGGAAGGAACAGACCTCCCTGGGCCGAGCGCGGCCGCGCAGGTTCCGCTGCCAGATGAATCTTCACGATCGGTGCTCCCGGCGGATGCGCATTCAGATCGAGTTGCAGAAGCTTCAGGAAAATCCTGGCATCGAGCATGGGCAGGGGAAGAGATAGCTTGCGAACAAATTTCGTTTGACGGAGAACATGTGGGGACAGCCGCCCTCGGCTGTCCGGCGCAGCGAAGCACCGCGGCTCCTCGATCCCATCGCTTTCGCTGGGAATTCCGAAATTCTCGAATTCATCTTCCACGCTGGTGAGATTTGACAATTTAAGCGTGAGGCGCAGTTCCTGCGTGGCCAGAGCGCGCGAGCCGAGCCGCGCGCAGAGTTGCTCGAGCATGCGGTTCAGCAAAAAGGCCAGAGGTTCAAGCAGAACGATCGGATGCTCGAGCTCGATCGCTTCTTCAAACACCAGCGGCGACTCAACCGGAACTAATGTACGAGTCGCGCAGCCGCGCGCGAGTTTTTGCAGATGAAGCCCTTCCTGACCGAGCCGCTCGCCGAGCGCCACTTCTGGCAATGCGGCCAGCGCGCGCAGGTTGCGGATGCCCCAGCGCTCAAGCGTTTCGAGCAGCCGGTCGGAACGATCTTGATCTTCTGGAAAACTTTCTGGTGGAGGGTGCCCCACCCAACGTGCTTTCCGTTGGGTGGGAATAGTTCCCCCAAATCGACGAGCAAACAAAACTTCAACCGGCAGGGATCCCAGTTGCTCAGATTCTTTGCCAGAGTGGATCACAGTGATTCCGGAAAAGCCGCGAGCAGCGATCATCGCCGCGTCCGCATTGGAAGCGACAGCGATATTCGCGGCAAGTCCGAGCGCGACCGAGCGCTCAGAAATCGCGCAGGCAATTTTTGGCAGCGGACCGAGAAGAGATTCCATACCGGCGAGATCGAGAAGAACGGTGTCGCAGGCGCTGTCTTCCACGCATGGCGAAAACGATTGCGCGCAATCCAGCAGCGCGGCGTGGGCAGAAGACTCCTGCAGCGGAGATCGTTGCCGCAAGGCGAGTTCCGTGCAGAGCTCGGCTTGCGCCTTGGTCATCTCCGGGGCGATGCCCAGCGCTTTTGTGTTTTCATTGACCGCAACAATTTTTTCGAGCGGAGGGTTGCCTTCGAAAATGGCAACAGCGTGTCCCTGCAGTTCCGGTTCGGCGCGCAGTGCGGCCGCAATGGGAAAATTCGGAATGTAAATGCAGGCGAAGGCCATAACAAACGTTGGATGATTGTTTCGGGAAGGGCACGGCTTCAGCCGTGCCGCCCACGTGCCAAAGTCTGACGGCTTTAGCCGCTGAGGTGGTTTCGGTTTTCCATTCTCAACATTCTCAAAATTCCTTTTCATCCGGCCCAAGCCGTTTTGGTTTCGAATGTGATGGAGCGCGCAGGTTTGCGATCCAGGCGCGATCGGACGATTTCAGCATTGATTTCCAATCCGGAAAATAAATGGGTGTGTGCGGGCACAGAATCGTTGATGCAATCACTGCCTGAATCTTCGAGTTGCAGCAGCAGCGACGAGCAGCTTCCCGCGATCGGATGTTGCTCGATGACAAGCAGGATCGTGGGCTTGTGCTCGACGGCTCGGCGAAAACGGAACCAGGTCGTCAGCGGGATGCGGCGCGCAGCTTGCGAAGGCACATCGGCGAAGTCGAGGACGATCAGTCCGAAACCTCCGCTTTCGAGCAACAAATCGGTCGCGCGCAGAAGTTGCTCCAGGCTGTGTTCGGACGTGCGGGGGCGAGACGCCCCCGCGACAGCCGGCGAGACGCCGGCGCTACGGGGTTTAACGTTTTCTCCGCAACGCACCCAGAGCAGGCGCTCAAGATCCACACCCGCGTCAGCCGCGAAATGAGGATCGAGTGTATCGCTGGCATCGATCAGGGCACAGTACTCTCCCCGGCGAGTCGCCGCTGCCAAGGAGGACAGCAGAACGGTAGTGCGCCCGGAGGAGGCCGTTCCGCAGATTTCCATCAGGCATCCGCGAGGCAAGCCGCCGGCGAGTGCGTCGAGCGCGGGAATCCCGGTCGAGGCCATCTCCGGCGCGGGACGGATTTCGAGGCGCGCCGCGGGAACAATCGAATTTTCGATTGTCAGTGGCTGCCCCACCCGGAGCCTGCCCTGAGCGAAGTCGAAGGGCGATTTTCGCAGGGCGGGAGAGGCTGCATTCTCATGCGCCAAGGCCAAGCCCACCTCGGGCTCGGTATTGGCATCAAAAAGAAAAGGGCGGCGCAAGGCCGCCGAAGTGGAAACCACTGCGGAAGACATAAAACTCCTCCGAAATTTCAGGGAACGCCGGGCTGGTGTCCGGACAAAAGCCGCGGAGGCGGAAACATCAACTTTCGCTTTTTATTCGCCTTTGGGAATATTGCGCTTTCTCGCGTAGATTGTCAAGTCAGCGTACCCGCTCGAAGGGGAATCCATTGAGCAGGACCGTTCGAACCTCGCCGTTCTGGTCTGCATCGAGGATGCAGGCAATCGCCTGGGTAAAGCCATTCGCGAAGTACAGGATCATGCTCCCTTTATGCACTTCGTAAGTCCCCGAACCCCTGGCCGGGAAGTTGGGGTTGACGAGTTCGCCGCCCATCGTAACGTTCACGCCATCGCCGATAAACGTTCCGTCCTGATGCAGCACGATCGATTGGGAACGCAGGCCCGCTTCCATCTTTCGGACGAAGGTGCCTTCTAATCGCTGGCCTTCGACCAGGTGAAATGGAGTCCAGCGTTCACCCTTCCCCTCTAGATTGTTGCCATTTTTCACTAGGTCGGTCGGTGCTCCGACATTCCACTGGATGTGAACGGCATTCTCGTCTTCCGTCCACTGACCGTACGGCGCGCCGCTGACCGCTGCCGGGTTGCCCGCGTCCATGGTGGCGAAACCTTCCGCCTGATGATGACCGGCGAGATTGTCGCCTTTCAGGTCTGTCTTTGCCGCCACCCCGTTCGCGAACAGCAATAACAGTTGCTGGGTGGCGCGCTGGCCCCAGGTCATCGTGGTACCCACACCTCCATAGGATGGACCGAACGCGAAGCCGATGAAGACATACACACCCTTCAAAGGCACGTCGCGCTCTCTGGGAATGATCGCCTTGGCGTGATACGTGAGATCGATGTCGGTTTTTTGATGCAATCCAGACGACTCGCCCGGCTGCATGGGCTGCATCGGAGGCGGCTGCGAGGAGAGTTCGAAATGCTGCCCAGCAAGTTGATGGATGTATTGGTGGGCTGCCTGCAGACGCGGATCCTGATCGCTGACAGTGGCCGGAATCAGCAGGACCGGCACGGAATAACCCCGCGGCGAGGGATAGCCGTAAAAAACGATTCGCAGCCTTGCTCTCCTCTGATCTTCGATTTGCACGACTCGCGCCAGGATTCCTTGCTGCTCCATCACTTCCGTCATTCCGAGCACGCGTCCTGTGGATAGCGCCATGGAAGCGGTCTTATTCGAGAACCATGTCCTGACGTCGCCCACGGGAGTCCCAGGCGGCATAAGCGTCATTATGACGTGCGAATTAGGATCGTTGCCGGGAGAGGTCATCACGACCCCGTTGCTCAGAGTTTGCATGGCCCAGCCCGGCGGCGGAGCCACCTGGGCAGAGCCGGAAAGCGCGAAACACGAAACAAGGCAGACCAGCGCACACGATAGCCTCATGATCTTTCTCCCTGAATCCCCACATTGATTTTCGAGCAGCGGATCGAAAGAACGCAGGCCCCAAAAGATCGTCCCAAGAGAGATGGGCTGCATTTTCCTGCCGGCAACCTCCGCAGTCAAGAGATGAAATGGGTTCTGGTCCCCGAATTTGCTCACGCCTGACTCCGCCATTCGTCTAAGCGCAACAGCATCGCGACCCACGCATGCTCGGTTCTCAAAGTTCAAACCACGTTCAAAGTGCACGGTTGGCGGTCAACATCAGCCGTGAGGAGGAGCTTTCCATGCATAAAATCCGTCTGCTTGCGTTGTTCTGTAGTGTTTTGTTGGGCGCCAGTTTCACGTATGCGCAAACCGCCACCGGGGAGACCCTGATGCTTGACCTTCCCCGGGCTAGCCAGCATGCCACAGTCATGCAGCGTATCGGTGTCACCGATATCACGATCAACTATCATCGCCCGCTCGCCAACGGGCGCCAGATCTGGGGCAAGGTCGTCCCCTACGGGCAGGTTTGGCGCGCCGGAGCCAATGAGAACACGAAGATTACGTTTACCGATCCCGTCACGATCGAAGGTCAGCTCCTGGAAAAGGGAACATATGGCCTGCACATGATTCCCGGGCAGGATCAATGGACCGTCATCTTCTCGAAAAATTCCACATCTTGGGGAAGCTTCACCTACCAGCAGGACGAAGACGCGCTGCGGGTGAACGTGAAGCCCCAGACTGCGGAGATGCACGATGCACTCACGTACGACTTCGACGACGTGAAGGCCGATTCAACCGTAGTAACCATGCGATGGGACAAGGTCGCGGTGCCTTTCAAAGTCCACGTCAACGTAAACGACATCGTGACGGCTAGCATCCACCGTCAACTGCATGGGCTGAACCAGTACTACTGGGAAGGCTGGGACGACGCCGCCGGATACTATCTGGCTAACAAAATCAATCTGGATGACGCGCTGAAGTATGAAGATTTGTCGATCCAGAACGAACAGCGCTATGACAACCTGATGAACAAGTCCAAGATTCTCGAGGCCATGGGCCGGACCCAGGATGCCGACTCGTTCCGGAAACAGGCTCTCGATAAGGCCAGCGCCGTGCAACTCTATTTTTATGGTCGGCAACTGCAGGGCGAGAAGAAGCAGGAAGAGGCCTTGGCGATCTTTCAATCGACGGCGAAAAAGTTTCCTGATTACTGGACCTCACATCTCGCGCTGGCCCGCGTCTACAGCGCCAAGGGCGATTTCGACAATGCGGTGAAGGAAGCTAAAGTCGCCCTGGATGGAGCGCCCGACTCCAACAAGGCCAACCTCGAGAACTACGTGAAGCGATTGCAGAACAAGGAAGATATCAACCGCTAATCTGTTTATCCCTGGAACATGTAGCCCCGGTCGCCCTGGTCCGGGGTTGCGCGCGAGAGCGCGCAATGAGCTGCCTAAAAACCCCACTTCTCGCAACACCGGCGAGAAGTGGGGCATCCCATTCTGCTTTCGGGTCGACTACCAGACCCGGCAGGCGTTGGCTCTCACCATCTTCTGGCCGGCTTTGCATCCGAAGGCCTGCTCGAACTCCGGCATGTTCGAGACGACATTGTCGATGCGAAAAATCGGCAGCGAATGCGGATCCGTGGTCACCACGACGCGCGCAATCTGCGGACGCACGTTCGAGCACCACGAATACGCGTAGGAGAGGAAGAAGCGCTGCCGATAGGTCCAGCCGTCCGAACCTTTATCGTCCAGCGACTTGCCTTGCTTCTTTAGAGCAGTTTCCAGCGCGTTCAAAGCGAGATGAATTCCGCCGTTGTCCGCGGTGTCTTCTCCCTGCGTCAGCAATCCATTTTGTTTCACACCGGGTCCGGCATCCGGGACCTCCTGCGTGTATTCGTCCGAGATGCATTTTCCGCGCTCGTCGTATTTCTTGGCGTCGTCCTCGGTCCACCAGTCGCGCAGGTTTCCATGGGCGTCGAACTTGCGTCCCTGATCGTCGAAGCCGTGGATGATCTCGTGTCCGATGACCATCCCGATGGCGCCGAAGTTCACCGCATCATCCAGTGTGGGATCGAAGAACGGCGGCTGCAGAATTCCAGCAGGGAAGTTAATCGTGTTCAGTTGCGGGTCGTAATAAGCATTGATGGTCGCCGGAGTCATGGTCCACTCCGCGCGATCAACCGGCTTCCCGATTTTTGCCACCCAGCGCTCGAACTCGAACGAAGACGATTGCCCGACGTTCGCCAGATAGCTGTCGCGCACGATTTTCACGCTCGAGTAATCACGAAAGTGCGAAGGATATCCGATCTTGTCTTCAATCCCTTTCAGCTTGACGGCGGCTTGTTCCTTCGTTGTGGGCGACATCCAGCTCAGGCCCTGGATGTCCGCGTTCAGCGCGGTTTCGATAGCATGCACCATCTCGAGCGTGCGTGCCTTGCTCGCGGGCGGAAAGGCGCGGTCCACATAAGCCTGCCCGAGCGCTTCGCCGAGGTCGCGGTCCGCGGCATGGACACAACGCCGCCACCGCGGCAGTTGCTGTTCAGCGCCGGCAAGTGCGTGTGAAAAGAAGTCGAAGTTTTCATCGACGACCGCTTTGGTGAGATAAGGAGCTGAGCGATGAATGACCTGCCACCGGAAATAAGCCTGCCAATTCGAAAGCGGACGATCGGTCAGAAGTTTTTCCTCTGCACGGAAAAAGTCAGGCGAGGTCACAATGTAGTGATCGCTGGCCGGAGCATTCACTGCTTTCAGATAGGCATCCCAGTCAATCGAAGGCGCAAGCTGGCGAATCTGCGCCAGGCTCATTTTGTTGTTGATGTTCTTGGGATCGCGGCGCTTCACGTTGTCCATGTGTGCCTTGGCCATCGCGGTCTCGAGATCGAGGACCGTTCCGGCGTCGGCTGCGGCCTGAGGCTCCGATTCTCCGGCCAGCACGAACATCTTGGTGATGTGCGCCTTGTATTTAGTGAGCAGCTCTTTCGATTTGTCGTCAGTGTTCAGGTAGTAGTCGCGGTTGGGAAGGCTCAAGCCAGCCTGATCGATCTGGGCGACAACCATCGAGGCGTCGTCATAATCCTGTTGTCCGGTAAAGCCGAACAGCGGAGAAAGGCTCTGGTTGTCTCCCTGCTCCCACGCGCCGGGATAGACGTGGTGCAGGTGTGCGAGTTCGAGCGTGATCTCCTTTTTCGACTTCATCGCGGCAATGCGGTCGAGTTCCGCTTTCAGAGGCGCCAAACCGGCCGACTCAATTCCGCTTTCGTCCATGCACGCGGCCCAGTAATCGCCAATTTTCTGCTGATTGGCGCTGCGGCTGGAATCATTCTTGCTCGCAGCCTCGAGAGTCTCGCGCAACACCCCCTCGTTCCAAAGCTCCAGGCCGCTGCCGGTGCTCCAGAAAACCTGGTCGGCGGGAATAGGATTCGCGGTGAGCCACTTGTTGCAAGCGTATTTGTAGAAGTCCTTGCATGCGTCGAGCGACTTGTCGACGAGGTTGGGGTCGAAGTGTTCCAGCTTCGGCGGCGAAGTCTGGTCCGCGCTGAAGTTTGCGGAAGCGGGACGCGTCTGCCGGGAAGCAACGGATTGGGCAAAACCGCTACAAACCATGGCTGCGGACACCATCAGCGCAGCAGAGAATCGGGAAATGTTCATAGATCCTCGATGTGATATGGAATGTGATTCGAACACACTGAAACCAAGTGAATTACGTGAATAAAGCCGAAGATGTTCCATTGGGAAGGAACAACGACACGACGACACCTTACTACAGACGGACGAACTCGCGCCAGGTTAGCGGAACGCAATGCTTCATCCCGTATTGTGCAGGCCGGCGGCAATCCCGTTGATCGTCGCGCCCAGTGGATATTCCAGCTCAGAATTGGTCCCGTCGGCCTGCTTGCGCCGCAGAAGCTCGACCTGGATCAGGCTCATCGGGTCAACATAGGGATTTCGCAGGCGTATGGAACGGGCCAGTACACGGTTGCGCGCCAGCAGTTCCCGTTGTCCGGTAAACCGGAGGATCATGCGCCGCGAACGCAGGAACTCCTCTTCGAGCATGGAGAACACCCGTTCTCCGAGTGCTGTATTCCTCGCCAGTCCTGCATATTCGCGTGCGATCCCGAGGTCGGCCTTGGCCATCCCGAGCTCAACGTTCCGCAGCAGATCGGAAAACATCGGGAATCCGCGCGCAATTTGCCGGAGCAGCTGTTCGTGCCCAGCGCCTTTTCTCGAAAAATGCTGCAGCGCATGCCCGACGCCGAACCATGCAGGCACGGCGTGGCGGCTCTGCATCCAGCCAAACACCCATGGGATGGCCCGCAGATCCTCGAGCCGACGGCCCCTGGTGCGCCTTGACGGCCGCGAGCCGATGCGTGCCGTGTCGAGTTCATTGACGGGCGTGGCCTGCTCGAAATACTCGAGCACATCGGTATTCTCGGCAATGTCGCGGCGATAAACGCGGTACGCTTCCTGCGACATTTCTTCAACGGCCTCTTCCCATGTCGGATTCATTGCCTGCGCAGTTTCAGGTCGATTCAGCGCCTCCAGACATGCCGCCATCATCAGCTCGAGATTCCATTCGGCAAGCACAGGGTCGGAGTATTTCCAGTTCAGAACTTCACCCTGCTCAGTAACGCGAATCTGCCCGGAAAAGCATCCCGGCGGTTGAGCAAGAATGGCGGAATGCGTCGGTCCGCCACCGCGGCCGACAGTTCCGCCCCGTCCATGAAACAGGCGCAGCTTCACTCCATTCTCCTGTGCGGCGTGATGCAGCGAGCGATGCGCCTTGTAGAGCTCCCACGTACTGGTCAGCATCCCGCCGTCCTTGTTCGAGTCGGAATACCCGAGCATCACCTCCTGCCAACGTCCCCAGGAATCGAGCAGCGCGCTGTATTCGGGATCGCCCCACAAGCGGCGCATCACGGCGGCGGCGGAGCGAAGCGATTCGACCGACTCAAACAGAGGCACGGGCATCAGGCCTGGATCGTCCTTGGATCCCGCGACCCCGACGCCCGCTCGCTTCGCGAGTCTTACAACCGACAGCACATCTTCCACGGATTCGGCGCCGCTAATGATGTATTGGCGAATGGAGGAAGCTGGGTAAGATCGCTTCAATTTGGTGATGGTTCGGAAAGTCTCGAGCAATTCCTGGCTGGCTTCCGATTTTGGTTCTTTGTCCAGCTCCGGACCAAGTTCGCCGATGACCTGCGCGTGAACGCGAGCGTGCTGGCGGATATCGAGCGTATATAAGTGAAAGCCGAACGTGCGGAGTTTTCGTATTAGTGCCCCAACGAGCCGGGCCAGCCTTTCTCCACGATTGGCGAGCAGGCTGTTTTGAATCAACAAAAGGTCGTGCTCGAAGTCGGCCGCGTTGCCGTAAGCCGCAGCAGACGAGATGTCCTCTATGCTTCGCTCAAGTTTGTAATAGATGTAAGACAGAAAGCGGCGGTAGCTCTCTGCCTGATTATCCGGCCCCCAAGCCAGGTGCACTCCCTTATGCGTTCGCTCATAGTGTCTTAACTGCGCAAGAAGCTCTCGCGAAACGCACGTCTGACGCTGCGACGAACTGAGTCGATCGCTAAGCGACTCGACATCGTAAAGGTATTCCCGCAGGATCAGCGCCCGTGCCATCGCCAGCGCGTCCCCAATGCAGGCCGGTTTCACCAGCGGATGTCCATCGCGATCGCCGCCAATCCACGAGCCGAATTGAATGAGATCAGGAAGCGCTGCCTCCTCGAGTTCGTACCCGTAAACTGCCGAGAAAGCGTCTATGACTTCCGCGTAGACCTTGGGTAGCGTGTCGAACATCGACAGCCGAAAATACCGCAGTCCCATGCGGATTTCGTCGTCCACAGTAGGCTTGGCGAGACGGACTTCGTCCGTTTGCCACAAGGAAGAAACTTCGGCCTGAATGTTGTCCTCACATTGTTGAGCCTGTTCGGCCGTCAGCGGAAGCCGGTCCAACCGCTCGAGTTCTTGTGCAATGCGTCGCCGCTTGAGCAGAACCGTTTGCCGCGCCACTTCCGTGGGATGGGCTGTGAACACTGGCGTGATTCGTATCGCCTGGAGCGAGCGCAGCGCGTCTTCCGCGCTGATGCCCGAACTTTTCATCCGCAGAAGCGTTCCACGGAGGGAGCCGGGCAAGGGATCGTAGTCATCCTCTAATTTCCCGGCGCGTCGACGGCGTTTGCGATGGTTCGTCTCGGCCAGATTCGTGAGTTCGAAGTAAATGGCGAAAGCTTTGGTGACCTGGTAGGCGCGCTTCAGGTCCATCTGCGAAACAATGTCCCGCGCTTTTCGCAGTAGCTCGGAAGTCGACGCCTGCTCGGGATTTCGCCGCACCGCCTCGCGATGCTCGATAAAGAGCCGTCGCAATCCTTCCACTGATTCGAACAGTTCTTGTCCGGCCTGTTCGATCAGGACGCGTCCGAGAATGGCGCCAAGAGAGCGCACGTCGCGTCGCAGTGGATGATCTTTCGCGATGTCTCCGGACGGTGCCGTGAGTTCGGCCAGTCGGGCTTGCTGGTCGTCAGCCTTCCAAAGTGGTTTCGATCCGTTCGCCATCGGGAAAGACAGAATAAATGACGGCGAAGGTTATCCGCACGAAAACAGAATTGGGAGTGCCCTAGTTCACGAACCACGAAGGACAGAAAGTATCACGAAGGATAAACTGAGAGCGATTCCTTGGAGTACGCCGAAGCTATTTCGGTACTTCGAAGCGGTATCCGATTCCGCGCAGGGTCTTGAGGTATTCCGGATGCCGCGGATCGCGCTCAATCTTTTCCCGCAGACGGCGGACATAGACGTCAATCGAGCGCGGAGTGACAAATGGAGTCTCTGTCCATACTGCGTCGAGCAGTTGATCCCGAGTCAGGACCCGGCCGCGGTGAGTGGCCAGATATTCGAGCAGGCGGAATTCGCGCACCGTGGTGAGCACGTTGCGCCCTCCAACCTGCACGGTCATCGAAGAAACGTCAATTTCCAGGTTTCCCAAACGAAGGACCTCGACGGCAGCGTCCGAATGGCTCAATCCGCGTAGCACGGTGCGAACCCGCGCCACCAGTTCGCGAGGGCTGAACGGCTTGGTGACGTAATCATCGCCGCCCAGCTCGAGACCCTTGATGCGATCGGCCTCCGAGGTCTTGGCGGTCAGAAAGATAATGGGAGACGCTGCGAGGGTTTGGTTCTGGCGGATGTGGCGGCAGAGTTCAAAACCGTCCGTCCCCGGCAACATCACATCGAGCAGGAACAGCGCTGGCGCTTCACGCAGAGCCTCTGCTACAACCGATGCCGCACTGATAAAGCTCTGTACTTCGAATCCACCGGCACGCAGGTTGTGGGAGATGAGCCGGGCGATGTCTTCGTCGTCTTCCACCACGAAAATCAGCGGTTTAGGCGGAGCAGTCGCGTCGGTGCTGGCTGGTCGTGGGGAGGATTCGGCCGGCAAATGCATGTCGGTTTCAAAGCAATCATTCGCGACACAATCGGTCCAATCAATGATTGCCTAAGCACCAATGACTCTATGGGGCAAATGTTGCGCGGATGTTGCCTTACGGTTAATGAATGATGAATTTGCGCGACCCTCGCGCGACCGGGGGAACCTTAGTTCGCTGCTTTCTTTTTTGGCATATGCCGCAGGCTGCGGCCTTCGATCAGGCTATAGAGGTCTTCTGCCAGGTTGGTGGTGTGATCGCCGGCACGCTCCAAAGCCTGCGCCATCAGAAGGATTTCGAAATGGGAAGTGTCGCCTTGGCTCACGGTCTCTGCGAGATGCTTTTGGAACAGCCCGTGGCAGATGCGGTCGATCTCTTTGTCCATCTGCAGCACCTTACGGGCGCAATCCAGGTCAAGTTTTGAAAAGCCGGTGTGAATCAGGTCAAGCATCTCCCGCAGGATCGACGACATTTCCACGAGCTGCCGCACATCCGAAGCTGGAATCTTGGAGGTCCGCGCCTGGACTCGGAGCGCCACGCTCAACACCAGGTCCCCAATGCGCTCCAGGTCGGTGGTGGATTTCAAACTGGTGAGCAACTGGCGAGCGCGCGCCTCATTCACGCGGGTGATCGCGGCCGGCAAGTGCTCATCGATGTGGCGCTCGACCAGATCGAGCTCTTTTTCACAATCTTTGATCGCCAGAAACGCCATCCGCGATGCGTTCGTGAGCAGGTCGCGCAAGTTGAAGGCGGCGTCCCGCGCGATCAGGCATGCTTTTAGAGCGAGCTGCACAAGATCGTCGGGCCGGGTTTTGCCGGAGTCGGGTAGCTTGGTCGGCCGATGCAGAGTTTCCTTCTCTTCTCCCCGAACCTCATCATTCAGAACCGGTTGCACTTTGCGTGGCATTGGAATTTCGACAGCGGCCTTTCACTCTTCTTTGGACCTTCTGAGTCTAACGCCAAAATGTGAAAGTATGGTTACAGCGTCCCTTTTAGACGCTTCGGGCCTCGTCGATTCGCTCTTCGGGAGGAATGCCAATGAATATCGCCGACCATCTCCGGCGGCAGTTTGTCTATGATGCTTGGGCGAACCATGAAGTTCTGAATGCCTTGCGGGCCGGCGCATCGGATCTCGAACGTCCGCTGGAGTTGATGTCGCATATCCTTTCTGCCGAGCGTCTCTGGATGGAGCGCCTGAAGCGAGTGCCGCAAAGCTTGCCCGTGTGGCCGAAGTTCGATCTGTCACGCTGCGAATCGGAGGCTCACGAGCTGCAGCGCCTGTGGAGTGAATATTTAAAACTCATGACTGCGGGTGATCTGGCCCAGACTGTTACCTATAAGAACAGCAGAGGTGAGAATTGGACCAGTACGATCGTGGATGTCCTGACGCATGTCGTGCTGCATTCGTCGTATCACCGTGGCCAGATCGCCAGTTACATGCGGGCAAAAGGCGTGAACCCCGCCTATACTGATTTGATCCATGCCGTGCGGCAGGGCTTTGTGGAGTAGAACGCCCGCGGCCACCGGCTTTGCCGCAACCGGCGGCAAAGACGTAATATCTCAGCGATGAAGAAACCGTTTGCCTTCCTTCTCCCTGTATTAGGCGTGGTCCTGTTGTGGGCAACCGATCAACCAAAAATCCCACCGGTCCCTGTGGCGGTCACCGGCAATGCCGTCGCCTCACTGAGTGGCGGACTCGAGGTCTATTCGCTCATGGGCGTGAGCACAAAAAAGACCTGGGACTCGATCACGAACAAAATTTTCATTCTGCGGCTGAAGAGCGGGAAATGGTCCGAGGGTCGTGCCGTTCCGGGGGTGGCAGGCCGTCTGGGCGCCTCGGCGATCGGAGTCAAGGGGCAGGTTTTTCTCTTCGGCGGATATGTTGTCGACGGTCAAGGCAACGAGTTCACTGTTGCGGACGTGAATGCATACCTGCCATCGGAGACCAGTTGGTATCGCGCGGCTGATATTCCCGTGCCGGTTGATAGCGCCGTGATCGGCGTTGCTCACGACCGTTGGATTTATCTGGTTGGCGGCAGGTCGAAAAATGGGCCGGTCAACAATGTCCAGGTCTACGACATCGAGAAGAATACCTGGAGCCAGGCAACGCCATTTCCAGGAACTCCGGTCTTCGGTCACGCCGGCGGCGTGGCCGACGAGACCATCGTGTATGTAGACGGCGCCAAGAAGGATCCCAGCGACGGGTACGTAGCGTCCGACGAATGTTGGATGGGAAAGATCGACCACAAAGATCCCAACAAGATCGAATGGAGCAAACTGCCGGCCCACCCCGGCCCAGGACGCTTCGGCATCGTCGCCGGAGCGGGTGAACACGATCACCGCGTTTTGTTTTCCGGGGGCACGACCGCTCCGCACAACTTCAAAGGACTTGGCCAAGACGGCAAGCCGGCCGAGCTCTCGCCCGTAACCTTCGCTTTTGAATTGCATGGCAATCGCTGGGAAACGGTCACTGACGATACGTTCGATGTCCGCGCCGACACCCGCGGAATCGTGTTCACGCCGATCGGAGCCTTAATCCTGGGTGGCACGCTATCAAACTCGGCGGTTTCGGCGCGCGTGCTGGCCATACCGAAAAAATAGCTTTTCGCTGGAAGGCCGGCCATTCTTGGAGTAGAATCACCCACCACGCGGTTCGTTCCTGTCTGGGGACACGCTGTCCAAGAGATTTCGTTCGAGAGAACAACATGTTTAACCCTCGTCAAATCGCCATCCTGTAGCGCCCGCCGGCAGGCGGGTTTCCCTGATCGAACTCTGATGTCCTAGCTTGCACTCGTTCGTGCATCTTCTCGGACGGTGCGGAAAGTCTAAGGCTGTTATGGAATCGATAGCTGTCGCTGCCGGGCCGCAGCGTTCTGTGTGGTCGTCACTGGTTGAGGCGGTCCGCGGTTCTCATCAGGACTACACCACGGCCAGCCTGAACCGCGCCATTCTCCTATTGGCTGTGCCAATGGTTCTGGAGATGGTGCTGGAATCGCTGTTCGCCGTAGTCGACGTCGCTTGGGTCGGCCGTCTGGGTGCCAACGCCGTGGCGACGGTCGGGCTGACCGAATCCATGCTGAGCCTGGTGTTTTCGGTCGGCATGGGACTGAGTCTCTCGACCACTGCCATGGTGGCGCGCCGCATTGGAGAAAAAGATCACGAAGGCGCAGCGGTAGCTGCTGTGCAGGCGATCGTCCTCGGACTGATCGTATCTCTAGCGATCGGTTTGCCCTGCTTGTTTTTTGCGCCAGACCTGCTGCGCCTGATGGGCGCCTCGCCGGAAATCGTCGCGGTTGGCAGCGACTATACGCGAATCTGCCTGGGTGGCAGTTGCGCCGTGCTGCTGCTGTTTCTAAACAACGCCATCTTCCGCGGAGCGGGAGATGCGGCAATCGCGATGCGCTTGCTCTGGGTCTCGAACATCATCAATCTGATTCTCGATCCTTGTTTGATCTTTGGATGGGGTCCGTTTCCGAAGTTAGGTGTGACGGGCGCGGCGCTGGCGACGTTCACAGGACGCAGTATCGGTGTCTGCTATCAGTTTTATCGACTGCTCAAGGGGACCGAGCGCATCCGCATCCTGACCCGGCAGATTCATGTGAAGTTGAGCGTGCTTTGGCGGCTGCTGCGCGTTTCTTTCACAGGAATTCTGCAGTTTGCCATCGCTCACACGAGCTGGATCGGACTGGTCCGCATTGTGAGCATGTTCGGCGCAGCCGCGCTGGCTGGATACACCATCGCGATTCGCATTGTGATCTTCGTCATCCTGCCGTCGTGGGGACTGAGCAACGCCGCCGCAACACTCGTCGGCCAGAACTTGGGTGCAGGCAAGCCGGATCGCGCCGAGGCGGCGGTATGGCGAACCGGACTCTACAACGTGATCTTTCTTGGCGCTGTGGGCTTGTTCTTCATCGCATTTGCCGAGCCGGTGGTGGGGCTATTTATTCACGATCCGGCAGTTGTGCCCTTGGGAGCGGCCTGTCTGCGGATCGTGAGTTACGGTAATCTGGGGTACGCCTATTTCATGGTGATGATGCAGGCGTTCAACGGGGCCGGGGACACGATCACGCCGACGATCGTAAATTTCTTCGGGTTTTGGCTGTTTGAGATTCCCTTGGCCTACGCTCTCGCGATTCCGCTCGGTTTGAAATCGAATGGCGCGTTCTTTTCGATAGCAATTGCGGAGTCGGCCATGGCGGCGGCCAGCGCGATTTTGTTTAGGCGCGGCAAATGGAAAACCAAGAAAATCTGAGTTGCTGAGGCAGAGTGGGGCGGGAGGAACGGCTTCGAACCGTCATCTCCGGGATGGAACCCCGGCGCATTGCCGTGGTTATGCTACTCCCGCACGGAATGTGAAAGAAGGAACGTCGTAGCAGCGAGGGAACAAACTAGTTCATGAGAGGCTTCCTGTCAATAAGGGATTGCCCTTGTGAGATTGTCATCCTGAGGAGGGCATCAGCCCTCCGAGGGACCTTACGACAGCAAGCTCAGCCGATGCAGTCGAAAAGATCCACCTAGATGAATCCACCATGGGCATTCCCGTCCACGTCATCGATGTTGGTCGCTTTCGTCCGGTCCCTCACGCCGGCTTCGCCGCCGTTCAGGATGACAAGCTCTCAGAAGTTTCTATCGCGCCCGCGCCAGCACTAGCGTCACGTCGTCGGGCTGTTCCTTGTCGCCGATCCAATCGTCGACGGCGGTGGTCACGATCTGGCTGATTTGCGGCAGTGGCAGCCGGCGATTTGAACGCACCAGGTCGATCAGGCGATCTTCGCCGAACTCTCCGAAATCATTTTCCGGCTCGGTCACGCCGTCGCTGTAAGCCAGAAAAACTTCGCTCGGATGCATCTCGACGGATGCTTCCTGGTAGGTCAGGTTGTCGAAGAGTCCGACCACGGTTCCGCCCACTTCGAGTCGCCGCACCGAGCCGTCTTTAGCGATGAGTATGGGCGGCAAGTGGCCGCCATTGCTGTAGGTGAGCCGGTGCGAGCGTCCGTCATAAATTCCCAGGAAGAGAGTCGCGTACTTTTCGGGAGGCGTGCTCTCGTAAAGCTGATGATTGAGCAGGGCCAGCAGGGCACCCGGAGAAACCTCGATCCCCTCGGGCCACGCCGCCATCATCCGACCGGATCCGGCCACCGCGCCGACCGCCACGGGCTCGCGCATTTGCGGCAGGCTCTCGACGCTATAGGCGCGGACCGCGGAGTGAATCGTTGCCATCAACAGCGCGGCGGAAATTCCTTTTCCGCTGATGTCTCCGACCGCCAGGATCAGCTTGTGCGAACTGGCCGCCAGGAAATCGTAATAATCGCCGCTGACCGTCCGTGCCGGCCGGCAGAATCCGTGCACTTCGAGCGATTCCAGTTCGGTGGTCTGGCGCGGAAATAATTGCGCTTGCACCTCCTGCGCGATCGTGAGCTCATTCTCGAGCCGCTGCTTTTCTTTCTGCTCCTGGATCAGCTTCTCGATGGAAGCTGTCATCGAGTTGAACGAATGCGCCAGGGCGGCCAGTTGATCGCTGGAGCGAATGGGGATGCGGTGACTGAAATCCCCGCGGTCGACGTGAAGCGTGGCATCATGCAACTGGGCCACGGCTGCGGTGACGGTGCGGGTCATACGCGTGCCGATGATCAAGGCAATCAGTTCGATGATGGCGAAGAAGATCGCGATGCTAACCAGGATGTAAGCCACGCCGCGAACGAATTGTCCCAAAGCCGCGAAAAGGTGGTTATAAAGAACGGCCGGGCGCGTGGTCACCTGCAAGGCGCCGAGGATCTCTGATTTGCCTGTTTTCCAATCGACGACAGACAAAGGCGCCCCGAACGTGATTTCGCGGTCAAAACCGCCGACCGGTTCGGGTGGCGCTCCGACCGTAAACGCCGGATGTACAACCTGCGTCCCCTGTACTTGGGTTTCCTCGCCGCCAGTTCGAATAACGATACCCTTACTTGCGTCCGGCGCGATGACCGGAGCATGAATCCCGGGCGGAGGCGGACTGGCTTGCGAACCTGCCGGAGCCCCGGCCGCCAGCCCTGGCGTGTAAAGGGTGATCTCGCCGAGGTTCGCGGCAATGTTGCCGACGAGTTCCTTGTCGAACGGCTCGCTGGTAACAACGGTTAATTTCTGAGCGCCCGCTTGCAGCGTTGAGGCGACGCGCAAATGGAGTTGCCCACCATCGCGTACCATGCCCTGGAAGTTGCCCGGTACGAACGTTGGCAAGGTGAGGGAATCGCCGTGGAACTCAGCGCACAGCGGGAGTGGCTTTCCGCCGTACCACGCACAGACCTGGCGCTTGTCCCATTCGGGATCGCGCTTGCGCCAGCCCTCCAGAAAATTGACCGTGGGAATCTCCCCGCGTTCCAGGCGCACCGCGAGTTCGTGACCCACGGCCGAATTGGCGGCCTGCAGGCTCCCCAACTGCGAATCGATCTCTGACGTAACCACGAAAACCGCGAACTGTCCGCCTAGCCCATACAGGGTGATGATCCCCATCAGCACTAGGAGCACGGCGGGGATGACGCCAATGAAGACATACGTGACAATCAGGCGATTGCGCAGCCGCCACAGAATTCGCCTGCGTACCCAGCGGAAGGCGAGAACAAAAAAGAACACACCCGCGACGAACGTGAGAAAACCCACCCATCCGCTGAGGTATCCACCCCAAGTCGGCGCAATCAAGCCTAAGAGCCGTTCAATGGCATAAAGCGCTGCCGCCAATCCGGCCAAATAGCAGGTCAATCGGGCCATGCGACCTTGCGGCCACAGTTCGGCCCGAATCAGCCGCTCGCGCAACTTTGGGTAGGACAACTCCATGTTCTGACTTCTAACCAGCCTGAAGATTACGAATTATAGGCGATGTGAGATCGGAGATCGGCAGTTTGCCGCGCAACTGCTGCTGCAAGTCTGCGCCTTCAAATCTCCGGATAAAAGTCGAAAAAGGCTTCCAGGCTCGTGCGTAGCTGCTTCTCGATCTCTTCCTTGCTGCCTTCGAGCACATGCATGGTGACGTGCGCCTCGCGGCCATTGGCCAGCTTAATGGGAGCTTCGCCAACTTCGGTAACCTCCTCCGAAGGCAGCAGCCTCATTCCATAAATGAGCGTTAGATTTGCCATAAGTTGATTTTACGACGGCGGCTGTCACCGCCGCGAAACTGTGTTTTACGGTTCAGAAATCGCGCTCGACTCAGTTAGAATTCCGGCGTGCCCAGAATCTCGGTTCTTCTTTCCCTCGTTGTCTTTCTGGCGGTGCAATTGACGGCGCAGCAGTCTGCCGCGACGCCGCAATCGCAGCAGCCTCAGGTCAGGGTCAACATGCTGAATGTGTGTACGCCATCGGCGGACGAACAGAAAGAAATCGCCACGGCGCTCGCGCGAGTGCCGAAGCAGCCGTTGTTCGGCACCGACTTCGAAGTCTCGCGCGGACGCTCGACCTTGACCGACATGCCGGCGATTTTGGAGGCGGGGCAGCCAGGACACGTGGCGGGCGAGCCTTCAATTGCGAATTACGTTCGCATCCGGCGCGAGTTCTCGGTGCAGGCGCTGTTTTCGAGCGTGCAGTATTCATTCAGCAACGACGGGCAGACGATGGTCGAGACCATGGTGCTGCACGTGCGCGATCCCAAAGACCTGATTGAGGTTTCGCTGGAGGATACAGCTTCGGCCGTCACCAGTTCGGAAGCGATGCTGGTGGCGAACACGCCTGTCAGCCGGGTCCGACTGGAGCGCTTCGGGAAGTCTTCCGTTGCACTGGCGCGTTGCCAGGCTGGACCGGCCGGTCCAGCTCCGGACCAGAGCGCCTACGAACCGCTGTTCCGGAGCGCATCGGAAGTACTGGAAGATTACCGCGGATTGCTCGGCGTGAAAAGAATCGTGCCCGAAGAACTCGCGAAAATTGCCGGGGCTGCGAAACCGAAGCCAGCGCCCAACACGACGAAAACAAAAACGACAGCGACGAAGAACGGGTCTCAGAAGAGGTAGCCAGCAGCCCGGGCTGCATCGAAATCAGGCGCAAGCCATCTAATCTGCACATACAAAACTATCCATGAGCGAAACTCGCAACGTAGTCATTATCGGGTCCGGATGCTCCGGGCATACGGCTGCACTCTACACCGCGCGCGCCAACCTGAAGCCGCTGGTCATCGAAGGCCATGAGCCCGGCGGGCAGCTTTCCATGACGACCCTGGTCGAGAATTTCCCGGGATTCCCGGAAGGCATCATGGGTCCGCAACTTGTGGAGAACATGCGCAAGCAGGCCGAGCGCTTCGGAGCGGAATATCGCATGGCGCACTTGACCAGCGCCGATCTGAACCAGCGTCCGTTTGTACTGCATCTGGGGCATCAGCAAGTCTATACACGGACGCTGATTGTCGCCAGCGGCGCTTCGGCGCGCTGGCTCGGATTGCCGCACGAGCAGCAACTCATCGGGCACGGTGTCTCTTCTTGCGCGACTTGCGATGGCTTCTTTTTTTCGGGAAAGGAAATCGTCGTGGTAGGAGGCGGCGATTCGGCCATGGAAGAAGCGCTGTTCCTCACCCGCTTCGCCACGAAAGTCACCATCATTCATCGGCGGGATTCGTTCCGTGCGTCAAAAATTATGCTGCTGCGTGCGCAGCAGCACGAGAAGATCAAATTCCTGCTCGATACCGTTGTTGAAGACGTTTACGACGTTCATCAGAAAGAAGTCACCGGCCTCAAACTGCGCAACGTGAAGACGGGCGAGGTCTATGACTTTCCTACCAGTGCGCTCTTCCTCGGAATCGGTCACGAGCCAAACGCGAAAATGTTCGAAGGGCAGCTCGACATGGACTCCGAGGGATATCTCAAGACTCATAACTATGTCTTAACGCGCGTACACGGAGTCTTCGCCTGTGGCGATGTCCAGGACCGCCGCTACCGTCAGGCGATCACGGCGGCGGGCTCTGGATGTATGGCCGCGATTGAAGTCGAGAAATATCTGGAAGAACTCGGCCGCTGAACAGGATCCCCGGGTGAGAGGCGGCTTCCTGCCAGCCATTACCAAGGTTATCTTCTCGCAATCTAAGGTTCTCCTTAGACTTGCTGCTGCATGAAAACTCCCCATTCACTGCATTTTGCAGCGCTTTTACTGACTCTCGCACTCATCGCGACTTTTTCCCCGGCTCAACAGTCTGCCGAAGGAGAGCGAAAAGTCGTCGTCAAAACCCAGGCGGTCTATCCCACACTCGCGCGATCCATGAACATCAAGGGTACCGTGCGGCTTGAGGCCCAAGTTCTGCCCAACGGCAACGTCAAGCGGGTCGAGGTGCTCGGTGGTCATCCGATCCTCACCCAAAGCGCGGTGACCGCTGTCGAACACTGGAAGTACGAACCGGCTTCGCACGAGACCAAAGAGCCGATCGTCATTGAGTTCAATCCTCAGTAGCTGTCCGGAAGATTACTTTCGAGACGTTACCTTCTGATCTCTAGCTGCGCTCCGCAAGAGTCACTCCCCGGCGCGTTCTTCCGGAGGTAGCCTGAGCATGGCTGGAAGCTGAAACTCAGAGCTATCCGGAGGACTACTTCCATGCGTGCTCGACTCGTCGTTATTTTGTTTTTCTGCGCCAGCGTGTTCGCGCAGCAAACCTCGCAACCATCGCTGACCATCTACAACCAGGATTTCGCCGTCGTCCGCCAGGAAATTCCGCTGGACCTGAAATCGGGCGTGAATCAGGTCAATGTCAGCGACATCACCATGCACCTGGAGCCGGATTCGGTGATCCTGCGCGACCCCTCGGGCAAGCACACGGTCAACGTGCTCGAGCAGAACTATCGTGCCGATCCGATTTCCGAGCCGATGCTGCTCTCGCTTTACGAAGGCCAGACGATCGACTTTCAGGGCAGTGAAGGCAAAATTGTCAAGGGCAAGGTCATCCGCAGCGGATACGTTCGCCACGATTACTTCGCAATGAACCGTTACGGCCAGAACTATTATCAGCAGCAGGTGGTGGCCGGGTCCGAGCAGCCGGTCATCGAAGTGGACGGCCAACTGCGCTTCAGCCTGCCGGGAATCCCGATCTTCCCGCGCCTCACCGATGACAGCATCCTGAAGCCGCGTCTCGAGTGGCTGATCTCCAGCGATAAGCCCGGCAAGTTTCCCGCCGAATTTTCTTACGTCACCGGTGGCATGAGCTGGCAGGCCGACTACAACATCATGGCTCCGGAAAAAGGAGACGTGGTCGACATCATCGGCTGGGTAACGATCGACAACCAGACCGGCCGCACCTTCGAAAACTCACGCATCAAGCTGATGGCTGGAGACGTGAGCAAGATTCAGCAGGGACAAAATTTTGTATTTGCGGCGGGAAGAGCAGCTATGGTGAACGAGGCTGTAGCCCCTACTGTCACCGAGAAAGCCTTCGACGAATATCATCTCTATACGTTGGAACGCCCGACCACCCTGCGCGATCGCGAGACCAAGCAGGTAGAGTTCATTCACGCCTCAAATGTAACCAGCAAGCAACTCTATGTTTACGATGGCGCAAAGATCGACTACAACCGCTACAACGGCTGGAATTGGGAGAACATCCGCAATGACCATTCCTACGGGACCGAGTCGAATCCCAAGATTTGGGTGATGCGCGAGTTTGTCAACTCCGATGCGAATCACCTAGGCATACCGCTACCCAAGGGCCGCGTGCGCTTCTATCGCCGCAACGACGACGGCCAGGTGGAATTCACCGGCGAGAACATGATCGATCACACGCCCAAGGATGAAACTGTCCGCATCTACACCGGCAATTCGTTTGACCTGGCTGGAGAGCGACGCCGAGTGAACTACACCGTCGAGAACGGAAAGAACACGGCGACGGAGTCGTTCGAAATCAAGATTCGCAACCACAAAAAAGACCCGGTGGAAGTGCGCGTCGTCGAGCACCTGTATCGAGGCAAGAACTGGGATGTCGTCACGAAATCCGACGAGTATCAGAAGAAAGACAGTCAAACGGTCGAGTTTCCCGTAAAGATCATGCCCGATGGCGAAAAAGTTGTGACCTACACAGTGCGCTATACGTGGTAGTCGTTAGCGAAATGGGGTGCCCCAGGTCTCGCCGCTTTTGCGAGACCTGGGCATAACATCCCGTGCCCTTCGTCACACCCCGGTGCTCGCCGGTTGTGATACAAAATTCCTGTGAGCTCTGCACCGCCAGACATCTCATTTCTTCTGGAACACCCCGTCATCTTTCCAGCGCAGGCAGGCCTCTCATGTTGAGGGCCTTCTTCGTCCACCTCTCTGAGAATCGTTCTCTACGCGGTTTTGCCGAGAAGTCGGCAATTGGTCAGCGAGTTTCCGGACGCTTCGTCGCGGGTACCGAAATTGCCGATGCCGTCCGCGTCACGCAAACGGTGAATCGCTCCGGGATGAGCGTCAGCATCGACAATCTGGGCGAGAACGTTACGAATCCCGACGAGACCCGCCACAGCGCCGAGCTCTACCACAAGATTCTCGAAGCGATCGTCGCCAACCAACTCAACGCCAACATCAGCCTGAAGCTGACGCACATGGGTCTGGATGTCGACGAGCAACTCGCCCGCGATCTTGTCAGCGGGCTGGTGGCCAAAGCAGCGTCGATGAATCCACCGGGGTTTGTTCGCGTCGACATGGAAGGCTCGCCCTACACGCAACGCACCCTCGATTTCGTTCACGAGTTGCATCGCATGCCGGGCAATGCCGGTCGCGTGGGGACGGTGATACAGGCTTATTTAAAGCGCTCGGAGAGCGACATCGAGAAGCTGCTCGCGGAAGGTATTCGCATCCGCCTATGCAAAGGCGCTTACAAAGAGCCGCCCAGCATCGCGTTCGAAAAGAAGTCAGATGTTGACGCGAATTTCGTCAGACTGATGAAAATCCTGATGAAGAGCGGGACATATCACGGCATCGCCAGCCACGACGAACATATCATTCGCGAGGCCCAGGCGTTCGCCCGCGCGGAAAAAATCGCGCCGGACAGGTTCGAATTCCAGATGCTCTATGGTATTCGCCGCGACCTGCAGCAGGCGTTAGTACGCGACGGTTGGCGAATGCGGGTCTATGTCCCTTTCGGGACGGAGTGGTATCCCTATTTTATGCGCCGGTTGGGAGAGCGCCCGGCAAATGTGTTCTTCATCATGCGCAATATGCTGAGGGCGTAGCGATTAGGCTTCCGTGATACAATGAATACATCGAATACACATATCCAATATGGCGACTTCTATTCGACTTCCAGAAGAAATTGAGCGGCGCCTCGATGCTCTAGCGGAGAAGACCGGGCGTACGAAGGCCTTTTACATTCGTGAGATGATCCTCAATCACATCGATGAAATGGAAGACTACTATCTCGCCGCTGATGTCGTCGAGCGCCTGCGCCAGGGTAAGGAACGTACCTTCACCTCAAAGGAAGTGAGGCACGACCTTGGTCTGGACGGTTGAGTGGTCCGACACCGCGCGCCGGGATCTTCGAAAGCTCGACAAATCACTAGCCGAACGAATTCTCAATTACATGGATCAGCGGGTCGCGGCAGCAGGCGATCCCCGTGCTCTCGGGAAGGCTTTGCGGGGTCCGTTAGGTGAACTCTGGCGCTATCGGGTCGGAGATTCCCGAGTGCTCTGCGAACTTCAAGACGCAAAGCTCATCATAATCGTCGTTCGGGTCGGCAATCGCAAAGACATCTACCGATAGTGAGGAATTCAGATTCTCACGCGCTGTGTCCGGCGCACTTCATCACTCCCAAATACACTGCCCACGGCCCGACCGCCTCGCGATACTGGTGTGCCATGATCCGCGAGATCTGGTGCAAGTGTGTCAGGTCGTGGGCTGCCCAGGTGGCCAGGAGTTCTCCTAAAGTGCAGGCGCCAAGCGCCGGATGGCGGCCGCGCCGGGCAAAATTGTCGGGCTTTAGATTCAATGCGCGCAGCTGTTTCAGATTGTCCGCCCGCGCCGCGGCGAACTCGTCCAACAACTGCGGCAGCGACTTGCCCCGGCTCTCTCGTTCCTGCGCGAGGCGATCGAAGGGATCAAACGGTTTTGTATCGCCAAATTCAAGAATTCTCCTCACACGGGGCATCCAGTCGGTGCGTTCGCCGTGGATCAGATGCCCCACGACATCAAACGCACTCCAGGTCTTGTCGCCCTCGTTCTGCCGTGTCCATTCGTCTGGCAGATCGCGCAAAAGCGCATTTAACGTCGCCGGAGTGCGCTCGAGAAGAGAGATCGTAAGTTCCAGTTCCTGCTCCATGGTGAATCCTCCCTCAAAATCCCTTGACCGTGCCTCACTTGTCGGGACCACGGCCCGTGGCCTCACGCGAAAGTGCGGGTACCATCGGGCCATCCTACTGGCACGACCGGGCCAATTTCTTCACTCAGGATGGTTGCTAGCATCGGCATATGCATCACACCGCCCCTGCAGAACTGATCGAGAACTTTTCGTTATTCGCATCGCCAGACCTCGACGACGAGAAGATCGATCTGATTCGCGCCGGGCTGGCGATCGCCCGCACCGAGTACCCAGGCCTCGACATCGAGGAATATGCCAGCCGCATCGAGCGCATGGCGCGTCGCGTGGCGGCGATGGCTCCGGTGCTTGATCCGCAACGCGTGCTGGCTGCGCTGAACACAGTTCTGTTTGATGAGGTGAAGTTGCGCGGGAATCGGGAAAATTATTACGATCCGCGCAATTCATTTCTGAATGACGTGCTCGATCGCGGGCTGGGCGTTCCGATCACCCTTGCCGTCATTTACATGGAAGTGGCGCGCCGCGTCGGTTTTCAGCTTTCCGGTGTCGGCATGCCCGGTCATTTTTTGTTGAAGCACTTTAGCGAGGGCGGCCAGGAAATTCTGATCGACTGCTTCAATCGTGGCGACATTCTGAGCCGGCAGGATTGCCAGACTCGCCTCGACGAAATCTACTCTGGTGAAATGAGGCTGCGTCCGGAATTTCTCCATCCCATCAGCCGACGCCAGATCCTCACACGCATGCTGAACAATCTGAAGACCGTTTATCTCTCCAGCCGAAATTTCCGCAAGGCGCTGCCGATCGCTGATCTCATTCTCGTGATCTACCCGCAGTCCGCTGAAGACGTGAAACAGCGGGCCCTCCTGCGTTACAGCATGAATATGCACGCGCTGGCCGTAGAGGATCTCGAGGAGTATTTGAAACTGTGTCCGAAAGCCTCGGACGCGGAAGAAATTCGCCAGATGTCGTTGTCGATTCGGCGAATGCTCGCCCTAATGAACTAGCTCCCAAAAGAAAAGCCGTCATTCCGGGCGCAGCGAGGAACCTGCTTTTTTGTTTTGCTATTCCTGCGGGCCGTTCTCTTCTGCGGGGGCCAGCGGAAGCCGTGACGCTCCGCGGATCATCTCGCGTTCCTGATCCGAAAACGTTCCTTTAAACCGGTCCGAGTCGATGATCTGTTCACGCTGTCCCGGTGGCATGGCGCGTAAGTCTTCCACCGCTTTGCGCACAAGGCGCCGGCGGTCTGGCGGAAGCTGGCGGAACTGGGAAAAGACCTGCCGCGCCTGCTGTTTCTGCTCCGGCGTCAGGTGCTCCCATGTCTCCATCCGATTGAGCACCTGCAGTTGCTTCTCTGGAGGCAGATTGGAAAAACGCTGCAAGCGTTGCCGCAGGATCTGCTGCCGCTCGGGCGAAAGCCGCCGGAACGCCGGGTCATTCTGCAGTTCGCGCTCCTGCTCCTCCGGCGGCAAATCCTTGTAGCGGCGCAGCCAGTCTCCCGCGTGGCCCTGTTGGCGCGGACGGTTTGGATTGGTTAATTGCGCGCGCGGCGCAGGGGCGGGACTCGCGGGACGGGGCGTGTTCTTCTGCGCGAGGCAAGGGGAGGCAAGCGCGACCATCAGCAGGAAGGTTGCGGCCAGGCACCCCTGAATGGATTTCCCTTTCATATCCGTTCCCTACGGATTCGCTACGACATCTTGCTGCACGTCGAGGTCGTCGAGCAAGTCAAAGTCCGAGTACATATCGTGGTTCTTGTCGAGAGATTGCAGATCGCTCACCGCGCTTCCGGGAGGCGCAACAGGGATGGCGGCATCCGTATTGTGACGGTAGTTCGTGCGCGCGAAGAACAATCCAACGCCAACGCCCATCGCGACCGTCAATGCTGCGGCAAGCACGGGCTGGCGAAACCAGGCAAACCAGTTCGTCCTCTGCGGTTTCGCCATTTCCTCGCGCAAGCGGGCCTGGAGCCGCACGTCAAAGTATGGCGAGGGCTCCGGCACAGTCCATTCATCCAGCAGCGACATCGTCGCTTGCATCCCCTTTAACTGCTCCGCGCATGCCGCGCAACTGGCCAGATGCTTGCTCTCTTCCGCCGTGGGCTCGCCGAATCCGGCGGCCACATCGGGCATCCTGTCTCGAATCTCTTCGCATTTCATAACCGCTTCCCCTTCGAATTGCTTCGCCGCTGTCTCTACACAGAAAATCAATTCTCGCTAAACGAATTCTTTTAACTGTTCCCGCAAAGTCTCATATGCCCGGAAGAGCAACGACTTGGTCGCGGACTCACTCTTCTTCAGCACTTCGGCGATCTGCTTGTAGTCCATCTGCTGGTATTTGTGCATGATCACCGCCAGCCGCTGCTGCTCGGGCAGTGCCTCTACCTTTGCCCGGATCGCCGCCATTCTCTCCCGTACCACCAGTTCCTGTTCGGCATTCAGCGAGCGATCCGGAAGCTCTAGCGTGGTGCCGCTTTCTTCATCCGGTTCATCGAGGCTGACCTGCACCTCCGGACGCTCATGCCGCGTGTCTCGCGCGTGATTCACTGCCAGGTTCGTCGCGATCCGGTACAACCAGGTCGTAAACTTCGCGCTGGCTTCGTAACTCTGGCGCGAGCGATACACCCGCAGAAAAACTTCCTGCGCCAGATCCTCGGCCGCCGCCGCATTTCGCGCCATGCGATACATGAAGCTGATAATCGGCCGGCGATACTTCTGTACCAGGAAATCGAATGCCGATTGATCGCCTGCCTTCGCCCGGAGCATGATCTCGGCATCGGTCAGCGACACGCCACCGGCGAACGCCGGAGAGAAGGCGGACGGCGATTGCGGCGTCGCAGCCATCAGCATGCCTCGATCTAGCGCGGCAGTGCTCACATCTGTTTCAACCCCGTCCTCGCCCGAAAGTTGCACTTCCGAGTCTTTCTCCGGGATGTTAAAAGTCTCCTGTTTTGAGAGAGATGCGGGCGAGCGACCCGATTTGGGTTCAAACGGCATGGCTGCGGATTTCGTTAACCGGGACGGGCAAAGGAATGGCACGCCCACAGTTGTCCATAAGGCTATCACGGAGAAGGACAGCGAGACAGGGGTGCACCCCTCTCGCTCATTTCCACAAGTGGGCGGGGCTGCGAAGGCTTGCACGCGATTTGCTCCGGGCCGCTTTCGGGTGTAGCCTCAGATCGTCAACTACACACTTCTCCCTCGTGCTCGCACGGACGTCGGTCCTTTGTGCAATTGAATGTGCCAAAGGAGACGTCGTGAACACACGACATGCGCGCACTAAAAATTCCGCAGACCCTTCAGTCTTTGAGCTATACCCGCCAACAGTCTTTCAGAAACTCGAACAGCAACGAGAGCAAGCCCGGGCGATGACGCGAACCGCTCTGGAAATGTACAAACGGGCGATTGTGATGTCAGACGAGTGCCTCAGGAGCCTTCAGAAGATGCGCCTAAAGGTGGAAAGGGCGGACATTCTCTGATTGCAATCGGAGCGGTTCGTCCCCTGGTGCGCCATGCTTGCTCCCGCGCCTTGCATATTCTGCATGCAAATGTTTGAATGAAATGACTAAATGCAGGGCGCTTAACTCAGCGGTAGAGTGCCATCTTCACACGGTGGAAGTCATAGGTTCGAATCCTATAGCGCCCACCATCTTTTCAACATCTTACGAACCGTGTGATCCGTTCTGTGATCCGATAGCGAACACTCGCTCAGCAACCTTGTTGCTGGCCGCCATCAATTCCGCATCGAACGTCGTGCCGTAGGTGTCCATAGTCATCGCAAGGCTGGAGTGACGCATCAGCTTTTGCTGAGTCGCAATGGGTGCGCCAGTCTGATTCAGCCATGTTCTGAAGCTATGACGGAATGCGTGAGTCGTCAGCTTTCCGATGCCGGCAGCGTCAGCTGCCCTCTGAATCGTCTGCCGCACGCCGGTGTAGGAATACGGCAGCCTGCCGATCTGCATGGGACTTGCAAAAACCCAATCAGTATCATCCGGAAATTGTGAAGACTGCTTCCATAGACGCAAACGTTCCAGCAACTCGCCTGCGATGCCGATCGTCTTCTGGGAGCCTCGAGTTTTAGTCGCATCGACGTGCTGTGCCACGATGGCACGTTCGACGTTGATTCGCGATCCAAGCCAGTCCACATCTCCCCATCGCAAACCCAATGCTTCTGAGATCCGCAGCCCCATGGTTGCGCAGCACAATGCCAGAGTCGCAAAAGGTTCTGGAAGTTCCTTCAGAAGAGCCTGGAACTGCTCGACTGTCAGGTTTCGTGCCTCTCGGACTTTTTGCGTTGCTCCTGGGTTTCGAACGAGCGATATGGGGTTGCGTCCAAGCTCCAAGACGCCAGCGAACATCGCAAACTCGAATAGCGAATGCATGATGCTGCGTACGTGAGTCTTGGATTTTGGCGCCAGCGCTAGCTCTCGCAGCCATAGCTCGACAGGCGATGGCTGGATTGCTGAGAGAGGCTGATCTCCCCATTTTGGCAAGATGTGATTCTTCAGCCACGACCGATACATCTGCGCCGTGTCGTGCCTCACGGGAAACCGCTCTGCCTTGTATCTTGCAACCAAAGCTTTCATCGTATTGCCGTCTGGCTTGCTTGTTTTCCGCGGCAGGAGCTCTAACCGTTCAACCTCCCTCCATGCCGCCGCTTTGTTAGGAAACTCCAGCTTGGTGCCGATGGTTTGTGATCTGCGCTTCCCCTTGACCCATTGCAGGAATCGCCACGTACCACGTCCCTTGTCGAATAAAACGCTTCCTTTACTGTGCCGTACTCTCCTCATTTGATCCTCCCGTCACTCGAGAGCACGGCGGGCACGCTCAGCATAGCATCCAAGTCTGTGGTTTTGAATCTCCAGACGTGGCGTTGTGTACCAGAGAGTATGTAGGCGCGGACCTTCCCCTGACGTACCCACTGCAACAAGGTGCGGCGTTCGACTTTCAGGTATAGCGCTGCTTCGGCGCTCGTCAGCCATTCACTTACCACGCCGGAACCGTCTCTTATTTCGCTTGTGCTCTGCATTTGTACTTCCCCTTAAAACAATTTTTTTCTTCGCGAAACCCGCGACGGTTCTGGGGCGTTCAGCGGCGCGGACCTGTCAAGGGCGCGGTTTCTCACGCGTTCATCGAAGACCCTTGACAGGGAGCACCGCTGGAATAACGCCGGTTTTGAAAGGCGCGGGTTGAGTGGGGAAAAAAATGGAAAGAACAACGCCTTCGGCTAAGAACACCGAATTGGAAAAAATACGGGGCACTAGCAGTAAGTCTTATCGGTGTGGAGAATTGTTGGACGGGATGATTCCAGAAGTCGCTGGCCCGAGCATCAGCCCCAGATTCTTCGGGAGGGTAGGACTATTCGAGCTTGCAGTCTTTGGGAGGGCCGGTAGGCTTCAATGCGTAATTCCGAAGCCCAATGAATACCCATCCGCTCAAGTTTTCTCTTCTGGCAGCCTCAATACATACTGTAAAATCATGCGTTTAACCAGATGCCAAAGCCAACAGCAATTTCGCTTTTCAGCGGTTGCGGAGGATCGGACCTCGCTCTTGAAAATCTTGGCTACCGGGTAATCTGGGCGAACGACATTTGGAAAACGGCCTGCGAGACGTACGGGGACAATCTTCGGAATCGTCAAGTGGAGTGCGGAGATATCCGGACCTTCAAAAAGTTCCCGAAAGCGGATCTACTGGTAGGTTGCTATCCATGTCAGGGGTACACCCAGGGTGGGAAGCGGAACTGGAAAGGTGACCAGCGCAACTATCTTTATAGAGAATTTGATCGCGTGCTGCGGCAGGTCCAAGCACGCGCATTTGTCGTCGAGAACGTCAATGGAATGGTTTTTGGTGAAAACCAGGACTTATTGATGAACCAACTTGTCAGGTATCGTTCGGCCGGCTATCGGGTGAAGTGGGCCGTCCTAAACGCAAAGGACTACGGAGTCGCCCAGAACCGTCGGCGTGTTTTTCTGGTGGGAGTGCGCTCTGACCAGGATTTCGAATACGAATTTCCCAGTGCAACTCACGGCCCAGGAACCGGCAAACCACACCGGAGTCAGTTGCGAGCAATTGGTTCGTTGCCAAATTGGCCCGAGGGCAACTTCAACACGGAGCCATTCCATTGGTATTACCTTTCGCGCAAACGCCGCCATCCATGGGGGCAACCAAGCCCTTGCATCGTGGGTCACTGGCGTCACGTGCCGCTACATCCCTTGAGTCCTCCGCTGCGACGAATTGATACGGATCATTGGGAGTTCACACGTTCTGCGAGGGCGCGAAGATTTTCATACCTTGAATGTGCAGCTTTGCAGGGTTTTCCGAGATATTGGGTCTGGAAACGAGGCAATGTTAGGGATCGTTTTCAAATGATTGGCAACGCAGTTCCGCCTCCCCTGTTTCGCGCTGTCGTCAAACCGTTGTCAGAGCTCTGGGAGTAAAAGCGTTGGCGACAAAGACTGGGATGACGCAAAAGACGGAGTTTACGGAGGTCGACGCAACACAACTGCTGTTCGATCCTGGAAATCCAAGGTTCGGTGGCAAGTCGGGGCAATATTCCTTGCCTGACATTGAAAGTCAGCAAGACAAAATTCAGGGCATCCTGGAAGGTGATCCGCACTACGCGCTACGGCTCCTGGAGTCATTCAAGAAAAACGGCTTCATCCGCTATGAGCCGCTTGTTGTCAGGCGCATAGGAAAAAAATACGTCGTAATTGAAGGTAATCGAAGACTCGCCGCAGTCCGTCATATCCTCAAGAACGAAGATGGGACGTTCCCTCAGAATTTGATCGAGAAATTCAAGAGGATTCCCGTTCTTGTCTTTCATCAGGCTGAGGATGAATCACATATCCAAGACATGCGTGTGTATTTGGGGGTGCGTCATCTTTTTGGTTTTAAGGATTGGCCCGCGGAGAGCAAGGCAGTCTTTCTTGATGAACAAATCAAATCGAGCGACGATTTGGAAAGAACCGTAGACGAGTTGGGAATTAAGAAGAGCGCTGTGCGGCGATACCTAGTTCCGTATCGAATGGTCCGAAAGGCAAAACAGCACTTGAAAGGTATCAATGATCAAGAATTTTGGATACTAGGTGAGGCGCTAACTCGGTCCGCCATACCTGAATACATAGAGCTGGAGGTGAATCCGGAGACGTTGGAGGTTGAAAAATTCAGCTTGCAAAAACTGAAGAAGTTAATTGATTTCCTTTATGGCGAGTTGAAGGACGATGGAAAACGGGATTTCAGTACTCGCAAAGTGATGGACACGCGGGAATCGTCGGCCCTTGCAAAAGTGCTAAATGACCCGCGGGCCGCTGCTAAGCTTGAGCGGGGAGCGAGCCTGGATGAAGCATTACTAACCGTACAAACGCCTTCTGAGAATGTAAAGCGGTTCCGCAAGCAGCTGCGAGAGTTAGCTGTGGTAGTACGTAGCATCACGATGGGTGGCGGCAAAATAGCAAAGGATCTGAAGCACAAGTACCGCGAATTTTCGCGCGTAGCCCGCCAATTCTTGAAAACACATGCTTAGCGCCAGCTTTGAACTCTTTGAATTCATTTGCACCGAACTTAAAGGGCGGGACAACTGTTTCATCACAAATGAGGACCTTGGAGCGGAAACTGAAGAAAACACTGGCGGCAGGCTTGACGATCTCCTCGACAATTTGCGCGCGGAGCATGATGTGGCAGACAATCAGACGGCCCTTGCGGCCAGCCTGAAAGCTCTCGAACGGCACTTTGAGTTGCGTCGTTCCCTGCTGCCGTTTTCATATGATCTAACTAGGCGTGAGTTTAAGGCGTTAGATAAGGATTTTATTCGTTTCATTGCGGATGTAAGTGCTAGACGCAGTGCCGGTGGAAAGTATGCAAAACAGTTCGAGAACGCAACGTCAATGCGTTTAAAGGGAAAAGTCACCGGGGTACTGCACAATGTGGGTGCACCTAGAAGTAAGCTGAAAACCGCTGGTCAGTACAAGAAGTATTTGCGCAGCCTGGGTTTCGACAATCGAGTGATTCTCGGGGAAGAACGAGACGGTGGTCTTGACCTTCTGTGGTTTCCTCCTTTTGGTGCAAACCCCGTCGCACCAGTGGTCTCTCTTCAGTGCAAGAATGGTTTATTTAGTAGGTCTGTTGCCCGTGAAGCGTCAGCGCGCACAGAAGAGACGCTGTTGTGCCATCGGATGCTTCGGGGGAATGGCGTACATCTTACCGCGATTGTATTCAACGATTATATTGAACCGGAACGTTTGCCAGATAAACCACTTCCGTATGTTCCGCTGGGGCTGAGTGACTTGGCTTCTGTTAGGGGTACCGAACTTGTTGAAATTTAAAACAACAAGGCAACGGTCGGACAATATGAAGGCGATCAAAGCGTCTTCTAATAGGACCACCGAACGTCGCCTCCGAGCGCTGTTAGTTCGCAAATGTGTAAGGGGCTGGAAGGTTCGTCACAGTTCAGTACCTGGTAATCCGGATTTCTTTTTTGAGAATGAGCAAGTCGCTGTTTTTGTCGATGGATGCTTTTGGCATGGATGTCCCAAGTGTGGACACGTTCCCAAAGCAAATAGGCCGTATTGGGCAAAGAAGCTGGCTCGGAACAAGAAACGCGATAGGCAGATTCGAATTGTGCTCGAGACTGAAGGAGTAAGAGTCGTTCGTGTTTGGGAATGTGATCTACGCTCCCAACCGCTCTCATGTCTTAACAGAATATTGAAGGTGCTAGAATCAGCGGCCGGAGTCAGAACGGTCGTCTCAACACCTCGAATATCGACTTGAATCTGGGCTGACATCCTGCCGCGACGGCCGCGGCATGAGCTGTGGCGAGTTGTGGATACGACAGAATGGTTGTATCCCACAAGGGATGGGTAATGATCTCAGCCTGATTGCCACGCCGCGCTGCCTGCAATCCTCCAAATGTCGTTTGCTGCCATCCTGGCATCGCTGCAAAGTAAGACGTTGCGACCGTAAGATAGACTCCCTGCCAGTACGGTATATTGAAATCGAGTTGTGCATTTGAATCGAGGGCGAGACGCGCCAGATCTAATCCGAGCCGCCAATCAAGAATGTTGTGAAAGGCAAGGTTGCTGAAGTCGCGTACGCAATCGGGGCATGATGTTTGGCAAATGCCTTCATGAGATGGCGCAACGAGCGGTGCGTAGAAAGCCGTGTCTCCTTGCCCAATAAGAAATCTCAACAGGTCTTCAGCCGCGGCCGGCGTTCCCAAATATGAGCTGTACCCGGCGCCATTTTCGAGGCTGTCGGACATGAAGATCTCGCCTCTGATCTGCCCGTTTGCGTCCTGGATGATTCGCAGCCCGACTTTCAGTTCGCGTTCATCAATGTCCAAACGCACGGCAGCAACGCGCCGCATCATGAAGCCCAGAGAATAGAGGGCTGCGCGGCCATTCACATCAAGCGGCGTTTGAATGATGCCTGCAGGCCACGTCCGAACCCCCAGCACCATGACGTCTGTCGGTTTGATGGATGCGAGCGCGCGCCTGTCTTGCCCGGCTGCCACGTTGATCTGCGGGTTGTTGATGTCGATCTGCGCGAGCGCTTGGCGCGTCACCCAGGTTTCGCCGGGACTTAGTTTGACGAAATCAAAACATGTGCCGTCATTGTCGTTGATGACAAAGATGGTCTCTTGTCCTGACCAGACACCGAAATTTGCTCTGGGCGTCAGCGGCTGGAGCGTGGCCCCCATCTTTGGCCGCGATGCGCGGGGCGTCCACTCGAAATATCCGTCAAAGTCACGCTCCCGGCCATAATACGTTCTGAACCCGAGAGGCTGAGATAGTTGAATCACTTCATAGCGGGGATTCTGCTGTGCTGTCGCGCCGCATACGATACAGGACCCGGCGGGAGCAGGCAGAACATCAACCGCCTGGCAATTGCGGCAGAATCCAATTGGCCGCGGCGGCCCCAGCGGATTGGGGTCCTCAATGACAACATTGCCTTGCGGTCTGTAGTTCACGACGCCGACTGCAGTGTGGATCACGCCGTCCTTGACGGTCTCTGCCCCTGGCGCAAATTGGCTAATCGCGAGATCTAGGTCCCGGTCAACCACGCCCTCTTCCGGCGGCCAGTCATAACCGCCCCGCGGGCGGCGGTGAAATAAATAACGGACGCGTGTCGGAAAGCCGAACATTGGAAGCAAGCCCACATTGGCCAAGCGCTCGCTCAACGCATCCTGAGGCAGCAAAGGATCGTTTGCCGCTGCTGTAATTTCCGGCACGAGCTGCTGATTTACGAAATCAATCAAGCTTTGCCGCGCGGCGATGAGATTCGGGTGAGCGTAGGCCAGAAGAACATCTGTGATGTGCGCGATTTCCGCCTGATGTGTCTGTATCCAATCTGAAACAAGCTGCTCGACCGAAGGGCCAGGCGCGCCGCCGGGCTGAGACGGAGGCATCGGTAGGTTCCATTGCGCGGCATCGCCGAACTCGCCATGAACGCTATCACCGCCTTGGTTCGCGAACAAATTGAGTTCCTCAAATGCCTCTCTCAAGACTTCCTTCGCGAGCACCCGTTGGATGATGGCGGCACGCTCCATGTCTACATAGGGCTGCGGAGGCGGGTCGGCTGTAATGCGCCGCGGGCGTTGGAAGTAATAGTCATCATGGCTGCGGCCTCGGCAAAGAGTCAGCGCAACAGAAAGCGCCGCGCCGCGGCGGCCGGCACGGCCAACGCGCTGCTGATAGTTGAAACGCATCGGCGGCATGTTCGCCATCATCACACCCAGAAGCCCGCCGATGTCCACGCCGGCTTCCATCGTTGTCGTCACGCTCAAGAGATCAATGGGATCGGTGTGCGCGTTCTCGGTGCCAGGCAATACAACGTCCTGAAAAAGCCTTTGCCGGGTACGCCCATCGGCCTTGTTCGTTTGGCCCGTGAGCTCCTCGCAATTGAGGCGGAACAAGTCGCCGCTTTGCGTTGCGAGATAACTGTAGTAGTCCGAGGAAATGTGTAGGGTCGTCAGCGGATGCGGTTGTCCTAATAATGATTGGCAATCTGTGCAGCACCCGCCCGCCGGATGGAGATGGATTCTGCGGCATTGCGGACACTCCCAGAAGTCAGCGCCAGCGGCCTGCAGGCACACAGCCGTCGTTTGAATAATGAACTGATCGATAGCGCCGCAATTCGTTAGGTACGTTACAACGTTGTTTTCAAATGCGGCGGGCGTCAGCCCGCTCTGTGTCGCCACCGCTTGCAAGTAATTCCGCGCTGCTGCCGGAATATTCGGCAATGGCGCGCGGTCATGCGAAGAAAGTTTCTTACGGGAACCCAGAATACGGATCACGCCATCTGCTGCTTCCTGAACGGCCGCGCTGGGAGCCGGAAAATTTATCCGGTCCGTTGTGACAAACGCAACGCACAGCGACTCGAGGCTCCGTTGGCCCGACGCAAAGACAACGTCCATGATCTCCATGAGAGAAACGTCACGGATACGTCCGAGATGGGCCTGTTGATTTGCATCGAGATGGCTTGCTGGCTTGGCGCTCGGCGCCCCTGCCGCGGGCCAGTTATAAAGCACGCTCCAAAAGCCTGTCTGGTTATCCGGGTCCGTCCAGAGGACGTCTTGCGAATATCCGCCGGGATTGATGCCCTGACGCAGCAATTGCGAGGAGACATCGATAGCCAGCTGAGCGACGGGATGCGGCCCTTGGGCCGCGCGCTGCTGGATCCGCTGCGCCGCTTGCTGATAACTCATGCCGGGAAATGCCGGCGACGGCTGGCTTGCCATCGGCCCTTGCGCCATCGATAGCGTCGCCGCTTCGACGGGATACCCTGCGGCATACGTGTTCGCCGCCGCAAGTTGCGCAGGCGTGAGAGCCTGGCCGCTGAGCTGCGCAACAAATGCCAGAGCTCCTGTACCCTGATTGCTCAGAGCGGCGGCGAGTGCCTGGCGGACCGAATCCCGGTAATGTGAGAACCGCATTCCAGCCGACAACTTCGCTGCGTCCTGCCGGCTATCAGAGAAAACGACGAGTTTGCGTCCGCTCGGATTCTCGTGACCGATTTTCCGCAGCAGGCCGTCAGAAAGGACTTGCGCTAATTTCTGGAAACCAGTCCGCTGAGTCCGAACCGGTGATCCGATGTCCCTCCGCGCCCAGTTCGTATCGCAGCGCGGGCACCGCGCAGGATAAGCGCGTGCCGCGCTCTCTGGGAGCCCTTGCGGCGGCGGATCGAGAATGTTTCCGTTCGGGCCGTGCATTTGCGGCACGCGGTACAAGTACCCTCGCCTCCCGTGCGGATTCGTGCCGTGGGCAACGCGGGCTTCGGCTGGAACGAAATGCGCTGCCTGCCAGAGCCGCTGTACGTTTTGCTGGCTCCACTGCGGGCTGGCGGGCTGCACACCGTTAGCAGCCGGCCAGAAAACGGCATAACGCGCATAGTCGCGGTCGAGTGACGCCATGTCCGGTGATGCTTCCAAGTCCGGATGGTCGGGGCTCAAGTACCACTCATTCGGGTTGGCACCCGGACGTCGATACCCTCCCAGAAAAACTTCGCCGCACGCCTCGCAGTAAAGCAGCTCAACGATCCGCGATCCGCATGAGCACGTTAATGCCGGCGTGTAATAGAGCCTTCCCACTGGGCAGGGAGACGTGCGCACAGGTGCAGCCGTGCACTGCGGATTGGAACAAACCCACAAGCCCTGAAGGTTTCTAAAGAACAAGTGCGCGCGCAGCGGAAGCAACGCGCCGCCTTGCTGGTCGCGCGCGATGCACGAAGCTGTAAGCAGTCCTTCAACCGCTGCCTGCCGGTCATCCGGAGCGAGGGACGGAAATAGTTCGTCTCCAATCTCGTTGGGCTGCCGCGGCTGTACAGCGCCCTGGGGACCATCCATGCATGCACGCCGCAACGCGTCAGCCACTTGTATATGCGTAAGCCCTGCATGAAAAATCTCGGCCGGCGCATTGCCCGCAGCCGGCATGCCGATGGCCGCACCGAAACTTTGAGCGATCGACATCAACGATGGCGGGGCGGCGGCCTGCAGGCTCTGTCCCATATCGCGCAGCGCTGTTCCATGGCTGGCTACCAAAGGCACAGAAGCAGGATTGGGGCTGACAGTGTTGCCGCCGATGATTTGAAACCCCGTGCCGTCACGTCCAAAGAATGCCTGCAAATAATCGCGTCCAGAAGCATCGCCGGCCACAGAAGCGCTGGATGCAATGATACGGAGCTGATTGGAGTTTGGCGCTAAGTTCAGCCGGTCGAGAAGCACGCGAATGAGGTAAGCAACTTCGGTTCCCGGCGTTCCCCTGTAACTGTGCAGCTCATCGACGACGAGGTGGAACACGTGTGAGGGGTCAGCCGACAACCACTGCTGCGTAGCGTGAAAGATCGGCGTTTCCATGCTTCGCATCAGCATGATGTTGAGCATGGAATAATTCGTGATAAGGATATCCGGCGGATGATTTTGCATATCCCACCGGGACCACATCTCTCCGCCATCCATGCGCGGAAAAAAACGCGCTGCCGGCGAGCCCGCCACTTGCTGCGCCTCTTGCTCCATCAGCCGAAGCTCCGAACGGAGTTTTCCCGTTTTGGCGGGGTTCTCAGCGCCGGAGACGGGCGTGCGCCCCGTGTACCTGCCAAAGTAAAACCGGTTGCCGGCCCGGTTCGCGTTTAGCCAGTGGCGGGCGTCCGCACCATCGAGCGCCGTCCGCATCCGCCCTAGCTGATCCTCGACGAGTGCATTCAACGGGTAGAGAATCAGTGCACGCATCGCGGTGGGACGCACCGCGGGATCTTCATGGCTGCGCTGAGGAATACGCGGGAGCCAGCGGGTCGAACCCGGTGTTTGCCGGTGGTTCCACCAATCCCACCGCGCATCGCGCGGCCCCGGTGCACCCCACGCCAGCGATTCACGTATCAGTGCCGCGATCACAGGCAGCAAGAAGCATTCCGTTTTTCCGGAACCGGTTCCCGTCGTCACGACGACGTCATTTCCATTCACGACAGATTCTTCAAAGACCTGCCGCTGATGCGCATAAGGTATGCGGCCTGGCGGAAACAGTTCCAGCGACACGAAATCTGCAAGCGCGCCAATATCAGTTCCGCTCCACGAGGGGCCAAGCAGATCCTGGGCGATTTGTCCGAACGTCTGATTGCTCGACTGGTAGGCAGGAACGGGTTCGATCAGCGGGCGGCGAAAAATCCGACCGTCGGCGTTCAGCAAATTACGCCGCTCGGCAACGAGATCTGGATAGCGCAGATCAAAGGGGCTATCCAGATAGCGCAAATACATATCACGCAAACTATCGAAAAGAGCAATCGGGCCTGTCATAACAAATCCTGCCTAAGAACCTCTGCAACCATCCCAGCAATTTCTTCGGGAACCTCTTCATATTTCAGCCAACGCCGCCCGCGGACAGACGTGAGTGAAGGTGGGAATCCGGAGCAAAGCACGATCGCGCGCTCTGTCAGGATGGGCGGTCGGAAAATAGCCGGCACGGCTAGCTGCTGCTCCTTGCGCGCATACCTCAACACGCGTCGGCGGGACTGGTTCAAAATCCAGTACTTTCCAATCGCACCCGGTACCCGTACTGTGCGGCTCCCTTCACGCAGGAAATAGTGCGGGATCTGAAACCTAGTAAAACAGAAAAGGCCTTGCGCACGGGGTGCATTTGCTTCCCGAAGCGTTATCGACTGCCACTTCATTCTCTTCTTTTCGATCACGAACTGTTTCACGTCCCAATCCTTTCCCGCGGCAGGCAAGTCTTCAGCCTTCGAACCTGCCAATGAGTCAGCGCGGGGCAAGTGGGAGAGTAACGCCGCCGGCGCGTCGAGCTGACATCTTATGCCAGCGCGCTGCGCGAGCTCCTCCAAACTGTGACTCTGCGGCACATGAATACGAATGATATCGGGACAGTCTGTTACTGCCGTCCGTTCCAATAAAAGTCCCCTCGCCGCTCGCTCAATGCTTTCAAGTAGTCTCGGGGTCCGGGCACCGCAGAAAACGGCCATGGCTTCTTGGCCATGATCGCAGACAGCCAAGGCCGGCGGTACAACGCGCCAGCGGTCCTCAAATCCAGGAGTATCGAATTCAACGTGACCGAGCCGTTCCAGATTGAAGCGCACGCGTTGTTGCAGCGAAAGTTGCGCATCTTCCGTCTCATCGGTGCTCGAATTCGCGAGATCGAGTGTCTCGATTGCGCCGCGGAATTGCGGCCATGAACCTTCCCCGCGCGCCGAGAGCCATATGAGAAGCTCGTTCGGCGTCACCGGGCCTTCCTCCAAATACTGCGTGCCACCTTCTTATATGTGCTCCAGCTGTCCTTAGACCGAGAGGATTCATTCGCGATGCGTAAGCCTTTTCGTGATGCATCGAGAATCGCGTTGCTCCAGTTCAGAACAGCTTTTGCGTACCGCCCGTGCACTGAAATCACGGGCACATCGGAGAGCTGAATGATGCTGGCTTCATTCTTGTTCGAAGTAAGTGGATGGGCGGGAAGCGCCCAGACCGGCTCGAACGGCACGTATCCTTTCCACCGCGCGGCACTTCTGCGCGAGCAATAGAAGATCATGCCGGGGCTGGCACCCAGGAGGACTGGATTCGACATGGGGACAGTAACGATTCGGCATCCGGCTTTGTCAGAGCTTTCTTGAACCAACGGGCCACAAATCTCCGCGCCGCCATAACAATGCGCCGCCCATGGTTCCCATGACTCCAGAGGCTCCTCAATGGAATAAGAGGCAGAGCAGGAGAGGCCTTCGCAGTAAACGACATGGTCCCCTACGAGATCGAATCCCGCCGCGATAAAACTCCCGTCCGCAGAACGTTGTGCTTCTTTCCCGTCAATCAACACTTTGACGGGTACATTGCATTCCCCCAGTAGTCTGACCCGTGGAGCATAGCCGGCAAGCCAAATAGAGTTACGCAGGCGCAATCCGCCTTCCAATTCAATTTCTATGTCAGGCGCGGGCTTAATCGCATAGAAATCAGCGATGCCCGAATCCAAAGGTATCGCCTTTGCCGGCGACACGTCACGAAGGGCAACCCAGCCTGAGGGAATGCCATATGTTTCATCTATCTTCGTATATCCGCTGCAGCCTGCCTCATTCAGAATTGCCTCGACGGTCCCGATTATCTCGGTCACGCAGAGAACAATATGCGAGCGGCCCAACGCCAGCCGGTCGGTAGAAACGTAACCTGTAGCACGCGGATGACTGGCAAGGACGTAAAGATCGCGGCCGGTCAAGAGCCAGCGCGCGCGGCGTCCATCGGCCAACTTGCCCTTGAGTTCAATACCTGCGCGCAACTCCGCTCCAGCGTCTGAGAACGGCAGATCCTCGTACCAAACCTCCTGGCCCAGAAGCCTTGTCTCCTGGCCGTCCCGGCTCACCAGAACTTCATCATCCAGGCCAGATGTTCGCTCAGGCAGAAGGCTAAAGGTGCAAAACCCCAGCCGATCGAATGTCAGCCGGACGCGAATGCTAGAAACTGCTTCTGCGGCAGCTGCCCGATTTGATTCTGGCTTTTCGACTTGCTTGTCTCTCGACCGCGGCGGTTTCTGCACAGGCGGTCGGTATCGCGAGAGGGCCTTCTGAGCACCACCATAAAAGTCCTCGGCAGGTTCAGTTCGCTCCACACCTCCTGAGCCGACCGTTCTTTGAGGTGGTTGTTCCGTATAAAAAGGAATGCTGGTTTCAGCACTTTCAGCCAATAACCCATCACCCTGCAATTCCTGATCAGCTGCCCCAACCTCAGTGATCACATCGGCTTCTAGCAGTTGGCTTGAGCCAGACGTAGAGATATCCGACTGCTCGGGTACGGTAGCGGCATTCTCCTCCTCCTGAATTGACCGCGTTAGGTGGTCGGAAGCACTCTGACCCATTTCCGCAAACAGCATTCGAGCTGCGCCGTCGTCGATCGCGCCTGGGCTGGTTTCTGTCATACCATCCTGTATGAGCAGCGCCTCAACTTGCGGATAACTTGAGTTCTCCTGTTCGGGCTCCGTGCGCCGGGACGCGGTAGGTTCAAGTTCGCTTATGCGACTTCTTTCCGCGAACGGCAGCTGATCCGCGCGGTCCAAAACAGTGTTTGGAGCGGGTTCTCCGATACCGCCGTGCACAGCGAGCGTCTCAACTTCCGGATGAGTCGAATTCTCCAGTTCCGGCTCTGTGCACAGACGTGCGATCGGTTCAAGTCCGCTCGTGTGACTTCTTTTCGATTCTCCGGATATCTCCCCGGCCTTCTCGACTTCTTGGTGCTGTAAAAGTGGACGATCGGGCTTGGCCTCAACTTCAACCCTCGTCGTTCTCCCTGGGTCAGAGATGATCTTGTATGGCGCGGGAGTGCGTTCGTCACGTTCTCTGTCCGCACGGTTATTTGCCCGGCGCCTGAAAAAGAGGTAGACGAACGGCAATGCCGCTGCAGCAGCAAAGAACACGATGGCCAGAGATTTCATCTTCCTGCTTGCTCTCTCCCGACGGCCTAAGCGTGGCCCGCCGGTGCGATCATCGAAAGGAGTTGCGTCTGAATCTTGTCCCAACGCTGATTTAAATCAATCGTGCGTGCGCGAATTCTATGCCCTTGAATTGTTGTTTCGAACTCAACGTGATCGACCACAGCGGGATAGAGCAAAAGACCTTCCGCCCATCTGTCCGGCCCGGCCCGTTTCTCCAAATTCTTAACGTAAGCAAAGAGTTGATATAGGTGTCCTGACCGCAGAACCTTACGGTCATAGTGCGTGTGAAGGGTTTCCGAGTAATACTTTGTTTCGATAATTAGTGTCCGCTCCGGGCTTCTCAGGCTCGCGTCACTATGCATGTTCGGCAAAAGCTCAATAGCTTTCGTCTGTTCACTTATGTCCCATGCAATTCTCTCCGACGTTACTTCGAAATCGACCTGTTCATGACGGTAAAAGTTTCTTACGAACCGCTCAAAAATACGGCTCAATTTCGTTTCGTCATCCAAAAGTGACGCGAACTGCCCTGCCCCGCCTTCATGTTTCGGAAACAAGCCTTCATACAACAGCTCGCAGATATGCAGTAGGAAAGCGTAGAAAGGGCTCTGTCGTGCCCGCCCCGCCTGGCGGAAAACTTCTCTGCTCAGTTCAGCTGTTCTAACCCCTAGAGAATCGAATGTCCGGACAGACTTACGGATATCGGCCGCCAAACGCCGAGGCACTTGATTCCCACCCCTCAACCGGACCAAGGTCGCTTTTATCAACTGGTTTGCGAGCGCGTCTGCGGTGAGTTCATCAAACCTACACCATACCCGTCCGCGCTCAAGCGTGCCGTGCCGGATGGTTCTGACGAGATCAATGCGCCCACGAAGCTGGCTCAATTCGTTTTCATGCAACTCGTATTCGCGGCCAACTCCCCGCCGGAAGATTTGGCGGCAGGCCTGTACCAAAATTCTTCCGAAGAACGCATCCGCATCAGGCCCCTCCTCTTCTCCTGTCTTAACACGCTGCACGAAGTGGAATTGATCCCACGCATAGGCATAAAGGTAGTAGAGGTTTTGAATCGGAATCGTGTTTGTCATTTTCAGCTAAACACAGCTAATAGCTCTTGCGACCACTTCTCCGCCAATCCAAGATCGTCTACCCAATACTCTCGCAACAGTGGAATGAGTTCGGTCTCGGCAATCCCCTTCAGCCATACCACGGCATCCATGTCCTCTGGTACTTCGCCGCAGAAATAGCTGTGCCCGATCCGGTAACCGGGACCGAGATTGGATGTGTCGTCCGCAATCACCTTATTCACGGCTTCGACCGTGGCCGTCAGTTTGGCCGCTAACTCCGGCGCCAGCCCGCGGTCTCTTAGGAGGTCCTTGAAGCCCGCTGATCCGATTTGGGGCTCCAAGTTCCAGAACGCAAATCTGCGCCGCAACGCATAATCGACCATCGCCAATGAACGGTCAGCGGTGTTCATCAATCCCAAAATGTAGACGTTGTCCGGAACAAAGAACTGAGCCTCTAGGCTGCTGGAATAAGTGAGGGGCATGGACCAGCCGCTATTTCTCTTGTCCGCTTCAATCAACATCATCAGCTCGCCAAAAATACGGCTCAAATTTCCGCGGTTAATTTCATCGATGACAAAAACGTAAGAAGCATCCCGGTCGCGCGCAGCCCGACGGCAGAACTCAAGAAACAACCCGTCCTTCAGAAGGAGCCCTTGCGCACCTGGCCTGTACCCCTCAACAAAATCTTCGTAACTGTATGACTGATGGAATTGCACCATCCCCAACCGGCTTGGGTCTTTGAATTTCATCAGGGCATAGGCAAGCCGTTTCGCTACGAAACTCTTTCCAACGCCTGGCGGCCCCTGAATGATGAGGTTCAGCTTCGCTCTCCATATGCTGAGAATCCTCTCTAAGTCCTTGCGCGGGAGGAAAAGTCCCTCCATTGCATCATCAACTGTATATGGAGGCCTATCTTCTAGGGGTGCGGCCTCCGGCTCGTCTTCGGCTGCGGCCAAACCGACTAGTCCCTGTAGTCCAATAACTAATGCTTCATCGTTTGTAATATCCGTAAGCGTCTTCATCGCGAACATCTGTTCGAAATTCCAATCGCCTCTCGCATCCCACCTTATCCGGCGCACGTTCCTGTACTCCTCACGGCTACCTTCAAATTTGTAATCTCCAAGAATTGTTCCGTAGCCGACGATCCGAGAGCGCCCTCGCTTCGCAAAAACCAAATCTCCTGGCCTGATCACATGAGCAAACTCATAACAGGCAAGCGCGTTGTTCATGGGATTGTCCTGCCCATAGATCTCGCGCATTTTGTCCGCGATCTCATCGTAGTTATGGAATGCACTCAGATCGCCCAGCTCATCCCAACCGATTGCCATTATTCCGTCTCGGTAAAACTCATCCCAGTGCTCGGCATCGCGGCCGGGAGCGAAGAGCCAAGTACGCCGGTTTGGCGCTGGAATGGACGGAGGCTCCGCCGCTGATTCCGAGAGCCCCATCCCGACCACGCCAGTAACGCCTGCCTGATGAATATGGGGCAACTTATGGCCTGTCGCCTTTACACAAGCACTGCTTAGCAACACAACCAGATCTTCCGGCGCCTTCGATAAGTAGAATCCTTGGTTGAGATTCAAGTCCCGGTCGTAGAAAAGATCTTTGTGTGCCGTCCGGATGTTGCGTAGGCTTGCCGCAAATTCTGGATTCCCGAGGAACTCCTGCCGTTTAAGGGGCGGCTCACATGCCTGGAAATCTTCGAGTCGAATCAGATAAGCGTCTACGCCGGCCCACGCCGTTCCCGGCAAGCCTTTGAAGTTCATCTGAGCAAATGACGCAGCCCGCGAAACGCCGGCGATGTTCCCCTTGTCAATTAAGTGAATGACGAAATCGCCTGGCTGAACAAGCCGCATGTCGCCATATTCGTCAGCTCCAGACCGGTCTCTTCTAGGGGACCATAAGGCCTTACCTAGTGCATACTCCCCTTGCTGCCGATCAGGCCTTCCTTCAACTTTTACTTTCTCCACCCAAATCAAAGGTTGCTTCCGTACTCTCACTTTCCAAACACCCTGGTCTGAACTCTCCAAAATGCCAGCATCGACCAGCTTCCTCCAGGCAAAACGGACCCGGTTTTCCCATCGCACCTCGTTGCTATTTTCGATCAACTCCGAGCGCAGCCTTGCCGTGAGCCCAAGCTGCTCAGCTAGGGCCTGATATGCCACTTCTGGCGCAATCGGATTTGGCAGGCGTTCCAGGAGTAATTCATGCAGCGCGATCTTTGTTTCACTCTCGCTCGGTAAGTGCAACAACTCGATTTCAAACCCACGTTCTTTCAAATAGCTGTTGGACTCAGCACCGCCGCTGAATGATGACACCGGTATACCCGTAGCCAACGCAATCACCTGTTTCACTGGGTAGAGTTTGCCTTCGTGTCGGACAGCGAAACGATGAGACTGATTTTCTTCCCATTTCAACCACTGCGGTGTGGCGCGTAGCTCTTTATCAAATCGGTCCATCGCACCTGAAATCTCACCTGCGCTGACTGAAGGAAGAGGCATGAGTCTCCTGTAACAAGAGAGAAAACTTAGGCTACTCCTTAGGTTCATCGCGCGCCAATCGTCAATTTGGTTGTGGCTCCACAACCCCACTTTCAGGCTATTGACGCAAATAGCTGCCCATTGCGGGAAGCTTTCTGTACGGCGACAACCCCATTTCGGTGTTCTCATCCGAAGTCTCTTCTCTCCATTTTTTCTTCTCTCAACCCGCGCCCTTCAAAAGCGGCGTTATTCCAGCGGTACTCCCTGTCAAGGGTCTTCGATGAACGCGGAACTTGCCCGCGCCCTTGACAGGTCCGCGCCGCTGAACGCCTTCAAAACCGTCGCGGGTTTTCGCGAAGAAAAAATTTGTTTTGAAGGAGAAAAGACAATGCAAAGCACAACCGAAAGAAAAGATGTTTACAGCCGTATAACTGCACAGATCGTGGAGTATCTGGAAAAGGGCGTCCGACCGTGGGTTCGTCCGTGGAATGCAGAGCACGCCGCGGGGAGGATTACCCGTCCTCTGCGTTTTAACGGCAAGCCCTACTCCGGAATTAACATCCTGTCCCTGTGGATGTCCGCTATAAGCCAGAACTTCGCCGCGCCGATTTGGATGACCTACCGCCAGGCCAGCGAATTCAACGCACATGTCCGCAAGGGCGAGAAAGGCTCGATCGTGGTTTACGCCAACGCCATCACTCGCACCGAGCATGACGAGAGGACCGGCGAAGATGTCGAGCACGAAATCCCGTACATGAAGGGCTATACGGTCTTCAATGTCGAGCAGATCGATGGCTTACCAGAAGTCTACTACGCTAAGGCTGTTCCGACCCACGATCCAGTTGCGCGTATCGAACATGCGGAGAAGTTTTTCGACAGTCTTGGCGCAACGATCAGGCACGGCGGAAATCGTGCTTATTACGCGCAGGAACTGGATTACGTTCAGATGCCACCATTTGAGTCCTTCTGCGATGCTGAGAGCTACTACGCTACGCTCGCTCACGAATTGACGCATTGGACGAAACACGAGCAGCGGCTTAATCGAGATTTCGGCCGCAAAAGTTGGGGAGATGTCGGCTACGCTTCTGAAGAACTCGTTGCAGAACTCGGTTCCGCTTTCCTGTGCGCCGACTTGGAATTGCACCAGGAGCCTCGCGAAGATAACGCCGCGTACATTGCGAATTGGCTCGAAGTTCTCAAGAACGACGATCGCGCTATTTTTGCAGCAGCCGCTCACGCGCAACGGGCTGCCGATTACCTCAATCAAAAATCCGCCGCCGCGCAGGTCCTGGAGACCTGCGCGGCTTGATTCGTTTTTCAGCCGCTCGTCTACGACGGCGGCGATGAGAGAAACCCACCTTTCGGTTCCAGCCATCCCTCAAGAAACGGCACACTCTCGCTGCTATGTCAGCAGGAATAAGTTCCTGTGGAAAAATCCCTCGTTTGAGACAACTTTGGGGCAAGAACCTGCAAGGAACAGCTTTCCTCTGTCACAAGAATTTAACAAAGGCAAACAGAAGTTTTCTTTATGATGCTGATTGCATTGCAGGTTCTCCTCAGTGGTTCGAGAAGCATCCGCAAGAAGTTCCCTTCCGCGAGCAAGCGCCATGCAAGAACGAATCCCGATTGAACCGCCATTTCGAGCAAGACGCATTGCTCACTCCGTCAAAGCACATGATGTAAACACCTTCTAGCAAGAATCGGTAGCACGAGATGGGGACCGTCCGAGTACGCATTCCTAAGAAGAGAACGGAACCCGTTCGCTCGGCAGGATACGTCCGTATCTCAGCCGAAAACCATCCGCAATCAACCAAGCAGAAATCCGCCATTCGCCGCTACGCGGAAAGGCGGACTCCACGTTGCAAATATTTATCTAGATCGGCACGAGTGCAACTTCAGGTAATCAGCTTTTAACGAGTTTTCGGAAGTAGGGACGAAATGAGGTCCGTCAGAGAGAGCGCTTCTGAGAAGACTGCGGGACCTGCCCGAGCAGCCCAGTACGTCAGGATGTCCACGGAACACCAGCAATATTCCACAGAAAACCAGATGGACACCATGGGCCGTTATGCGGACGGCCGCAAAATGCAGATAGTGCGCACATACTCGGATGAAGCGAGGAGCGGTCTGAATATTGAGGGCAGGAACGGGTTGCGCGACCTGATTCGCGATGTCGAGACCGGCCGCGCCGATTACACCGATGTCCTGGTATACGACGTGAGTCGATGGGGGCGATTCCAGGATGTGGATGAAAGTGCCTATTACGAGTACATCTGTAAACGAGCCAACGTTCGCGTCCACTATTGCGCTGAGCAGTTCGAGAATGACGGGAGCCTGTCATCGACCTTGCTCAAGACCATAAAGCGAACGATGGCTGGTGAATACAGCCGCGAACTCTCTGTGAAGGTGTTTGCCGGACAGTGCAGGTTAATTGAACATGGATTCCGTCAGGGTGGACCCGCCGGATACGGGCTGCGCAGGCAATTAGTCGATCGGGATAGAAATCCCAAGGAGATTTTACCCCGAGGCGTCCATAAGAGCATTCAAACTGATCGCGTCATCCTAGTTCCAGGGCCGGAAGCTGAACTTCAGGTTGTGCGGCAAATCTATGATCGTTTCACGCAAGGGTCTTCAACAGAGAGGGAAATCGCTGCGTGGCTTAATGGACGCGGTCTGGTAACGGATCTAGGGCGTCCGTGGACGCGCGGGACAGTACACCAGATCCTTACGAATCCCAAGTACGGTGGCGCTAATGTCTATAACCGCAGATCGTTCAAACTCAAGCGGAAACGAGTCGTCAACCCACCCGAGATGTGGATCAGGTGCGATGACGCTTTTACTCCCATCGTTCCGGTTGAACAGTTCAAGCAAGCGCTTGCGATCATCGAGAGCCGGCACACACACCTGACGGATGAGCAATTGCTTGAACGCCTACGGAGTCTTCTCGCCCGAATTGGCGAGGTGTCAGGCGTCACAATTGATGAAGCGGAGGACATGCCATCTAGTGCGGTCTACCAACGACGGTTCGGGGGCTTAGCGCGAGCATATGCCATGATCGGCTACACACCGCTGCGAGACCTCAGATACATAGAGATCAACCGTGCAATGCGCGAATATCACAAAGATCAGTGTTCCCGAATTATGGAGGATTTGAAGAACCAAGGTGCCGAACTTTGCGAGGGGAAGAATGGCCTGGTAGAGGTTAATCAAGAATTCACGGCTTCTGTCGTGATCTCCCGCTGCCGCGAAACCTTAACTGGGAGACATCGCTGGCTTATTAGGCTTGAAAACACTCTCGATCCCGACATCACGATTGCTGCACGCCTCACGCCAACGAACGAGAACATTCTTGACTACTACATCTTCCCGAAGATCGAGACGTTGAGCGCCCAGCTCAGACTCGCTGGAGAAAACGGCATCAGGTTGGATTCCTATCGCTTTGACAATCTGGATTTCTTTTTGAGCATGGCACGCCGCACTTCAATTGAGGAGATACCGTGAACAAGACTGACATTGAAAACATTCCTATTTCTGAAATTCGAGTAACGAACCCACGCACTCGGAGCAAAGGAAGATTTCAGGAGATTGTCGCGAGCATTGCTGCAGTCGGCCTCAAGCGGCCAATCACAGTATCTCGGCGCGAGCTTGAGCCTGATGGCACGAGGTACGATCTGGTCTGCGGGCAAGGACGAATGGAGGCCTGCCATGCTCTCGGTGAGGCTACAATCCCGGCAGTCGTGACCGATGCTCCTCGGGAAGAACAGATGGTGATGAGCCTCGTCGAGAATTTTGCCAGAAGGGGACCATCAAATCGCGATCTGCTTAGGGAGGTTCGGAGCCTCCGGGAGCGGAAGTATAAGGTCGAGGAAATTGCTCAAAAACTCGGCCTTGATCGTACATACATTAACGGCATCATTCATTTGTTGGAAAAGGGGGAGGAGGGGCTGGCGCAAGCGGTTGAGGCTGGGCGTTTGCCAATCAGCGTCGCAGTCCAGATTGCGACCGGCAATGACCACGAAGTGCAACAGGCCTTGGCTGAGGCTTATGAGAAAGGTGACCTCAGAGGAGACAAGCTGAAGAGTGCCAGGCGCGTAATTTCTCAGCGAATTGCAAAGCTGCAAAGTGCGGGCAAGCTGGCCCAGACTCGTCGCAAACTCACGGGCGACGCGCTCGTCCGCGAATACAAGGACCGCATGCGAGAACAGCGCCACCTTGTTCAGAAAGCAAACCTCACCAAGGAACGGCTGCTGCTACTCACCAGCGCTATACGTCGCCTTATGCAGGACGACCACTTCACTACGCTTTTGCGAGCCGAGAATCTGGTCGATATGCCTGAACAGCTCGCGGCTCGCCTCACATAGAAAGGAACTCACACGTGGCAAACTCAAAAGTGAAACCTGCATTCAATCAGCAAGTTGTTGTCCTTCCAATTGAAACCATTGTTCCCCAGAAGGAGTTGTCTCTTGAATTTCGAAAGAGCACAACCTACAAGCGAATCAGCGCTTCCCTGGAACATGTTGGTCTAATTGAACCGCTCGTTGTGTATCCGCGCGGGCCGAGAGATTACCTGTTGCTCGACGGCCACGCTCGTTTGGACATTCTCAAGCAGCGCGGTGTGACAGAGGTACGCACAATCTTTGCTATGGACGACGAGGCATACACATATAACAAGAAAGTGAACCACGCCCCGCCTGTTGCCGAGTACTTCATGATGCTGAAAGCGCTTTCCCATGGTGTAACCGAAGAGCGATTAGCTCAGGTGTTGAATGTTAGCGTTTCGGCGATCAGACAACGTCGAAACATGCTCGACGGAATTTGCAAGGAGGCAGTTGAAATCTTACGGAATCGCGACGTGTCTCCTGCCGTCTTTGCTTACCTTAAGAAAATGAAGCCGATTCGGCAGATCGAAGCGGCTGAACACATGCATGCCACCGGTACCCACACGGTGCGCTTCGCAAAAGCGCTACTCGAAGTGACTCGCCCGGAATTGCTGGTGGAGGTGCCCTCAAAG
>Ga0335081_10000192_pt1 | contig 116960 bp, 108 predicted proteins | sample Lox_Sample_35_FD_206713 | JGI IMG/M metagenome (GOLD analysis project Ga0335081, IMG submission 206713) | Soil microbial communities from Loxahatchee National Wildlife Refuge, Florida, United States - Lox_Sample_3.5 | ecosystem: Environmental > Terrestrial > Soil > Wetlands | place: USA...
GTTGGTCGGCTCGTCGAGCACCAGGAGGTTCGAGGGCTTGGCGAGCGCGCGCGCCAGCATCAGGCGGCCGCGCTCGCCGCCCGAGAGCGCGGCAAGCGGCGTCCGCGCCTGCTCGGGCGCGAACAGGAAATCCTTCATGTAGCCGATCACGTGCCGCCTCTCGCCGCCGATCGCAACCGTGTCGCCGCGTCCGCCCGTGAGCGTCGCGGCGACCGTCGCGTTGGGGTCGAGGCTTTCGCGGCTCTGCTCCAGCGTCGCCATCGCGAGATTGGCGCCGAGCCGCACCGTGCCGGCGTCGGGCGAGAGCGCGCCGGTCAAGAGATTGATCAGCGTGGTCTTGCCCGTCCCGTTCGGGCCGACGATGCCGATACGGTCGCCGCGCCGCACGCGGGTCGTGAAATCGACGACGATCGGCCGTTCGCCGAACGACTTCGCAATGCGCTCGGCCTCGATCACCAGCGCGCCCGATGCTTCCGCCTCGGCGGCCGCGAGCGTCGCCTTGCCGGCGCTCGCGCGATAGTCGCGCCGCGCTTGGCGCAGCGCCTGCAGCGCGCCGAGCCGGCGCACGTTGCGCTTGCGCCGCGCGGTCACGCCGTAGCGCAGCCAGTGCTCCTCGGCGACGATCTTGCGGTCAAGCTTGTGCTGCGCGTCCTCCTCCTCGGCCAGCGCCTCGTCGCGCCAGGCTTCGAACGCCGCAAAGCCGCGCTCGATCCGCCGCGTCGCGCCGCGGTCGAGCCACACGGTTGCGCGCGTGAGGTTGGCGAGGAAGCGCCGGTCGTGGCTGATGACGACGAGCGCCGTGCGCGTCGCCGCGAGCGTCCGCTCGAGCCATTCGATCGTCGGCAGGTCGAGGTGATTGGTCGGCTCGTCGAGCAGCAGGATGTCCGGCTGCGGCGCGAGCACGCGGGCGATCGCGGCGCGCCGCGCCTCGCCGCCCGACAGGCGCGATGGGTCTTCGGTCCCGGTGAGCCCAAGCTCGCCCAGGAGGGCGCTTGCGCGATGCCGGTCGTCGCCCGGCCCGAGGCCGGCTTCCACATGGTCGAGCACGCTCGCGGCGCTGCCAAAATCCGGTTCCTGCGGCAGGTAGCGCACGGTCGCCCCCGGCTGCACGAAGCGCGTGCCGCGGTCGGGCTCGATCAGGCCGGCCGCGATCTTGAGCAAGGTCGACTTGCCCGAGCCGTTGCGTCCGACGAGGGCGACGCGCTCGCCCGCCGAGACGCTGAGCTCGACCCCTTCGAGCAGCGGCGTGCCGCCGAAGGTCAGCGCGATGTCCTTGAGCTGGATGAGGGGCGGCGCCATCTTCAGGTCTGCCGCCGCAGACGACGGATCGCCTGGTCAAGCGCGGCGAGAAAGGCCGAGCGGTCGCGCGGCGAGAACGGTTGCGGCCCACCCGTGACCTCGCCGGCCGAGCGCAGGTCGTGCATGAGGTTGCGCACCGCGAGCGTCATGCCGATCGAGTCTGGCGTGAACGGCTTGCCGGTCGGGGCGATCACCTGCGCGCCCGCCTTGACGCAGCGGCTTGCCAACGGGATGTCGGCCGTGATGACGATGTCGCTCGCCCCGGCGCGCGCTGCGATCCAGTCGTCGGCCGCATCCGGCGCCGCGCCGGCCGCGACGCGCTCGATCAGCGGGTCGTGCGGCACCCGGATGAAGCCGTTGGCGACCACGCTCACCGGCAGGCGATGGCGCGCCGCGACGCGATAGACTTCGTCCTTCACCGGACAGGCGTCGGCGTCGACATAGATGCGGGTGGGTCCTTGCTCGGTCATTTGTCGCGTTTGCGTTTGCGTTTGCGTTTGCGTGGTTGTAGTAGCATGTGTACAATACAACAATATATATTCGGATGTTCCCCATGAGCGACAGCACGACGATCACTGTCCGTCTCAACAAAGCGGTCAAGAAGCGGCTGGAGACTGCGGCCGCACGCGTGCGCCGAAGCAAGTCTTTTCTCGCCGCCGAGGCGATCGAGGAATATCTCGCGATCCAGGATTGGCAGGTCGAAGCGATCAAGCAAGGCATTGCGGCTGCCGATCGCGGCGAGACCGTTCCGCACGACAAGGTCAAGGCCTGGGCGGCGTCGCTCGGCACCCGCAAGGAGCTGCCGCGTCCGAAATCCAAATGATCATCGTTTGGACCGATGCGGCCCTCGCGGACCTTGCCGCGTTGCGTGATTTCATATCGACGGACAATCCGGTAGCTGCCTTTGAGCTGGTGCGGCGTATCGTCGATCTGGTCGAGCGTCAGCTGCCTCGAATGCCGCATTCCGGTCGGCCGGGACGCGTCGCAAAGACGCGTGAGCTCGTAGTCGTCGGCTCGCCCTATTTCGTGCCTTATCGCGTCGCCCTGGGCCGCGTTGAGATCTTGCGCGTGATTCACGGCGCACGTCCTTGGCCCGAAGAGAAATGACGGTGCGCGGTAGCGCCTGTTATCGCGGTTGGTGCCGGACGACGAGCAAGCTGGAGGCCGTCGCGCACGCCGTATTCGGAAAAGCAACGCTTTCTTTCACCAGCGTGGCGTTCTGATCATCACATCAGAAACATCGATGCGGCGACGCCCGGAAGCCGGTACGCCGGTCACCCCGCCGCGCACTGCGCGATCAGGCGGTCGATGAAGCCGACGCACTTCGCCATCTCGCTCTCGGCAATGTACTCGTCGGCCTTGTGCGCCTGGTCGATCGAGCCCGGCCCGATCACCACCGAGGGAATGCCGGCTGCCGAGAAGCGCCCCGCTTCGGTCCCGTAGGCGACCTTCGAATAGGCGTTGGTGCCGGCGAGCTGCTTTGCCAGCACGACCACGTCGTCGTCCGCCGGCGTGTTCAGCCCGGGAAAATTCGATCGATCGACGAAACTAATGCCGGCTTCCGGCGCCACCGCCTTCATGGCCGGTTCCAGAACATCGCGGCCATAGGCGATGACCTCGTCGGTGAGCGCGTTCACGTCGTCGGCGCCGATCGCGCGGAACTCGAACTCGAACGTGCAGCTGTCCGGCACGACGTTGAGCGCGATGCCGCCGTTCACCGTGCCGGTGTGACCGGTCGTGAACGGCACGTCGTAGAGCGGGTCGCGTGCGCCCTCGCGCGCGAGGCGCTCGCTGATGTCGCGGATCTTGACGATCAGGCGCGCCGCGTATTCCACCGCATTGACCCCTTGCGGGGCGAGCGAGGAATGGACCGTGTGCCCGTGCACGGTGATGCGCATCGAGCGCTTGCTCTTGTGCCCGACGACGACGGCCATCAGCGACGGCTCGCCGACGAAACATCCCGCAGGCTTGACGGCGGAGCGCCCGATGCGGGCGATGATGTCGCGCACGCCGATACAGCCCACCTCCTCGTCGTAGGAGATCGCGAGATGGATCGGGCGCTTGAGCTGCCGCGCCTTCATGTCGGGCACGGCTGCAAGGCAGCAGGCGACGAAACCCTTCATGTCGGTCGCGCCGCGGCCATACAGCCGGCCGTCGCGCCGGCTCAGCCGGAACGGGTCGCTCGACCAGGATTGCCCGTCGACCGGAACCACGTCGGAATGGCCGGACAGGATGTAGCCCGGCTTGTCCGGCGGCCCGATCGTCGCCCAGATATTGGCCTTGACCCCGGCCTGGTCCGGAATCCGCTCGTAGGCGACGCCGCAGCGCTCGAGGTAGCTCTCGACCCAGCCGATCAGCGGCAGGTTCGAGTTGCGGCTCGTGGTGTCGAAGCCGACCAGGGCCTCGAGGATTTCGGTCGACCGTTGGATGTCCGTCATGACGCGAATATGCTCCTGTGCAGATTAGGATATATCTGCCGCGGCATTGCAAGCATCAGGCCATTGCCGCCCGGACGATCCCCGTACGAGAGTGCCGCAACGATGTTCGCCTATGTGGGCGCGTTTACCACCGAGAAGCGCAAGGCGCGCGGCGACGGCATCCATGTCTACCGGATCGACGCGGCGGGCGGATGGACGCACCTCCAGCGCCTGGGCGGGCTGGTGAATCCGTCCTTTCTGGCACTGAGCCCCGATCGGCGCTTCCTTTATTCGGCGCACGGCGATGAGACCTATGCAACCGCGTTCGCGCTCGACCGGGCAACCGGGCTGGCGCAGTTGATCAATACGGCCGCAACCGGCGGGAGCAATGGCGTGCATCCGGCCATCGATCCGAGCGGCCGGTTCTTGGTCGTCGCCAATTATGCGAGCGGCAGCGTCGCGGTGCTGGCGATTGGGGGCGATGGCGCCCTCCGGGACCAGCATCACCTGCACGTCCTGCGCGGCAAGCCCGGTCCCAACAAGGTCGAGCAGGCGGGCTCGCATCCCCATCAGGTCGCGTTCGATCCGACCGGCAGCTTCCTGCTGGTGCCGGACAAGGGGCTCGATTGCGTCTTCGTCTTCCGCTTCGATCGCGCGAGCGGCCAATTGACGCCCGCCGAGCCGGCATGCGTCAAGGCGCGCCCCGGTGCGGGTCCGCGCCACCTCGCGTTTCATCCGCGGCGCCCGATCGTCTGGGTGCTCAACGAACTGGACAGTACGGTCACGACCTGCCGGTGGGACGGCGACACCGGCGCGCTGCAGCCCGTTCAGGTCATCAGCACGCTGCCGCGCGATTTCGCCGGAACCAGCACCACGGCCGAGATCGCCGTGACCGCCGATGGCCGCTTTGTCTATGGCTCCAACCGCGGCCATGACAGCGTCGCCGCCTATGCGGTCGAAGCGGATGGAACGCTGGCGCCGATCGACATTTTTCCCACCCAAGGCCGCCGTCCGCGGTTCATCTGCCTCGATCCGACCGGGCGCTTTCTCCACGCCGCCAACGAGCAAAGCGATACGATCGTCGCGTTCCGCGTCGATCCGGCCACCGGACGGCTTTCCTCAACCGGCCAGGTGATCGCGAACGCGAGCCCGGTCACCATCGTGTTCGCCGGGGCCACGACATAAAGGCCGCAGGCGGCGCGCCCGGGCGCCTCAGCGCTCGCGTCGCTGCGCGGTCTTGAGCTCGCCGGGCAGCACCAGTCTGGCCGGCGGCCGATTCTGCACCAGCGCAACGATCTTGTCGTCGAAGTCGGGGCCCGCGAGGTCGTCCGGATGGACCATCGGCTTCTCCTCGGTGCCGAACAGGCTCTTGACGAAGCCGAGGCGCAGCGACAGCTCGCGGGCGGTCCCCCGATCGGGCTCAACGTAGCAGTGCGCCGCGCAGTTCGCGATCATGCCGTCGGCCTTGGGATAGGTGGCGCGCATCTCGGCCGTGCTGGCAAAGAACATCCACGGCCGCACGCCGCATTCGGGGCCATTGTCGACGGCGCGCGCGACCGTGCCCATCGGCCCGAGCCGCGCCAGCTCGTCGAGGAAGAACGTGACGGTGGTGCCGGGCGAGATCGCCTTGTTTTGGCCGAGCGCCGCCAGCGTCTGGCCGACGATGACGCGCAGCACCGCCGCGTAACGGTCGAGGTCGGGGCGGTCGACGCACAGATAGAGCGTGGCGCGGCGACGCAGATCCGCCGGTGTCCAGTCGGAGCGGTCGACCAGGTCGGCGATCGACGGCGTCTGCCACACTGCGAGCTCGCGCATGAGGCGCTTCGCCAGCGCTTCGCGTCTTGCCGGCGCCAGCTCGCGCAGCACCTTGCCGTGACGAACGAGCTCCTGATGCGGCGAGCGGGAAAGCGCGGCGATCCAGGCGTCGAGCTGCTTGTCGGCGCAGGCGACGCGGGCGAGCACGCCGCGCATGTGGCGGCGCTCGGGCCGGTCGCTCAGCGCGACGTCGTAGATCGCCGGGGCGATGAAGCTGCGGCCTTCCTCGTCCGGGCCGCGCCGGCCGGTCAAGAGGTCGGCGAGCAGCCGCGCCTCGCTCCACGCGTTGTCGGGGTCGCGGGCGACCGCGTCGATCGGGTTGTAGTGCATCGAATGGTCGGTGAGCGCCGGCGCGAAGGCGAAGATCTTGCCGACGTCCTTCTGCCGCGAGCGCGCGCTGGTCTGAAAGGCCTTGCCGTCGATGTCGATCACCACCGCGCCGGCGGCGAGGCGCGCCAGGTTGAGCGCGATCTGGCCCTGGCGCTTGGCCGACTCGGCCGGCGCCAGCGTGATCACGCCGTGGCTGTTGTCGTAGAGAAGCGGACGGTCGCTGCCTGCGATCAGGCCGAGCGTGAGCGCGGCGGGTGCCGACCGGGCGTCGTCGACGTCCGACGGGGCGAGCCAGGAACGCTCGACGAATTGGTAGGACTCGAGCGTCTGGTGCTCTTCCTCGCTCAGCGTCGCGTCGAGCGAGAGCGCGCTGCGCCAGGCGCGGCGCAGGTCGTCGAACGATTCGGGCTCCGCGGCCGCGAAGTCGCCGAACAGCACTTCGAGGCCGAGGCGAAGGAAGTTGCGCCGCGTCACGCTCTCGAAGCCCGGCGCCGAGGCATGGCAACGGCCCTCGTTCCACACGATCGGCAGGCGGATGCGCAGCGCGGCCGCGCGTTCGAATTCGCCGAGCTCGCACAACAGGTCGGCTGCGCGCAGCGTCGCGCGCTCGCGGTCGGGAATTTCCCCGAGCCGCCGCTTGATGATCGCCTTGCGCACCGCATTCTCGGTCGCGATCAGCGCGGAGGCGCGCTCGCCGGCCGTGCGCACGATCATCTCGGCGGCGGCGTGAAAGCGATCCTCCGGCAGGAACGCGCAATCGCCGACCGTGACCACCGCCTCGTGCGCTCCGTCGGCGTAGAAGGCCGCGATCTGCCGCAGCCGCTTGACGCGGAACCCGGCGATGCGGGTGGTCCGGTCGGCGGGGGCGTCGGGCGGCGCATTGGCGTTCGCGCGCGCGCGCACTTGGCGAACCTTCGGCTCGATGATCCCGGTTTCCCGTCCTGCGAGAGACGGAATTCCGGCACCACGCAAGGCCGCAAGAAGGCGGGCAAGCACTGACGCCATGTCACCCCCGTGAAGGCCGCGGCATTATGGCCGACTCGCCCCGGCGATTTCCAGAAAAACGTGGTGGAATTTCCGCGGTGCGATGCGATCTAACGCCGCCGTCGACAAGGTTGCGTGGTCGAACGGCAATGTCGCGCTGGAGCGGTGTCGTCGATAAGTCCGGCATCAAGACGGAGTAGGGGACGGTGAGCCTCGCGCTTTGCTATAGAAGGCGGCTGCGTGCGGGGAGTTTTCGATGGCGGTAGAGGAATCCCGACATAAGACCGGCGATATCAGCGTTCGTCTGCGACGTGACGGCGAGGGCGAACGGCTCCTTTTTTTGCACGGAGCGGGGGGATGGCCGGCCTGGGGCCCGTTCTTCGCCAGCCTCGCCGGCCGATACGACGTGCTCCTGCCCGAGCATCCGGGTTTCGGCCTGTCCGACAATCCGTCCTCGATCCGCAACGTCGGCGACGTTGCGATGTACTACCTCGATTTTATCGACGCCCTCGACGGGCCGGCGGTCCATCTGATCGGCCATTCGCTCGGCGGCTGGATCGCGGCCGAGATGGCGGTGCGCAACACGTCGCGGCTCAAGAGCCTCACATTGATCGCGCCGGCGGGCGTGCGCGTGAAGGGCCTCGTGTGCGGCGACAACTTCATCTGGTCGCGCGAGGAGTATTTCCGCAACCTGATCTACGACCAGGCGCTCGCCGAGCAGGAGATCGCGCGCGTGCCGACGGACGAGGAAGCGGATATCGAGTTGACCAACCGCTACATGGCGACCAAGCTCGGCTGGGAGCCGCGCTGGTTCAACCCTTCGCTCGAACCCTGGCTGCATCGCATCCGCATTCCGACGCTCGTCCTCTGGGGCCGCGACGACAAGCTGTTCCCGAGCGACTACGCCAAGGCCTGGTCGGCGCGCATTCCCGATATCCGCGTCGAGATCATCCCCGAATGCGGCCATCGCCCGCAGATCGAGAAGCCCGACGTGGCGGCGGAAAAAGTCCTCGCGTTTCTCGGGGGGCGGACATGAGGTTCACGTTCTTCCACCTGATGCCCTATCGGCCCCTCGACATGACCGAGCGGCACAAGCATCGCGCCGCCTGGGTGGTGCTGCCGAACGAGCTGTACGATCCGAAGAAGGGCGCCGAGGAGTATCACTCCTACATCGATCAGCTCGTCTATGCGGAGGAGCTGGGCTTCGACGTCATCGGCGTCAACGAGCATCATCAGACCGCCTACGGCCTGATGCCGGCCCCCAACCTGATCGCCAGCGCGCTGATCGCGCGCACCAAGAAGGCCAAGGTCGCGGTGCTCGGCCGCGCGCTGCCGCTCGCGAGCAACCCGGTCTACATCGCGGAAGAATTCGCCATGCTCGACAACCTGTCGCGCGGGCGGCTGATCACCGGCTTCGTGCGCGGCATCGGCAACGAGTATCACGCGAGCGGCATCAATCCGTATTTCTCGCACGAGCGCTACCAGGAGGCGCATGACCTGATCGTCGCGGCGTGGACGAAGCCGGGTCCGTTCGCGTTCGAGGGCACGCACTACAATCTGCGCTACGTGAATCTCTGGCCGCGGCCCTACCAGCAGCCGCATCCGCCGATCTGGATCCCCTCGATGGGCTCGTCCGAGACCATCAAGTGGGCCGCGGCGCCGGAGCGCAAATATCCGTTCCTCGTCACCTTTTCGGGGCGCGACCTCGTCGCGCGCTACCTCAACATGTATCGCGAGCAGGCGCGGCAATACGGCTACGCGGCGTCGGGCGACCAGCTCGGCTGGGCGGTGCCGCTCTACGTCGCCGATACCGACGAGCGCGCGCGGGTGGAGGCGAAGGCGGGTCTCGAGACGCTGTTCAACGATTTCCTCGCCGTGCCGTGGGAAATGTTGCTGCCGCCCGGCTACATGTCGCTTTCGTCGATGAAGAACACCATGAAGATGCGCAAGGCGCTCGGCACGCGCGCCCGCATGACGGCCGAGGAGCTGATCGAGAACGGCACCGCCGTGGTCGGCAGCCCGAAGACGGTGCGCGAGCAGATCGAGCGCCAGCGCGATGCAACCGGCGCCAACAACCTCATCACCATGCTGCAGTTCGGCGTGCTGTCCGACGAGCTCACCCGGCGCAACATGGAGATGTTCGCCGCCGAGGTGATGCCGCACCTGCGGTGAGGCACAGGCGGGCACTACGCCCGCGCTCCCTCTCCCCGTAGGGGAGAGGGTCGGGGTGAGGGGCTCTCGGACTCTCGTACGCCGAGCGCCCCTCACCCGGCTCGCTGCGCTCGCCACCCTCTCCCCTGCGGGGAGAGGGAAAGCGCAAATCTCACGGCATCGGGATTTCCTGCACCTTCTTCGGCACGTGATAGCCCTTCTGCACGGCCGGGCGGTTGGCGATCGCGACGTACCAGCGCTTGACGTTGGGGTACTGGTTGAGGTCGACGGTCTGCCATTCGTAGCGCGAGATCCACGGCCAGGTCGCGATGTCGGCGACCGAGTAGTCGCCCGCCATGTACTCGTTGTCCTTGAGCCGCCGGTCGAGCACGCCGTAGAGCCGGTGCGTCTCCTTGAGGTAGCGCTCCTCGGCGTAGGGCGCCTTGCCCTTGTTGTACTTCACGAAGTGGTGGGTCTGCCCGAGCATCGGCCCGATGCCGCCCATTTGCCACATCAGCCACTCGATCACCCGGTAGCGCTTGAGCTTGTCGGACGGCAATAATTTACCGGCTTTCTCGGCGAGGTAGAGGAGGATGGCGCCCGACTCGAACAGGCTGAAATTGTTGTCGCGGTCGACGATCGCGGGAATTCGGTTGTTCGGGCTGATCTTGAGGAATTCGGGCTTGAACTGCTCGTCCTTGCCGATGTCGATCGCATGCGCCTCGTAGGGGATGCCGACCTCCTCCAGCATGATGGAAGCCTTGCGGCCATTGGGGGTCGTCCAGGTATAAAGATCGATCACGGTCGTCACCTCTTTGCTTGGCAGTACTGTCACGAATGGCGCTAAGCTACGGGAGGCAAAGCGGAACGGAAAGGCCCGAGGAGGACGTCATGGCCGCAGGCGAATCCAAGGTGATCAGGACCTTGCACCTGAGGTTCACCATGCCGGCTGCCGACCCGGCGCAACTCAGTGCCCTGATCAAGTCGGCGAAGCCGTTCTACGAGTTCTTCGGCACCACCCGGGTGCGCCTGCTGCAGAACGTCGACGATCCGGCCCGCTTCATCCAGGTGATCGACTACGAGACCGACGAGGCGGTCGAGCTCAACCGCCAGCGCATCGCCAGCGATCCGCGGCTGCAGGGCTTCATCCAGGCCTGGCGCGCGATGCTGCCCGGCGCCGTCGAGGTGGATGTCTATCAGGAGGTGTAGGAATCGTGGGTGGGCAAAATCGCTCGCCTTGTCGACCGCGTGGGCACGGCGCTTCGGCGATTTTGCCCACGCGGATGGACCGTGCGCGGCGCCGTGCCCACCCTACGCAATCGCGCTAGATCGTCTGATTGTACGCGCCGACCTCGGCGTGGGTGCGCAGCACGCCGTCGACCGCCTTGAACATGTCGCGCATGCGCGACTCGGAGACCGGGCTCTCGACCACGACCACCAGCTCCGGCTTGTTCGACGAGGCGCGCACCAGGCCCCAGGTGCCGTCCTCGACGGTGACGCGCACGCCGTTGACGGTGACGAGGTCGCGGATCGGCTGGCCTGCGACCTTGTCGCCCTTCTTCTGCGCCGCCTCGAAATGCGCCACCACCTGGTCGACGATGCCATACTTGATCTCGTCGGCGCAGTGCGGCGACATGGTGGGCGACGACCAGGTCTTCGGCAGCGCCTTGCGCAGGTCCGACATCTTCTTGTCCGGGTTGCGGTCGAGCATGTCGCAGACCGCGAGCGCGAAGATGAGCCCGTCGTCATAGCCGCGGCCGATCGGCTTGTTGAAGAAGAAGTGCCCCGACTTCTCGAAGCCGGCGAGTGCGCCGATTTCGTTGACGCGGCGTTTCATGTAGGAGTGGCCGGTCTTCCAGTAGTCCGCCTTGGCGCCGTTCTCTCTGAGCACCGGGTCGGTCATGAACAGCCCGGTCGACTTCACGTCGGCGACGAAAGTCGCGCCGCGGTGCAGCGCCGACATGTCGCGCGCGAGCATCACGCCGACCTTGTCGGCGAAGATCTCCTCGCCCTCGTCGTCGACCACGCCGCAGCGGTCGCCGTCGCCGTCGAAGCCGAGCGCGACGTTCGCCTGCGCGCGCAGCACCTCGTCGCGCATGGCGTGCAGCATCTTCATGTCCTCGGTGTTCGGATTGTAGTTGGGGAACGTGTGATCGAGCTCGCAGTCGAGCCGCACCACCTCGCAGCCGATCGCCTCGAGCACGCCGGGCGCAAAGGCGCCGGCGGTGCCGTTGCCGCAGGCGCAGACGACTTTCAGCTTGCGCTTGAGCTTTGGCCGGTTGGTGAGGTCGGCGATATAGCGGGCGGGAAAGTTCTCGACGAATTGGTAGGCGCCGCCGCCCGGCAGCTCGAAGCGGGCGCCGAGCACGATCTCCTTGAGCCTGGTCATCTCGTCGGGGCCGAAAGTGAGCGGCCGGTTGGCGCCCATCTTCACCCCGGTCCAGCCATTGTCGTTGTGCGAGGCCGTGACCATGGCGACGCACGGCACGTCGAGCGCGAACTGGGCGAAATAGGCCATCGGCGTGACCGCAAGCCCGATGTCGTGCACCTTGCAGCCGGCCGCCAGCAGGCCGGTGACCAGCGCATACTTGATCGCGGCCGAGTAGCTGCGGAAATCGTGGCCGGTGACGATCTCGGGGCCAACGCCCATCTGGCGGATCAAGGTGCCGAGCCCCATACCCAGCGCCTGGACGCCCATCAGGTTGATCTCTTTCCCGAACAGCCAGCGCGCATCGTACTCGCGAAAGCCGGTGGGCTTCACCATCGGCCCGGACTCGTAGGCGTAGGTGTTGGGCGACAATTCGGGCTTGGGGGTCGGGAACATGCGGCGTCTCGCGGGCGAGGAAGATCGCGCGCGAGCACATAGCTTAAGCGCACCGGCGCGGAAAGCCCGCATCAGCCCAAGGAATGCGGCGAAAATGCTTCGCGCCCGATCAATCGATCTCGGGGAACGCTCCGTCCGGCCGACGCGACGTCGACCGGAAGGAGTAGACGGCGGCGTGCCGCGCTTGCGACCTCAGTAATACGGGTAGTAGCAGACGTTGACGCGATGCAGGCGCCAACCGAACGGAGTCCACACGCGGTGCCAGCGCCAGCAGCCCGCATACGGATAGTAGGCGTAGTAGGGGCCCCAGAAGCGGAAGCCGCGATGGAAGCCGAAGCCGCCAAAGTGGCGCCAGTGGCCGCCACCCCAATGGCCGCCACTCCAGTGGCCGCCGCCCCAATGACCTCCGCGCGCGGAGGCCTCGGTTGCGAAGGATAGACTGCCCAGCGCCAGCACGGCCGCGAGAGCTAGGACTTTAAAGCGCGACATGGTCTTGATCCTCCCGTCTGTCACGGATCTGAATCGCCCATGCCGTCGCGTTTACGATTTTTCCGATGAACTCGAGCTGAACCGCCGATCACGATTAGTTGCGCGGCAACTGTCATCTATGACAGTGCGCGCGCGCGGCATGACACGGATGTCAGGATCGGCAGCGTTTCGATTGGGCGATCACTGCTCGAGCACAAGCCGCCCGTCGCGGTGCTCCCAGCGCACCCGCGAGAGAAACGACATGCCGAGCAGATCCTGGCCGAGCGCATCGTCGGGCAGGACCACGGCGGCGACGTTGCGTACCGAGAGCGAGCCGATTTCGACCAGGCCGAGCTCGACCGGCGCTCCCCGCACGATGCCGTTCGCGGTCGAGACGTGGACGGTGTATTCGCGCTCGGCCGGATGGATGCCAAGGCGGGCGGCGTCCTGCTCGCGGAGCGCGATCACCGAGGCGCCGGTGTCGACCAGAAAATCCAAGTGGCGGCCGTCGACCTCGGCCTCGATGCTGAAGTGCCCGTTCTGGCCCGGCTCGATCGTCATGCTGTGCGAATAGCCGGACGACATGGCAGGTGCATCGGCGGGCGCAGCGGCGGGCGCGGCCGCAACATTCGCATCGGTCGCGGCCGGCGCGCTCATGCGGCCGTAGTAGCGCGGCACGACGACGGCCATGACGAGCGCCAGAAACGCGAAAATCATCACGTTGCGCATGGCTGCGGGTCTCCGAGATTTGCGCCGCATTCCAGCACGCAAAATCTCACCGCGCCCTAATGCCGGCTCCGCCAGGCAGCGCTTTGCACCGCGATCGTAAACGTCCCGCTACGACGATCGCTAAAACTGTCGGCATCGCCTAAGTGCCGCGCGGCTTGGCACGCCGGGTCGCCGGCGCCGCCAGGGGATCGTCCGGCCACGGGTGGCGCGGATAGCGGCCGCGCATCTCGCTGCGCACCGCCGCGTAGCTGCCGCGCCAGAAGCCCGGCAGGTCGCGGGTGACCTGCACGGGCCGGTGCGCGGGCGACAGCAGCTCGATCACCAGAGGGATGCGCCCGCCCGCGATGGTCGGATGCCGCGCGAGGCCGAACAGTTCTTGCACGCGGATGGCCAGCTTCGGACCTTCCTCGGCCTCGTAGTCGATCGGCACGCGCGAGCCCGACGGCGCCTCGAAATGGGTCGGCGCTTCCGCGTCGAGCCGGCGCCGCAATCGATGCGGCAGCAGCGTCCCGAGCGCGGCGGAAAGCTCGTCGGCGCCGAGCTGGCCGATCGCGGTCTTGCCGATGAGCGCTGGCGTCAGCCAATCGTCGATGCGCGCGGCGAGGCCGGCATCGGATAGATCGGGCCATTCATCGCCTTCAGCCCGACGAAGGAAGCGCACGCGATCACGCCACTGCGTGAGTGCCTTGCTCCACGGCAGGCGGTCGAGCCCGCGCTTGGCGATGCCGGCGGCGAGCGCATGCGCGGCGGCTTCGTCGGCGGTGACCGCGATCGGCTGCTCCGCAAGCGCGAGTGCGCCGAGCCGGCGCAGCCGCCGTCCGCGCAGGCTCAGGGATTGCGCATCGAAGGTGACCTCTTCGGTGGCCTCGATACGGTCGGCGAAGCGCGCCTCGATGTCGGTGAGCGCGATCGGCGCCGCCAGCACGATGCGGCCCTGGGCGGCGCTGCCGATGACCTCGGCGACCGCAAGGTACGGCTCGCGCGCGAGCGCTGAGGCGGGATCGACGTTGGCGCCGCGGGCGTTGGCGAGCAGGAAGGCGCCGCTGCCGCCGCCGCGATTCTTGGCGATGCGGTCCGGATAGGCGAGGGCGAGGATCGCGCCGGGCGGAGGAGATTGCGCCGGCGCGGACGTCTTGGGCGCGGCAAGGTCCGCCCACCGCTTCGCCATTGCGCGCGCTTCCTCGGCGCGGCGCGAGCGGTTGCGGCGCAGGCTGTCGAGCCGGTGGCCGAGGTCGATGGCGTCGCCGCCGAGGCCGCGCTCCGTCATGAGCACCGCGATCTCCGCCGCCATCCGGCCGGCGCCCTCGCGCGCCGCATCGACCACCATGCGGGCAAGGCGCGGCGGCAGCGGCAGGCGGTTGAGCGCCTTGCCCTCGGCCGTGATGCGGCCGTCGGCATCGATCGCGCCAAGCTCGCGCAGCAGCGCCTTCGCCTCGGCGAGTGCCGGACGCGGCGGCGAATCGAGGAACGTCAGCTGATCGGGGTCGGCGATACCCCATTGAGCGAGGTCGAGCACGAAGGATGAGAGATCAGCCGAGAGGATTTCCGGGCGCAGGAACGGCTCGAAGGACGCGGTCTGGCCTTCGTCCCAGAGTCGATAACAGACGCCCGGCTCGGTGCGGCCGGCGCGGCCGCGGCGCTGGTCGGCTGCGGCGCGCGATACCCGCACGGTTTCGAGCCGGGTGAGGCCCACATCGGGCTCGAACACCGGCACGCGCGCGAGACCCGAGTCGATCACGATGCGCACGCCGTCGATGGTGAGCGACGTTTCAGCGATCGAGGTCGCGAGCACCACCTTGCGCCGCCCGCGTGGGGAAGGCGCGATGGCGCGGTCCTGCGTCGCCGCATCGAGCGCGCCATAGAGCGGGACGACGTCGACCGCGGGATCGTCGAGGCGCTCCTTGAGGCGCGACTCGGTGCGCCGGATTTCCGCGGTCCCCGGCAGGAAGACCAGGATCGAGCCCGCCTCGGCGCGCAAGGCCCGCAGCGTCGCGTCGGCAACCTGCGCCTCGATCGGCGTCTGCGGCGCGCGGCCGAGATAGCGCGTCTCGACCGCAAAGGCGCGGCCTTCGCTCGCGATCACCGGGGCGTCGCCGAGATGGCGGGCAATGCGCGCGCCATCGATCGTCGCCGACATGACGAGGAGCTTGAGGTCCTCGCGCAGGCCGCGCTGCGCGTCGCGCGCCAGCGCGAGGCCGAGATCGGCGTCGAGCGAGCGCTCGTGGAACTCGTCGAACAGGACGGCCGCCACGCCGTCGAGCGTCGGATCGTCGACGATGAGGCGCGTGAAGATACCCTCGGTCACCACCTCGATGCGGGTGCGGCGCGAGATTTTCGAGCCGAACCGCACCCGGTAGCCGACGGTCTCGCCCACCTGCTCGCCGAGGGTCGCCGCCATCCGAGCCGCGGCGGCGCGCGCCGCGATGCGGCGCGGCTCCAGCACCAGGATCTTGCGGTCCTTGGCCCACGGCTCCGCGGCGAGCACCAGCGGCACCCGCGTGGTCTTGCCGGCGCCCGGCGGCGCGACGAGCACGGCGGCGTCGCGCGTCCGCAGCGCGTCCGTCAGCGCCGGCAGCGCGTCGTCGATCGGCAGCGCAACGTCGAATTTCATCGGTGCGACGTTAACCCTGTTCGAGCCGCGGTGCGGCACGGCCCTTGCGATTTATAGGCCAACGCAACATCAACGTCCGGATATGAGACGCAAGTGCCCCGCAACGGATCGCCCGAACAAGTGACCACGCCCTACGTTCCGCCGCGCGGCCGGGTCGACTGGGTCGACTACGCCAAGGGCTTCTGCATCATCATGGTGGTCATGATGCATTCGACCCTCGGCGTCGAGGCGCAAGCCGGGCGCGAGGGGTTCATGCACTATCTGGTCGCCTTCGCGACCCCGTTCCGCATGCCGGACTTCTTCCTGATTTCCGGCCTCTTCCTCGCCCGCGTCATCGATCGCGACTGGCGCACCTATCTCGACCGCAAGGTCGTGCATTTCGTCTATTTCTACCTGCTGTGGACCGCGATCCAGTTCGCCGTGAAGGCGCCGCACTTCGCCGCCGAATTCGGCTGGATCGGCGTGCTCAAGGCCTATGCGTTGTCCTTCATCGATCCGTTCGGCATCCTGTGGTTCATCTACCTGCTCGCGCTGTTCGCGCTCGTCGTGAAGGCGCTGCGGGTCGCGCCGCCGGCGCTGATCTGGCTGATCGGTGCGGCGCTCGAGATCGCGCATGTCTCGACCGGCTGGACCTTGATCGACGAGTTCGCCGCCCGCTTCGTCTACTTCTACACCGGCTACCTGTTCGCGCGGCAGGTCTTTGCGCTTGCCGCCTTCGTTCAGGCACGGCCGGCGGTGGCCGGCCTCGGGCTTGCGGCCTGGGCGCTGCTCGACGGCTTCGCGGTGTTCGCGGGCTATTCGCAGCTCCCCCTCGTCTCGCTCGGCCTCGGCCTGATCGGCGCGTGCGCGGTGGTGTCGTTCTCGGCGCTGCTCGCCAAGGCCTCGCTGTTCGATCCGCTGCGCTTCTGCGGCCGCAACTCGATCGTCATCTACCTCGCCTTCTTCCTGCCGATGGCCGCGACCCGTACCGCGCTGCTCGACACCGGCGTGATCCACGACATCGGCGTCGTGTCGCTGATCGTCACCGCCGCCGGCGTCTTCGGCGCGCTCGCCATCTGGTGGGCGGCGCGCGGCACCCGCTTCGGCTTCCTGTTCGTGCGGCCGGCGCGGTTCTGGATTGCGCCGCGGCCGATGGCGCTGCGGCCGGCGGAGTGACGACGGGTACCGTCTTGCTCGGTCTGGATTTGTCGCGCGTTCAGGCTTAAATTGCCGGCATGAACATCAAGTTGCCTCCAGAGCAGGAACAATGGCTCGACGCTCGGGTCGCGAACGGCGATTTTGCGTCGCCGGAGGCGGGAGTCCGGCAGTTGATTGCCGAGCGCATGGCATTTGAAGCCGACGACTTCGCGTGGGCGAAACCATATGTCGATGAGGCGCGTGCCGCGGTAGCCCGTGGCGAGGTCATTTCGTTGGATGACGCAATTGCGGACATCGATGCTCATCTGGAATCTCTCAAGAGCTGATGGCGCGCGTTCTGGTCAGCGCGTTCGCCCGCCAGGATGTTCGTGACATATTGAGCGACCTCGTCATCGCGAGGATATGGTAACTGTATTGCGGGTCCTTCACGGCCATCGCAACATCACCGTCGGACTTCTGGCTCGTTCGCGTGGGGTGGCGCCTTCTCTCCGAGGGTGATAATCCGGGAGCCGATCCCTACATCACGGCTATCCATGCCCGCCAAAGCGAAATCCCAGCCGGTGACCAAGGCCGAACCTGGCCTCAAGAAGAGCGACCACGTGTTCCTGGTCGATGGGTCCGGCTACATCTTCCGCGCCTATCATGCGCTGCCGCCGATCACCCGCCGGTCCGACGGGCTGCAGCTCAATGCGGTCTACGGCTTCTGCGCCATGCTGCTCAAGCTGCTGCGCGACTTGAAGCCGGAGGAGCGGCCGACGCATCTCGCGGTCGTCTTCGACAAGTCGGAGCGGACGTTCCGCACCGAGATGTATCCGGACTACAAGGCGCACCGGCCCGATCCGCCCGATGATCTTGTTCCCCAGTTTGCCTTCATCCGCGAGGCGGTGCGCGCTTTCGACCTGCCCTGCCTGGAGCAGGCCGGCTTCGAGGCCGACGACCTGATCGCGACCTATGTGCGCATCGCCAGCGATGCCGGCGCGACCGCAACCATCGTGTCGTCGGACAAGGACCTGATGCAGCTCGTGACCGATCGCGTCATCATGTTCGACACCATGAAGGATCGCAAGATCGGCATTCCCGAGGTGATCGAGAAGTTCGGCGTGCCGCCCGCGAAGATGATCGAGGTGCAGGCATTGATCGGCGACTCGACCGACAACGTGCCGGGCGTGCCCGGGATCGGACCGAAGACGGCAGCGCAGCTCATCGGCGAGTACGGCGACCTCGAGACGCTGCTCCTGCGCGCCGGCGAGATCAAGCAGGAGAAGCGGCGCCAGACGCTGATCGAGAACGCCGAGAAGGCGCGCCTCTCGAAGAGGCTCGTCACGCTCGACGACCACGTCAAGCTCGACGTGCCGATCGGCGATCTCGCGGTGCACGAGCCTGACTACAAGAAGCTGATCGCGTTCCTGAAGGCAATGGAGTTCAATTCGCTGACCCGGCGGGTCGCGGAGCTCTCCGGCGTCGATGCCGCGGCGATCGAGCCCGACGCAAGTCTCGCGGGCGGCCGCGCTGCGGCGCCGCCCGAACCCGCCACCGAGGCGGTGCGCGACGCGCAGGGCGGCCCGGCCGCGCCGGAGCTTCCGCTCGGCCGGCCGGCGCAGCCGGGCGATGCGTCCCGCCGGCCCGAGGCACCGGCCGCTCCAGCGGCGACGCCGCAGATGCTCGCGGCCGCCCGCGCCGAAGCTGCCCGCAACGCCAAGTTCGACCGCGGCAAATACCAGACCCTGCGCAGCGTCGACCAGCTCAGGACCTGGATCGATCGCGCCCGCGACACCGGATTTGCCGCGATCGACGTGAGCGCGATCGGCACCGATCCGATGCAGGCGGAGCTGTGCGGGTTCTCGCTCGCGGTCGCCCCGAACGAGGCCTGCTACGTGCCGCTCGGCCACCGCCAGGGCGGCGAAGGCGGGACCGGCAGCCTGTTTCGCGGCGACCTCGCGCCCGACCAGCTCGCCGAGGCCGCGGCGCTCGACGCGCTCAGGCCGATGCTCGCCGACCCGGGCGTGCTCAAGATCGGCCATGATCTCAAATTCGCCTGGCAGATGTTGGCGCTGCGCGGCAGCGAGATCGCCGCCTACGACGACACGATGCTGATGTCCTACGTGCTCGACGCCGGCCGGCAGAACCACCGGCTCGAGGCGCTCGCCACCAGCACCTTTACGCATGCGGCGATCGAGATCGACGCGCTGCTCAAGGCCGGCAAGACCAGGATCGGCTTCGACGCGGTCGGCATCGAGCGCGCCGCCGAATACGCCGCCGAGCGCGCCGACATCGTGCTGCGGCTGTGGCTGGTGCTCAAGCCGCGGCTCGCGGCCGAGCACGTGCTGACCGTCTACGAGACGCTGGAGCGGCCGCTGATCGCGGTGCTCGCCCGCATGGAGCGCCGCGGCATTGCGATCGACCGCGAGGTGCTCTCGCGCCTCTCCGGCGAGTTCGCCCAGGAGGCGGCGGGCCTCGAAGTCGAGATCAACGATCTGGCCGGCGAGAAGGTCAATCCGGGCAGCCCGAAGCAGCTCGGCGACATATTGTTCGGCAAGCTCGGCCTGCCGGGCGGCACCAAGACCAAGACCGGCCAGTGGGCGACCGGCGCCCGGGCGCTGGAGGACCTCGCCGAGCAGGGCCATCATCTGCCGCAGAAAATTCTCGACTGGCGGCAGGTGTCGAAGCTCAAATCGACCTACACCGACGCGCTGCCGGGCTTCGTCAATCCGACGACTCACCGGGTGCACACCAATTATGCGCTCGCGTCCACCACCACCGGGCGGCTGTCGTCGTCCGATCCCAACCTGCAGAACATCCCGATCCGCACCGAGGAGGGTCGCAAGATCCGCCGCGCCTTCATCGCGGCGCCGGGGACGAAGCTCGTGTCTGCCGACTACTCGCAGATCGAGCTGCGGCTGCTCGCCGAGATCGCCGGCATCGCGGCGCTGCAGCAGGCGTTTCGCGACGGGCTCGACATTCACGCCATGACGGCGTCGGAGATGTTCGGCGTGCCGGTCAAGGACATGACCGGCGAGGTGCGCCGACGCGCCAAGGCGATCAACTTCGGCATCATCTACGGCATCTCCGCGTTCGGCCTCGCCAACCAGCTCGGCATCGGGCGCGAGGAGGCGGGCGCCTACATCAAGAAATACTTCGAGCGCTTCCCCGGCATCCGCGACTACATGGAGGAGTCGAAGGCCTACGCCAAGCAGAACGGCTACGTGCTCACCCTGTTCGGGCGCAAGTGTCACTACCCGGATATCCGCGCCTCCAACGCCTCGATCCGTTCCTTCAACGAGCGCGCCGCCATCAATGCGCGGCTGCAGGGCACCGCCGCCGACATCATCCGCCGCGCCATGGTCCGCATGGAGGGCGCCTTTGCCAAGCACAAGCTCACCGCCCGCATGCTGCTGCAGGTGCATGACGAGCTGGTGTTCGAGGTCGCCGACGCGGAGGTCGCCAAGACCATTCCGGTCGTCCGCAAGGTCATGGAGGAGGCGCCGCTGCCGGCCATCTCGATCTCGGTGCCGCTGCATGTCGACGCGCGCGCGGCCGACAACTGGGACGAGGCGCATTGAGGTAGCGTCATTGCGCCGCCTGCAGCAAGTGGATCGCAAGAGGCTAACGAAGATTAGCGTGCCTGTCCCCAGCCCGACTCAGAAGCGGTCAAAGCCCTTTCCGGCATGGCGACTGCCGAGTGGACTGACTAAAGCCAGTGAGCCCGAAGTAGAAAAATCCATTGGATCGTGTGAGCGATGGGGATGGTTTGGGGGCGGTTTGGTTGTGGTCGGCGTGATTGCAGAAATCCTCATTGCCGCTTTCCATCCACCATACGACTCTTTTTGGGATCAATGGGGCACGTCGGTTGCAAATAGCTTGATAGCCATCGGGGTCGCCCTTGAAATCAAGTTTGGACAGATGGCCGGACTGCGCCAAACCGAGCTTAGACGAAGATCAGACGAAAAAGTCGCCGCCGCCACAGATCGCGCAACAAGGGCAGAGACAAGTCTAATTAAGCTTCTTACCCCGCGCCGCGCGATATTACGCCCGCATATGGAGCGAATAGCGAAGGATCTTGAAAGATTCCAACGAACCAAGTTTGACATCGGTTTTGGGAGCGGGGGTGAACAGTCTAACTTTTGCTGGGACATCGAAGAAATGTTGGCTGCAGCTAAATGGGACGAGCACGGATGGGGAGAAATAACGTCATCGCCAATAGTGGTACACAACCGCGGCTCCTCAAGGCCGTTTGCTGGCATCGTGAGCGCCGAAAACGTTGAAATCCACCTCGATGCGACGTGGGGACCATCACTGCGACCCGCAGCTACAGCGCTCATTTCCGCCCTCAGAAGCATCGGGATTGATGCGCAAGAGGTCCCGTTCAACTACAATAGCGCGAACGTTGAGGCTATCCATATCCAGATAGGACCAAAGGCGTAGCAACGCCGGTCGGCCTGTCGGGCCAAGGCTTAGACGCCCCCGTCCACATCCGTAAGAGGGGGGCCTCGCCCTTACAATGACGCGGAATTATCCTCAATTTTTCACGTCATCGCGCGTTTCGCGTTCGCTTGATTGGTGCTAGCTAGACGCCCATGGCCATGCCATCCCGTTCATCTGCCCACAGCTCAGCGCCTTCGCTCGGCGCTGCGCCGGACATCGCCGCGACCCGCGCGCGGCTGCGCGACATCATCCACCGCCGCTCGTTCGGCTACGGCGAGGTCAAGCTCGCGTCCGGCCGCGTGAGCAATTTCTATTTCAATCTCAAGCCGACCATGCTCGACGCGGAAGGCGCCGCGCTGCTCGCGCGCCTCACGCTCGATGCGCTCGCCGGCGAGCGCATCGACGGCATCGGCGGGCTCGAAATGGGCGCGGTGCCGATCGCCGGCGCGGTCGCGCAGCTGAGCTTCATGCTGGGCGCGCCCGTGCAGGCCTTCTTCGTGCGCAAGAAGCCGAAGGAGCACGGCGCCAAGCTGTCGATCGAAGGCCTGATGCCGGGCGAGAGCCTGCGCGGCAAGCGCGTCGTCATCGTCGAGGACGTGACCACGACGGGCGGCTCGGCCATGAAGGCGATCGAGGCGGTGCGCGACGCCGGCGCCGAGATCGCCTTCGTCCTCTCGATCGTCGATCGCGAGGAAGGCGCGGCCGAGAACTTCGCGGCGCAGCGCCTCGACTTCCGCGTGCTCTATCGCGCCTCCGAGTTCCTCAACCGCTGACGCACCACGTAGGGTGGGCAAAAGCGGCCCCGACCTCGCCTTGCGGCACGATATGTGATCCGCCATGCCCACGCGCGCGACGGCGCAGATTCGCGTGGGCACGGCGGAGCGAATTCAGTGCCCAACAACGAGGCTTCGGCCGCCTTTGCCCACCCTACGGTCTCTTCCGCGCCAGCACCCTGCCATAGAATTCGTCGATCTGCGCCATCGCGCGGCTCAGCGTGTAGGGCGACAGATCGTAGCTTGTGCGCCCCCGCCCGCGCGCGAACGCGGCGCGCAGCTGCGCGGTGAGCGTCGCGGCGTCGTCCGGCTCGGCCCACAGCACCGATGGCTCGTGCAGGAACTCGACCGGGCCACGGGTGCGCGTGACCACCAGCGGGCAGCCGGCGGCCATCGCCTCGAGGATGGTCAGGCCGAATGGCTCGTAGCGCGATGCGCTCACATAGGTGTCGAAGGCGCGGTAGTAGCGGGCGATGTCGGACGCCGGGCCGCTCAAGATGATGCGCGCATCGCCGGCGGCGAGTTGCTGCATCTGCTGCGTCTGATCGGCCGGGCCGCCGCCGACGATCACGAGCCGCACCGGCTCGCTCCCTTGGGGAAACGCAGCACGGAAGGCTTGCACCAGCACGTCCATGCCTTTCTCGGGCACCAGACGGCCGACGCTGCCGAGCACGACGGTGCGATCGTCGGCGTTCCAGGCGGCGCGCAGTGCGGCGACATCGGGCGCGGTCGTGCGCGCCAAGGCCGCGTGGACCGCGCCCGCGACCCACGCCGCGACCACCGTCGTCTCGCCGCGGAATTCCGGGCCGATCTCGCCCTTCTGCCACTGGGTGTAGCAGATCAGCCCGTCCAGCCCGGATTGCTCGCGTGACTCGTACCGGATGTGCATCGTCGCGACATGCGGGATGCCCATGCGCTGCGCGACGCGGCCGATCCGGCGCGCCGCCGGATTGAGGTGGGTGTGCACGATGTCGGGTGCGAAGAGGCGCAGCAACCCCCACGCGAACGGGCGATGCAGCACGGCCGGCAGCCAGCGCGGCATCGCGACGAGGTCGATCGCGCCGGCGGTTCGCTCGTTGGCGATCGCCGCGGTGGCAAGCTCGATCTCGCGGCGAAAGGCATGCGCGCAATCCGAGCGCCCGTTGGCAATGAGTATCCGGACTCGATGCCCAGCGCGCGACTGCGCGGTCGCGACCTCGATGCAGTAGCGCTCGCTGCCATAGAAGCCGTCGCTCAGGACCGCGTGGAGGATCTTCATTGCGGATGTTCGCGCCGACCGGACGCTCTGGGTTGTCGCCAGCCGGCGCACGGCCTCGTGCTGACGCTCGATCCGGTCGATGTTATCCTGTCGGGCGTCGTGCCACGAGACGCGCAGCAGGTCGACCTGATCGTGGTTGGGCGAAGTGCGTCAAACCAGGGGGGAGCCGGATGTATCGAATCGTGATGGCCGTCGTCGTAGGCGCTGGCGCGCTCGCCCTTGCAGGTGCCGCCCACGCTGCCAAGCAAGGGCAGATGTGCGGCGGAATCGCGGGCATCCAATGCGACGCGGGCTTGTGGTGCCAGATGGCGGCCGGCCAATGCCATGTCGCGGACGGTGCCGGCACCTGCGCGAAGGCGCCGGAAATCTGCAACCAGATATTTCTGCCCGTCTGCGGCTGCGACGGGAAGACCTACGGCAACGACTGCGAGCGGCAGGCGCACAAGGTGTCGAAGGCCCAGGACGGGCCCTGCCATTGACGCAATCATGTCGGCCTTGTCGCGAGGCCGAGCATGCGGGTCGCGTTGCCGCCAAAAATGGCGTTCTTGTCGGCGTCGGCGATCGGCAGCCGCGCCACGTGCCTGGTGTCGGCGCCGATGAAGGGATCGTCGGTGCCGAACAAAATCTGCGACGTGCCGACCGAGCCGATCGCGAGCATCAGCGCGGCCTCGCCGAACGAGCAGGTGTCGTAATAGAGCCGCTTGCCGTATTCGCTCGGCAGCCTGCCGATGTACTTGCGGCAGTCGGGAAACAGCCGATAGCCGTTGTCGAGCCGCTCGAACATCAGGATGGTGGCGCCGCCGGTATGCGCCATGATGTAGGGAAAGTTCGGATAGCGCTCGAACACGCCGCCGTAGATCAGCCGCGCCGCCACCAGCGTGGTGTCGAAGATGAGGCCGACGCGCAGCGGCAGCTCGAACTCGCCCATCTCCGAGGTGTCGCGCGGAAACATCGGATGCTCGAACACCGGCAGCCGCATCGCGTCGAGCTTCGCCCACAGCGGCTCGAAGCGCGCATCGTTGAGCGGCGGCCCGCCGATATTGGAGCCGATCGCGACGCCCTTCATGCCGAGCTCGGCCGTGGCGCGGTCGATCTCGGCGAGCGAGGCCTCGACGTCGTGCAGCGGCAGGCTGGCGAAGCCGATGAAGCGGTCCGGATGGGCGCGGCAGTCCTTGGCCAGCATGTCGTTGACGTGGCGCGCCATGCGCACCTGGTCGGCGCCGCGCCACGGATAGATGCTCGGCGTCGACACCGTGAGCACCCGCATGTCGATGCCCTTCTGGTCCATGTCGCGCAGCCGATGCTCCATGTCGAACATGTCGGGCCGCGTCCACGCCAGCGTGTAGCCGTTGTGGCGCATCAGCGTCTTGCCGTCCGCGGTCTTCTCGACCTCGAGCGTCATGACGCGCTCGAGCTCGTCGAGGTAGAGCGGATCGACGAAATGGCCGTGGATATCGATCTTCATGCGCTTGCCCTGACAGTCTGCCCAAAATTCACTTCAGATAGACCCGTCACCCTGAGGTGCTCGGCGCGTAGCGCCGAGCCTCGAAGGACGACGGCCGACGCGGTGCACCTTGCTCGTTGCTGCATCACCCCGGCCGATCATCCTTCGAGGCTCCCCCGGATCAAGTCCGGGGTCGCACCTCAGGATGACGGGTCCACTTTAGTCATTTTCGGCAGCCTCTAAGGTCGAGCGAGTGCCGGCGCAATCACGCCGCGGCATTCGCCGAAGCCGATGCGGGCGCGGCCCGCGCCTGCGCAGTGGGCGCGGAAGATGACCTCGTCGCCGTCCTGCAGGAACCCGCGCGTCTCGCCGTTCGGCAGCGCGATCGGGTTGCGGCCGCGCGAGGTGAGCTCGAGCAGGCAGCCGCGGCTCTCGTCCTGCGGCCCCGAGCAGGTGCCGCTGCCCATCAGGTCGCCGATCTCGAGATTGCAGCCGTTGCTCGCGTGATGCGCGACCATCTGGGCGACCGTCCAGTAGATGGTGGCGAACGAGCTCTTGCTCAGGCGAACCGGCGCCGCGCCGGCAGCGCGCATCGTCTCGGTCGCGAGCAGCACCTCGAACGTGATGTCGAGCCCGCCGCGCGCCTGGTCGCCGGCGTCATTGAGATGCGGCAGCGGCGCCGGATCCCCGCTCGGCCGCGCGTACGCGCCGATCCGGTAGGGCGCGAGCGCCTCCGCCGTCACGACCCAGGGCGAAACCGAGGTGAAAAAGCTCTTGCCGAGAAACGGTCCGAGCGGCTGCGACTCCCACGCCTGGATGTCGCGCGCCGACCAGTCGTTGAGCAGGCAGTAGCCGAAGACGTGCTCGCCGGCCTTGCCGACCGGCACGGGCTCGCCGAGCTCGGAGGGAACGCCGATGTAGAAGCCGAACTCCAGCTCGTAGTCGAGCGCGCGGCTCGCGCGATAGACCGGCGCCGGATCGTCGGGGCCCTTGGCCTGGCCGCGCGGCCGGCGCACCGGCGTCCCGCTCACGCGCACCGACGAGGCGCGACTATGATAGGCGACCGGCACGTATTTGTAGTTGGGATTGAGCGGATTGTCGGGGCGAAACAGCTTCCCCGCATTGGTCGCGTGGAAGATCGAGGCGAAGAAGTCGGTGAAGTTGCCGATACGCGCCGGCACGAACAGCTCGGCTTGCGCCATCGGCGTGAGGAACTTGGCCGCCCGGTCGCGCTCGCGCGGATCGCTCAGCAGCCGCGACAGGGCGCGGCGCAACGCCGACCACGCGGTCGGCCCGAGCGCCATCAGCTCGTTCAAATGCGGCGACGCGCAGGCGTTCGCCGCCGCTCGCGCCGCCTCGTCGACGAAGGGAGCGACGGCCGCGACGTCGAGGATCTGGTCGCCGATCGCGACGCCGATCGTCGGCTCGGCGCCGTCGCCGCGCGGACGAAAGGCGCCGAACGGCAGGTTCTGGATCGGGAAATCGCAATCGGGCGCATTGGCGCTCGCGACCCAGCTCGTACGCGCGGGATCATGCGTCTCGTTGAGAGCGTTCATCGAACTGCCGTCTTCAGTTGAGGAAGCGTCCGCCATCACAGACGATGACGGCACCGGTCGTGACCTTGAGGTGCGTGACGCAGGCGAGGATCGCGCGCGCGACGTCGTCGGGCTGGACGATCTTCTTGAGCGGCGTCGCCTGCGCGATGCCGCTCGAGCCGCCGGTGACGATCGCGATCTTGCCCTTGAGACTCTGCTGCTCCACGCTTCACTCCCTCCTTGTAGGGTGGGCGAAATCGCCCTCGCGATTTCGCCCACGCGGCGGGCACCGCCTCGCGTGAGCGCGTGGGCCAACGGCGAAGGGCCGTTGGCCCACCCTACGGTCCGTCATTACGGCTTGTCACTTCCCCGGAAAGCGCCGCGGCAGGCCCTGCCAGCCCTCGAAATAATCGCGCTGCAGCTCGGCCGACTCGATCGCGTGGCGGGTGAGCCGCATTGCGAAGCGGCTTTCGAACATGAACGCCATGGTGTCGGTCAGCTTGTGCGGCTTGAGCTCGGCGTTGGCCGCGCGCTCCTGCGTCTCGGCGTCGGGGCCGTGCGCCGTCATGCAGTTGTGCAGGCTGGCGCCGCCCGGCAGGAAGCCTTCCGCCTTGGCGTCGTAGCGGCCGTACAGGAGGCCCATGAACTCGGTCATGACGTTGCGGTGATACCAGGGCGGGCGGAACGTGTCCTCGCCGACCAGCCAGCGCGGCGGAAAGATCACGAAGTCGATATTGGCGACGCCGGGCGTGTCGGAGGGCGCGGTGAGCACGCTGTAGATCGACGGGTCGGGATGATCGAAGCTCACGGTGCCGATCACCATGAAGCGGGCAAGATCGTATTTGCAGGGGGCGAAATTGCCGTGCCAGCCGACGACGTTGAGCGGCGAGTGCTTCATCTCGGCTGCCCACAGGTTGCCCTGGAATTTCGCGATGAGCGTGCAGGGCGTCTCCTTGTCCTCGAAAGCGGCGACCGGGCTGAGGAAATCGCGCGGATTGGCGAGGCCGTTCGAGCCGAGCGGGCCGAGCTCGGGCAGCCGCAGCGCCGCGCCGTAGTTCTCGCAGATGTAGCCGCGCGAGGGGCCGTCCGGCAGCTCGACCTTGAAGCGCAGGCCGCGCGGCAGGAGAACGATCTCGCCCGGCGAGGCCTCGACCACGCCGAGCTCGGTGACGAAGCGGGCGCGCCCCTGCTGCGGCAGCACCAGCATCTCGCCGTCGGCGTCGTAGAAGTAGCGGTCGGTCATCGAGGCGTTGGCGGCGTAGATGTGCGCCGCCATGCCGGCCTGCGTTGCGACGTTGCCGTTGCCGCCGAGCGTGATCATGCCGGCGACGAAATCGGTCGCCTTCTTCGGGATCGGGAACGGCGACCAGCGCAGCTGCGAGGGCGTCGCCTCGACGTCGTCGAACGGCGCGCTGCGGATCAAGCCGTTGTCGATCCGCTGGTAGGGCCGATGCACCACCGAGGGACGGATGCGGTAGGTCCAGGTGCGGCGGTTCTCATGGCGCGGCGCCGTGAAGGCGGTGCCGGAGATCAGCTCGGCATAAAGGCCGTGCGGCGGCTTCTGCGGGCTGTTGCGGCCGACCGGCAGCGCGCCCGGCATCGCTTCGCTCGCGAAATGGTTGCCGAACCCGGTTTGATACGCGAACGCGGTTGCATCATCCGCCTTGCCGTCATCCTTGTGCGGCTTCGCGTCGCGTTTCGCTTTGACCTTGGCGTCCATGATCGCTTCCCGCAAAATGATGTTAGTTACGCCTGAAACCGACTGTACGCCTTTCGCCATCCTATTTCTACGTGCAAGCCGGTCGGCGAGAGTTCGTGGGAGGAGCGAATGAGCGCGGAGAAGTTCGCCGGCTGGGCGGTGCATTTTCCCGGCAATCTGCGCTGGAGCAACGCCATGCAGATCGTCAAGGGCATGGCGCCCTACGCGGCGATCGCCATGGAAGAGGTCGATCGCATCGGCGACCGGCTCAAGGCGCGCGAGAGCGAAGGCGATCCCGACATCGCCTGGAAGGAGGAATGGTCGGCGATGGCCGACCGCGTCGCCAAGGTCGCCGACACGGCGGCAGCGGAAGGCCGCCAGATCACCGCCGGCAATCACTACATGCGCGCCGCCAATTATTACTACAGCGCCGAGCGCTTCATCCCGCCGGGCGAGGAGAAGATGGCGATGTACCGCAAGGCGCTGCGCTGCTGGCACGCGGCGTTGGCGCGGCTGCATCCGCAGATCGAGCGCGTCGAGGTCCCCTACGAGGGCCAGAGCCTGCCCGCCCATTTCCTCCCCGCGCCCGGCCCCGGCCGCAAGCGCACCGTCGTCCTGTTCGACGGCATGGACAACGCGAAAGAGATGAGCGTGATCTTCGCCGGGCTCGATTTCGCCAAACGCGGCATCAATACGCTGGCGATCGACGGGCCGGGCCAGTCCGAGACGCTGCGGCTGCGCCAGATCCACAGCCGGCCCGATTACGAGGTCGCAGGATCCGCCGCCTACGACTATGTCGCGTCACGGCCCGACGTCGATCCGAAGCGGGTGAGCGTCATGGGCTACAGCTTCGGCGGCTATCACGCGCCGCGCGTCGCCGGGATGGACAGGCGTTACGCCGGCTGCATCGCGCTCGGCGCAATGTATTGGCAGATGCATGCCTGGCTGACGGAGAACCACATGCGGCTTGATGCCGACGCGCGCAAGAGCTCCACGTCGGTGTTCCAGTTCCGCTGGGTGATCGGCGCGCCCGACGACGCGACGGCGCTCGAATGGGCGAAGAAATTTTCGCTCGAAGGCGTCGCCCAGCAGATCGAATGTCCGGTGCTCATCCTGCACGGCGCCAACGACCGGGTGGTGCCGCTGGCGGAAGCGAAGACGCTTTATGAAAAGGTCGGCGCCAAGAACAAGACGCTGAAGATCTTCGACGCCGAGGAGGGCGGCGCCGAGCATTGTCAGGTCGACAATCGCCAGCTCGGCATCGACCATATCGGCGACTGGATCGTGGCGAATACGTGAGATGTCGACAACCGCCGGGTCGGCATCGACTACGCCGCCGACTGGCTGGCGGAGAACATGTGAAGGGAGCAGATGCGCGATTCGTTTCGACGAAGATGGTGCCGCCCTGGCGCGGCGGTCGGGTGCTTGATCGCGCTCTTGGCGGGCATCGTCACGCCCGCATCCGCCGAATATCCGGAACGGCCCGTCCGCATTTTCCTGCCGTTTCCGCCCGGCGGCGCCGTCGATCTCGTGGCGCGCCTCCTCGCCGCGCATCTTGCGGCCGATCTCGGCCGGCCGTTCCTGGTCGAGAGCAAGACCGGCGCCGGCGGCATTCTGGCGACGGACGCGGTCGCCAAGGCTCCGCACGACGGCTACACGCTGCTGCTGACGACGCCGAACCATACGATCAACGCGGCGCTCCATCCCAGGCTGCCTTACGACACCGAGAAGGACCTCGCCCCCGTCGCCATGGTGGCGGAAATTCCCGAAGTGCTGGTCAGCCATCCGGCGGCGCCGTTCACCGACTTCGCCGGCTTCGTCGCCTACGCGCGGCAGCATCCCGGCAAGCTGAATTACGCGTCGGCCGGCATCGGCACATTGCCGCATGTCAGCATGGAGCTGCTGCTGCGCCGGCTCGACCTCAAGGTGACGCACGTACCCTACAAGGGCGCGGCGCCGGCCATGACGGACCTGCTCGGCGGCCAGGTGCAGCTCAAGATGGATACCTATGCGACGTCGACCCAATACGTGGCCGAGGGAAAGCTGCGTGCACTGGCGATCGCGAGCCTCGCCCGCTCGCCCCTGATGCCCGGCGTGCCGACGGTCGCCGAGCAGGGCCTGCCCGGCTACGAGGGCATCCTGTGGATCGGCCTGATGGCGCCGGCCGGGACGCCGGATGCCGTGATCGACAAGCTGGCCGCGGCGTGCGCGCGCGCGGTGCGTTCGCCCGACCTGGTCGAGCGCTTTCGCCACGACGGCATCGACCCCGGCCGCGACGGGCGCGAGGCGTTCGGCGCGCGGATCAGCCGCGAGATCGCGCAGTGGCGCGACCTGATCCGGGCGGCCGACATCAAGGCCCAATGAGGATGGGATGCCCATCCCGACGTGCTGTTCAATTCGCCGTGACCCACCGCGCGCTGATATTCGTTGCGGGTTGCAGATAGGGCATCATCCTGGTCGGGGCGACCGGCGAACGCCGGCGTAATCATGGGGAGACGCATGAGCGCAGAGATCGATTCCAAGAAACTGTTCTTTCCCGGCCTCGCCGGCCTCTACCAGAGCGGCTCGGCATACGCCTACGCGTTCATGCGATTTGCGACCGGAGCGGTGCTGGCGCCGCATGGGATCCAGAAGCTGCTCTACAGCTCGGTCGACAAGTTCGCCCCGAACATTGCCGGAAAAGGCCTGCCGTTGGCCCATGCTCTGGCCTATCTGACGTTCTTCACCGAATCGGTCGCCGCCATCTGCCTCGCCATCGGCCTGTTCACCCGTGCGGCAGCGGTGATGATCTGGATCGAGATGGCGGTGATCATCGTCCTGTTCGTGGGGCCGAATGGGTATTTCTGGACCAATCGCGGTTACGAATACGCCTTGCTGTGGCTGCTGCTGTGCACGGCGATCTTCTTCCGCGGCGGCGGCCGCTATTCGGTCGACCACCTGATCGGCAAGGAGCTGTGATCACGCGGGCGCGGCAGCGCCGCGCGGCTGTCCGCCGCGGCGCGCCGCGATGATCTCGGCCAGGATCGACACCGCGATCTCGTCGGGCGTGATGGCGCCGAGATCGAGGCCGGCGGGCGCCTTGAGACGCGCAAGGCGTTCGGGCGCGACGCCGCGTTCGGCCAGGCGCTCGCGCAGTGCATCCGCCTTCTTGCGGCTGCCGACGAAAGCCACATAGTCGGCATCGACCGAAAGCGCCGCCTGCAGTGCCGCCTCGTCGCCGCGCCCCTGCGTCGACACGACGATGAAGCGCGCGCCCGCCTCGTCGACCGGCAGCGCGTAGCCTTCAATACGCCGATCGGCCTCCGCGAAGGCTGGCTGCTCGGCCGCCGGCACGCAGGCGGTGATCGCGAAACCGACGCGCCGGCCGAGATCGGCGATCGCCACCGCGACCGGGCTCGATCCGCAGACGATGATCTGCGGGCGCGGCAGCACCGGCTCGACGAACACGTCCATGGTGCCCTGGCTCGGGCACATGTTCTTGGCGAAGCGGATTCCGGCCTGCTCGTCGCCGGCCGCGATGCCTTGCTCCTGCAGCACGTCGGGCGGCTGCACCGAGACGAGGCGCGAGCGCCCGTCGGCGATCGCCTCGCGCGCTGCCTTGAGCACCGCGGCGCGGGCGCAGCCGCCGCCGATCCAGCCCTCGGAGATCGTGCCGTCGGCGCGGATGATCGCCTTCGCGCCCGCCTTGGCGGCGGTCGCCGCAACCGTGCGCACCACGGTGGCGAGGGCAAATGCCTCGCCCTTCTGCTTCATGGTCGCGATCAGCTCGAGGATGTCGGTCGCGCGGTCCATGTCGGATCAATCTCAGATTTTGGCGAGATAGGGTTCGAGCGCCGCAAGGCTGGCGAGATTGTGCGCCGGCGCGAACAGGTCGACATAGGGCAGCGCAGCCTGCATCCCCCTGGCGGCCGGGCTGTAGTCGCGCCAGCCGATCAGCGGGTTGAGCCAGATGATGCGGCGGCAGCGCCGGCGCAGGCGCCGCATCTCCTGCCCGAGCTGCTCCGGCGCGCCGGTGTCGTAGCCGTCCGACACGATCATGATGGCGGTACGCGAGTTGATCACGCGCCGCGCGTGCCAGCGATTGAACGTCGCAAGGCTCTCGCCGATGCGCGTGCCGCCGCCGATGCCCTGCGCCATCAGCGCGAGCTTGTCGACCGCGCGCGCCACGTCGCGGTCGCGCAGCGACGGCGACACATGCGCGAGCCGGGTGTGGAAGACGAAGGCCTCGGCCTCGCGGAAGGCGTCGACCACGCCGTGCAGGAAGCGCACGAAGAACGCCGTGTAAAGGCTCATCGAGCCGGAGGCGTCGAGCAGCAGCACGAGGCGCAGCGGCTTGATCTTGCGCCGCCGCCACGCGAGGTCGAGCAGGGTGCCGCCGTGCGACACGTTGCGATGGATGGTGCGGCGCAGGTCGAGCCGGCGGCCGCGCCGGCGCACCTGCTCGCGCCGCACGAGGCGCGCGCGCATCACGCGGGCGAGCCTTGCGGCGAGCGCGTGGGTTGCGGCGACCTCGTCGGGATCGACGACATGGCGCAGGTCGGCCACCGACAGCGCCTCGGTGCGCGAAGCGCCTTCGCGGCGGCCGCGCCCGTCCGCGGAGCTTTCGCTGTCGTCGTCCTGGCGACGCTCGACATGATCGGGAAGGCCAGGCGTTCCTTGCGGGGCGCGCGCGTCGGCGAGCTTGCGCGCCGGGGCCCGGCTTTCGCGCGGCGCGCCGGAGAGGATCGTGCGCCGACGCATGCCACGCTCGTGCCAGAAGGCGTCGAAGATCTCGTCGAAGCGCTCCCAATCGGAATGGGTCGCGCAGAAGAGCGAACGCAATGCCGGCTTGAGCGTGGAGGAACGGCCGGCGGCCGGTGAGGCGAGGATCGCCAGCGCGTCGCGTGTCTCGGCCAGCCCGACCTTGAATCCATTATCGCGCAGCGTGCGGGCAAAGCCGGCAAGCTTCCGCCGCATCGGCTCGCCGATGCCGGCATTCGCTTCACCGATTGCGGCCGCGGTCATCGTCGTCACGCCACCTTGCCGAGCAGGCGATCGCTCACCTCGCGCGTGAGCCGCGCGCGATCCTCATGCGTCTTGAGCAGGCAGAGCATCGTGTCGTAGACGGTTTCGGGCTCCTGGCGCAGGTCGTGCACGCCGAGGCCGGCGAGCGTCGCGGCCCAGTCGAGCGTCTCGGCGACGCCCGGCACCTTGCGCAGATCCTCCTTGCGCACCGCCGCGACCATGCGGGCGACCTGCAGCGCGAGCGAGGTGTCGATGCCGGGCGTACGCGCCAGAATGATCTTCGCCTCGCGGTCGACTTCGGGAAAATCGACGTAGTGATAGAGACAGCGCCGGCGCAGCGCGTCGGACAGCTCGCGCGTGCCGTTCGAGGTGAGCACCACGCGCGGGATCGCGGTCGCCCGGATGGTGCCGAGCTCCGGAATGCTGACCTGGAAATCGGACAGCAGCTCGAGCAGGAAGGCCTCGAACTCCTCGTCGGCGCGGTCGACCTCGTCGATCAGCAAGACCGGCGGCTTCTCGCGCCGGATCGCGGCGAGCAGCGGCCGCTCCAGCAGATAGCGCTCCGAGAAGATGTGCTCCTCGATCGCGTCCGCGTTCTCGCCGATGCCCTCGCGCGTCTTGATGGCGAGAAGCTGGCGCTGGTAGTTCCACTCGTAGAGCGCGGCGTTCTGATCGAGCCCCTCGTAGCATTGCAGGCGGATCAGCTCGGCGCCGTGCACCGCCGCAAGCGCCTTGGCGACCTCGGTCTTGCCGACGCCCGCCTCGCCCTCGAGCAGCAGCGGCCGCTTGAGGAATTCCATCAGCCACAGCGCCGTCGCGATGTCGCGATCCGCGATATAGCCCACGGCGGCGAGGCGGTCGGAGATGTCTTCGCGGTCGAGGGGCATGGCTCAAAGATAGCAGGCCTTCACCCTCCCCTGCAGGGGGAGGGTCGACTGCCGTCGCGAAGCGACGGCGGTCCGCCGGGGGGGGCGCCCCGTCGGCTCCGCCCCGGCGCGGGGGGGGGGGGGGGGCCCAGGCCGCCACCCCCACCCGACGGCGCTTCGCGCCGTCGACCTCCCCCCTGCAGGGGGAGGTAAAGCGCGCTCATCCATGCAGCCCGAGCTTCTCGGCGGCCGACCACGTCCGCCACGCATCGTGCGGCATCTGGATGTGCGTCGAGCCGAGGAACTTGAAGGCGTCGTTGACCGCATTGGAGAAGCACGGCACGCCGCCGACGTTCGGGCTCTCGCCGACGCCCTTGGCGCCGATCGGGTGATGCGGCGACGGCGTCGTCGTCCAGTCGGTCTCCCATCTCGGCGTCTCGACCGCGGTCGGCAGGAAATAGTCCATCAGCGAGGCGGTGGTGACGTTGCCGTCCGCGTCGTAGTGGATCTCCTGGCCCATCGCGATGCCGAACGCCTCGGTCAAGCCGCCGTGGATCTGCCCCTCGATGATCATCGGGTTGATGCGCGTGCCGCAGTCGTCGAGCGCGTAGAAGCGGCGCACCTTCGACTCGCCGGTGTCGACATCGATATCGACGACACAGATGTAGGCGCCGAACGGGAAGGTGAAGTTGGGCGGATCGTAGTAGTTCACCGCCTCGAGCCCGGGCTCCATGCCGGGCGGCACCTCGTGATAGGCCGCCCAGGCAAGCTCGGTCATGGTCTTGTGGCGCTCGGGATTGCCCTTCACCCGGAAGCGGTCGATGTCCCATTCGAGATCGTCGTCGTGCACCTCGAGCATGTAGGCGGCGATCATCTGCGCCTTGGCCTTGATCTTGCGGCACGCCATGGCGGTGGCGGCGCCCGAAACCGGCGTCGAGCGCGAGCCGTAGGTGCCGAGCCCGTAGGGCGCGGTGTCGGTGTTGCCTTCCTCGACCGTGATGTTGTCGGCCGCGATGCCGAGCTCGCTGGCGATGATCTGGGCATAGGTCGTCTCGTGGCCCTGCCCTTGCGACTTGGTGCCGAGCCGGCAGATGCCGGTGCCGGTCGGATGAATGCGGATCTCGGCCGAATCGAACATCGCGATGCCGAGGATGTCGCAGTTGCGCGACGGCCCGGCGCCGACGATCTCGGTGAAGAACGCGACGCCGATGCCCATGACCTCGCGCGTCTCGCCGCGCCGGAAGGCCTCCTGCTTGGCTTTCTGCTCCTCGCGCAGCTTCCTGTAGCCGACCGTCTCGACTGCCTTGTTGAGGGCCGTGTGGTAGTCGCCCGAGTCGTATTGCCAGCCGAACGCCGACGTGTAGGGGAACTGCTCGCGCCGGATCAGGTTCTTCAAGCGGAATTCGGCCGGGTCCATGCCGAGCTTCTGCGCCATGATGTCCATGGCGCGCTCGACCGCATAAGCCGCCTCGGTGACGCGGAACGAGCAGCGATAGGCGACGCCGCCCGGCGCCTTGTTGGTGTAGACGCCGTCGACCAGGCAGTGCGCGACGGGGAAGTCGTACGAGCCGCTGATGATGCTGAACAGACCGGCCGGCCATTTGGTGGCGTTGGCGCAAGCGTCGAACGCGCCGTGGTCCGCGATGGTGTAGCAGCGCAGGCCCAGCACCTTGCCGTCCTTCGTGCAGGCGATCTCGGTCTCCATGTGGAAGTCGCGTGCGAAGGCCGTGGTCGACAGGTTCTCGATGCGATCCTCGACCCACTTCACCGGCCGCCCCGTGACGATCGAGGCGACGATCGCGCAGATATAGCCCGAATAGGCGCCGACCTTGTTGCCGAAGCCGCCGCCGATGTCGGGCGCGATCACGTGGATCTTGTGCTCGGGGATTTTCGAGATCAGCGAGCCGACCGTGCGGATGACGTGCGGCGCCTGGAACGTGCCCCACAGCGTGAGCTCGCCCTTGATCTTGTCGAAGCTCGCGACGCACTGGCAGGTCTCGAGCGGGCAGGGATGCACGCGCGGATAGACGATCAGCTCCTTGATCGTGACCTCGGCCTTGGCGAACGCTGCGTCGGTCGCGGCCTTGTCGCCGGCCGCCCACGAGAAGACGTGGTTGTAGTGCTTGCGCGGGCCGTGCGCGCCTTCCTTCTTGTCCTTGATGTCCTCGCGGATCACCGGCGCATCTGCGGCCATCGCCTTGAGCGGATCGACATTGCAGGGAAGCTGCTCATACTCGACCTCGACGAGGTCGACGCCGTCAGCCGCGGCTTCGCGGCTCTCGGCGATGACGAAGGCCACCTCCTGGTTCTGGAAGAGGACCTTGCCGTCGGCGAGCACCATCTGCACGTCGCCGGCGAGCGTCGGCATCCAGGCGAGGTTGACGGTCTTGAGCGTCTCGGCGGTGATCACCGCGACGACGCCGGGCACGGCCGCGGCCTTGCTCGTGTCGATCTTCTTGACGCGGGCATGCGCATGCGGCGAGCGCACGAGGTCGCCGTACAGCATGCCCGGCAGCTTGAGATCGTCCACATAGTTGCCTTTGCCCTGGACGAAGCGGATGTCCTCGACGCGCTTGCGGCGGCAGCCCATGCCTTGCAGGGCTTCGGCGCGCTGGGCGGAGGTGGGGGTCTGGTCGTTCATTCTGCGGCCTCCCGGAACGGCACGCCGCTGATCTTGGCGGCGGCATATTGGATCGCTTTGACGATGTTCTGGTAGCCGGTGCAGCGGCAGAGATTGCCGGAAATGCCCATCCGGATCTCGTCCTCGCTCGGGCTCGGATTTTCCTGCAGCAGCCGGTAGGCGCGGGTGATCATGCCGGGGGTGCAGAAGCCGCATTGCAGGCCGTGCATCTCGCGGAACGCTTCCTGCAGCACGTGCAGGCTGCCGTCCGCCGCCGCCATGCCCTCGATGGTGCGCACGTCGGCGCCGTTCGCCTGGACGGCGAACATCGTGCAGGACTTCACCGACTTGCCGTCGAGATCGACCGTGCAGGCGCCGCAATGGCTGGTCTCGCAGCCGATATGCGGGCCGGTGAGCATGAGCTGCTCGCGCAGGAAGTGGATCAGCAGCGTGCGCGGCTCGACCAGGGCTTCGACGGTCTTGCCGTTTACGCTCAACGATATCTGGGATTTGGCCATGGATGTCTCCCCGGATCAGCCCAGGATTCATTAAGAACCTGCGCGCGACTTGGCGCGGGCCAGTGCGCGCGTGAGCATCACGCCCGCCATCTTGGTTCGGTATTGCGGCGTGCCGCGCCGGTCGGAGGCGGGCGAGGTGATCGCCTCGGCGGCGGCGACCGCCTTCTTGACGGTTGCGACATCGAGCGCCGAGCCGTTGAGGATCCTTGCGGCTTCCTCGGCCCATAGCGGCGTCTCCGCCACGTTGGTGAGGCCGATCGAGCAGCTCGCGACGCGCCCGCCGCTCGTGGTCAGCACCACGGCGGCCGCCGCAGTGGCGTAATCGCCGACCTTGCGCTTGAGTTTTTCGTATGCGCAGCCATGCCCGGCCGGCGGCGCCGGAATGCGGATCGCGGTAACGATCTCGCCCGGCTCGAGCGCCGTGAAGTAGGCGCCCTGGTAGAACTCGCGGGCGGCGATGCGCCGCTTTCCGCCCTTGCCGGCGACCTCGTAGGTGGCGCCGAGGCACATCATCACGGCCGGCATGTCGTTGCCGGGGTCGCCGTTCGCCACGTTGCCGCCGAGGGTGCCGACATAGCGCACCTGCGGGTCGGCGATCATCAGCGACACCTCGCGCAGCAGCGGCACCTTGCCGGCCAACAGGTCGTTGCCGATCAGCTCGTGCTGGGTCGTCATGGCGCCGATGACGACGTCATTGCCGTCGGTTGAGACGCCCTTGAGGTCCTTGAGGCCGGCGAGATCGATGAGATGCGCGGGCGTCGCCAGCCGCAGCTTCATCATCGGAATGAGGCTATGGCCGCCGGCGAGCGGCCGGGCGTCCTCGCCGAGGTCCGTCAGCAGACCCACGGCTTCGGCCACGGATGTCGGGCGGTGATAGGTGAATGCACCCGGGATCACGGCTGTCCTCCCATTTCTTGGCGCGCCCCGTTGGCGGGGTCATTGCCGGTGCGGAATGTTGAGGCGCGAATCTGCTAGCGGTTGGATCGTCAACGCAACGGTTGGCGCACGAACCGGGAGGATCCGTGCATGAATCGCCGCTGCCTTGCACGAATTGCGTCAGCAGCGCTGACGTTGTCCGGTGCGCTACTTGTGGTTCATCAGTTCCGCGACCGTATAATAGCGCGGGAGCGGCGATCGCGACCGATCGCCCGCACGGAGGAGGGGCGAACGTGAATCTTGTATTCGCGAGCGGTTTTCTGATCCCGCAACGCATTCTCGGGGTTGATTACTTCAGCGGTCTCGATCGCCACATCAAGGCGACGAGTGACCACAAAGCGATCTTTCCCCCGGTCAAGCCTGTGGCGAGCAGCGACCAACGGGCAAGAGATCTCGCGGAGCAGATTCGTGCGAACTTTCCCGATGGACCCATCCACATCATTGCCCATTCGATGGGCGGGCTCGATAGCCGCATATTGATCGGCAACAATTATCAAGGACTTGGCGACCGGATCGCCTCGCTGACCACCCTGTCGACGCCGCACCGTGGAAGTCCCGTGGCCGACCTGCTGGTCGGTGGCGAGTCCGAAGACCTGCGCCGTCGATGGGCCGACAAGGTCAATCTTGCTGTCGCCCTTTTGGGGATAGACACGGGGGCACTCGTGGACCTGACGACAGACCGCGCGAGCAAGATGCCGGACGTCGCGTCCACGCACTCGCACATACGCGTTCGTTCGTATTGGGCTTCGGGCCGCGACCGAGGACCGTCGACTTCGGCCCTGCTCCTGCCGACCCACGAGTACATCAAATGGGGCAAGCAAAAGGACAGCGACGGCGTGGTCACGCTTGATTCGGCCCAATACGGCGAATTCCAGGAGCCAAGCTGGCCTTGCGATCACGCCGACATGGTCGGGCACAATCTCGACCCGCTGTTTCCGCCCGTGCTCCCCCATCTCGCCAGGTTCGACGCGGTCATCGCTCAACTGGGCACTTGATCTGGTGGCCGGCCCGCCAGAGCATTTTCAGGAAAAGCGGCCACCGGTTTTCCGTAGAAAATACGACCAAATATCGAATCGAGACCGGCTTCCGATCACACTTGATCGGAAACCGGTCTAAGCGCTCACGTCAAAGCTGCGCTGCGGTTGAGCCGGGCTTTGAGCCAGCCGAGCCGGCTGCGGCTGACCGGCACGGTCGAGCGGTCCGGCAGTTCGATCGCGCCGCTGTCGCCGGCGCGCTTCAGGGCCACGACCCGCTCGAGATTGACGATATGGCTGCGGTGCACGCGGGCGAAGCGTCCGGTGTCGAGCCGGGACTCGACCTCGCCGATCGCGAGCGGGCAGAAGAGTTGGTCTCGCCCGTCGAAAATGTGGGTGTAGTGGGCGTTGGCGTGGACCGCGACGATGTCCTCGACCGCCACATATTGGGTCACGCCATCGCGCTCGATCGGCAGATGACGCGCGACACGCCGTGGCGGCGCGCCGGCGCCGCCGAGCGGCGCGAAGCCGCCCGAGCCCAGGTCGGCGCCGTTGCCGGCCTTCGCGATCGGACGAGCGGGCTCCTGCGCCGCCGCTGTCGGCTGGGCGGTTTCCGCGGGCTGCGGCGGCGTCGAAGCCGCCATTTGCTCCGGCGCCCCCATCGGCTCCTGCTGTTGCCCGGCGCGGTCAGGCACCAGCGCGAGCAGGAAGATGCCCGACACCAGGAAGGCGACGATTGCGACCACGATGGCGAGCAGGTCCGATGACAGCGCCGGTGCGCTCGACGCCGGCATCGGGTGCGGGAAGATCGTCACGCCCGCCATGGCGGTGTAGTGCATGCCGGCGATCGCGATGCCGAGCGCGGTCGCCGACAGCAGCAGCGGCGGCCGCCCGCCGCGGCCGTTGGCGAGCCACAGCGCGAGGCCGGATGCCGCGATCGCGATCACGATGCTGCCGGCGACGAAGGGCGGCGCGTGCATCATGTGCGCGCTCGCGTGCAGCGCCGTCATGCCGGTGTAATGCATCGACACGATGCCGAGCCCCATGAACACGGCGGCCGCCGCGAGGCGCACCGGCGTCAACGGCCCCGCATTGGCGGCGAACACCGCGGCGCCGACGACGATGACGCAGATCAGGAACGACAGCAGCGTCGGGAAGACCAGGTAATCGACCGGAAACGGCATGCGTGCCGCCAGCATGCCGATGAAATGCATGGTCCAGATCGCGAAGGCGAGCGAGATCGCGGCTCCCGCGATCAGCAGGCGCCGCCGCAGCCCGGTCGCGTCGCCGACCTGCACGGCGAGGCTGAGCCCCACATAGGAGCCTTGGATCGCCACGAACAGGGACAGCGCAACGAGCCAGGGCTCGTGCGTCACCGGCATTGCGGGTCTCCCGGGTGCGCCGAGGTCAAAAAGCAGCCTGGGCCGCCGACTATAAGACAGGACAAATCAGGCGGCCAGCGGGCCGAGGTCAGGTGGGACGAGGGTAGGGAGCGCCTCTCACACTTGCAGGATCGCCGTGCCGGCAATCCTGTCATAGACCGGATCGACCTTGCGGTCGCCCTGGATCAGGATCCACAGGCACCACGCAATGCCCAGCAGGCCGGCGCCGGGCAACCAGCTCTCCGCGGGAAGTGTCCAGGCGCGCGGTCGTGGCGGCGCCGACTCGCTATAAGCCATATCGAGCGCTTCCGGGTTGGGCCTGCGCACGCGCGCGGCGGCGGCATGGCGCGTGTCAATCCAGATTTAGCCGGACAGCGACCCATCCCGGTTCACGGGCAACTCGTCGTAAAATATTGTGTTTGGCAAATCCTGACAGGCGGATCGAGCCCCCGGCTGCGACAGTCACGCACGACGGCGTACGGGCTTTGCAGGTAGGCTAGAGTCTGGTGGAAAGAGCCCTCAGAGTCATCAAAGGTGCCGGCAAAGAGTTGCGTATGGCTTCCACTTATAAATCTATTTTCTCCATGGGTTACGAGGCACACGAAAATCTTGCCGTCGCTTTGCCGCCCAGCGCCGTACCAGACGATTCGATCGACGGGGGCCATCTCCTTGAGCTTCGCAATCTGCGTTTCGCTCAGGCGCACGGCAGGGATCTTGGCAGCTTCGAGCTCTGCTTTGGCCTTGGCTTGACGCTCGGCCCGTAGCTCGCTCAGGGCCTGGGGACTCATGCATTCGCAACAAACCAGGCAGACAAGAAGCGCAATTCCAACCCGGAACATAATCCCCCCGCAGCGACGAAAGCTTGACCCATTTTAGCCTATCCGCGAGAGGTCGCCAACTGAAGGTTGAGAGTCAGGTAAATTCGCCGTGTGTCATCTTGGCAGACGGCGCGCGGCTGCGCCAAATTCACCGCCGCAGATATTTCTTCTCCAGCATGCAGTGGACGCCCTTGTTGCCGTTGACGACCTGGGTGATGCGCAGGTCGGCGGCGAGGCTCGCCAGCATGTAGGCGTGCGATCGCGACAGGCCGATGCGCTTCTCCATCAGGTCGAGCATGAGCCGCAGCGCGATCACGACGCAGTCGTCGAGGTCGGGATCGAACGCCATGGTGATGACGTGCGTCGGCGTCTCCGCATAGGGCCAGTCGAGCTGCATGTCGTCGCGCACCGTGAGGCGGAAGCGGCCGATGAGGCCGGTCTCGATCGCGGTGACGCAGACCTCGCCGTCGCCCTGCACGCCATGGCCGTCGCCGGCCGAGAACAGCGCGCCGTCGACGAAGATCGGCAGATAGAGCGTGGTGCCGGCGGAGAGTTCCTTGTTGTCGAGATTGCCGCCGTTCTGGCGCGGCGGCAGCGTCGACACCGTGCCCCAGGCGGGCGGGGGCGCCACGCCCATCACGCCGAAGAACGGCTTGAGCGCGATGTCCATGCCCCAGGGCAAGTGGCCGATCATGCGCTCGGCATCGAGTCGGCTGTGCACGAGGGCAGTCTGCGGAAAATCATGCGGCAGCCCGCCGGCGAGCGGCCGATGCATCGTGTAGCCCCAGTCGTAGGCGAGATCGATCGCCTCGATATCGACCTGCAGCACCTGGCCGGCGCGCGCGCCGCGCACCGCGACCGGCCCGGTCAGCATGTGGCCCGGCACGATGCGCTTGGCCTTCGACTGATGGATCGCGGGAAGCGCCGGCGGAATCCTGAACGGCGGCGGCGGCATCTGCTCGGCCGTGCCGGAGACGCTGCCGATCGTCACCACGTCGCCGCTGTCGATGGTCGCAACGGCTGAGAGCGCCGCGTCGAAATAGCCCCAGTGCACGGTCTCGGCGCCGGCATCCACGCGGACAGGCATGTGTTCCTCCGCTCAATGCAATCGCGCTACGTTGTCATTGCGAGCCCTCGGGTCTCGCCTTCGGCGAGCCCAAGGATAAACTCCGCGAAGCAATCCCGAGCCTCATGTGTATGCCGATCGGGATTGCTTCGTCGGCCTGCGGCCTCCTCGCAATGACGCGTCTCCCTATTCCACCGCAACGTCCGTCAACGCAAACCCGGCGATCTGCTTGTAGTTCTCGGACAGGGCTCGCAGCTCGTCCTGCGTGATGTAGTCGTCGAGTTTGTCGAACGGCCGGTCGCCGACCAGTTCCTCGACCTTGATGTTGATGAAATCGGGCGGGTGCTCGCGGTTGGTGCGCACGATCTTCGCGGTCACGGGCGCCCGCGCCGCCTCGTAGGCGCTGAGCGCGGCCGGCGTATCGTCGCGATGCGCCGCGAGACAATCGGCGAGCACGCGCGCATCGATCGCGCCCTGGGCGGCGCCGTTCGAGCCGCGCGGGTACATCGGATGGGCGGCGTCGCCCGCGAGCGTCACGCGGCCGAAGGTCCAGCGGTCGATCGGATCCTTGTCGACCATCGGGTATTCGAGAATCTGGTCGGCGGTGCGGATCATCTCGGCGACGTCGAGCCAGTCGAACCGGTAGTCCTGGTAGATCGGCAGGAAGTCGGCGAGCCTGCCGGGCTTGTTCCAGTCGTTCTGGTCAAACGTGTCGCGCTTGATCTCGGCCATCCAGTTGATGAGCTGGTTGCCGCCGCCGTCGATGTTGTCGATGATCGGATAGACCACGATCTTGCCGGTGAGGATCGAGCCGATGCGCATATAGGTGCGGCCGCCGAGAATCGGCTTGCGCCGCGTCACGCCGCGCCAGGTGTTGATGCCCGCGAAGACGACGCGGTCATCGGGGTAAAATTGCTTGCGGACGACCGAGTTGATGCCGTCACAGCCGATCGCAGCGCTCGCCCGCACCGGCTCGCGCACGGCGCCGGTCGAGAACTGGCGGAACGAGACGGTGACGCCATCCGCGTCCTGCGCGACGCCCGTGCAGTCATGGTCGGTGAGAACGCGGTCGCGGCCGAGCCGTTCGCACGCCGCCTGGTACAGGATCATGTGCAGGCGGCCGCGATGGATGCTGACCTCGGGAAACCGGTAGCCGCCGGATTTTCCGCGCGGCTCCTTGTAGATGAGCTGGCCGAAGCGGTTGAAGAAGGCGCTCTCGCGCACCTCGATGCCGGCCGCGAGCAGGTCCCGGTCGACGCCGAGCGCCGCGAACTCGCGCATCGCATGCGGCAAGAGCGTGATGCCGACGCCGAGCTCCTTCACCTCCGGCGCGCGCTCGTAGACGCGGCACGGGATGCCGCGCCGATGCAGGTTGAGCGCAAGCGAAAGGCCGGCGACGCCGCCGCCGATGATGGCAATGTCTTCATGATGCGTTGCCATGCGTCACCCTCCCCTGCAGGGGGAGGGTCGGATCGCATTGAGCGAAGCGAAATGCGATCCGGGGTGGGGTGACCTGGCTCGCGATGAATGCAGGCGGGCGCCGTCACCCCACCCCGCTCGCCCTCGCGGCGCTTGCGCGCGCGATGGGGAGCGACCCTCCCCCTGCAGGGGAGGGTGAAGAGGCCATGCTTCGAGCATCAGCCGCGGCCCGGCTGCGTCACCACGTTGAGCAGCGCCGGCGTGCCGGCGCGCACGGCGGCGAGCCCGCGCTCCAGCGCCTTCTTCAAGTCGGACGGCTTCTCGACCTTCTCGCCATGGCCGCCGCAGGTCTCGATCACCTTCTCGTAGTCGGGCGACGGCTTGAGCTCGGTCAGCGGCATGACGTTGGCCTTGGCGGCGCGGCCGTCCGGATAGACGTCGAGCGTTGCCCGCTTCACCGCAAACCAGGTCTGGTTGTTGGAGATGATGGTGAGCGTCGCCAGATCCTCGGAACGGCCGACATAGTGGAACGGCAGCGGATTGCCGAACATGTAGGAGCCGTCGCCGACGACGGCGATCACCTCGCGCTCGGGCGCCGCGAGCTTGGCGCCGAGCGCGGCGCCGAGCCCGAAGCCGAGGCCGCCGGACAGGAGGCCGCCGAAATACGAGCGCGGCTGCGTCAGATGGAGCTGGTTCACCGGCAGGCCGAGCTCGTTGACGATGATCGAGTTCTCCGCCTTGAGCTCGTTGAGGCAGGCCGCGATGTAGGCCGGATGGATCGGTGTTGCGTCGCGCACCGAGTCGAGAAACTTGCGGTGCTTCGCTGCGATCTCGTCATGCACCGGGGCAAGCGCCCTGCGGCGGCTGTCGACGCCGTTGCCCTTCCTGACGGCGGCACGCAGCGCCGCGCGCAGCACCGGCAGCGTCGCGCTGGCCTCGCCGGTGATCAAGAGGTCGGTCTCGAACTCGCGGAACGGATACTTGCTCTCGAGCGGGTCGGCCGCGATGTGAATGATCTTCGCGTCGCGCTTCGGCGTAATGGCGCGCGGGATCCACGGCACGGCCGATTCGAACACCAGCACCACGTCGGCCTTGGGCAAGAGCGCGCTCACGTCGAAGCCGAAATGCATCGGATGGTCGGTCGGGATGTTGATGTCGCGCGCCTCGGCCTGCACCACCGGCAGCGCGAACTCCTCGGCGAGCGCCGCGAGCTCGGCGAAGGCCGCCGGCGTGCGGCCGCCGGCCGAGGTGACGATGAGCGGAAACTCGGCATGCGCGATGAGGTTCGCAGCCTCGTCGATCGCGCCGCGCGACGGCTCGGCCGGCACCGCGCCGAGCGGCCGCTTGCCGGCGCGGCGCGCCGCGACCGCCGGCCCCGCCAGCACCTCGCGCGGCAAGGTCATGTAGACGGGTCCGCGCGGCTCGCTCATCGCCACGTCGAGCGCGCGATCGACCAGCGTCTCGACCGGCTGGCCGGCGCGCAGCTCGTAGTCCCATTTGACGAACTCGCGCACCATGCCGCCCTGATCGAACGACTCCTGCCCCCAATGGATCGAGCGGTTGCGCGACGCGATGCTGCCGGTTTCGGTGAGCGGCGTGCGGCCGGCCGCGAGCAGCAGCGGAACGTTGTCGCGCGCCGCGTTCATCAGCCCGTTGATCGTGTTGCCGGTGCCGACCGTGACGTGAACCATCACCGCCGCCATCTTGCCGCTGGCGCGGTAGTAGCCGTGCGCCATCGCCATCGCGACGTTCTCGTGCGGTACCGTGATGAACTTCGGGATCTTCGCGTCGCTGCCCGAATTACGCGAGATCGCCTCGATGATCGGCGCGAAATCGGTGCCCGCATTGGCGAAGACGTAGTCGATGCCGCGGTCGGCAAGGCGCCGGATATAGGCTTCCGCGGTGATTTGCTGCTGGTCGCTCAAGGGGTGTTCCGTCAGGTTGGCGCGCATGCGCGCAAGGGCGAGAGGCGTGATCCGGGGCCGCGCCACGGGCATTTCCTGCCGCCGCGGCCGCGTGAGGTCGCGGCAGTGTATCGTCGAGCCTCGGAGTGTCAATCAGCCAGGTCCGCCTTGTGACGCGCGGCTGCGGCGCGATAATGGAGCGGAAGCAGTCGCGCGATCATGCACGGAGCATGCGCTCCCTCCCCCGCAAGCGGGGGAGAGGGCGCAGGCGCCGTGCTCGCCAAGGAGAGATCCGGTGAGCATTCCCAAGTCCAATCCCCATCCGCCGTTCAACGTCACGCGGGCGAGCCACGCGGTGCTCACCGTCAAGGACCTCGGCGCGAGCCGCGCCTTCTATGTCGATGCGATCGGGCTCGTGGTGAGCGATGAGACGGGCGATGCGCTCTACCTGCGCGGCACCGAGGAAGCCTGCCACCACAGCCTGGTGCTCAAGCGCACCGACGCGGCGCCGGCCTGCGAACGGGTCGGCCTGCGCGTCTATACCGAGGAGGATCTGGAAAAGGCCAAGGCCTATTTCGCGAAGGCAGGGCTGCCGGCGCGCTTCGTCGAGGCGCCGCATCAGGGCCGCACGCTGCATGTTTCGGATGCGGTCGGCACGCCGCTCGAGCTCTGCGCCACCATGGAGACGAAGCCGCGTCTCACGGTGCAGTTCGAGCAGTTCAAGAGCGCGGCGCCCGCCAGGCTCGATCATTTCCAGATTCTCGCGCCCGCGGTGCCGACGGCGCTCGAGTTCTATCTCGGCATGGGCTTCCGCCTCTCCGAGTACATCGCGGCCGACGGCAGCGACGAGATCCTGTTCGTGTTCCTGCAACGCAAGGGCAACCCGCACGACATCGTGTTCGCGAACGGCAGCGGCCCGCGCTTCCACCACGTCGCCTTCACGGTCTCGGAGTCGCATCGGCTGTTCACCGCCTGCGACATCGCCGGCGCGCATGGTTTCGGCAAGAACCTCGAGCACGGCCCCGGCCGCCACGGTCCCGGGCATGCGCTGTTCGTCTATTTCCGCGATCCCGACCGGCACCGCATCGAGCTGTTCAACACCCACTACCAGATGATGGACATCGAGAACCAGCCGGTGCGCTGGGATGCTTCCTACACCCGCAACCGCGCCTGGGGCCTGCCGGCGCGCCGCGCATGGCACGTCGAGGCGTCGCGTTTCGCCGGCGTCGAGCCGCGCGATCCGGCGCGCCTGCCCGATCCGTTCACGCTGGAGAAATTCCTGGCGCAAGCAGGCTGAGGCGATCTGCCGTCCGCTGACACCAATCGTTTGCTTGCATGCGGATCGTCGCTTTACGCCGGCTTCCCGGCGGTCCGCGACCAGCGGCTGCGGATGACGTCTTCCCGGTCCATGGTGTCGAGCTGCTCGTCGACCCGCCGCATCGCGTCTTCGACTTCGGGCAACAGGACCTTTTCCAGCGCCCGCGCTCGCCGCTCGGCGCGGCGATATTCGTGCGCCAGCCGATGAAGGTTGGCGGCGCGCGCTCCCACATCGGCGGCCGTCCACAGCAGCCGCGCGAACGCCGCGCGGCAGGCTTTCAACTCCGGCGAGGGGTCCATCCCTGGTGGTGCATCCGTTAGCGGATGCGAGGGAGCGCGCAGCCATCGCATGGTCAGGCCTAGAAAAAGCGTCCGCTCGACATCGGGTTTGGACGGCGACTCGGGCAACGGATGGACCTGCAATTGATCGAATCCGTGCCGCTCGACGGCCGCCGCGAGCGTCGCCGCTGCGCTGGTCGTCTCGGCGATGAGCTGCGCTGAGCGTTCCTCATAGCTCCGCAACTGGCGCAGCATCTCGGCGGCGAGCAGCATGCGCTTCTCGTCGAGAAATTCGTAGCCTTGACGCATGAGCTTGCGTTCGTCGGCAAGCTCGATTGCGGCGCTGCGGGTTGGCGTCACCTCACGCACGGTCGCCGCCATTCTTGCCGGACGCGTGATCCGATGCGGCCGATGCGATGTATTGCGCAATCTGCGCATCGGACAAGCGGGCGAGTTCGCTGGCCGGTAGGCGCCGCAGCACGGCCCAGCCTGCCTGCATGCTTTCTTCCAGCGTTCGCCGTTCCGCCTGGCGGATCAAATCCCGTTCGAATGCATCGGCGAATTCGAGATAGGTCCGGTCCAGCGCGGTAAGCCCGTCGCGCCCGACCACGCTCGCCAATACGCGGACCCGCACCGCCTTGGCGTAAGAGGCAAACAGCTGGCTCGCCAGCGCCGGATGGTCGGCGTGCGAATATCCCTTGCCGATGCCCTGGTCCATCAACCGCGACAGGCTCGGCAGCACGTCGATCGGCGGAAAGACCCCCTTGTGGTCGAGTGCGCGGTCGAGCACCACCTGTCCCTCGGTGATGTAGCCGGTGAGATCCGGGATCGGATGGCTGATGTCGTCCGCCGGCATCGTAAGGATCGGCAGCTGCGTGATGGTTCCCTTGCCGCCGCGCAGCCAGCCGGCGCGCTCGTAGATCGAGGCGAGGTCGGAATACATGTAACCCGGGTAACCCTTGCGGCTCGGAACTTCGCCGTGGCTCGAGGAGACCTCGCGCAGCGCCTCGCAGTAGTTGGTCATGTCGGTCATGATGACGAGGACGTGGCGCCCTTCCTCGTTGGCGAGATACTCGGCCGCCGTCAGCGCGAAGCGCGGCGTCAGCAGGCGCTGGATCGAGGATTCGCTCGCGAGGTTCAGGAACATCGCCGTATGGGCGAGCGCGCCCGATTGCTCCATGGCACTGCGGAAGGTCTCGGCCGTGTCGTGCGAGATCCCGATGCCGACGAACACGATCGCAAAGCCGGCGCCGCTCGCGCCGCGAAGCCGCGCGTTCTGCGCGATGTCGATCGCGACGCGGTCGTGCGGCATGCCGCCACCGGAAAAAAGCGGAAGCTTCTGGCCGCGCACCAGGCTGTTCATCAGATCGATCGCCGAAATGCCGGTTTCGATGAAATCCCTCGGCAGCTCGCGCATCGCCGGATTGATCGGAACGCCGTCGATGCGCAGGCGCTTGCGCGCGCCGACCGGCGGCCCTCCGTCGGCGGGCTCGCCGACGCTGTTGAAGATCCGCCCCAACAGTCCGGGCCCGACTGCGCAATGCAGCGGCTCACCGAGGAAGCGCACGCGGATGTCGCGCAGCCCAAGCCCAGTGGTGGGCTCGAGCACCTCGACGATCATCGCATCGCGGTCCAAGGTCGCAATGCGTCCGAGCTTGGGCGGCTTGTCCGCGCTCAGGATCTGCACCGCCTCGTTGAGCCCGACATCGACATTGCGCCGCAGGAACAAGAGCGGCCCGTCGATGCCGGTGGCGGTTCCGTGCGCCGACAGCTCAGGACGCATCGGCCGCCGCCTTGCCGAGTGCCGCCATCGCGGCCTCGATCGCCATGCCCAGTTCGGAAAACTTCGCCAATTGATCCTCGCCGATCTCCTCGCCCATGCGCCGCAGCCGGCGCAGCGCCGCAAGCTCGGCGATCGCCTGGGCGGCAACGCCGCGGTCGAGCGCCGCTTCGGCCAGGGCGATGAAACGGAGGATGAGCTTGAGCATCTCGGTCTGCCGCCGCGGCGAGCAATAGCGGTCGACCGGCGAGAAGGCGGATTGGCGCAGGAACGCGTCGTTGACCAGTTCGGCGCACAGCAAGGTGACCTGCTGCGCCGGCGGCAACGCATCCTTGCCGACGATGCGCGCCATGCGCTCCAGATCGGCCTGGCTTTCCAACAGCGCCAGCAGCTGTTGGCGCTGCGCGACCCAGTCGGGATTGCCGCGCTGTGCCCACCAGGCGGCGAAACGCGCGCTGCCCTCCGAATAGGACTGCAGCGGGTGAATGGCCGGATAGAAGCGCGCCTGCGCGCGCTCGCGGTCGAGTCCCCAGAAGCAGCGCACATAACGCTTGGTATGGCTGGTCACCGGCTCGGAGAAATCGCCGGCCGGCGGGCTGACGGCGCCGATAATGGTCAGCGAGCCCTCGGCGCCCGCGAGCGTCTCGACCCGGGCGGCGCGCTCGTAGAACTCCGCCAGCCGCGAGCTGAGATAGGCCGGATAGGCGGCCTCTCCCGGCAGCTCGCCCAGCCGGCCCGATACCTCGCGCAGGGCCTCGGCCCAGCGGCTCGTCGAGTCCGCCATCAGCGCCACGTGCAGACCCTGATCGCGAAAGTATTCGCCGACGGTGACGGCGGAATAAATACTCGCTTCGCGCGCCGCGACCGGCTTGTTCGAGGTGTTCGCAATGATGACGGTGCGCTCCATCAGTCCGCGGCCGGTACGCGGATCGATGAGATTGGGAAACTCGCGCAGCACTTCGGCCATCTCGTTGCCGCGCTCGCCGCAGCCGACATAGATGATCACATCGGCGTCGCACCACTTCGCCAGCGTCTCCTGCAGCACGGTCTTGCCGGTGCCGAATCCGCCGGGGATCGCCGCCTGGCCGCCGCGTGCCACCGGAAACAAGGTATCGAGAATGCGCTGCCCGGTGATCATCGGGTCGACGCCCGGAAGGCGCTTGCGCACCGGGCGCGCGCGCCGGATCGGCCATCGGTGAAAGAAGCCGATATCGTGCGTCCTGCCGGCGGCGTCGCGGATCGTGCCCAGCGTGGCGGCCGGGTCATAGGCACCTGCGGCGGCGATGGCCTCGACCGTCCCGCCGATCTCCGGCGGCAGCAGGACGTGCTCTCGCACGCCGTCCCGCGCAAGGGCGCCGAACGCGGCCCCCGCGTTCAGCGCATCGCCTCGCCTGGCGAGGGGGTTGAATTGGATCTGCGGCGCTGACGCCGCGGCCGGTACATCCTCGTCGAGCGGCCGCAACAGCCCGTCGAAGATGCGGCCGAGCAGTCCGGGACCAAGCCGCACCGACAGCGCTCCACCGGTGCCGTGCACCGGGTCGCCCGGACGCAGGCCGGTCGTATCCTCATAGACCTGGCCGACCAGCTCCTCGCCACTGATGCGGATGACCTCGCCGGGGCGGCGATCGGCGCCGACCTCGATCGCCTCGCCGAGGCGAAAGTCCGCGGTTGTGCTGGCATAGAGCACTGGTCCGCCGACCCATCGGATGACAGCCTCGCTCATGCTTGTGCCCCGAGCGGCGTCCGCCGCTCGTCCGCCGTCGGGCCGGCCTGCTCGATTGCGTCGAGCAGCAGCGCGCCGATTGTCTGGGCGTCCGCCAGCAGGCCCTGCGGCGTCGCGTCGAGCCTCGCTTGGTCCGACACGATGCGGATGCCGGCAGTCAGATCGCCGTCGGCCTTGAAGCTGATCTCGATGCCGTCGTCCGGACCGATCGCCGCCGCAAATTCCCGTTGTTCCTCGGCCATCCAGTCGGTCGGATGCTCGACAAGCCACGCGCCGGACCGCAGGTGGGCGCGCCCGGCCGCGGCGGCCCGTTGCGTCCACAGCGCACGGCCGCGCGGATCGCGCCAGCGCGCGGCGAGCGCATCGCCGAGCAGCGGCAGGGCCATGGCGAGGGCTTGCGCGGTTCGCCTCTGCTCGCGCATGCGCAACTCGGTCTCCACGCGGGCTCGTGCGCGCGCAATCTCTCTCGTGCCCTGCCGCCGCAGATCCTTGATCGCATTGTGGATGCGCTGGCGCGCGTCGGCCCGCGCCCGCGTGACCAAGTCGCGCGCCTCGCGCTCGGACGCCTCGGTAGCGGCGTGGCTCTCGGCGGCGATCTCTTTCTCGATCTCGCGCACGAGTGTCTTCGACTGCAGGGTTTGAACGAGCGTCGGTGTTGTCAATTCTCGATCCCCAGGATGCCCCTGAGCCTCCTCGCAAGATCGGGGGGAGATACGCGAAACAGCACATCGGGGATGATTGCAACCGTCGACGCCTCGGCCGTCGTGGCCGCATCGAGATCGCCCGGCGCGACCTGGCGTGCAAGGTCGGCCGTGATGATGACCAGTCCGGCGCGCCGGGTGGCATCCGCGAAGGCGGCCGCTACCTCGCCGGCCGCCGGCACGATGACGTCAATTCCCGTCAGCCGAAACCCAGCGGCGGTCAGCTCGTCGCCGATGAAGACCATCGCGTCCATCTCAGCCGGCCCTGTTGAGGATCAGCACCGCGACGATCAGGCCGTAGATTGCGATGCCTTCGGCCAGCCCGACCAGGATCAGCACGCGCCCGAGCAACTCGGGCTTCTCGGCAAGCGCGCCGACGGCGGCGCTGCCGACGACCGCGACCGCATAGCCGGCTGCGAGCGTGGACAGGCCAGCCGCGATCGCGGCGGCCATCATGGCCCACGAGCCGGCGTCACCGGTCGCGGCGGGATGGACGGCTTCCGCGGCTCCGGCCGGCGCGAGCTGGAACAGCAGGAACGTGATGCCGGCCGCGATGACGATCGCGCCTGCCAGCAGCAGCGCCGGGAATCGCATGCTCAGTTTCATGACGTGCCCCTCAGGTTGGTTCGGTCAGCCGGCCTTGCCGACGATGGGCGGGGGAAGCGGCTTGAACGCGCGTCCGGCCCCGGTGAGGAACCGGATGAAGAACTCGAACAGCAGCAGGCGCGTCGTCTGGATGCTGACGACCACGCTCTCCAGGACGATGACAAGAAGGTTGCCGATCGCGAGCACCGGCCAGTAGCCGATGGGGCCGCTGGCGCTCGCGATGTCGATGGTCGCGGCCGCGAGGCCCGCATGCGCGAGCGCGAACGCCCCGATGCGCGCGAACGAGACCGTGTTGATCAACAGCCGCATGCCCTGATCGATGAATTCGGCGGCGGCGCCAAGTGCCGCGGTGAGCCGGTTGCGCTCGGCCAGGGTGGCTCCGCCGACGATGTACCAGGCGGCGCCCACGGCCGCGAAGGGCAGAACGACGGGACGGATCGGTGCGAGGACGAGCGCCAGATAGGCCGCGACCAGGCCGAGGCGTTGCCCCCACCATCGCGGCGCCTCGCCGCGCCAATGCATCTGGAGCCCGTCGAGCGCGAGGCCGAGCACGATGATCGCGACGCCCGCCGTGACGGCAGCAACGAGAACTTGCACCGGATCGGCCAAGGGACGAACCCACAGCGCCGGGATGATGTCCTCGCGGCAAAAAACACTTCCGAACAGGACGCCGAAAAGAACGGCCATCAGGCCGCCCGGAACCAGCATCGCGAGCAGCGGCAGGCGGCGTGCGAACACGAGCCCGGTGCCCAGAACGACGATGCCTTGCCCGACGTCGCCGAACATGAAGCCGAACATGAGCGAACCGATGATCGCCAGGATCTGGCTGGGATCGCTTTCGTCGCGCCCGGGGGTGCCGAGCATGCGCGTAAAGACCTCGAAGGCGCGGGCCCAGGCCGGATTGTGCAGCACGAGGGGCGGCGTCGTCCCGGCGGGCGCATTCGCGACCCGCAAGACGTAATGCACGCCCTCGACGTCGAGGGCATGGCGCAACGCAGATCCGGTCGGATCGCTGGTCCAGCCGGTGACCCACCCTAGCCGCTCGCTACCGCGCAATTCGCCGGCATGTTGCTCGATCCACTCGGTCAGCGCGATGTCGCCGAGCGCCTGCGCGATCTCCAGCTTGTCGGACAGCGCGCCCAACTGCGCCGTCGCCGCTGCCTGTTGTCTCGCCAACTCGGTCACGCGATCGGCGATCATTCCGATCGCGCTCGCCGGCGCGGCCGGCAGCCACGCCGGCAGGGGGACCGTGCGTCCCTTCAATCCCGGCACCTGGTCTTCGATCGCCGCGATATCGGCCTTCCGCCCGACGGCGAGCGCGTAGGCTGCGTCCGGCGCCTGCCAGACCTTGAACAACACGAGCATCGGCCATTCGCGCGGATGGACGCCCGCCGGCAGCATCAGCAGCCGCGCCTGCATCCGCGGCCCGGCGCCGGCGAGCAGCTGAAGGTCGGGGAGGTCGGGGCCGGCGCTGGTCAATGCGGCGCGCAGCTGTTCAAGTTCGACTGTCTCCTGCGACAGCCGTTCGATCCTCGCGATCAGCGGGTCGGCTTGCGCGACCCACGCAGCAAGCTTCGCGCGGGCAGCCGTCAACATCTCGCGCAAGCGCTCGGAGCGGTGCCGGCTGACCAGGACGGCGGGCGGCCAATAGGCGTGAAAGCGCTTGGCGAGCTCGCGATGCAAGCCGAGCTCTTCGGTGAGGCCGGGAAACAGGAGGCGGTCGGCTGCTCTGCTGCGCGCCTCGAGCTCCACCGCGCCGGTGCGGGACAGGCACTCCACCACCCGCGTCAGGTCCGTCTGGACGGTGACGAGCTCGAACCACTGAGCCGGGATCGGCCGAAGGCTCATGCGGCGACTCGCGCGGGTTCGAACAGCCGCCGGCGGACGAGCCCGCCGCGCAGACGTTCCAGGTCGAGCGCCACCAGAGCGAGGTGACAGAACACGGCCGCCGGCCTGCCGCTGCTGTGGCGAAACAGCCGCGTGACGTCCCGCGCCAGATTGCGCCGATAGGGTCCGCTCGCCTCATGTGCTGCGGCGCCACCCAATTGCTCCCAATGGCGCGCGATGGCGCGCACAAGATCGGTCAGCAAGCGGCGGTCGGCCGCGCTCGGACCGGGCCATGACGCCCGCCAGTGGGCGAACCAGCGTTCGGCGAGGGTTCGCGCGCCCGGCGCGACGAGCGGAGCGAATGACGATCGGCCCAAGTCCGCGGCTCGCCGCTGCGGATCAGCTTCGGCGAACGGCGAAAGATACGGCTCCTCCCGCGCCCACTCCGGCGCTTCACCTTTGAGCAACGCGTCGATCGCGGGAAGCTCGGGCACCACCGTCGCCCACAGCACCGCTGGCCGCCATGCCGGGGCAACCCAGGTCGCGATCTGCGCGACATATGTGCGCCACGCGGCGCGCAAAATTCGTTCGATCGCGTGGCTCGACATGGCCGGCATCAGCGCTTCGGTGAAGCGGCGCAATGCCGTCGCGCGCGAGCGTTCCATGAACTGGGCGATCGACTTGCTCGCTTCGAGCGATCGCCATGCCTCCTCGTCAAGGCGCTCCCCGTGACGGGCCTGCAGCCGCGCCTGCACGTAGCTCCACTGCGGTCGCGCACTCACGTCTCGCCCGTGAGTTGCCCGGCAATGCGGCGCGCCGCTTGCGCCAATGCGGTCGGGTCGTGACCGATCGAATCATCCTCGCCCGGCGAAGCGCCACGTCGCGCGATTGCCGAACTCTGCTCCTGTACCTTCTGCAGATACCTTGCGTGCAGTTTCGCGATACGGCTGTCGGTGCGCAGGGCGATCGCGGCTGCCTCGGCGCGCGCGGTCGCGACCAATTTCTCGCCGCGTTCGCGGACCGTCCGTAGCTGCTGCTCCCCGTCGCGCTCGGCCTGCAGCACCGACTCGATGGCCGCGACGACCGGGTCGTCCTGGTGCTCGTCTGGTTGCCGTATCATCGCGAAAGGTCCGGCTGGCGGATGCCCGCTCGCGTCGGCGAATGCGCGGCGGCCCGACAGCGGCACATGCTACGCATCCCGAGATGGAGGATCGGTGACTAGGCGGTCTGCGAGGCCCCCTTGGCGGGCGGCGCGGCGACGGGGCGCTGTTTCGCCACCTCCTGCTCGTACCACAGCGAATGATGCACCTTCGCCCAATTGGTATCCACCTTGCCCGAGACCATGCTTTCGAACGCGCCCTCGGTGCCGAGCGTGCCCATGTAGGTATGGACGAGCATGCTGGCGATGTAGAGCATGCCGACGGTGCTGTGCGCGATCTCGGCCATCTGCATGTTGGCAACGGTGGTGCCGTAGAACGGGAACAGCAGCACGTAGCCGCTGGCTGCCGCCAGCGCGCCGCCGGTCACGACGATCCAGAAGATCAGCTTCTCGCCGGCGTTGAACTTCCAGGCGGGCGGCTCCCCGCCGCCGAACATGCCGCCGCCCTGCTTCATCCATTCGACGTCGGCGCGCGTCGGCAGGTTGCTGGCGATCCACAGGATGAACATCAGCACGACGCCGAGGGTGAACGGGAAGCTCAGATAGTTGTGCGAGTATTTGGCGAACTGCGCCAAGGTGCTGAAGGCGTCGGGGCCGACCAGCGGCAGGATCAGCTTCTTGCCGAACGTGATGTTGAGCCCCGACAGCGCGAGCGTGACGAAGCAGACGGTCGTCATCCAGTGCACGAAGCGCTCGAAAGCGGTGAAGCGCTGCATCGTCTTGCCCGAGCGCTTGCCGAAGCGGATCGATCCGTGCCACAGATAATAGGCGGCGAGCAGGAAGAAGATGCCGAAGATCGCGATGGCGGCGATCCAATGCAGGTAGACCTCGTGGTAGGTTTCCCACAGCCGGCCGGCCGGCTGCTCCAGCACGTAGGATTTGACGTCGGGAATCGATCCGCGGCCCTGGATGCGATGGAGCTGATCAAGCAGCTGCTGCTCGTGCACCTCGTTGGCGATGGGATTATCGGGGGTCGGGCGCTGCTGGGCGCTTGCTGACAGGGCGAGCGCGACGAACGCCATCATGAGCAGCGTGCCGAGGATGGACCGTATTTGCCTGATGAGCGCCCACATGCTCCCCTCCGTTCGGCTATTTCCCTTGGCAACCACTCGCGGCGCCCGATCGGCGCAATACCATGGCATTTTCCTATGTCGCCGGCCGCGGCGGCTCATTGACCTAGATCAACGGTCACGTCCGGCCGCCGATTCATGATCCAATGTGGTTGCCTTTCGGCGTCGGCAAGGCTTTGCTAGGGACAAATCGATCGTGTTGCGTGGTGACGCAAGCGTGGCGCCGACCTTGAGCCTGACCTCGGAGAACGGCCCGTCGTCGTGGATGATGGCGGCGCGCCCGCGCACGCTCACTTTGTCGCTGACGCCGGTCGCCGTCGGAACCGCGCTGGCATGGGCGGCCGAGCGCGCGGTTCATTGGCCCGCCGTCATCGCCGCGCTGGTCGGCAGCGCCCTCATCCAGGTCGGCACCAACCTGCACAATGACGCGGCCGACTCGGAACGCGGGGGCGATGGGCCCGATCGCGTCGGCCCGCCGCGGGTGACCGCGTCGGGCCTGCTCAGCGCCGCCGCGGTCAAGCGCGGCGCGCTGGCGAGCTTCGGCGGGGCGGCGCTGGTCGGCATCTATCTCATCGCCGTCGGCGGCTGGCCGATCCTCGTGCTCGGTCTGCTGTCGATCCTGTCGGGCTGGGCCTATACGGGTGGCCCGCGGCCGATCGCCTACACGCCGCTCGGCGAGCTGTTCGTCATCGCCTTCTTCGGCCTGGGCGCGGTCTGCGGCACCTATTGGCTGTGCGCCGGACGCCTTGACGCCGTCGCGATCGAGGGCGGCATGGCGCTCGGCTTCTTCACCGCGGCGGTGCTGCTGGTCAACAACCAGCGCGACGTCGAAGCGGATGCGCGTGTCGGCCGCCAGACCCTGCCGATCGCGGCCGGCGCCCATGTCACCAATTGGATCTATGCCGGGCTGATGTTGCTGCCGTTCGCGGTGCTGGCGCTCATCGCGCGCGACCTGCCGCACGCCCATGTGTGGACCGCATCTATCGCGTTACCGTTCGTCGTTGCGTTGATGTACCGCTTTGCCCGCGAGCCGCCCGGGCGCGGGTTCAACCGCATCCTGGTGCAGACGGTGCAGATCCAGCTCCTCTTCAGCATCCTCTTGTGCGTCGGCCTGCTCATATGACGCTTGCGTGAACGCGACCATCGTCGCGCTTGTGCGCGCGCCAATCAGGGATATACTTGCGCCATGGCACTCCGCTCCGGCATCTATATCGTTCCGACCAACCGCTGGTACATCGAGCGGACGGTCTGGCTGATCGCCGGCATCGTGCTGCTGACCTGCAGCACCCTCGCGCTCACGGTCGATCCGCGCTGGGTCTTCGGCGTCATCGCCACCGGCCTCGTCTCCATCAACGTGGCGTTCACCGGCTTCTGCCCGGTCGGCAACGTGCTCAAGCGCCTCGGCTTCACGCCGATGCTCGCGACGCGCGCGCCGACGCGCTGGAATCTCTACCTGCTGCAGACCGACAGCTGGTACCTGGAGCGGCGCATCTATATCGCGGTCGGCATCAACATCACGATCGCCTCGATCCTCATGCTGGTGCACAGCGCCTGGTGGTCGGCCTTCATCATCTTCGTCGGCGCCGCCATGGTGTGGTTCGCGGCCACCGGCTTCTGCATCATGGCCAACGCGCTCTATTGGATGGGTGCCGAGCCGCGGCTCGCGCCGGGGTCGCAGGCGCGCGCGCCGCTTGGCGTCGACGGCCAGGCCAAGCACGCCTGACGCCCACGCGCCGTCGTCATTCAAGCCGGCAAACGGAAGGCAGCTCGCTGGTTCGTCCAGTATGTGCGCCCGACCGCATGCCATAGAGCCGGCGGGCACGGACCTGGAACGCCTCGACCATCGCGCTGGCCCGCTCGCCCAGCGCCCCGCCGACCACCATCTGCAGCAGCCGCGAGCGGAACTTGAAGTCGATGCGATAGTCGACGATCGAGCCGCCCTGCGGATCCGGCGCAAAGGCCCAATGCTGCTCGAAGCGCTCGACCAGCGGGTCCGTGCTGGTGACGTCGATGCGGTGCGGCGCGTCGAGCGCCGCCACGGTCGAGAAGTTCTTGCGCAGCAGGTTGGTGCCGATCGTCATGTCGACGAAGATGCGATCGCCCTCGCGGCGCCGGATATGGGCCGCGACGATCCACGGCACGAATTGCGGATAGCGGTCGATGTCCGCGACCAGATCGAACATCTGCGACGCGGAGTATTTCACATGCACGCGTTTGGCATAGCTCGCCATGGCCATCCGTCGTCCCGAGGCATCCCGAGGCATCGCCGCCTGGATGCGCGAAAATATCGATTCGACGGCGAGACCCGTTGATCTGGGTCAAGGCCGCGGACCGTTTTGGCAGGCAAAAGCAACCGTGTGGCTTCGCCGTCGCGCACGCGATGGCGTGGTGCGGCCGCAATTCAAGGAGTGGGCAGAATCAGGCTGTTGAGATGAGCGCGACGCAATCGAACATCGGGCCCGAGGAAATGAATGATGGTAACCGGACCGTTAACGCCGCGATTGCGATCGTCGTGGCGGCGCTTGCCGTGCTGGCGCTGTTTGGAACAAGTGTTCTGATACTGGCTCCGCTCGCGTTGATGGGCCTGGGGAGCATCCTCATCCTCGCCGACTGGCGCGTGACCAATGAGCCGTTCGTGATGCTCGTCTAGGCGCAGGGCCCCTGCGGCCTCACCTTCACCAAAGCTCCTTGCTCGCGAGCCGCGACCCGGCCGCGAGCGCCTCGAGCTTCGCCCACATGATCGAGGGATGGACGCGACGGTAGAACGGCCCTTGCGCGAAGCCGCAGTCCGTTCCGGCGATCACGTTCTCGCGGCCGATCAGCCGGGCGATGCGCACGATCCGCTCGGCCACCAGATCGGGATGCTCGACGATGTTGGTGGCGTGGCTGATCACGCCCGGCACCAGCATGCGGCCGGCGGGCAGCTTCACGTCGCCCCACACCTTCCATTCGTGCTCGTGGCGCGGATTGGCCCCTTCGATCACATAGGCGCCCACCCGCACCTGAAGGATCAGATCGACGATGTCCTTGAGCGGCACGTCGGTCGTGTGCGGTCCGGGCCAGCTGCCCCAGCAGATGTGATAGCGCACGCGGTCTTCCGGAATGCCGTCGAGCGCGTGGTTCAACAGATCGACATGCATCGCGACCCATTTGCGGTAGTCGGCGAACGTGCCGGGCGGCACCATGCGGTCGTAGGTCACCGCCGTGCGCGCGTCGTCGAGCTGGAGGATGAAGCCGGCGTCGACGATCATGCGGTACTCGGTGCGCATCGCCTCGGCGATCGCCTGCAGGCATTCCTCGTCCGATTTGTAGTGCTCGTTCTTGCGGTCCGGGATGACGCTCGCCGGCGCTGCCACGGGAAGGAAGCCTTCCTCGACCTTGACGCCCTTGAGCGCCGCCTTGAAGTTGTCGATGTCGCGCTGCAGTGCCGCCTGGCCCGTGTATTTTATCGGTCCGACGCAGATCGATTCGGACACGGTCGCCGGCGTCTCGCGCGCATCGAGTTCGGCATAGAACTCGGCAAAACGCGTGCGATCGGCGCCGCGCGCGAACGGATTGCCGCCCGCCTTGATCGGCCGCCGCTCGAAGCCGGAGAGCCGCTCGAGCACGTATTGCGACCAGCTGATCGATTTGCCGAACTCGCCGTCGCTCACCACGTCGATGCCGGCCGCTGCCTGGTGGCGCACCACCTCGGCGACCGATGTCGTCAGGCATTGCTGATAGGCGGCCTCGTCGTACGGCTTGCCGCCCTGCCGGGCGCGCAGGAAATCCTGCAGCGCGTCCGGGCGGATCAGGCTGCCGACATGGGTGGTGAGAATGCGCGAGGTGCTGCGTTTCATGCCGGCTCTCTATCAGATCGCCGGCGCCGGCGACAATCGCGCGCAATGCGCGCGGCGCGGGCAGCCGCCCACGCTCGTGAACGCGAATGGGGAGTAGCGAATAGCCAATGGCGAATTGAAGCGAGCCTACTCGCTATTCGCTACTCGCTATTCGCGGCCCGGTGGGAAAAAACAGAGATTGGCAACACCGTTCGACCGAACTCCGCTCTACTGCACGCGCAGCTTGTCGAGGCCGACCGCGTCGACCTGCGCGGTCCAGCGCGCGATGTCTTCCTTGATGAAGCCGCCGAACGCCGCGGCGGTCATCGGCGGCGGCGGCTCCATGCCGAGCGCGAGCAGCTTCGCGGCGACCTTGGGATGCACCGCGGCACCAACCACGCCTGGAGCAACCGCTCCGACCAGCCATGCGGCATCGCGATCTCATCGCACGATGCCGCGTAGGGTGGGCAAAATCGCCCTTCGCGATTTTGCCCACGCGCCGCGTCTTTGAATCGCGCCCTGGTGGTCCGGAACCAAGACGCGCGGTGGGCAAAGGCGCACCCGCGAATTTTTCTATGCGGCTCGTCCGAGCAGCGCGCCTTTGCCCACCCTACGGCGCACTTGCTCCTAATTCCTTCGCCGCCGCGACCAGCCGCTTCCAGGTGCCGGCCGCCACCGGAATGCCGCTCGCCTCGCGCTCGGCGAGGATCGCGTCGCCGCGCTCGCCCGGCAGCAGTATGCGACCGACGCCCTCGGCCCGCGGCAAGGCTGTGATCGCATCGCCGAGGCGGTCGACCTCGCTGGTGAACCGCTCGAGGTCGCCGAGCGCTGCGAGATCGACCGCGATGGCGACGCCGTTGAGCACCGGGTTGTCGGCGAGCCCGCCGGAAAGCAGCGCCAGCGAGATCAGCGGATTGCCGACCGCAAGGCTTGTCAGGCACTCGATCAGCAGCGAGAGGCCCGAGCCCTTCGGCCCGCCGAGCGGCAGGAGCGTCGCGATCTTCTTCGGATCGGTGGTGTCGTGGCCTTCCGCATCGAGGCCCCAGCCGATCGGCACCGGCTCGCCGCGGTCGCGCGCGGCCAGCACCTTGCCGTTGGAGACCGTTGACGTCGACATGTCGACGACGAGCGGCCGCCGCGTCTTGCCCGGCACCGCGATCGCGATCGGATTGGTCGAAACGCCAGCGACGCGCGCGCCGTGATAGGCCATCAGCGGGCCGGACGCCGTCATCACGATTCCCGCCATGCCGGCGCGCGCCGCTTGCAGCGCGAAATACCCGACTGCCCCCGCATGGGTGATGTTCTTCGCCGCGCACCAGCCGACATGCACTTCTTTGGCGCGGATGATCGCCTCGTCCATCGCCCGCGCCATCCCGATCGCGCCCGGCGCGCGGTCGGCGTCGAGCAGCGCAATCGCGCCGGCGGAGCGTTCGACCCGCATGGCGGGCCGCGGGTTGATCGACTTCTTCTTCAGCAGATCCAGGTAGCGCGGGATGCGGATGACGCCATGCGAGTCGACGCCGCGCAGGTTGGCCCACACGACGGCCTCGGCCCAGCGCGCGGCCATTGCGGGCGCCACATCGGCGGCAGCGAAGATCGCCGCCGCGAAATTGGTGAGATCGGCTTTGCCGATGAGGATGTCATCGCTCATGCGAGCATCGCTACAACGCTTTCAGCTTCCTCTCAACACACGCGACCTCATCCCGAGGAGCCTCGCGCGTCTTCGCGCGAGGCGTCTCGAAGGACGAGGGTGGAGCGAGAAAAACGCGTGGCCCGCATGGAGCGTAGCGCAATGCGGGGAGGCCTCTCCCGGATTACGGGGCTTCGCGCCTCCATCCAGGCTACGCGCCAAGCCCCGGGCGTGACGCATCGATCGGCGGTGATCGGCGTACCCGTGAATAGCGGGGATAGATCGAATCTCGCTTGCGTTTCCCGCACAAACAGCGCATGGCAGTAAGTGCAGAGTGACATTCGCGCGTCCGGAGTTGTCTTCGGGCGCGCTTTGCTTTTCAAGCGTGTGAGGTCCAAGGGTCCATCTGGCAGCGCGGCGCATGCAGCCCCATTGCGGGTCTTCCGGCGTTGCAGCCGGACGTAGCCACTCCCCTTGTATTTTTCATTGTTTCCATTGTTCTTCGCATTGTTTTTCCATTGCTACCCATTGTTCCCGCATCGGCGGAATTTCTCTCGTTTGCGCAAGGGCTTGCATTGTAATCGGTGCGCATTTCCCATTGTAAATCGCCTGTATTTTTGTTCGGCAGCCTTTGGACGAAAATGACCTATTTGGCGCTTGGCCCCTCAGCGGGGCGGCGTCGCGGCCAAAAACGCAGTGCCGACAGGGACATCGGTGGTGTTCGGGTTCGTTCGGCGCGAATCCAAAAGCGGTTGAATCGAATTCGATATCGCAAGTCCTGATCGTATTGCGGGCAGGTCGTTCCCCGCGACAGGAGCGCGCTGACGGCGTGCGGGTGAAGGCGCACGCAGGTAGGCGCTACCGAATCACGCCACCCGTTCGGTCCCCGCGCGCAGCGCCAGCTCCTCGGGCGCGACGCCCAGCGTGCGCCAGTCGGTGGTCTTCGGCACGATGCCCTCGAACGCGCTGATCTTGGCGTGCGGGATATGCGGCGCGGTGCGGCCGAGCGCGACGCCGGTGTCGCGCATGGCGCGCGCCGCCTCGACCATCAGGCGGCGGAACTCGACCACCGCGACGTCGCTCGCGCCGAGCCGCTCCTTGGTGCGGTCGGAGATGCCGGTCGGACCCATGCTTTCCCACATGGCGATGTCCTGGTTGGGAATGCCGGCGATGCCGGTGAAATTGCCCAGCTTCATCGCCTGGCGATCCTGCAGGTAGTTGTTCGCGCGGGTGCGCTTGTTGCGATGCTCATGGTCGAGATCGATGCCGACCTGCGCGACGTTGAACTTGCGCCAGGTCTCCTGGTCGACCCCGGGCTTGTCCGACCCGTTCCAGGCGATGAAATAGAAATCCGTGTTGTGGTCATCGATCGGCGCCAGCACGGTCGTGACGTTGTGGACGTTGTTGGGCGGGATCAGCGAGACGAACGGCGCGACGAACACGGTGGTGCGGATGTAGTCGTGCGTGTTGGCGTTGATGATCGGCCGGCGGATCGCCGCGTAGCGGAAGCCGAAGCTCGTGCGCTGCAGCTGGAAGCGCGGCGCCCGGTCGGTCGAGGGGCGCAGCCACGTCTGCTCGGTCGCCTTGGCGCCGTCGACCCGCGCCGGCACCATGTCGGAGGAGTGCAGGCTCGATGAGTGCGCCGAATCGATCTGCCCTTCGGTGATCTGCGCCCAATTGGCCTTCACCTTGATCTTGAGGATGCTGACGCGCTCGTTCCCGGTCGGCGCGAATGACGGCGGCTCGAATTCCGGCATGGTGTCGGCCGGGCCCATATAGGCCCACACGAAGCCGCCGCCCTCGCGCGCCGGATAGGCCTTGTGCTTGAGCTTGTTCGCGAAGCCGCTCTCGGCCGGCTCCGAGGTCATCTCGACCACGTTGCCGTCCACGTCGAATTTCCAGCCGTGATAGAGGCAGCGCAGCCCGCATTCCTCGTTGCGGCCGAACACCAGCGACGCGCGCCGGTGCGGGCAGTACTCGTCAAGCACGCCGAGGCGCCCGTCGCTGTCGCGGAAGACGACCAGGTCCTCGCCGAGCAGGCGCACGCGGATCGGCGTGCCGTCGCGCTCGGCCACTTCCTCCGACATGCAGGCCGGGATCCAGTGCCGGCGCATGAGCTGGCCCATGGGTGCGTCGCCCTCGACGCGACACAAGAGGTCGTTTTCCTCGGCGGTCATCATGGGCGCCTCCCGGAAACCTGGACAACAAGCCTAGCGATCCAAGATAACCGAGGATGCCGATCGCTGTCGAGCTTCGCCGCCTTGTTGCACCGCGAAATGCGCGTCTCGCTTGAACCACAATGATTAGCTCTCTAAGTATTACGGCCGGAAACCCCGCGATGTTGCCCGCCTCGCACGACCCGCCGATGTCCCTGCGCCGCGTCACCCGCGCCGAGCGGATCGCCGAGGATATCCATTTGTTCGAGCTGCGCGATCCGGCGGGCGCCGAGCTGCCGGTTTTTTTCGCCGGCGCGCACGTCTCGGTGCGGGTTCCCAGCGGGCTCGTGCGCAAGTATTCGCTGTGCAACGATCCGAGCGAGCGCGATCGCTACGTGATCGCGGTGAAGCGCGAGCCGGATGGGCGGGGCGGTTCGGAAAGCCTGATCCGCGACGTCGCGGCGGGCGGCGAGCTGCCGGTCTCGGCGCCCGTCAACAATTTCGCCCTGACGACGAGCAACGGCGGCTACCTGCTCGTCGCCGGTGGCATCGGGATCACGCCGATCATGGCGATGATCCGCGAGCTGCAGGCGACCGGCGGCCGCTTCAAGCTCTACTACTGCACGCGCTCGGCCGCCGCGACCGCGTTTCGCGACGAGCTCTCCGCCCCGGAGTGGCGCGGCAAGGTGACGATCCATCACGACGGTGGCGACCTCGCGCAGGCGCTCGATCTCTGGCCGATCGTCGAGAAGCCGCAGGGCCGGCATCTCTATTGCTGCGGCCCGCGCGGCCTGATGCAGGCGGTGCGCGACATGACGGGCCATTGGTCGCCGTCGGCGGTGCATTTCGAATCGTTCACCGACGCCGCGCCGCGGCCCGACGACCGGCCGTTCACGGTGCGGCTCGCCCGCAGCGGCCGCAGCATCGCGGTGCCGGTCGGCGTCACCATCCTCGAGGCGCTGCGCGCCGGCGGACTCGACGTGCCCAGCTCGTGCGAGAGCGGCACCTGCGGGACCTGTCGCACGGGCCTGATCGCCGGCGAGGCGGATCACCGCGACCTCGTGCTGGCCGACGACGAGCGCGCGCGCAACATCATGGTGTGCGTGTCGCGCGCGCGCTCCGATGAGCTGGTGATTGATCGATAAGAGGAGAGTCATGCTTAGCGGTGCAACAAGCGCGCACTTCCCCTCTCCCCGGAGGGGAGAGGGTGGCGAGCCCTCGGGTCTTGCCTTCGGCAAGCCCAAGGGTGAACTCCGCGAGCCGGGTGAGGGGCGCTCGGAGGTTCAACTCTGGCTCCGAGAGCCCCTCACCCCGACCCTCTCCCCTTCGGGGAGAGGGGGCGCAGGCACCGTGCAAGCGGCTTAAAGCATCATGCCATCCCGCAAGCCCAACGGAGCGAAGCGCAGCGGCGCCGATGCCGGCACCCAGGCGATCCTGCGCCATTGGCGCGCGGCGGTGCCGAACGACCGGCTCGCCCATCTGGTCAAGGACGCGACGCGTGGCCTGCTGCGCGCGCTGCAGATGCGGCTCGCCCGCCACGGCGTGTCGTTCGGCCACTGGGCCTTCTTGCGAATCTTATGGGAGGCGGACGGCCTGACCCAGCGCGAGCTCAGCATCGAAGCCGGGCTGATGGAGCCGACCACCTCGGCGGCGCTCGCGACAATGGAAAAGCTCGGCTATGTGCGGCGCGAGCGCATGCCCGGCAATCGCAAGAACGTGCATGTCTATCTCACGTCCGCCGGCAGGGCGCTGCGGCGCAAGCTCGTGCCGCTCGCCGTCGAGGTCAACGCTGTTGCGGTGCGCGGCGCCGGCGCCGCCGACGTCGCGGCGACACGGCGTACGCTTCTGGTCATGATCGAGAATCTTGCACGCGACGAATTGCAGGCGGACAAGCGGCGCCACCGCATGCCGTCGACCCGCGAGCTGGCGCGTCGCGTCGCCGTCGCGGGTGCGCGCGGCCGCGCGCGGCCGCGCAACGGCGCGGCGCAACGTGGAGCGTGAGCGATGCACGAGACCGATCTCTTCCACGAGCATTTGACGATGTCGGACGAGGAGCGCGCCGAGATCGCCAAATACATCTGGGACCAGGAGCACGTCGACCTCACCACCATCGGCATCGACATCGGCAGCTCGACCTCGCATCTCTTGTTCGCGAAGGTGCTGCTCGAGCGCCAGACCCAGGGTCTCTCCAGCCGCTTCGTCGTCGTGCATCGCCAGGTGCTGTGGCGCTCGCCGATCATGCTGACGCCGTTCCTGCCCGACGGCACGATCGACGCGGCGGCGCTCGGCGCCTTCATCGAGAAATCCTACCGCGCCGCCGGCTTGACCCGCGCCGAGATCGACAGCGGCGCCGTGATCCTCACCGGCGAGGCGATCAAGAAGACGAACGCCGCGGCGATCGACCACCTGTTCGCCGCCGAGGCCGGCAAGTTCGTCTGCGCCACCGCCGGCCACAAGCTCGAATGCACGCTGGCGGCGCACGGCGCCGGCGCGGTGCGGCTGTCGGCCGAGCGCGACGAATGCGTGCTGCATGTCGACATCGGCGGCGGCACCACCAAGCTCGCGCTGATCGACAAGGGCGAGATTCTGAGCGTCGCCGCCTTCGCGGTGGGCGGCCGGTTGCTGGCGACGGACGAGCGCGGCGCGTGGACGCGGGTCGACGATTCGGCACGGCTGGTCGCGCAGGAGCTGGGGCATGCGATCGATTCGGCGACGCTGTCCGACCCTGCGATACGCCAGCAGGTGGCGCAGCGCCTCGCCGCCATCGCGGCCGACTACATCCTCGACGCGCCGCGCGACCGGCTCGGGAAGGCGCTGTTGCTGACCGACGAGCTGGCCCGTCCGGCGCCGCCGGCCGCCATCACGTTCTCGGGCGGCGTGTCGGAATACATCTTCGGCTACGAGGATCGCGACTACGGCGACATTGCCCGGCTCCTCGCCACGGCGCTCGGCGACGAGCTGCAACGACGTGCCGCGCCGCTGGTGATCGATCCCGGCCAGCGCATCCGCGCGACCGTCATCGGCGCCTCCCAGTTCACCGTGCAGGTGAGCGGCAAGACGATCTTTCTCCCCGATCCGGGCGTGCTGCCGCTGCACAACGTGCCCGTGGTGCATGCCGGCCTCGATCTTGCCGGCGCGTTCGAGCCGGCCGCGCTGACCGCGGCGATCCGGGCGAGCCTCGCCCGCATGGACCTTGCGCCCGATGCCCGCATGGCGATCGCCTTCGCGTGGCACGGCGACCCCGACTACGCGCGCCTCGCCGCGGCCGCGCGGGCGATCGTCGCGGCGGTCGCGCCCGAAGGCCGGCGCAAGGAGCCGCTGCTGCTGATGATCGACGGCGATGTCGGCAAGACCTTCGGCCAGCTCCTGCGCAATGAGCTGGGGCTCGTCGGTCCTCTCGTCTCGATCGATGGCGTGCAGCTCCACGAGCTCGATTTCGTCGATGTGGGCGAGCTGATTTCGCCGCCTGGGGTTGTGCCGGTGGTGATCAAATCTCTGCTATTCTCGTAGGAAGGGGCGAATAGCGAATGGCGAGTAGCGAATGGTCTACTCGCTATTCGCTATTCGCTATTCGCTACTCGCCATTCGCGATCTCGGTTGAAGGAGGAACGCACATGAACGCACCGCAAAAACCCCGCTATGGCGTCGACGCCTATCTCGACTGGGTCGAGCGCGAGGGACTTCCCGTCACCGAGGACTTCGGCGTCGATCTCTACGCGGTGCCGACGCGGCCGTGGCCGCGCTACGGCGTCAACGGCGCCGCCGTGCACCTGAAGGGCCGCGGCGACTTCGCCAACATGTTCGTGCTCGACATTGCGCCCGGCGGCTCGACCTCGCCGCAGCGCCACTTGTACGAAGATGTCTACTACGTGCTCGAAGGAAGCGGCAGCACGCAGCTCGAGTTCGCCGACGGCAAGAAGCGCAGCTTCGAATGGGGTCCGCGCAGCCTGTTCGCAATCCCGCTCAACGCCAGGCACCGCCACTTCAACGCCAGCGGCCGCGAGCGCGCGCTGCTCGTCACCACGACCGACCTGCCGCTGGTGATGAACACGTTCCACAACGAGCGCTTCATCTTCGACACCGACTTCGAGTTCGGCGACCGCACCGGCAAGAACGAGTATTTCGCCGGCGAGGGCGACCTCATCACGGTGCGCCCCGGCAACCACATGTGGGAGACCAACTTCGTCCCCGACCTCGCCTCGATCGAGCTGAAATCCTGGGGCGACCGCGGCGCCGGCGGCACCAACATCATGTTCGTACTCGCCGACGGCACCATGCACGCGCACATCTCCGAGATGCCGGTCGGCACCTACAAGAAGGGCCACCGCCACGGCCCCGGCTTCCACGTGATGTGCGTCACCGGCCACGGCTACTCGCTCGCCTGGTTCGACGACGAGAAGGACTTCGTGCGCATCGACTGGAAGCATGGCACCGTGTTTCCTCCCTGCGACCGGCAGTTCCACCAGCACTTCAACGCCAGCCTTGAGCCCGCGCGCTACCTCGCGACCGGCGTCGGCGGGCTGCGCTACCCGCTCACCCTGTCGCAGCGCCGCTCGCTCATCGGCGTCAAGCCGGGCGACAAGGGCGCGGTCTCGGTCGACATCAAGCAAGGCGGCGACCAGATCGAGTACGAGGACCAGGACCCGCGCATCCACCGCATCTGGCTCGACGAGATGCGCAAGAACGGCGTCGCGCCGAAGATGGAGAAGTATTTTCCGAGCGCCGAGCGCGCGCCCGTGATGGCGAAGTGACGGCGGCAACGCCGCCGTCATTGCGAGCGAAGCGAAGCAATCTCGTCCCGCGAGTCGCGGCGCGAGATTGCTTCGTCGCGCTGCGCGCGCCTCGCAATGACGCCCACCCCACCCTCATCGTGAGGAGCTTGTCGTCGCTTTTGCGACGACAAGCGTCTCGAAGGACGAGGGTGGCCGATGCGCGGCCACTTGCGGAGCAAGCGGCCCATCCTTCGAGGCGCCCTCGCTGCGCGAGGGCTCCTCTGGATGAGGTGATCGTGGGGTGAGGCAGAGACGAAAACGCGGCCCGGTGGGTCGCGTTTTCAGGATCTCATTGCACTGCAAGCAAGCGGCCCTGGGTCCCGGATCGCGCTTTGCGCGTCCGGGACGCGAGGCTTGCGCTTACGCCGCCGCCGTGTAGTTCCCGTACTTGATCAAGTTCTCTTTCTGCTTCTCGTTGCGGGGCGGCAGCTTGAACAGGCGCGCGGCGGTGCCGCCGAGGATGTTGTGCTTGGCCTTCTCGGACAGGAACGGCAGGTCGTAGATCGTCGACGGCAGGTCGAAGTCCCAGTGCGGGTAGTCGGAGGCGTAGAGCAGGTGGTTTTCCGCATCCATCATGCGGAACGTGCACTCCATCGCCTCGCGGTCCTGGATCTCCATCGGCTGCGACGAGTAGTACATGTCGCGCATGTACTCGCTCGGCTTCTTCTTCAGCGCCGGGCATTCCGACGGCCGCATCATGTATTCGTGGTCGAGCCGCTGCATCAGGAACGGCACCCAGGCGAGGCCCGACTCGATCCAGATCACCGGCAGCTTGGGGAAGCGCTCCGGAATGCCGTTGGTCACCCAGTTGGTGAGATGCAGGATGTTGTAGAACGAGAAGCCGAGCGCGTGCACGGCGAGGAAGCGGTTGCAGGTCTTGAAGATCGTCTCGTTCCAATTGAACGCCGAGTGGAACGACAGCACGAGGCCGCGCTCCTCGATCGCGCGATAGACCTTCATCAGCGAGTTGTCGTGCACCGGGATGTTGCGCACGGTGGTCACCATGAAGCCGCCGACGCCCTTGCGGTGGCCGAACGTCTCGACGTGGCGCAGCGCCTCGTCCGGCGTCGAGATCGGCAGCGACAGCATGGTGTAGAAGCGCCCGCCCGACTCGGGCAGCACCTGCTCGGTGACCCAGCGGTTGTAGGCCCAGCACAGATCCGACTCCATCTCCTTCTGCGGATGCAGGCCGATGTTGAGCATGCCGGTCGGAAAGAGGCAGGAGTAGTCGACGCTCATCGCGTCCATCCAGCGGTGGCCGAGCGCGACATCGCGCTGCGGGCCGGTCTGGTCGGTCTTTTCGGTCGAGCGCAGCGGGTAGCGCGTGACGCGCCCGCCCATGTCCTGGTAGCCGACCTGCACCGGCATCAGGTTGCCGCGCCCGCCCTTCATGGTCTGCGCGATCGAGAGCTGGCGCAGCACGTCGTTCTCCATGAACGGCAGGATATCCTTGAGGTGCTCGTTCTCGTAGTGGTGCGCGTCGACGTCGACGATCATCATCTCGTCGAGCCTGCGCTGATGCGCCTGCTGGGCGGCGTGCGCCAAGAGGCGGCTGGTGTTGAGCTCTTCGACCGGTACGCGGCGGCCACGATCGGATTGGAGGTCCATGTTGCGCTCCTGTGCGGTTCTTGCGCGTTTCCCAGATTACGTCTGACGGATCACTTCGTGAGCATGATCTGATCCGAAAACCGGAATCCACTTTTCGGGATCATGCTCTAACGCCCCGTCCAGCTCTGCCACATGCCGAGCTCGAACACCGCGAGATTGCCGGCCCGCATCAGGCCGCTTGCCGTGATCATGATGTCGGTCGGGGTCACCTCGCCGACGGGCAGCACCTGGCTGCCTGCTTCGGATTGCGCCGAATAGAGCCGGCACGCGGCGGTCATCAGCTTCTGCAGCGTCTCGGGGGAGAGCACATCGTGGTCGCCGGCGGTGAGCGCGCGCTGGATGTCGGCGGCAAGCTGCTCGGCGGCGGCCGCGACGGGCGTCGCTGGCGCGGGCGCGACCGGCACGGCAGCGCGCGGCGCCGGCTTCGCGCGGGAGGATGACTTGGGGGGTGACTTGGCGGTCGCGACCTTACGCGACGACATAGACGTCATCCCCCTTCTGCACCACCTTGTAGCGGCGCAGCTTGAGCTTGCGGTCGGAGACGCATTCGCCGGTCTTGATGTCGTATTCGTAGCCGTGCCACGGGCAGACGAAGTGCGTCTCGGTGTCGGAGAAGTAGAGGCCCTTCGAGGTCTTGTCGGGCGCGATGCGCTCTTCCACCTTGGCGATGATCAGCCCCTCGCACGCCGGGCCGCCCTGGTGCAGGCAGTAATTGCTGTAGGCGTGGAATTCGCCGCGGTCCTTGAACACGCCGATCTCGGTCTCGCCGACGAACACGATCCGCCGGTCCCCGTCCTTGAACTCCGACGCCTTGCCCACAAGCTTCTCGGCCATGAGTACAGCTACCTCCCGCGATGTCCGGCGACTTCGACGCCCGGCACTGCCGCAAACATATTACATTCGCCTTCCAGCCGCCAGCGCGCGCAGCACGCGCGTCCGCATGACTGCCCTGCCGGTTTCTATCCGTGGCTGCGCTGGAAGTCGGGCATCGGCGTCGGGCCCCATAGCGCCGGCGCGACCTTGCGGTCCCACACCTTCGGCCGCTGCGGAAAATCGTGGTGCCAGGGGCGCGGGTCGAAGTAGCCGAGCTCCTCGTCCTTCATCTGGTCGAGCTCGATGTAGAGCTCGACGTTCTGGTCGTCGAAGTTGCGGTGGTAGATCGCGACGTTGTGGCCGGGTCCGTGCCGCACCGGGCCCCAGTTGATCGGGATCTTGCGCACCGCCAGGAGCTCGCAGGCCTGCTGGATGTGGGCGAAATCCTTCATCTCGAAGGCGATGTGGTGCATCTTCGCCTTCGCGCCGCGGATGAAGTTGACCGTGTGGTGGTCCGGGTTGCAGCGCAGGAAGACGAAGAAGTCCTCGATCCAGTCGGAAACCTTGAAGCCGAGCACACGGCAGTAGAAGTCGGCCATCGCGTGCGGGTCGGGGACGACGTAGGCGATGTGCCCGAGCTTGAGCGGCCCGGCGCCGAGCACCTGGTGGTGGCTGCCGAGATAATTCCATTCCTGAAACAGCTCGATCACGGTGCCCTTCGGGTCCGCGAAGGCCAGCACCTTGCCGATGCCGGGGACCGGGTCGCTGCGCACCTCGCTCTTGACCCCATCCGCGGCGAGCGCCTTGGCGAGGTCGGCGAAATCCGCCTTGGGCGAGACCTCGAACGAGATGCGCTTCAAGTCCTCCTCGCGCCCCTGCTCGAGCGCGAGCGTGAGCAGCCCGGTCTTGCTTGTGAGATACGCGCGATTCTTTTCGCGGCTTGCGAGTTTCAGTCCGTTCACCTCGATCCAGTAGGCGAGCGCCTTGTCGACATCCGGCGTCTCGAAGGTCGCGTGCCCGACCCGGCTCGGCTTGATCATGGTTCCCTCCACAAATTCCTGCCGTTGTCGGGCCGAGTCATAGCACCGCGCGCACCGATTTTCTCCGCCGCCCGGCGGATCGGCGCGGTAGGATCAGGCGACCAAACTCGGGACCGATCGCCATGCCTACCTCGCCTGCCGAGCTGTTTCGCGAATGGCACGACTTCTACGTCCTCGTCGCCACCGCGTCGGCGACGCTGGTCGGCCTGATGTTCGTCGCCATGTCGATCGGCGCGACGGTCTTCAACGAAGAGCACCGGGCAGCGCTCGCGACCTTCATCACGCCGACCGTCGTGCATTTCGCCGCCGTGATGTTTGCGAGCCTGGTCATCGTCATTCCGGTGCACATCTGGATGAGCCTCGCAACAGTGCTCGGCGCCGGCGGGATTGCCGGCACGGTTTATTGCGCCCAGCTCCTGGTGCGGCTGCTCATCCGGCATAGTTTCAAGGTCGACCTGACCGATCGGCTCTTCTACGTGCTGCTCCCGCTCGCCGGGTATCTGCTCGTCCTCGCCTCGGCGGCGCTGCTGTTCATGGCGCCGCACGCCGGCGCCAACCTCATGGCGGTTGCGATTTTCGTGCTGCTCATCGCCGGATTGCGCAATGCCTGGGACATGATGGTGTGGATCGTGCTCCGATCGCCGTCGAGCGGCGGGCCGCCGTCCCCACAGGGCTGACCGGCTCGGCGCCGCGGCCCGGCGAAGCGGTGGCCAACTGCCGCGCTTGCAGCTATTTGTGACGCGACAATCCGGGAGGAACAGATCCGATGGGCGGCTTCAAGCTGGTGACCTTCGACAGCGCCGACGGCCCGCGCGCCGGCTTGGTGGTGGACGAGCGCGTGTTCGACATCGAGGTTCTCACCGGGCATGCCGACTACGCGACCATGCTGGGCGTGCTCGCCGACTGGCCGGCCGCCGAGGGCAGGCTGCGCCGGGCCGCCGAAGGCTCGGCCGCTGCCGGCGGCATGCCGCTCGCGCAAGTGAAGCTGCTGGCGCCGATCCCGCATCCCGGCGCGATCTACTGCGCCGGCTCGAACTACGCCGACCATGCGCTGGAAATGTCGCGGCTGCACAACCGCCCGGTCGAGCCTGATCCGCACACGCAAGGGCTCAAGCCCTGGCACTTCATCAAGGTCTCGCACGCGGTCGCGGCGCCGGGCGATGTAATCGACATCACGTCGGCGTCGAAGACCATGGACTGGGAGGTCGAGCTCGCGGCGGTGATCGGGCGGCCGGCGAAGAACGTGTCGATCGAGCGCGCGCTCGACTACGTCGCCGGCTACACCATCGCCAACGATCTCTCGGCGCGCGACATGGGGCGCCGTCCGGCGATCTCCGACACCTCGCCGTTCAAGGCCGACTGGGTCGCGCACAAGAACTTCGACGGCTCCTGTCCGATGGGCCCGTGGATCGTGCCGGCGTCCGAGGTCGGCGACCCGCACAATCTCGGCATGAAGCTGTGGGTCAACGACGTGATCAAGCAGGATTCCAATTCCGGCCAGATGATCTTCAACACCAACGAGCAGATTTCCCATCTCTCCTCGCGCATCACGCTGCATCCGGGCGACGTGATCATGACCGGCACGCCCGCCGGCGTCGGCGCCGCGCGCAAGGAGTTCCTCAAAGGCGGCGACACCGTGAAGCTGTGGATCGAGAAGATCGGCACGCTGACCAACACGATGAAGTAGGCCACCTTGGCCGACATCGCGCACATGGACAGCCGCGATTTCGATGCGCTGGAGGATCGCGCGCGCGATAAGCTGCCGCCCGGCGCGTTTGCGTTCGCGGCGGGCGGCGCCGACGACGAGATCACGCTCGCCGACAACATCGCGGCCTGGCAGCGCCTGCAGCTGCGGCCGCGCATGCTGCGCGATGTCACCGCGGTTGACACCTCGGTCAGCGTGCTCGGCGCGCGCGTCGCGGCGCCGCTGCTGGTGGCGCCGACCGGCCGGCACAGGCTGTTTCACCCCGACGGCGAGGCCGCGACCGCGCGCGGCGCGGCGGCCGCAGGCGTGCCCTATGTGATGGCCACCGCCGCGACGGTGAGCATGGAGGACGTCGCCGCCGAGCGAACCTCGGCGCCGCAGTGGTTCCAGCTCTATCTGCCGCCCGACCGTGGTGTGACGGAAGGGCTGGTCGACCGCGCCGAAGCCGCGGGCTTTTCCGCCGTCGTGCTCACGGTCGATCAGCCGGTCTATGGTTCGAGCCCGCGCGCCGCGCGCGCCCCGCTCGAGGCGTCGCCCGACATCCGCGCCGTCAACCTGCCGGGCCAGCCGGTGGCGACGCACGGCTACGGCGCCGCGCACAGCGGAAGCGTGACGCACCCGGCGACTTTCGACGATCTCGCCTGGCTGGTGCGGCGCTCGCCTCTGCCACTGCTGGTCAAGGGCGTGCTGCGCGGCGACGACGCGCTGCGCTGCGTCGAGCTCGGCGCCAAGGGCGTCATCGTCTCCAACCATGGCGGCCGCCACCTGGACGCGACCATCGCGACCGCTGATGCGCTGCCCGAGATCGCCGCCGCGCTCGGTACCAAGGCCGAAGTCTACGTCGACGGCGGCATCCGCCGCGGCACCGACATCGTCAAGGCGCTGGCGCTCGGCGCCCGCGCCGTGCTGATCGGCCGCCCCGCCGTCTGGGGCCTCGCGCTCGCCGGCGCCGACGGCGTGCGCGACGTGCTTGCGCATTTGCGCGGCGAGCTGGTGCGCACGATGGCGCTGTGCGGGGTCGCGAAGGTGAGTGAGATCACGCGCGATCTGGTCGCGTAGTCGCGTCGTAGCGTGGGCAAAGGCGCCCGCACGGCCTGACCGCGTGGGCAAAATCGCCGTTGCGCATTTGCCCACGCGGCGAGACCGGTGCAGGCGATTTTGCCCACCCTACGCGCTGACGTCGACCGGCTTCCCCGTCTCCAGCGACCTCACCACCGCCTCGAATGCGCCGACGACATCGAGCATCTGCCCGGGGCTCACCAGGAACGGCGCGCGGCCTTCGACCGCGTCGGCAAAGGACTCGACCAGAACCTTGAGCGAATCGACATGCTCGAACGTCCGCTCCTCCGGCGGCTTTCCGATATAGCCGACGCGCAGCACGTCCTCTTCGCGCGCCTCGGCAAAGCCCTTGGTGCCGAACACGTGGACGCGCCAGAACGGCACCGTGGCGCGGATGGTCGCGAGCTGGCCGGTGGCGCCGCTCGCGAACTCGGCGAGCGCCGCCACGACGTCGCGCGGGTCGGGCGGTGGTTTTGGCGCGAAAGCCTTGGCGTCGATCCGGCGGATCGGGCCCGCCATGTTCACCAGCGCGTCGACCACGTGCAGCCCGGCGCCGGTCATGCCGTAGCCGGGCGACTCGCGCGGGTCGTCGCGCCAACCGCCGCCGACGCGGGTCGAGTGGTCGTTGGAGAAATGCCCCTCCACGTGCATGATCTCGCCGAGCGAGCCGCCCTCGACCAGCGCCTTCAGCTCGCGCATCGACGCGAAGCAGCGCTTGTTGTTGCCCGAGCCGAGCACGACGCCGGCCGCGCGACAGGCCTCGACCGAGCGCGCGGCTTCGGCGCGCGTGAGCGCCAGCGGCTTCTCGCACCATACCGCCTTGCCGGCGCGCGCCACCGCGGCAACCTGCGCGACATGCAGCGAATGCGGGGTTGCGAGGAAGATCGCCTGCACGTCCGGGTTCGCGATCGCGTCGGCCAATTCGGTCGTGAGCTTGAAGCCGTGCTGCTGCGCGAAGGGACGCACGTCATTCGGCTCCTTGCTCACGCCATGCACGAAGCGCAGGCGCGCGCTCTTGCCCTGAACGGCGTTGACCAGCGATTTGCCCCAGCGGCCGAGGCCGATGACCGCGGCGTTGATCATGCCGTACATCCCCGTTGCTACGCTCGTCGAATTCCGGCAAGCGAGGTGACATGACAACAGCCGCAAGGCAACCGCAAGAGCACGAGGGACGTCCATGAGCTTCGAGCTGCCAGTCGGCGTGATCGGCACCGGCCTGATGGGCGAGGTCTTCGCCCGCCGGCTCGCCGGCGCGGGCTTCAGCGTGGTCGGGTTCGATATCGACCCGGCGAAATCGGCGCGCCTGAAGGAATTCGGAGCGCACCCGGCCGCCTCGATCGCCGACGTCGTGCGCGCGGTGCGCGTGATCGTGCTGGCGGTTTTCGACACCGATCAGGTCGAGCAGGTGGTCGAGCAGGAAATCCTTCCCGTGCTCGGCGAGCCGGCCGGCAGGTCCGACAAGGTGGTGCTGTGCACCAGCACCTGCGACCCCGACCGGGTGGCGGCGCTCGCGGCGCGCGTCACCCGGCAAGGACTCAAGTTCCTGGAGACGCCGGTGTCGGGCACCAGCGAGCAGGTGCGCCAGGGCGACGGCGTCGGGCTGATCGGCGGCGATGCCGCGATCGCGGCGGAGGTCGACGACGTGTTGCAGGTGCTGTTTCCCAAACGCTTCCTTGTCGGCGCCGCCGGCGACGGCGGCCGCACCAAGCTCGCCGTCAACCTCATCCTCGGCCTCAACCGGCTGGCGCTCGCCGAGGGGCTCGTGTTCGCGACGCGGCTCGGCCTCGATCCGACGGCGTTCCTGAAAGTCGCGCAGGCCTCGGCGGCCTATTCGCAGGTGATGGAGACCAAGGGCGCAAAGATGATCGCGCGCGATTTTCGCCCCGAGGGCCGCGCCCGGCAGACGCTCAAGGACGTGCATCTCATGCTCGACCAGGGCAAGAAGATCGGCCAGCCGCTGCCGCTGCTCAACATTCATTGCGACGTGCTCGAAGCCTGCGTGCGCAACGGCGAGGCCGACCTCGACAACAGCGTCATCGTCGAGGAGATCCGCCGGCGCGGCGCACTGGCGTGAAGGGTGAGGGAAACGTCACCGCGAGCTCGGCGCGCTCCTTCTCCCCCTTCAGGGGGAGAAGGTGGGGATGAGGGGGTCTATCCGCGAATCCCAGGCTCGCGGATAGACCCCCTCACCCCGACCCTCTCCCCCTAAAGGGCGAGAGGGAGCGCGGGCGCCGTGCTCGGTGCGCATGCGTTGAGTTTGCGTTCGATGCATTCGCGCTCGGCGCCGTTCAGCGGACAGGCAAGCGCAGCCGCGAAGGCCTCGCGCGCCTCGTCTCGGCGATCGAGCTTCAGCAGCAGGTCGCCGCGCGCCGCGTGATAGAGCGCGTAGGACCCGAGCTTGCGCGCGCCGGCGAGCGCATCGAGCCGGGCAAGTCCGACGGCCGGGCCTTCCGCGTAGGCGGAGGCGATCGCCGCATTGAGCTGCACCACCGGCGTGGGTTTCAGCTCCTCGAGCGCCTGGTAGTGATGCGCCAGCATGCCCCAGTCGGTCTCGCCAAACGAGGGCGCCGCCGCGTGCACCGAGGCGATCGCCGCCTCGATGTGCAGCGCGGTAAGGTCGTCCGTGTCGGTCGATCGGCGCAGATGTTCGAAGCCGCGGGCGATGAGGTCGCGATCCCAGCGCGCGCGGTCCTGCTCCTGCAACAGGATCATCGCCCCGTGCTCGTCGGTGCGCGCATCGGCGCGCGTGGTGGAAGCAGATCAGCGCCGCGAGCGCGTGGCACTCGCCGGTCGCGGTCGCGCGATATCCGGTGAGCAGGGTCGCGAGCCGCAGCGCCTCGGCGCACAGCTCGCGCCGCATCAGCGCCTCGCCCTCGTCCGAGGTATAGCCGCCGTTGAACAGGAGGTAGATCGCCTGGATCAGCGGCGGCAGCCGCTCGGCGAGCTCCGTGCCTTCCGGCACCTCGAAGCGCAGGCCGAGCCCGGCGATCTTGCGCTTGGCGCGCACCAGGCGCTGCGTCACCGCCTCGGGCGTCGTGAGGTAGGCGCGGGCGATCTCTCTGACGCCGAAGCCGCACACGGCCTTGAGCGTCAGCATGGTCTGCTCGTCCGGGTCGACGGCCGGATGACAGGCGACGAACATCAGCGCCAGCGTATCGTCGAGGCGGCCGACCTGCTCCGGATCGGAGAAGCCGAGCCGCAGCGCCGCGCCCTCGTCGAACGGATCGAGCCGCGCATCGCGGCGCAGCCGGTCGAGCGCCTTGTTGCGCGCCGCGACCGCGAGCCAGGCGGCCGGCTTGTCCGGCGCGCCGTCGAGCGGCCAGCGCGCGAGCGCCGCGCTGAACGCGTCCTGCACCGCGTCCTCGATGAGATCGAGCCGCGCCGGCCCGAGCAGGCGCGCGAGCCACGCCGAAATCTTGCCGGCCTCGCGGCGGAAGAGATCGTCGACCAGCACGTCTGCCTGGGCTTGGGTCATCGGCGTCGATCACATCCGGTCGACTTCACATCTGGTCCACGTCACATCTGGTCGACTTGGCGCACCTCGATCGTGCCGCCATAGCCGAGATGCGGGCAGCTTTCGGCGATCCGGCAGGCCTCGTCGTAGTCCTTGGCGCTGATGGCGAAATAGCCGCCGACCAGCTCCTTGCTCTCCGCATAAGGGCCGTCCGTGACGGTGACGCGCCCGTTCTTCGGCCGCATCACCTTGCCGGCGTCCCACGTCAGCTTCTCGCCGCCCTTGAGCCGTCCCTCGGCGCGCATGCGGTCGGCCCAGGCCATGTAGGACTTGGTGATCGCCATGATCTCGTCCGGCGAGGTCGGCCGCGGGCGATCGGAATTCTGGTGGAGAAACAGCATGTAATTCGGCATGGGATGCTCCTGTTGCATGGGCGGCCCCGGCACCAGCGCCGTGCGCCCAATGTAGTGTCGATCGAGCGCCCGCCGAACCGACATTTGGGGGGACGAAAAATCTCGCCGCCGTCTCCGCGCGCTCCTTCTCCCCGCGGTGCGGGGAGAAGGTGGGGATGAGGGGGCTTTACCGCGAGTCGCTACGTGACAGTGTGTGGAGGCGCCCCCTCACCCCGACCCTCTCCCCGCGCGCGGGGAGAGGGAGCGCGCGCGCAGTGCCTAACTTACCTCACGCTGCCTTCGCCAGCGTCTCTAGCGCCTCGCGCGCGTTCCATGGGTTCCACCACAGCTTCGCGCCGAGATCGCGGGCGATGAGCCCGGCCGCGACGTAGCTCGGGCCGCCCGAGATGGCACCGCCGCAATGCGCCGCCGAGCCTGCGTAGTACAGATTGGCGATCGGCGTGCGATAGCCGAAATGGTTGTACATCACCTGCTCGGCGTTGAAGGCGCCCATGAAGATGTCGCCGCCGCGCATGTTGACGAGCTCCTGCACGTATTCGCGGCCCGTATAGGCGTATTGGGCGAGGATATTCTTGCGCGTCATGTTCGGGCAGTAGCGCGCCCACGTCTCGATGATCCTTTCGGAGAACTCCGCCTTCCAGTCTTCGTAATTCCGCCCGCCGATGTCGGGATCGATCGGCATCACGTGCCAGGCGTAGCTCGTGTGCTTGCCGGGCGGCGCCTGGGTCGGATCGAGCAGGCTCAGCGGCCCGGAGCCGAACTGCACGATGGTCGGCACCTTGCCGGCCATCACCTCCTGATGCGCGGCGAAGAGGTCGTCCATGGTCTCGGCGCCGATGCTCCATTTGAGCGCGCGGTTGATGTTGGGATCGAAGTTCTCGGCGGCAAAGCGCGGGCTTTCGTCGAGCGCAAGGTGCAGGCCGAACAGCGACCACTTGGTGTACTGGAAATCGTCGAGCTTCCTGGCGAGTGCCGCAGGAATCTGCGCGCGGCCGATGAGGCCCTCGAAGGTCTGATGCACGTCGATGGTCGAGGCGACGAACTGGCGGGCGCGCACGGTGCGGCCGTCGGCGAGTGCGACGCCGGTCGCACGGCCGCCCTCGATGACGATGCGCTCGAGCGCGACCTGCGGCTGATAAGTCCCGCCGGCCGCGATGAACGTCTCCATCAGGCCGCGCGCCAGATTGAACGAGCCGCCCTGGCAGAGCTGGTAGCCGGTCTGCAGATCGAAGGCCCGGATCACCGAGCCCATCGGGCTCGTCTTCGACAGCGTATCGGTGAGCCAAGTGCCGAACAGCGACACCTTGAACAGAAACAGCAGCTGCACGTGCTCGTTCTCAAACAGCTCGCGCACCACGTCGAGCGGCTGCCGGCGTGTCGCGGCGAGAAAATCGCGGCCGAGCGCGGTGCGCGACAAGAGCGCCTCGCGCTCGGCCTGCGGCAGCGGCTCGGCATAGCGCTCCGGGATGAGGATGCGCGCCGTCATCTCCTCGGCCTGCCGGTTCCAGTCGCGGAAGGTGGCGGCGTCTTTCTTCGAGAAGCGCGCGATATTGGCGACGGTCTCCTCGAGGTCGCGGCCGAGCACCAGCGCGGTGCCGTCGCGGTGCGCCTGGCCGAGCTCGTAGCGCGGCGTGATGTAGGTCACCCGATCGGCGAGCCCGAGGTCGCGAAACCACGGCGTCTCGCTGATGTGGAAATGATTGATCGAATGCAGGTTGTGATAGAAGCCGGGCAGCGTCGCCTCGGTGGTGTTGAGCCCGCCGCCATAGGTGAGCCGGCGATCGACCAAGAGGATGTCGAGCCCGGCCTTGGCGAGATAGGAGCCGAGCACCAATCCGTGCTGGCCGGCGCCGATGATGATGCCGTCATACGTCCGGTTCAGTGCCTGCGACATCGCGTTCCCTCGGTACGGTCCCTGCCTGCTATATGACTGCGGCCGGCGCGCCGGCGAAAATACAAGCCGATCCGGCTTTTGTCCTTGTCAGGAATCAGCGGTCCGGCATCAGGGATCAAGCAATCTTGGCGCGACGCCTGATCGCTGATACCTGATACCTGATAACTGACAGCTGATAACGGGAGGAAGATTGATGAGACTGCTCACCTCGGGTGCCATTGCCGTGCTTGCGCTCGGCCTCGCCGCGCCGGCGCAGGCCGCAAACGTCAAGGTCGGGATCATCCTGCCCTTCGCTGGGGTCAATGCCGATCTCGGCGACGCGGAGAAGAAGGGTTTCGACCTCTATCTCAAGCTGCACGCCAAGGACATCCTGCCGCACACCGTCGAGGTGATCCAGCGCGACGAGGGCCCGCCCTCCGGTGCCAATGCCAAGACGGTGGCGACCGAGCTGATCACCCGCGACAAGGTCAACATCATCACCGGCGTCGTGTTCTCGCCGTCGGCGATCGCGATGGCGCCGGTGCTGACCCAGGCGAAGGCGCCGCTGCTCATCTCCAACGCCGGCACCGCGTGGATCACCAACCTCTCGCCCTATATTGCGCGGCTTTCCTTCAGCATGTGGCATCAGGGCTATCCGATGGGGACGTACGCGGCGAAGACCCTCGGCTGCAAGACGGCGGCCATGGGCTACACCGACTTCCCGCCCGGCAAGGACTCGACCGAGGCCTTCAAGACCGGCTTCGAGAAGGCGGGCGGGCGGATCATCGACTCGGTGCCGATGGGCAGTCCCGCGCAGGTGCCGGATTTCGCGCCGTTCTTCCAGCGGGTGAAGGACGAGAAGCCCGACTGCTTCTACGTGTTCATCCCGTCCGGCAACCACGCGGCGGGCGTGGTCAAGACCTATGGCGAGCTCGGCATGCGGGCGGCCGGCATCAAGCTGATCGGCCCGATGGACGTGGTGCCCGACACCAAGCTGCAGGACATGGGCGATGCCGCGATCGGCACCGTCGTGATGGGGTTCTACGCGGCCGATCTCGACAACGCCGCCAACAAGGAATTCGTCAAGGCGTTCCACGAGGCCTATGGCCCGAACCGCTATCCCGACTTCATGACCGCGGCCGCCTGGGACTCGATGCACGCGATCTTCGACACCATCAAGAAGCTCAATGGCGATCTCAGCGACGGCGCCAAGGTGATCGACGCGCTCAAGGGCTGGTCGACCGACGGGCCGCGCGGTCACGTCTCGATCGATCCGGTCACCCGCGACGTGATCGAGGACGAGCGCGCCATGGAGGTCTACCGCAAGCCCGACGGCAAGCTCGGCCTCAAGGTGCTCGGCACGATCCCGCAGGTGAAGGACGAGTGCAAGGAGCTCAAGCTCGGCCGTTGCGCACAGGGGCTGTAGCCTCTTCGTCATTGCGAGGAGGCCGAAGGCCGACGAAGCAATCGCGTTTCGCTTGCGCATGAGTTTGCGGATCGAGATTGCGTCCGCCTTCGCGCTCACGCGCTTCGGCGGACTCGCAACCCGTCCGTAGCTTGCGAAGCAAGCGGAGGCGGGTCGGCATGCTTGGCATGCCTCGCAATGTCGGTTCGTGGGGGACCATTCCGCCGGTGGAAAACATCGTCATCAGCATCCTGTTCGAGGGACTGGCCTACGCCATGTTCCTGTTCATCGTCTCGGTCGGCCTGTCGGTGACCATGGGACTGATGGGCTTCGTCAATCTCGCGCACGGCGCCTTCGCGATGGCGGGCGGCTACCTGGTGCTCACCGCGATGGGCGATTTCGGCGTGCCGTTCTTCCTCGCGCTGCTGCTCACCTTCATCGTCGTCGGCGCCGTCAGCGTCGTGTTCGAGCGGCTGTTCTACGCCCGCCTCTACAAGGCGACCGAGCTCGAGCAGGTGCTGCTCACCATCGGCCTCGCCTACATGGCAATCGCGACCTACACCTATTTCTACGGCCCCCGCCCGCAGACCATCCACCTGCCCGAATATCTCACCGGCCAGCTCGGTTTCGCGGCGCGCACCTTCCCGACCTATCGGGTGTTCGTCATCGCGGTCGGTTGCGCGCTGATCGCCGTGCTGTGGTACGGCTTCGAGCGCACCAACCTCGGCGCCAGGATCCGCGCCGCGGTCGACAACCGGCGCATGGCGCAGTCGATCGGCATCAACGTCGATCGCCTGTTCACGCTCACCTTCGCGATCGGCAGCGGGCTTGCGGCGCTCGGCGGCGGGCTCGCGATCGAGATGTTCGGGCTCACCCCGAGCTTTGCGGTGCTCTACCTCGTGTTCTTCCTGCTCGTCGTCGCGGTCGGCGGCCTCGGCAGCCTCAAGGGCACGCTGCTCGCCGCGATCCTGCTCGGCGTGTGCGACACCGCCGGCAAATACGTCTATGCGGGCGCCGGCGGCTTCTTCATCTACGCGGTGGCGATGCTGATCCTGCTCATCCGGCCGGCGGGGCTCTATGGCCGCGAGTGACGCCATCGCGGCAGCCGTGCCGGCGAGCGACGCCCGCGCGCGGGCGATCGCGTTCCTCGCGACGCGCCATCGCCTGCGCCTGTGGGAAGCGCTGCCCTGGCTGATCGCGGTCGCGGCGTTCTTCATCTTCCCCGATCGCATGCTGTTCGGCAGCCAGGTGCTGGTGATGGTGCTGTTCGCGCTGTCGCTCGACCTCATCCTCGGCTTCGCCGGCATCGTCTCGCTCGGCCACGCCGCCTTCTTCGGGGTCGGCGCCTATACGGCAGCGCTGATCATGCTGCACTGGAACTGGCAGGAGCCGGTCAGCGGCCTGCTCGCCGCCGCGGCGGCCGCGGCCGTCGCGGGCGCGGCCTCCGGCTGGCTGCTGCTGCGCTACCGTGGGCTCACGCTGCTGGTGCTCACGCTCGCCACCACCATCATGCTGCAGGAGCTGGGCAACCTGTTGCGCGACTTCACCGGCGGCTACGATGGACTGCCGGGGCTCACCTACACGCCATTGCTCGGCCGTTTCGACTACGATCTCTTCGGTCACGTCTACTATCTCTATGTGCTCGCGGTGCTGTTCGTGCTCTTCTTCGTCGTGCGCCAGATCGTCCATTCGCCGTTCGGCCAGACGCTTGCCGGCATCCGCGAGAACGTCGCGCGCATGCACGCGGTCGGCTCGCCGGTGCATGCGCGCCTGCTCACCGTCTATACGATCTCGGCCGCCATCGCCGGCGTCGCCGGGGCGCTGTTCACCCAGACGAATACCTATGTGACGCTCGGCGTGTTCGATTTCGACAATTCCGCCGGCGTGATGGTGATGCTGATCCTCGGCGGCGCCGGGCGGCTCTACGGCGCCTTCGTCGGCGCCGTCATCTACATGGTGCTGCAGGACAACCTGTCGAAGGCGAGCCCGCAATACTGGCAGTTCGCGGTCGGGCTCATGCTGGTGCTCACGGTCCTGTTCGCGCGGCGCGGGCTGCTCGGCCTGATCGAGGACGTCGCGCGCTCGCTCCTGCCGGGACGCCGGCCATGACGCAAGCCATGACGGCCGCGCTCGAGATCAGGAACCTCAACAAGAGCTTCGGCGCGCTCGCCGTCGCGCGCGACATCGCGCTCGCGCTGCCGAAGGGCGCGCGCCACGCGCTGATCGGCCCGAACGGGGCGGGCAAGACCACGCTCGTCAACCTCATCACCGGCGTGCTGCGCCCCTCGGCCGGCCAGATCCTGCTCGACGGGCAGGACATCACGTCGCTGCCGCAGGCGGCCCGCACGCGGCGCGGCATCGCCCGCACGTTCCAGATCAACCAGCTGTTCCGCGGATTGACCGTGCTGGAAAACGTCTACCTCGCGGTCGCCGAGCGCATGCGGGTGGCGCACCGGCTGTGGCGCCCGGCCGGCGCCGAGCGCGAGGTGATCGACCAGGCGCTGGCCCAGCTCGAGGCGCTGCGCCTCGCCGACGATGCGCTCAAGATCGTGCGCGAGCTGCCCTACGGCCGCCAGCGCCTGGTCGAGATCGCGATCGCGCTGGCGCAGCACCCGCGCGTGCTGCTGCTCGACGAGCCGGCCGCCGGCGTGCCGTCGTCGGAAAGCCATCTCATCCTCGACGTAATCGGCGCGCTCGATCCCGACATCGCGATCCTCATCATCGAGCACGACATGGACGTGGTCTTCCGCTTCGCCGCGCGCATCACCGTGCTGGTCGCGGGCGCGGTGCTCACCGAAGGCAGCCCGCAGGAGATCCGCGCCGACGCGCGCGTGCGCGCCGTCTATCTCGGCGAGGAGTTTCCTCATGGTTGAGGCGAAGCCTGACGCGGCACTCGTGCTCGATGGCGTGTCGGCCGGCTACGGCGAGACCGTGGTGCTGGAAGACATCCACCTGCGGCTCGACCCCGGCGAGACGCTCTCGATCATCGGCCGCAACGGCGTCGGCAAGACCACGCTGCTCGCAACCATCATGGGCCACAACACGCTGCACGGCGGCGACGTGCGGCTGCACGGCGCGACCATCGCGCGCCTCGCGCCGCACCGCCGCAACTGGGCCGGCCTCGGCTACGTGCCGCAGGAGCGCGAGATCTTTCCCTCGCTGACGCTGCGCGAGAATCTCGAAGTGGCGGCGCGCGCCGGCGCCTGGACGCTCGACAAGGTGTTTGCGCTGTTCCCGCGTCTCGCCGAGCGGCAGGCCAATCGCGGCAACCAGCTCTCCGGCGGCGAGCAGCAGATGCTCGCCATCGCCCGCGCGCTCGTCGGCAACCCGTCGGTGGTGCTGATGGACGAGCCCTCGGAGGGGCTCGCGCCCGTCATCGTCGAGGAGCTCTCCCGCGCCGTGAAGCGCCTTGCCGCCACCGAGGGCCTCGCCATGATCGTGGTCGAGCAGAATACCCGGCTCGCCCTCGATATCTCGCCGCGCACCGCCGTGATGGACCGCGGCCGCATCGTCTATGATGGTCCGAGCGCGGAGCTCAAGCGCGATCCCGCCAAGCTGCACCGGCTGATCGGGGTGGGGTAGCGGGGGTGCGACGTTGCGGGCTGCTACCCTCCCGCCCGTTGGCGTCCGTTGGCGGGGAGGGTCGGCCGCGCGAGCGAAGCGAACGCGGACGGGGTGGGGGGACTACGCTTGCTCCGAATCTGCCGTGAGGTTCGACGATGCTTGCGCTGAGCAAGCGGCGCCCCCCCTATCCGCCTTCGCCCTTCGGGCGTCGGCGGGACAGGCACAAGCGGCTCCCGCCTCAGTCATTTCGTCGACAGCAACTCGATCAGCTCCTGCGCCTGCTTCACCAGCGCCGGGAAGAAGGCCGCATGCCGCGCCTCCTTCGCAAAGCAATCCGGATAGGCGCGATCGGCCGTGCGGGCGAGCTGCTCCGCCTTGGCATGCAACGCGGCGTCCTTGCCGTCGGCCGCCCGGTCGGCGTCGCTTGCGGCCTGCGCCTGCGCGGCAAGCCGCGCATGCAGCGCGTCGCACGCCGCGATCGGACCGGCCGCGACGGCGGTCTTCGTGCTGAGGATGAACACGCGGTCGGCGCTCCGCACGGTGATGATCATCTCGTCGGGCACCGGCGGGACCGCATCCTGCGTGCGCGCATCGAGCACCGCGAAAGCGAGCGTGGCCCACGCCGGCCTGGCGATGGGGACCTCCGCGTAGGTGACCACTGCGGCGTCGTCGTTGATCGCCTGGGTGTAGAAATCGTCCCGCTTGAGCGCGGCGCCCATGTCCGGCGGCAGCGGCGATTCCGGCCAGAAGCTCGCGTGGGCCTTCAGCCATTTGTCGAACAGGCCCGCCGTCGTCACCAGCACCTGCGCCTTCTCGTCGGCGCTCCTGTAGACGAGGCCGTCGAGCAGGCCGAAGCCTTCATCGTCCTGGTCGAGCGCGTCGAGGCTGATCTTTCCGTCGCCGGCAAAGCCGCTGATGCGCACCGGCCCGATGATCCGGCCCAGCCTCGCCTGCAGATCGGCGAGCGCGCGTTCGTATGCCTTGAAGGTGGCGTCATCCTGCGCGCTGTGCGCGAATTGCTTGATGTAGGCGTCGCGCGCCGCGAGGTAGTCCTCCTGCGGCGACGCGGCCCACGCGCTCATCGGCATGGCGAGCAGGGCAAGCCCCGCGATCAAGGCGCATTTCATGGACAGACCCGTGGTGCGATGACGACACATGCTTGTGTATGTCGCCTGGTCCGCCCGCCCGGTTCAAGCGCCCGCCCGGCGCCGCCGCGCGCCGGGCATCCGCGCCGCCGGCTACAGGCGGCCCTGCGCCTGGCGATCGCCGAACCGGTTCACCAGGTGCGGCGGGCGAAACTTCCAAGGCGCGCGTCACCATCGCGTGAGGCGCGCGCGACCATCGCTGACGATTTGCTGTGCGAAGCGGATTCCCGCGCCGCGCGGAAATAATCCGCCGCGCCGCCGAGTCATGCTGGTCGGCGAGATCAACCCAGCTTGATGTTGGCTTCCTTGACGATGCCGCTCCACAGCTTCATCTGGTCCTCGATGTAGCGGCCGAACTCCTCCGGCGTGTTCTGGCGCGACTCGATGTTGAGCTGCTTGAAGCGGTCCGCCACCTGCGGCGACGCGATCGCCTTGTTGAGCGCCGCGTTGAGCTTCGCCACGATCTCCTTCGACGTGCCGTGCGGCACGAACACGCCGTTCCATTCGTAGGCTTCGAATCCCGGCAGGGTGTCGGACACCGGCGGCACGTCGGGCAGGCTCGCGAGCCGCCCCTTGCCGGTATGCGCGATCGCCTTGAGCTTGCCGCCCTTGATCAGCCCGACCGAGGCCGAGCCGTTGGAGAAGAAGAACTTCACCTGGCCCGCCATCACGTCGGTGAGCGCCATCCCGCCGCCGCGATAGGGCACGTGGTTCACCTTGATGCCGGCCTGGCGCTTGAACAGCTCGAGGCAGAGATGCTGCAGCGTGCCGTTGCCGGACGACGCCATGTCGATCCCGTTGGGCTGCGCCTTCGCATAGGCGATCACGTCGGCCACGGTCTTCACCGGCACCGACGGCGTGACCACCAGGATGTTCGGCACCAGCGAGACGAGGAAGACCGGGTCGAAATCCTTGCGGTAGTCGAACGACAGGTTCTGATAGAGCGCGCCGTTCACCGAGAAGGCCGTGCCGTCATGCAGGATCGTGTAGCCGTCGGGGGCAGCCTTGGCGACGATCGCCTCGCCGATCGTGCCGCCGGCGCCGCCGCGGTTCTCGATCGCGAAGGTCTGGCCGAGATCGGCGCCCGCCTTGGCATAGAGAATGCGCGCCGTAGTGTCGGCGCCGCCTGCCGGCGGGTAGGGCACCATCACGCGGATCGGCCGGTTCGGCCAGGCGGTGGCGGCGCGCGCGACACCCGCCAATGGTGCGGCCGCCATTCCGGCAAGCAGCATGCGGCGTGTGAGATCGGTTCCGGCCATCGCGTCCTCCCGTGATTTCGGCGAAATCTAGCATCCGGCCGGCCGAGGGGAAGGTGTAACCTCGTCGCGGCCCCGCATGCGCCTCGACTAGCGCATGTTCCGGCGAAGCGGTCGCGGGTTCGCCGATAAGAACATGCGCCAAACAAAAAAACTTGGAGCGTATTCCGATTCCGTGGAACGGAATACGCTCTAGCTGTCGCGTTCCCAGACAAGCCGCCGGAAGTCGGTCTTGCCGGGAAATATGATGCTCGGCGCCGGCGCCGATTCGATGAACAGCCTGTCGCCCTCCACCCGGAAGTGGCGACGCTGCTCGGTGCCGTTCCACGACTCGTTCCACGACGCCTCGACGGTGGTGATGAAGTCGTTGCCCTCGATGCGGTAGCGGCCCGTATAGGCGAGCATCGAGCGATGCAGCTCGGCCCGTTCGCGGTCGCCGATGCCGCCCACGCGATGCTCGGCGGTCGTGATCGCGATGGAGCGGCCCTGCGGCGTCAGGACCAGGTAACCCCTGGGATGCAATCCGAACGGATGGTGCGGCGGCTCGCCATCGACGATCACCTGCCAGGACACGAGCTTCCAGTTGCCGAGCAGCGCTTCGTGACCGGCCGCCGGCGTGGGAAGAGGCGGCATTGACATGTCTCCCCGATGACCGCAGGCGCGCGTCCCGCCGTCAGAACGGCTTGTCGCCGAGGATCGTGCAGCGGCGCATCACGCGCGCCATGCGCGCCTCGTCGAAGCCGGTGGCGCGGTGCAGCGTGCAGCGGTTGTCCCACACCATGCACTGGCGCGGACTCCAGCGGTGGGTGTAGATGCGCTTCTCCGGCGTGATCGCCTGGTTGAGCTCCTCGATCAGCGCGCGGCCCTCATCGTAATCCATGCCCTCGATCGACTCGGCATGATCGCCGAGGAAGATCGCCTTGCGCCCGGTGTCGGGATGCGTGCGCACGATCGGATGCGCGACCGGCGGCACCTTGGCCTTCTGCTCCGCCGTCATCGGATCCTCGCCGTGGCGGCGCCTGCGCGAGAAATCGAAGTTGTGGATGGCGCGGCGGCCCTCGATCTTGGCCCTCATGGCGGCGGGGAGCAGGTCGTAGGCCGAATACATGTCGGCGAACTCGGTCTCGCCGCCTGCCGCCGGCACGATCTCCGAATACATCATGGTCGCCTGCCCGGGGCGGTCGCGCCAGGAGCCGTCGGTGTGCCAGTAGAGCGTGCCCTTGTCCGGATGCTTGCCGCTCGGATTGCCGTCCCGGTCGAGGTTGGACAGCATGTAGATCTCCGGGTGCTGCGGATAGCCGTGGTACTGGCTGAGCACGTGCACCTGCACGTCGCCGAAATTGCGCGCGAAGGCGACCTGCGTCGCGGGCGGCAGGTCGACGTCGTGAAAGAGAATGAGCTGGTAGTCGAGAAAGGCCTCGTACACCTTGGCGAACAGCGCGGGCGATACCGCCTCGGCGAGCGTGATGCCGCTGATCTCGCAGCCGAGCACCAGATGCAGGGGCTTGACCTCGAACGGCCAGTCGCGCGCCGCGGGCTGCGGCCGAGCCTGAGCTTGCGGCATGGCGATCTCCCGGGCAGGTTGGGCGTGGCAAGGGCGTCAATAAGGCGTCGCCACATTATGCCAGTCTCTGCGCATGCCGCCTAGGCGCACGCTACGGCGGAATCGTTGCGATAATTCTCGGTGCGATTGCGATAACCTGCCCGATAACCTGCCGATGTCATGGAGGATGTGTGCGATGAGGAGCTATGACGTCTGCGAATGCGGCGCGCCGCTGCGATTGATGGAGCGGCCGACGCCGAAGCCGGCCGGAAGCGATGTCCTGCTCAGGGTGCTCGCCGCCGGCGTCTGTCACAGCGACGTGCACATCTGGGACGGCTACTACGATCTCGGCGGCGGCAAGCGCCTCATGCTGGCGGATCGCGGCGTCAAGCTGCCGCTGACCATGGGGCACGAGAACGTCGGCGAGGTCGTCGCGGTCGGTCCCGATGCGCCGGGCGTCAAGGTCGGCGACCGAAGGCTGGTGCATCCCTGGATGGGATGCGGCGAGTGCGCCGTCTGCCGGCGCGGCGACGAGCAGCTCTGCCGCACGGCAAAAAGCCTCGGCGTGTTTCGCGCCGGCGGCTATGCGGACCACGTGCTGGTCCCGCATCCGCGCTATCTGTTCGACATCGGCTCGATCGCGCCCGAACGGGCGGCGCCGCTCGCCTGCTCGGGCATCACGACCTACGGCGCCCTGAAGAAGACCGGCTCGCTGCTGCAGGAGGAGCCGGTGGTCATCATCGGCGCCGGCGGGCTCGGGCTGATGTGCCTTGCGCTGCACCGGATCATGGACGGCAAGGCCGCGATCGCGGTCGACATCGATCCGGTCAAGCGGGAGGCGGCGTTGAAGGGCGGTGCGCAAGCCGCGATCGACGGCAATGCGCCGGATGCCGCCCGGCAGATCATCGCGGCGACCGGCGGCGGCGCCTGGGCGGTCATCGACCTCGTCGGCGCCTCACGCACCGTGCAGCTTGCGGTCGACAGCCTCGTCCCCAAGGGCGGCAAGGTGATCGTGGTCGGCCTGTTCGGCGGCGACATCACGGTGCCGACGCCGTCCTATCCGTTGCGCGCCATGACGATCCAGGGCTCGTATGTGGGCAGCCTCACCGAGATGGGCGAGCTGCTCGCGCTGGTGCGCCGCAAGGGCGTGCCCGATTTTCCGGTCGGCACGCGCCCGCTCGGCGCGGTGAACGATGCGCTCAACGAGCTCAAGGCCGGCAAAGTCGTGGGACGGCTGGTGTTGACGCCCGGCGGCTAGGTAGGTGACGGGCCCGCTCGGCCACCGACTAAGCGGGGCCGATCTGTGCTACAGTGCAACCAAGTAAAAAAGAGCCAAAGCCAGGGAGGACGACATGCTCACGAGACGGGGAGCCGTCGGCGCGACGGCAGGCGGCATCATCGCGGCGGCCAGGGCCACGGCGATGGGCCAGGAGGCGAAGCATTACCGGTTCGCCTATGACCAGCCCAAGACGACCGGCTACGGGATCGCGGGCGATCTCTTCGCCGACAAGCTCAAGCAGCTGAGCCACGGGACGATGCTGATCGACCAGTATCCCGGCGGTCAGCTCGGCCAGGAGCCGCAGGTTCTGCAGCTCGTGAAAGCGGGCGATATCGAGTTCTGCATCAGTGCGGCGGCGAATGCCGCGACGCTGTCGCCGCAGGCCGGCGTGATGTCGCTGCATTTCCTCTTCCGCTCGGAGGATCACCTGGCCAAGACGCTCGCCGACCCGGGCGTCAGCAAGGCCGTCCGGGCGATGATCGAGGACACCGTGCAGGGCTCCCACGTGCTCGGCCTGATCACGCTCGGCTTGCGCAGCATGTACAGCAAGAAGCCGATCACCAAGGTCGAGGACATGAAGGGCCTCAAGGTCCGCGTCCAGGCGACTGCGACCGAAGATCTGATGTTCCCGGTCTATGGCGCGCAGACCGTGCACATGCCGTTCGGCAGCGTCTATACCTCGCTGCAGACCGGCGTCGTCGACGTCGCCGAGAACGGCGTCAACGTCTATCTCGCCAACAAGCACTACGAGGTCGCGCCCGTGCTCTCGATGACCGAGCACGAGGCGAACAACAATCTCATCTGGGTCAGCGACAAGCTGTGGAAGAGCCTCTCCGCCGAGCAGCAGGGGTGGGTGCAGGCGGCCGCCGACGAGGTGAGCCGGCGCCAGCCCGCCAAGGCGCTCGAGCTCGAGCACCAGTCGGCGACGAAGCTCAAGTCGCTCGGGGTGAAGATCGTCGCCGTCGACAAGTCGGGCTTCCAGAAGCTCGCCGAGCCCTACCTCGACAAGCTCGCGGCCGAGCTCGGACCGCACGCCGTCAAGATCAAGGATTTGATCAAGGCCGTGACGTAGTTTGTGGCACGGAGCCTGCGCTCCCTCTCCCCGCAGGGGAGAGGGTCGGGGTGAGGGGCTCTCGGAGTTTCAATTGAGGCTCCGAGTGCCCCTCACCCCGCTCGCTTCGCTCGCCACCCACACCCCGGCGGGGGGAGGGGCAAAGGGGTTCGTCGGGGTTTTGCGATGGGCGCGGCCGACAGGCTCGTCGTTTCACGCCAGCGTCACCTGAAGTGGCGAGCCTTCGACGCCCTCGAGCTCGTCCTCATGGGGCTGTGCGGCATCCTGCTGTTCGCCTTCTGCACCACCGTCGTGCTCGACATCGTCACGCGCACGATCGGCCATCCGTGGCTGTGGCTCCAGGAGGTGACCTCGACGCTGTTCATCTACGCGATCTTCTGCGGCGCCGCCGCGGCAACGCGCCGCAACGACCACCTCTATCTCACCGCCATCGCCGATGCGCTGCACGGGCGATCGCGCGTCATCGTCGAGATGATCATCCGGCTGGTCGTCCTCGGCGTGGCGATCTGCTTCATCTGGTTCGGCTACCTCAATTTCCTGCGCGGGTTTTCCAGCTTCCGCATGCCGTCGATGACGCCGATCGCCTCGCTCTACGCCGCGATTCCGCTGTGCGGCGTCCTCGTCGCGCTGTTCACGGTCGAGCAGATCGTCAACGGCCTGCGCAACGGCTTCGAGCATGCCGAGCCCCAGGACCCGCCGGCGCCGGCGACGCCGGCGCAGCCCGCCGCGCGCGAGGACCACCGTCCATGAGCGCCGGCTACGTGCTCATGCTGATGAGCTTTCTGTTCCTGTTCTTCGGCTACCTCGGCGTCCCGGTCCCGTTCTCGCTGATGGCCGGCGTCCTCGTCGGCGCCTCGTTCACCGAGGTTTCGCACGTCGCCATCATGCAGAAGATGTTCGACGGGATGGATTCGGAGGCGCTGCTGGCGATCCCGTTCTTCCTGCTGGTCGGCGAGCTGATGAGTTCCGCCAACGTGGTCGTGCGCATCGTCAACCTGTCGCTGGCGCTGGTCGGCCACATTCGCGGCGGCCTGTCGCAGGTCGTCACCGTGTTCAGCATGTTCTTCTCCGAGATGTCGGGCTCGACCACCGCGGACGTCGCCGTGATTAGCCGGGCACTGGGCGGGCCGATGAAGAAGGAGGGCTACGATCCCCCCTTCATCGCCGCGATCATCGCGGCGGCATCGACCATCGCGGCGCTAGTGCCGCCGAGCATCACGGCGGTGGTGTACGGCGCGATCGGCAACGTCTCGATCGCGGGCCTGTTCATGGCCGGGTTCGTGCCCGGCCTGATGATCGGCATCGGCCTGATGATCTACTGCTATTTCCTCGGCCCCGCCGGCCTGCCGCGTCCGCGCGCCCCGTTTGGCGACGTGCTGCGCGCTTTCCGCGATGCCGCGCTGCCGCTGATGATTCCGGTCATCCTGCTCGGCGGCATTCTCACCGGCTGGTTCACGCCGACCGAGGCCGGCGTGGTCGCCGTCGCTTACATCCTGGTGGTCGTGATTCCGGCGTTGGCGCGCGGGCACATCAGGCATCTCGCCTACGACTTCTGCCTCGCCGGCATGATCTTCTCCCTGCCGTTGATCACCATCGGCGCCGCCAACGCGTTCGGCTGGCTGTTTGCCTATCTGCGCGGCGCGATCGTGATCGCCGACTGGATCACCGGCATCGCCGGCAACGATCCGCGCCTGATCATGCTGCTGATGGTCGCGCTGTTCACCGTGATCGGCGATTTCATCGAGCCGGTGCCCACCATCATCATCTTTATGCCGCTGGTGAATGCGCTGACCGACGCCGGCAACATCAATCCGGTCCACATGGGCGTGGTGCTGATCACGACGCTCGCGTTCGGCCTCATCACGCCGCCCTACGGCCTCGTCCTGCTGATGGCGTCGAAGTTCGTCGGCGTGCGCTTCTCGCACGCGCTGCGCGCCGCGTCTCCGATCTACGTCGTGTTCTTCGCCACCATCGCGTTCACGATCTACTTCCCGTCGATCGTTCTGTGGCTGCCCAAGCACGTCCTGCCGGCATCGGTCGGCTGTTTCCCCAATCCGGACGGCGGCGGCTACATCTGCCCGCCGTGAGGCGCGCGCCCAGGGCTGGCCGGTTCATTGCGGATTTCGCAAAATGGGATAATCCTTGGAAATCGCCAAAAGTGCGAATCCGTGAGGAACGCCGATGAGCATCGCCACCGTGAAATTCTCCGCCGTCCTGTGGGGCCTCGCGCAGGCGCTCAAGCTCGCGGCGCGGCGGCATCCGGCGTTTCGCGAGCGGCTGAAGGAGCGCAACCTCGTCGCCCAGATCAAGGCGCGCGACGAGGAGACCGGCCGCTGGTTCGAGGTGCGCGACGGCAGGATCACGTCGCGCGCCGGGCGGCATGCCAAGCCCGACGTCACGCTCGCCTTCAAGAATGCCGCGATCGGTGCCGCGCTGCTGATGCCGCCGATCAACTGGCTCGACCAGGTCAACGCCATCAAGGATTTCAACCTCGCGGTCGACGGGCCGGAGGATCTCGCCAACTGGTGGGCGCAGACCGTCATGCTCAGCCAGACCGTCGGCTGGAAGTTCGGCGAGCGCCAGCCCGACGGCTCGATGCGCTACTGCAACATGACCAATGGCGGCCCGGTCTTCGTCTACGTGAAGGACGGCAAGATCGTGCGCATGACGCCGATCGACTTCGACGCCGCCGACCCGCAGCCGTGGACGATCCGCGCGCGCGGAATCGATCTCACGCCGCCGCGCCGCACCACGCTCGCGCCGCACGGGCAGAACGCGAAGTCGATCGTCTACTCGCCCGACCGCTTGCTGCATCCGATGAAGCGCGTCGACTTCGACCCTACGGCTGAGCGCAATCCGCATAACCGCGGCAAGTCCGGCTACGTGCGCATCTCGTGGGGGGAGGCGCTCGATCTCGTCGCCAATGAAATAAAGCGCTGCAAGCGCGAGCACGGGCCGGGCGCGATTGCGGTCTCACACGGCTCGCATCACACCTGGGGCAATATCGGCTACTACCTCTCGGCGCTCTTCCGCTTCGCCAACGCCGTCGGGATGACCCGCGTGCACCACAATCCGGATTCGTGGGAAGGCTGGTACTGGGGCGCGGTGCATCACTGGGGCTACACGCTGCGCGTCGGCCAGTCGGAGACCTACGGCACGGTCGAGGACTGCCTGCAGAACTGCGACATGATCGTGTTCTGGGCGGCCGATCCCGAGACCACCAGCGGCTCCTATGGCGCGCAGGAAGGCACCGTGCGCCGCCAGTGGCTGAAGAATCCGAAGCTCGGCATCAAGGTCGTGCACGTCGACCCGTACTACAACGCATCGGCCCAATTCCTGCCCGGCAAGTGGTTCGCCCCGAAGCCGACCACGTCGGTCGCGATGGCGATGGCGATCGCCTACGTGTGGATCAAGGAAGGGCTGTACGACAAGGAATACGTGCAGACGCACACGGTCGGGTTCGACAAATGGAAGGCGTATCTCGTCGGCGACGAGGACGGCACGCCCAAGACGCCCGAGTGGCAGGAGAACGAGACCGGCGTTCCGGCGAAGGACGTGCGCGCGCTCGCGCGCGAGTGGGGCAGGAAGCGCGTCTATCTCGCGCCCGGCGGCTGGGGCAACGGCCATGGCGGCGCCTGCCGCAACCAGACCGGCATCCAGTGGGCGCGCGTGATGGTGTGTCTCGCCGCGATGCAGGGGCTCGGCAAGCCCGGCGTCAATATGGGCAACCTGCAATGGGGCTGCCCGCTCGACTTCAATTTCTATTTCCCCGGCTACGCCGACGGCGGCATGTCGGGCGATCTGGAAAACACCTCGATGCCGGTCGAGCTCTACCAGCGCATGCCGCAGCTGCCGACCATGAATTCGAGCTTCCAGCGCATCCCGCGCATCTGGATGCCGGAGGCGATCGCCGACGGCAAGGCGGAAGGCTATCCGTGGGTCGGCAAGTCGATCGAGCACCAGTTCGCCAAGTTCGGCTATCCGGCGCCCGGCCATTCGCCGGTGAAGATGTTCTACAAGTACGGCGGCTCGATCCTCTCCACCATGAACAACACCAGCCGGCACGTGCGGATGTACCAGTCCGACGCGCTCGAGTTCGTGGTCAACCAGTCGATCTGGTTCGAGGGCGAGGCCAAGTTCGCCGACGTGATCCTGCCCGCCTGCACCAATTTCGAGCGCGTCGACATCTCCGAATGGGCGGGCCTCCGCGGCTACGGCCATCACGGCCAGCAGCAGCTCAACCACCGCGTCATCGTGTTCCAGGCGCCCGCGATCGCGCCGCTCGGCGAGTCGAAATCGGACTACTGGATCTTCAACGAGATCAGCAAGCGGCTCGGCCTCGCCAACTATTTCTCCGAAGGCATGAACGAGATCGACTGGGTCAAGCGCCTGTTCGACGCTTCCGATCTGCCGAAGAAGATGTCGTGGAAGCAGTTCATCAAGCGCGGCTACTACGTGGTGCCGGCCGAGAAGGAGAAGCTGCGCGCGCCGGTGTCGTTCCGCTGGTTCTTCGAGAACCGCAAGAAGGACGTGCCGGAGGCGCAGCCGCTGCCGTCCGACTACAACGGCGAATATCTGCGCGGGCTGCAGACGCAGTCCGGCAAGCTCGAGTTCGAGTGCTCGAGCCTCAAGCGCTTCCATGATCCCGAGCGTCCGCCGATCGTCAAGTACGAGCCGTCATGGGAGGGCGCGCATTCGGGCGAGCTGTTCGCGCGCTATCCGCTGCAGATGCTCACGCCGCATTCGAAGTACAGCTTCCACACCCAGGGCGACGGCAAGAGCTCGTTCCTCAACAACATCGCGGACCACCGGGTGAACATCGAGGGCTACCACTACTGGATCATCCGCATGAACGCGGACGATGCCCGCGCGCGCGGCATCAAGAAGCACGATCTCGTCAAGGTCTACAACGACCGCGGCGCCGTGATCTGCGCGGCGCTGCCGACCGAGCGCCTGCCGCGCGGCGTGTGCCACGGCTACGAGTCCTCCGCCGTCTACGATCCGATGGGCGAGCCCGGCAAGTCGGTAGACCGCGGCGGCTGCCTCAACCTGCTCACGCCCGAGCGCACCCAGACGAAATCGACCCACTCGCTCGCCGGCGCCAACTCGCTGGTGCAGATCGAGCCGTGGGACCGCCGCATCGAACATATGTCCGCGACCTTCGCCGCGATGGAGAAGGACCGCGCCGTGAAGGAGGCGCTGAAGGCGGCCTCGCTTGTCCCCGCCAAGTAACCGAATCAGTCCCGTCATCCTGAGGTGCGAGCGAAGCAAGCCTCGAAGGGTGATCGGCCGGGGTGGAGCAGCAAAGTGCAGATGGCGACGGCATCGGCCGTCGCCCTTCGAGGCGCGGCTTCGCCGCGCGCCTCAGGGTGACGGGTCTGGTTGAGGAGTTTGGTGATGCAAAAATGGAATCTCATTATCGACGTGGCCGAGTGCACCAACTGCAACCTGTGCACGCTTGCGACCATGGACGAATATGTCGGCAACGACTGGCCCGGCTATGCGGCGCCGATGCCGCGGCACGGGCATCGCTGGATCGACATTCTGCAGAAGGAGCGCGGCCAGGCCCCGATGATCGACATCGCCTACGTGCCGACGCTGTGCAACCACTGCGACGACGCGCCCTGCATCAAGGCGGCGCGCGACGGCGCGATCACGAAGCGCGACGACGGCATCGTCATCATCGATCCCGTCAAGGCGAAGGGTCAGAAGCAGCTCGTCGATGCCTGTCCGTACCGCCACATCTGGTGGAACGAGGAACTGTCCCTGCCGCAAGCCTGGCCGTTCGATGCGCACCTCATCGATCAGGGCTGGCAGCAGACGCGCGGCCAGCAGTCGTGCCCGACCGGCGCCATGAAGGCGATCAAGCTCGATGACGCCGAGATGGAACGCATGGCGCGCGAGCAGGGGCTGGAGACGATGCGGCCCGAGCTCGGCACGCGGCCGCGCGTCTACTACCGCAACCTCTGGCGCTACGCGAAATGCTTCATCGGCGGCTCGCTCTCGGCCGAGCAGGGCGGTGCGGTGGACTGCGTCGAGGGCGCGCGGGTGCGGCTGTTGCAGGACGGCCGCGCCGTCGCCGAATGCGTCAGCGACAACTACGGCGACTTCAAGTTCGACCGGCTCGATGCGGATTCCGGCGCCTACACGATCGAGATCGATGCGCCGGGGCGGGCGAGGAAGACCGTCGCGGCGCGGCTGGGCGAGAGCGTCAACCTCGGCGAGATAAAGCTGTAAGGTCTCCCGTCATTGCGAGGCGTGCGAGGCACGCCGAAGCAATCTCGATCCGCAAGCGCATGCGCAAGTGAAGCGGGATTGCTCTTCGCTTCGCTCGCAATGACATTGGATGGTCAATGTTCGGCCCATATCTCGCGAGCGTCGCGCCCGTCATCGAGGCCCTTCTGCGCGTCATGGTCGGCGCCGCGCTGGTGCCGCACGGCCTGCGCATCACCTTCGGCTTCTTCCCCGGCACCGGCCTCAAGGGCTCGAACCTCACGATGCTCGCCGGGCAGCTCGACGCCGACGGCTATCGGCCCGGCCGCATCTGGGCGCCCTTGATCTCCGGGACGGAGCTCGTCGCCGGTCCGCTGCTTGCGCTCGGCCTGTTCACCCGTCTCGCCGCGGTTCCGGTCGTGCTCTTCCTCCTCGTGTCGTGCCGCGAGCGCTGGGTGAAGGGCGGCTGGTTCTGGAACACGCAGGGGCTGGAATACACGCTGATGTGGACCATCGCGGCCGCGTATTTTCTCGTCCACGGCGGCGGGGAGTGGTCGCTGGACCGGCTTCTGCAATAATCCCGTCACCGAGAGGCGCTCAATCGGCCGTGGAACGCCGCGCGGCCGCGCGCATTTGCGAAGGCGTCTCGCCGTAGCGGCGACGGAAGGTGCGGTTGAAATGCGACAGGTCGGTAAATCCGGCCGCAAACGCGATGTCGGTGATACGACGGTGATCGTGAAGAGGGTCGCGCAGGCCCTCCGCAATTTTCTCCAGACGCCGCGCCAGCACGTGCTCCATGAAGCTGCGCCCGGTTTCCTCGAGCAGGATATGGACGTAACGCGCCGTGACGCCGAGGCTGACCGCGACGGCAGCGGCGCTCAGCGATGGATCTTGGAGCCGCTGGTCGATCTCGCGCAGCACGGCGCTGCGCCGCGCTTCGCGACCGCCACGCCCCTGCGCCAGGACGCGGGCGTCGCCTTCGGCGCCGAGCGCAAGCACGATCAGATCGACGATGTGTTGGTCGTAGAGCGCGATGGCCCGCTTGTTATCGGCAAAATCGACGCCGAGCGCGGCGCCGAGGTAGACCGAGAGCAGACGGCGTGCGACCGGGTCGCGATCGAGCGCGGCGCCGGCGAACCGGTCCATCTTCGGGAGGGTGCGAGTCACCATGGCGCGCGGGATCTTGACGGTCCAGAAGCGCGTATCGGCGATGAGGTTGAAAAAGCCCGGATGACTGCAGTCGCAAACGACGCCCTCGTCCGGACCGACCGTGCGCTCCTCGCCAAGCTGGCTCTGATGTGCGGAGCCGCTCAGGAGCAGCGAGATGATCAGTCCATCGTCGCCGTCGCGCGCGAGGGCCTCCGAGCGGATGGTGTCCGCCGGGGTCATGCCGAGGAGTCCGATCCGGAGCGCGCCGACGCAGTGCAACTCGACTGAACCGCGAAATGGCTGGTCGGAGCGGAGACGCATGTCGAGCGCCGTATGGCGGCGCAGGATCTCCTCGCAAAATGTGGGAAAACGATCGCGCTCGACCAGCGCATCCGTCGTGAAGCGCAGTTGCCGGGGGGAGGCATCGTCCATATGCGTTGGTGATTGTACCCCACTTTCGAGTTCAATCCACGCATACCTCTTGTTTCATGAACCACCTGGAGTTCGCCCCCCGCACAACGGGTTCGCTGCCGGCATAATTGCAGCGAGGCGCGCACGCCGGGCGGCAGCTGGCGCGCCACGAGACGATCATTGAGTGGTGTCGCCCGGATGCAACAACCCCGCAAATTCAACGGTTTGTTCCTCACAGGCCGTCCTTCGTTCCCGCTCGTCCAAGCATGACCGGGACGGTCCGGCCTAGGGTGCCGCGACGTCACGCACACAGGACGAGGAAATGGAAAAACGGTCCTTGGTGTCGATTGCGCTGATTGCGCTCGGGCCGGCGGTCGCGCTCCCTGCGTTCGCAGCCGACATTCCGGTGAAGGCACTGCCGGCGCCGGTCGCGTACGATTGGACCGGGTTCTATGCCGGTGCGAACCTCGGCTACGGCCTCGCGCGCAATCACAGCAACGAGACGCTGACGTTCCCGAACGGCACGCAGTTCTCGGGCGAGCCGTTCACGCTCGCTCCAGGTGGCGCGGTGGGCGGCTTTCAGGCCGGCGCCAACTGGCAGACCGGTCGCCTCGTTCTCGGCGTCGAGGGCGATTGGCAATGGAGCGGCCAGAAGACGTCCGTCTGCATCCAGACCTGCAGCATCGGCACGGGACCGCTCAACATGGAGCTCGCGGTCGCGCAGGACATCCGGTGGCTCGCGACGTTGCGCGGGCGCGTCGGTTATGCGGACGGCGCCTTCCTTTGGTACGTGACCGGCGGTGGCGCCGAAGGCGACGTGCGGATGGACTATGCCGAGGGCGGTCGCCCCGTGCTGGCAAGCTTCAATCACACGATGACCGGCTGGACGGCCGGGGCTGGCGTCGAGACCACGCTCGGCGGCAATTGGACCGGCAGGCTCGAATATCTCTTTGTCGATCTCGGCATGGCGCGCGACGCCTACCTCGCCGAATTCAACAATACCCAAGCCGTGCAGGCGAACGTGCGCGACCACATCGTGCGCCTCGGCCTCAATTATCGGTTCGGCGAAGGGGCTTACGCGTCGGCCGCGCCGCTCGCCGCCCCGGCGGTCGCGCACGACTGGCGAGGCTTCTATGCCGGCGCCACGGCGGGCTACGGGCTCGGCCGCGACAAGGACCATGAGAACCTCTCCTTCCTCCCGATGTTTCCGGCCCTGACGGCGCAGTCGTTCGACCAGGCGCCCGAGGGCGCGCCCGTCGGCGTGCAGGCCGGCTACAACTGGCAGATGGGCCACTGGGTCGCAGGTCTCGAGGGCGATTGGCAATGGGTCAACCAGCACGACGTGATCTCGATCACGATGGGCACGCCGCCGTCAAACCTCAATCAGGAAGGATTCACGCTCGACCAGCGGCTGCGCTGGCTTGCGACCTTCCGCGGCCGGATCGGCTACGCGCGCAACGACTGGCTATGGTACCTCACGGGCGGCGCCGCCATGGGCAGCGTGGAGGAAAACGACGTCCTGACGGTCAACTTTCCGACCACCGTCGCGGCAACCTTCCGCCATACCAATGGGGGCTGGACGCTCGGCGGCGGCGTCGAGAAGGCGCTCGGCGCCAACTGGACCGCGAAGCTCGAATATCTCTACGCGGATCTCGGCACCGTCACCGACGCCTTTGCTTATCCGATTCCCCCCTCGGGCGCGGAAACCGAAACCGTGCACCAGCGCGTCACCGACCACCTGGTCCGCCTCGGCGTGAACTACAGGTTCGGCGGCCTCTGACGCGCACCTCTCGCCGGCGCTACCGCCCCGCTCTGAGCCGGGCCAGCAGCTCCGGCGACGGATACGAATCGGCCGGCAGGCCGAACTTGACCTGCATCTTCTTGATGGCGGAGCGGGTCGAGATGCCGATCTTGCCGTCGGCGCCGCCGACGTCGAAGCCGGCGCGCATCAGCAATTGCTGGATTTCGCGCACTTCCTCGGCGGTGACCGTCGGGATCGGCCCGGTCGAGCGCGTCACCGCCGGCGCGCCGGCGAGGCGCGTCGCGTAGTAGGCGGCGGTGGTCGAGTAGACCAGCGAGTTGTTCCACTTGAGATAGACCTGGAAATTGTCATAGGCGAGGAACGCCGGGCCGAAGCGGCCCATCGGCAGCAGCAGCGAGGCCGGCAGGTTGTCGGCCGGCAACGCGCGGCCGCCCGGATAGGTCACGCCCCATTTCGCCCATTCGGCGCGGGTGTGCTGGATCGCCAGATCCGCCTGATCCCACGGCAGCCGCGCCGGCACATGCACCTCCTGCAGCCACGGCTCGCCGCGCTTCCAGCCGAGGCTGACCAGATATTTCGCGGTCGAGCCGATCACGTCCGGCACGCTCTTGATCAGGTTGCGCTTGCCGTCGCCGTCGTAGTCGACCGCGTTCTTGAAATATTCGGACGGCATCATCTGGGTCTGCCCGAGCTCGCCCGCCCACGAGCCGATCATCTCCGACGCCGTGAGGTCGCCGCGCTCGATCAGCCGCAGCTCGTCGAACAGGTGGCCGCGGAACATGTCCGAGCGTCGGCAGTCATAGGCGAGCGTGGTGATCGAGCGGATCGACTGGTACTTGCCCTGGTTGGCGCCGAAATCGCTTTCCAGCCCCCAGAACGCGGTGATCACCGGCGGCGGCACGCCGAACTCCCGTTCTTCGCGCGCGAAGACGGCGGCGTTCTTCTTGATGTGCGCGATGCCGCTCGGGATGCGGCCGCCCGCCAGCATCTTGTCGGAGAACTGCAGGAAATCCTGGGCGAAGAATTTCTGCCCGCGGTCGATGCCGACGATGTGGGCGTCATACACCATGAAGGGCGACGCCTCGGCGATCGCGGCGCGCGAGATGCCCTGCGCGATAGCGTCCTGCTTGAACTTGGCGAGCCAGGCCTCGAAGCTGCCGGTGTTGCGGCAGGTGGCGGGCGCCGCCGCGGCGCCCTGCACGCCGGCAATGAGCAAGGCGGCGAGCGCCAGGCCCGCTTGGTTCAGCAATGTGCGCCGCATGATCCACCCGTCAATCGATTCGCTTCCATCGCCCGCCACCATATCGGCGTATGGGCGCAAAATCTCCGGCGAAAAGATGGCTGGGCTGTTCCGCCTGGTCCAAGCCGCCGGGCGATAAGGCGGTTATGAGAGGCGAGCATGTAGCCCGGATGAGCGAAGCGACATCCGGGTCTGCCGTTCCCCGGATGTCGGCGCTGCGCGCCTCATCCGGGCTACGCTCCTGGTCCAAGTCGCCGGAGGAGTAAATCTTGTCGCATCACCGCCTGTGCACACTCACCATCATTCTGGCCGTTGCCGCCGCGCTCGCGCCGGTGCGCGCGCAAACCGCCTGGCTCGGCACGTGGAAGATCGCCTCGGCGACGGTCGCGCCTTGGGCCGACACGGCGCACATGCCGGATCAGGCCGAGATGAAGTCGCTGGTGGGCAAGACCGTCACGTTCAAGGCAAAAGAGATCGTCGGCCCCCGCCCGCTCGCCTGCAAGGGCCCGCACTACAAGCTCAGCGATTTCACCGCCGACATGCTGTTTCAGGGCGCATTCGGCGAGATGCACGACAAGGACAAGTCGGTCGATCCCGCGCGCGTCGCGGCGAGCGTCGGCTTTTCCGGCCCGTCCTGGAAGGTGCTGGAGACCGGCTGCGCCAACGAGCTCGACTGGCACATCATCGACGCCACCACGCTCGCGATCGGGCTCGACGACTATGTCTATGTGCTGAAGAAGCAGTAGGCGGCGGCGCGTCAGCTCCTCGTCAAGCCGAGCCCGACCGCATCCCCGTCGGAGTCGTTCCGTAGCGCCGCCGGAACGCGCGGTTGAAATACGACAGGTCGGCAAAGCCTTCCCAGGGTAGTACGCCGGTGTGCCGACTGTGACCGCGCCGCAACGGTTGCACCAAATCTGTCCGAATTCCGCGTAGTCCAAGCTATCCCTGCGCATCCCGCTTAACCGATGTTTGCAAGCGACTGCTATCATTTCGCGCGCTGATTTGAATCTGTCGGCATGCGTGAGCGGGGGTATGCGCATGAGAATCCGCACCGCCTTGTGGGCGGTGGCATCGCTGATGGTCGTGGCCGCGCCGGCGGCCGCGCAGTCATTCAACCAGGCCATCATCTTCGGCGATTCCTCGGTCGATTCCGGCTACTACAAGCTGCTTCCCAACCCGGGCGGCAGCGCCGCCTACAACGCGCTGTGGGCGAGTGCGGTCGCGCACGGCGCCGGTGCTCCGACGACCAATCCGGGCTTCCTCAACTCGCAGTTTCTCGCGTCGTATTTCGGCCTCACCGCCACTCCGGCGGATCAGCCGGGCGGCACCAATTTCGCGACCAGCGGCGCCAAGAACGTGACCGTCAACACGAACGCGACCGGCGGCTTCAAGGCCGCGATCCCGACTGTGACGCAGATCGCCAACTATCTCGCCGGCAACGGCGGCGTCGCCAATCCGAACGCGATTTATCTCGTCAGCTCCGGCGGCAACGACGTGAGCTACGCGCTCGGCCTCACCGGCACCGGCCCGTTCCCGTCCAATCCGACCGCCTATCTGACCTCGGCGGCGGGCAGTCTCGCGTCCTCGCTCGCGAGCCTGCAGGCCGCCGGCGCGCGCTACATCGTCGTTCCGGATCAGGCCTATTCGTTTCCGCTCGGCGTTCCGGCGCAGCAGGCCGCCAAGCTCGCCTACAGCCAGGCGCTGTGGAACGCGCTCTCGGCCGACGGCGTGAGCTTCATCCCGGCCGACTTCAATTCGGTGCGGCTCGCGATCCTCGCCAACCCCTCATCGTTCGGCTTCATCAACATCGGCACTGCCCCTGGCCAGATGGCGTGCACGCAGCCCGCCGGCGTCACCACGGCCTGGGCGCTGCTGTGCTCGTCCGATCCTGCCGCCCCCTCGCACCTCGTCTCGCCCAATGCCGAGCTCACCGACCTCTTCGCCGACGACCAGCATCTCACCACGGCGGGGCAGAAGATCGAGGCGGACTACTATTACGGCCTGGTCGTCGCGCCGAGCATGATCTCGATGCTCGCCGAGGCGCCGGTGAAGACGCGCGCCGCGGTGGTCGACACCATCTACCAGCAGATCACCCAGGGCGACCGCCAGCGCGGCCCGAGCGGCTTCAACATCTGGGCGACGATCGACGCGATGAGCCTTGCGCTCGACAATTATCCCGGCTTCCCGTCCGATCCGGGCATTCCGGTCTACGGCAGCGTCGGCTTCGACAAGGCGGTCGGCACCTGGCTGTTCGGCGGCGCGCTGACGCTCGGCGGGCAGCAGGCGAGCTTTGCGCAGAATTTCGGCGGCTTCAGCCAGGACGAGCTCGCAGCGAGCCTTTATGCGGCGCATCGCATCGGCGCGCTGTGGGGGCTGGCGATCGCGAGCGGCGGCACCATCCGCGACAATGTCAACCGCAACGTGCCGATCGGCATCACGCTGCAGGGCAACACGGCGATCGCCAACGGCAGCAATTTCTCGCTCGCCGGCTTCACCGGGTTCGATGTCGTCAGCGGCAACCTCACGCATGGCCCGCTTGCGGGCGTCGTGCTGCAGCGTGTCTTCATCGGCGGCTTCACCGAATCGGGCGGCTTCACGTCGCTCGCCTTCGCGAGCCAGGTGCGCGACTCGGCCGTCACCGCGCTCGGCTATCGCGCAAGCCTCGATCTCGGGGCGTGGCGGCCCTACGCCCAGGTGCTGTGGGACCACGAGCTCGCCTCGCCCGACCGCCTGGTGACCGCCTCGCTGACGACGATCGCGGCGCCGAGCTTTTCCATGCCGGCGGTCGTGCTCGGCTCGGACTGGGCCAGCGCCAGCGTCGGCACGACCTATAGCTGGGACAAGCGCTATACGGCGCTGATCGGGCTCACCGGCGAGGTCGCGCAGGGCGGCGTTACCGCTTACGGCGGGCAGCTCGGGCTGAACGTCGCCTTCTGATCAGACCGCCGCGCCATCGAGCTCCGGCGCGACCTGCTTCTCCACCGCCGCCGCGATCGCGAGCAGCCGCCGGTCGCCGCCGGTCGGCCCGACCAGCATCAGCCCGACCGGCGCGTCGCCGGCCTTGTGGCACGGGATCGAGATGGCGCAGCGGTCGAAGAAATTGGCCATGCCGGTGTTGCGCAGCAGCATGTAGTTCGCGGCGCGCGCCGCCTCCGGCGTTGCGAGATCGCGCAGCGCCGGCGCGATGATCGGCACGGTCGGCATCATCAGCGCGTCATAGGGCGCCGTCACCACGTCGAAACGGCGGATCATCTCCTCGCGCGCCCACATCAGCTCTATGTAGTCGGCCGCGTCCTGCTCCTTGCCGCGTTCGAGCCGCGCCAGCACGAACGGATCGTAGTCATGGCCCTTCACCCGGATGAGCGGCCGATGCACCGCGTATCCTTCGGCCGCCGCAAAGCCGCCCTTGGCGTTGACCTGCGCAAGCTCGGTCAATTCGCGCAGCGCGATCTCGACGATGCGCGCGCCGGCGCCGCTCAAGGTTCTCAGTGCCGCCGCGAACGCACGCGAAACGTCCTGGTCGAGCTCGTCGAGCATCAGCGTCTGCGGCACAGCGAGACGGAGCCCGTCGAGCGGAAACTCCGGCAGGTCGGCGGGCGGCTGGCCGGCGAGCACCGCATCGATCAGCGCGCAGCATGCGACCGACGGCGCCATGCTGCCGATCGAGTCGAGCGTCTGCGACAGCGGCATGGTGCCGTCGGTCGGAATGCGGGTCTTGGTCGGCTTGTAGCCGACGGTGCCGCACAGCGCCGCGGGAATCCGGCACGAGCCGCCGGTGTCGGTGCCGAGCCCCACGCAGGCCATGCCGTCGGTGACCGAGACCACCGCGCCCGACGACGAGCCGCCCGGGATGCGGCCGGTCTTGCGGTCGTACGGGTTGCGCGGCGTGTCGTAATGCGGGTTGATGCCGAGCCCCGAGAAGGCGAACTCGGTCATGTTGGTGCGGCCGATCGGAATGAAGCCGGCCGACCGCAGGCGGGCGACCGCAAGCGCGTCGCGGCTCGCCGGCGGCGCATGCCGCAGCGCGATCGAGCCGGCCGTCGTCACGTCGCCGGCGACGTCGAACAAATCCTTGATCGAAACGGGAATTCCGGCAAACAGCGAGGGCGTGGCGCCCTGCCGCCGCAGCGCGTCATAGGCGTCCGCCGCGGCGCGCGCCGCATCGCCATAGACCTTGAGAAACGTGCGCGGGCCTTCGCCCACCGGGTCCTTGATGCGATCGAGGCAGCGCTCGATCAGCGCCCGGCTCGGCTCGGCGGCTTCGAGCCGTGCGGCGATCTGGTGCAGCGTGCGCATGGGTGGGCGGCTTTCCCGGCGGGTGCGAATCACGGCCGCCCCGCGGCGGCCGATCGATCCTGACTTGAATACGGTGCCATGTTGAAATTTCAAGCCGTTTCGGATTTTGTCCCATGCGGCCGGCTGATAACGTCGCGCCGATCGTTCAAATGCTCATCAGCCGCCGGGAACTCATGTGCCGCGCCGCATCCTCAATCTGACCCTCATGAACAACGGCGGCATGACGCGCCGCGACGTCGCCATCGACGACGCGGTGGTCGCCGGCTGGACCGGTCGCGACGCGGCGGCGGTGGAAAAGCACATCCGCGAGCTGGAAGCGATCGGCGTGAAGCGGCCGGCGACGACGCCGATCTTCTACCGCGTGTCGGCGGCGCGGCTCACCACCGATGCCGAGATCGAGGTGGTGGGCGAGACGTCCGGCGGCGAGGTCGAGTTCGTCCTGCTGCAGCACGGCGGGAGGCTGTGGGTCGGCACCGGCTCCGACCACACCGACCGCGCGGTCGAGACCTACGGCGTCACCGTCTCCAAGCAGATGTGCGACAAGCCGCTGGCGGCGACCTTCTGGGCCTTCGACGAGGTCGCGCCGCACTGGGACAAGCTCATCCTGCGCGCCTATGTGATCGAAGGCGGCGCGCGCGTCGTCTACCAGGAGGGTTCGGTCGCCGCGATGCTCGATCCGCGCGACTTGATCGCGCGCTACACCAAGAACGCGCAGCTCGCCGACAACACGCTGATGTTCTGCGGCACGCTCGCCGCCAAAGGCGGCGTGCGGCCGACCAGCCAATTCGCCTTCGAGCTGGAGGATCCGGTCAGGGGGCGGAGGATCGCGCATGCCTATACGGCGCGCACGCTGCCGATTCTGGGATAATGAATCGTGTCTCGGGCGCAGACCCGGGGGCTGCGATGATGGATGGGTCCCGGATCAGCGAGACAGCAGGGAGAGTTAAGCCATGCCGATGAACAAGCCGCATCTCGAATTCCACAAGGTGGACATGAATTCCGGCTGGGCGACGCCGCCCGGCTATCCGGCCGGGATCAAGCAGAAGATTCTCGCCAGCGACCTCGACGAGGCGCGCAAGATGGGCGGCCGCACGCGCCTCTTGAAGTTCGATCCCGGCGTCTACACCACGGCGCCGTTCGTGCACGACCACTGGGAAGAGGTCTATCTCCTCGCCGGCGACCTCACGGTCGGCAACGATGCGCAAGGCAAGGGCGGCGAATCCTTCCAGGCGCCCACCTACGCCTGCCGCCCGCCCGGCGTCTATCACGGGCCGTTCAAGTCGGAGACCGGCTGCATGCTCTACGAAATTCACTATTACGATGAGAGCAAGAAGGCGTAGCGGCTGATGTTACACGGCACAGCGTCCGCGCTCCCTCTCCCCCTTTAGGGGGAGAAGGGGCGCAAGTGCAGTGCTCACCTCACATTGCCCATGTGCGTCGCCACTGCTTGCGGAAAGAGTTACTGAAATGACTCCGACAATGTGCCCCTATCTCGCGGCCACCGCCGCTTTCGCGGCCGGCAAGGACACTCCGCGCGACTTCCTCGAGCGCTGCCTCGCCGATCTCGAATCCTGGGAGCCGAAGATCGGCGCTTTCGTCGCGCTCAATCTTGCGGGCGCCCGCGCCGCGGCAGATGCGGCAAGCAAGCGCTGGCGCGACGGCACGCCGCGTTCGCCGATCGACGGCATGCCGGTCGGCATCAAGGACATCATCGAGACCGTCGACATGCCGACCGAGCAGGGCTCGCCGCTGTTCGTCGGCTGCGCTACCCAGCGCGACGCCGCCTCGGTCGCGGCGCTGCGCGAGGCGGGCGCCGTGGTGGTGGGCAAGACCGTCACCACCGAATTCGCCTCGACCACGCCGCGCGGCACGCGCAACCCGTGGGACACGAGCCGCACGCCCGGCGGCTCGTCGAGCGGCTCGGCCGCCGCCGTCGCGGTCGGCGCCGTCAGCGCGGCGCTCGGCACGCAGGTGATCGGCTCGATCATCCGTCCGTCGAGCTACTGCGGCTGCTACGGATTCCGGCCGACGGTCGGCGCGATCAACCGCGGCGGCAGCTACGACTATCTGAGCCAGAGCACCACCGGCCCGCTCGCCGCGACGCTCGCCGACGCCTGGCAGGTCGCCTACGAGATCGCGATCCGCGCCGGCGGCGATCCGGGATTCCCGGGGCTCATGGGCCCGCCCCAGGCGCCCGCGGCGCAGATGCCGCGTCGGCTCGCCTTCATCGAGACTTCCGGCTGGCCGCTGGCCTCGCCGGGCGCAAAACACGCCATCGAAGATGCGCTCGAGCGCCTCGCCGCGGCCGGCGTCGAGCTGCGCACCCGTGACAATGATGCCCGCGTCGCGGCCGTCGAAGACGCGGTCGCCGAGGCGCGCAAGCGCTCGAACGGCATCAATGCGTGGGAAGGGCGCTGGCCGCTCAACACCTATCGGGAGCGGGACGCCTCCAAGCTGAGCGAGGCGGCGCTCGGCCGCCTCAAGCAGGCCGAAGCGATGACGATCGAGGAATATCGCGGCCTGATCGCCGAGCGCGCGCACGCGCGGCGGCTCTATGCCGAGCTTGGCGCCGACATGCCCGCCACCATCAGCCTGTCGGCCCCCGCCGCCGCGCCGGTCGGCATCGGCTGGACCGGCGAGCCCGCCTGCACGGTGCACACCTCCTATCTCGGCATCCCGTCGATTTCGCTGCCGCGCTTGCGCGACGAGAGCCTCCCGCTCGGCCTGCAGGTCGCGGGCTTCGAGCATCGCGACGCCGATGCGTTTGCGGCGGCCGGGTGGATCGAGAGTGTGTTGAGATGAGCGAATAGCGAATGGCGAGTAGCGAATAGGGAAGGAGCGACGATGCGGCCTATTCGCTATTCGCCATTCGCTACTCGCGTCACATTCGCCATTCGCGAAACAGGAGCACTGCCCTCATGAAGCTCGCCATTCCGGACATGATCTCCAACTCGTATTTTCCGGCGATCGCCGCGATCGAGCTCGGCTGCTTCAAGGACGAGGGTCTCGATGTGGCGCTGGAGATGATCTATCCGGTCGACAAGTGTTACGCGGCGCTGCGCGACGGCGCGGTCGAGTTCGTCGGCGGCTCGGCCCATTCGGCGCTCGCCGCCTTTCCGGAATTCAACGGCGTGAAGCTCATCGGCGCGCAGGCGCAGGGCATGTACTGGTTCCTCGTGCTGCACAAGGATGTCGGCGCCAAGCGCGGCGAGGTCGCCGCCGTGAAGGGCAAGCGCATCGGCGCCGCGCCTTGGGTCGAGATGGGGCTGCGCCGCCTGCTGCAGGAAGCCGGCATCGATCTCGTCCGCGACCAGGTGACGATCGCGCCGGTTCCCGGCATGCAGGGCGCCGGCGTCAATTTCGGCGTCACCGCGGCACGCGCGCTGGAAGAGCGCAAGATCGACGGCTTCTGGGCGAACGGCATGGGCGCCGAGGTCGCGGTGCGCCGCGGCGTCGGCACCATGGTGCTCGACATCCGCCGCGGCGACGGGCCCAAAGGGTGCTTCAACTACACGATGGCGTCGATCGCCGCGACCGACAAGCTGATTGCCGAAAAGCCCGCCGTCGCCGCCGCCGCCGTGCGCGCGCTGGTGAAGACGCATAAGGCGCTGAGGAAGGACGTGACGCTTGCGACTGGCATCGGCAGGAAGCTGTTTCCGCCGTCCGAGGCCGAGCTGATCGCCGAGCTGATTCGCCGCGACCTGCCCTATTACGACCCGACCATCTCGCCCGAGTTCATCGCCGGCATGGCGCAGTTTTGCCGCGACGTCGGGATCCTCAAGGGGCAGCTGCCCTACGAGCGGGCGGTCGCAACGCGGTTCACCAAGGAGTGGGCAGCGTAGGGCCACACGACGCGGCGCCTGCGCTCCCTCTCCCCGAAGGGGAGAGGGTCGGGGTGAGGGGCTCTCGGACTATCGATAGTCCGAGCGGCCCTCACCCGACGCGCTTCGCGCGTCACCCTCTCCCTTCGGGAGAGGGGAAGAAGGCGTGACTCTTGGCCGATCCAAAACTAAAACACTCCGCAGAATTTCGGAGTGTCTCCGCATGCTCTTCCCCACCTGCCTGGTCGGCTCCTATCCGCAGCCGGAGTGGCTGATCGACCGGCCGAAGCTGTCGAAGCAGGTGCCGCGGCTGCGGGCGCGCGATCTCTGGCTGATCGATGACGCCCATCTCGAGGCCGCGCAGGATGACGCGACCCTGCTCGCCATCCGCGACCAGGAGCGGGCTGGCCTCGACATCATCACCGACGGCGAGCAGCGGCGCGAGAGCTACTCCAACCGCTTCGCCACCGCGCTCGACGGCGTCGACATCGACAACCCCGGCACCACCATCAACCGCAGCGGCAAGCCGATCCCGGTGCCGCGCATCACGGCAAAAATCACCCGCCGCCGCCCCGTCGAGGTGCGCGACGTCGAGCTGTTGCGCGCCAACACCGACCGCCGGATCAAGGCGACGGTGCCCGGCCCGTTCACCATGTCGATGCAGGCGCAGGACGACTTCTATGGCGACCCGGTCGCCATGGCGATGGACTACGCCGCCGCCGTCAATGCCGAGATCAAGGACCTGTTCGCCGCCGGCGCCGACATCGTGCAGATCGACGAGCCGTGGATGCAGCAGCGCCCCGACAAGGCGCGGCAATACGGCGTCAAGGTGCTCAACCGCGCGCTCGACGGCGTCGCCGGCACGGTCGCGGTGCATCTCTGCTTCGGCTACGCCGCGGTCGTGCACGACAAGCCGAGCGGCTACTCGTTCCTCGCCGAGCTGGAAGGCTCGAGCGCCCGGCAGATTTCCGTCGAGGCTGCCCAACCCAAGCTCGACCTCGCGATCCTCGAGAAGCTGCCGTCGAAGGACATCATCCTCGGCGTCATCGACCTCTCGGACATGACGGTGGAGACGCCGCGGATCGTGGCGAACCGCATCCGCGCCGCCCTGCCGCATGTGCCGGCCGAGCGGATCGTGGTCGCCCCCGACTGCGGCATGAAATACCTGCCAAGACCGGTCGCTTTCGCTAAGATGAAGGCCATGGTCGAGGGCGCCGCCATCGTGCGCCGCGAGCTGAACGGTTAGCGCATGTCCCGGCGAAGTGGAGGCCGGTTCGCCGATAAGGACATGCGCCAAGTATGAGCGAAATTTGAAGGGAGAACGCCGATGCCCTACGTGAACGAAAAGAACCTGACCGACATCGTGCTGCAGCGCTGGCAGGACATCCCCAACCCGCGCCTCAAGCAAATCATGCAGTCGCTGATCAAGCACCTGCACGGTTTCGTGCGCGACATCGAGCCGACCGAGGCCGAATGGGCGGCGGCGATCGATTTCATCACCCGCTGCGGCCAGATGTCGGACGAGAAGCGCCAGGAGGTGATCCTGTTTTCCGACGTGATGGGCGTGAGCATGCTGGTCGACGCCATCAATCATCGGCTCGACAGCGGCGCGACGCCGACCACCGTCGAGGGCCCGTTCCACATCCCCAACTCTCCGACCTTCGCCAACGGCGGCAACATGGCGAAGGGCGCGCCCGGCATCCCGTGCTTCGTCAGCGGCAAGGTGCGCGACCTCGACGGCCGGCCGATCGCGGGGGCGAAGCTCGATCTGTGGCAGACCGACGGCGAGGGCCTCTACGAGGCGCAGCGCGACGTGACCGATCCGTGGATGCGCGGCCTCTTCCGCAGCCAGCCTGACGGCTCCTACACGGTCCGCACGGTCGCGCCGATCGGCTACACCATTCCGATGGACGGTCCGGTCGGCGAGCTGATGAACAGGACCGACATCTCGCACATGCGCCCCGCGCACATCCATTTCTGCGTCGAGGCGCCGGGCCATCATCGCCTCGTCACCCACCTGTTCCAGCGCGGCTGCCAGTACATCGACACCGACGTGGTCTACGGCGTGAAGGAGCCGCTGATCGTCGATTTCGTCAAGAAGCCCGCCGGCGTCGCGCCGACCGGCGAGAAGATCGACACGCCGTTCTACGTCATCAACTACGACTTCGTGCTGCAGAAGGCGGCAAAAGCCGCCGCGGCGTAGTCCTGACTCGCGCCCCGCGCGCGGTGCAGCACGAAGTGCTGCTCCGCAGACGCGGGGCCCGTCCTTTGCCGCCCCTGGGTCCCGGTTCTGCAGCGCACCGTTCGCTCCGCTCACGCTGCGCTGCGCCCGGGACACGAGGCATCTCTTGGAGGATCCGCATGTCCGACCAGACCCCGCTCACCCCCGGCGCCAAGCGCGCCGGCCCCGGCGAATATGTCTTCGACCTCGCCAAGGTGAACCACATTCTCGGCGGGCCCGACTACTCGACCGCCAACGGCGCCTGCGTCGAGGGCGACCGCATGATCGTCGGCCTGATGCGCATGCCGGCCGGCACCGGCGCCGCGGCGCATTCGCACCCGAACGAGCAGTGGATCTACATCCTGCAGGGCACCTTCGTCGCCGAGGTCGGCGGCAAGAAGGTCGAGGCCAAGGCGGGCTCGCTCGTCTACATCCCGTCGAACGTCATGCATTCCGGCAAGGCGACGCCCGACGCCGACGTGGTGTTCTTCACCGTCAAGGACGCCTCGCACAGCCTGCACGGCATCAAGGCGGCGTGACCTGCCCCCACGCGCTGACTCGTCGTCCACGCGGGACGCGCCGTCGGGTGGGCAAAGGCGCATTGCACGGCCGTTCCGCCTGGGCAAAATCGCGATTGCGCCTTTGCCCGCGTGGCGACCGCAGAGGTAGGCGATTTTGCCCACCCTACGGCCAGCCGAAAGATTCTCCATGAACATCCAGACCTCCGCCGCGCCCGCCACCTACCGCCTCCTGGTCGATCGCGACGTCGACGTGCCGATGCGCGATGGCGCCCGGCTCAAGGCGGATGTGATCCGCCCGGACGACACGGGCAAGTTTCCCGCCATCCTCAATCTCGGGCCCTACCAGAAGGACAAGCTGTGGGTCGTGCCCGCCACGCTCGAGGAGAAGCCCAACCCGCTGATGAGCTGGGAGACCGTCAATCCCGAATGGTGGGTGCCGCAAGGCTATGCGTGCGTGCGCGTCGACGGGCGCGGCAGCGGCAAGTCGCCCGGCCAGTGCGAGCCGTGGTCACTGCAAGAAGCGATCGATTTCTACGACGCGATCGAATGGGCGGCGGCGCAGCCCTGGTGCAACGGCAAGGTCGGGCTCAACGGCATCTCGTACTACGCGATCAATCAATGGTTCGTCGCCAACCTGCAGCCGCCCTCGCTCGCCGCCATCATCCCGTGGGAGGGTTTTGCCGACATCTACCGCGATGCGCTCTATCACGGCGGCATGCTCAACGTGTTCATGACGAATTGGTTCACGGCGCACCTGCTGCACCACATGCTCGGCCGCGCCGCACGGGCGCAGCCGGACGGCTGGCAGGTCAACACCCTGCACCACTGGCTGCGCCATAACCTCGACAGCGGCGCGTTCGCAGGATCGCAGGCGCAGTGGGATCGCATCACGGTGCCGATGCTCAGCGTCGGCAACTGGACCGGCTTCGGCCTGCACCTCCGCGGCAACACGGAAGCCTTCATGCGCGCGGCCTCGAAGCACAAGAAGCTGCGCATCCACACCGGCTCGCACGTGCATCCGTTCTACACCGAGGAGGGGAGGCGCGATCAGCTGCGCTTCTTCGACTACTGGCTCAAGGGCATCGACAACGGCGTGATGGACGAGCCGCCGGTCAAGCTCGCGATCCGCCACGGCCGCGACGCGATCGAGTGGCGCCACGAGCAGGAATGGCCGCTCGCACGCACGCAGTGGACGAAGCTCTACTTCGATCTGAGCAAGCCGGACGCCGCGCTGGTCGAGGGCAACCCGGCGACGACCGCATCGCGCACCTACGCGGCCTTCAACCTTGGCACCATGGGCTCCACCTCGGCAGCGTCGTCACAGGTGATGGGTGGCGGCATCAAGCCCGGCATGGGCATCTCGCTCGAGACGGCGCCGCTGCCGGCCGACCTGGAGGTCACCGGCCCGCTGATGGCGAACATCTGGGCGTCGAGCGCGACCGAGGACATGGATCTATTCCTCACGCTGCGCAATTTCGACGCCGAGGGCAACGAGGTGCTGGAGACCGGCCAGCAGGGCACGCCGGTGCCGGTCGCGAAAGGCTGGCTGCGCGTCTCGCAGCGCGATCTCGATCCCGATCTGTCGCTGCCCTACCGGCCCTATCACGCGCACAAGCGCCGGCTCTATCTGCGGCCCGGCGAAGTCGTCGAGGTGCAAGTCGAGATCTGGCCGACCTCGATGGTGTTCAAAAAAGGCCACCGCATCCGCCTCGACGTGCAGCCGCGCGACGGCGTCGGCAGCCAGGGCTACATGCACTATCACGCCGACTACAACACCGGCACCAACACGGTGCACGCCGGCGGCGACAAGGCGTCGTACCTGCTGCTGCCGGTGATTCCGACGCGGTAAATCGCAACGCCGTCATGGCCGGGCTTGTCTCGGCCATCCACGTCTTACTTTTTCGGCCGGTCCCGCTAAGACGTGGATGCCCGGGACAAGCCCGGGCATGACGGTTATTGTGTTCCTCCATGAGCAACATCAATCCGAACCCCTTCACCACCCGCCCCGAGATCGAGGGCACCTTCGGCGTCGTCACGTCGACGCACTGGATCGCGACCGCGGTCGGCATGTCGATCCTGGAGAAGGGCGGCAACGCGTTCGATGCCGCCTGCGCGACTGCGTTCACGCTGCAGGTGGTCGAGCCGCATCTCAACGGGCCGGGCGGCGACGTGCCGGTGATCCTCTACGACACGCGCAAGCAAAAGCCCGAGGTGATCTGCGGCCAGGGCCCGGCACCGGCGGGCGCGACGATCGCGCATTTCAAGCGCCTCGGCCTCGACATGATGCCCGGCACCGGCCTGCTCGCCGCCTGCGTGCCCGGCATGTTCGACACCTGGATGACGCTGCTGCGCGACTACGGCACGCTGCGCCCCGCCGACGTGATCGGACCCGCGATCACCTACGCGCGCGACGGCCATCCGCTGGTCGAGCGCGCCAACGCGACCATCAAGACGGTCGAGAAGCTCTTCCGCGAGCACTGGCCGACCTCGGCAGCGGTCTATCTGCGCGACGGCAAGGTGCCGCCGACCGGAACGCTGTTCACCAACCCGGCGATCGCCGAGACCTACACGCGCGTGCTGCGCGAGGCCGAAAGCGCCGGCGGCGACCGCGTCGCGCAGATCGAGCGGGCGCGCAAGACCTGGTCGCAGGGCTTCGTCGCCGAGGCGGTCGACGCGTTCTGCCGCACCCAGGAGATCATGGACACGAGCGGCGAGCGCCACCGCGGCGTGCTCACGGCCGACGACATGGCGCGCTGGCAGGCGACCGTCGAGGCGCCGCTCGCCTACGATTACGGCCGCTACACCGTGTGCAAGGCCGGCGTCTGGAGCCAGGGCCCCGTGATGCTGCAGCAGCTCGCGCTGCTGAAAGGCTTCAACCTCGACGGCCTCGACGTCACCGGACCGGATTTCATCCATACGGTGGTCGAGTGCTCGAAGCTCGCCTATGCGGACCGGGAGAAATTCTACGGCGATCCGAAGTTCTCCGAGATTCCAATCGCGACGCTGCTGTCCGATGCCTACAACGACGCGCGGCGCAAGCTGGTTGGCGCGAAGGCGTCGCACGAGTTGCTGCCCGGCTCGGTCGAGGGCTTCGGCGCCGTGGTCAAGCTCAAGCGCGCCGAGGGGGCGCGCACGGCGGTCGGCACCATGGGGGCGGGCGAGCCCACTGTCGGCGAGCTCGGCGAGGTCGCCGGCGACACGGTGCATTTCGACATCATCGACCGCGCCGGCAATATGATCTCGGCGACACCGTCGGGCGGCTGGCTGCAGTCCTCGCCGGTGATCCCCGAGCTCGGCTTCGGCCTCGGCACGCGCGGGCAGATGTTCTGGCTCGAGGAAGGCCATCCGGCCGCGCTCGCGCCGGGAAAGCGGCCGCGCACCACCCTGTCGCCGACGCTCGCGCTGCGCGACGGCCAGCCGTATCTCGCGTGGGGCTCGCCCGGCGGCGATCAGCAGGACCAGTGGACCACGCAGTTCTTCCTGCGCCACGTGCATGCGGGCATGAATCTCCAAGAGGCGATCGACGCGCCCGCCTGGCATTCCGAGCATTTCCCCATCTCGTTCTGGCCGCGCACCGCCCGCCCGGGCGTGCTGGTGGTCGAGAGCCGCGTGCCGGCGGCGACGCGCGACGAGCTCAACCGCCGCGGCCACGTCGTCGAGACCGGCCCCGCCTGGTCGGAAGGCCGTCTCACCGCCGCCTCGCGCGACGGCCGCCGCCGCCGCGCCGCCGCCAATCCGCGCGGCATGCAGGGCTACGCGGCGGGAAGATGAAATCTTCTACCGCGATGTTGGGTCTCTTCCGCCACGTGCACGGCGTCTGCGCCCCTCCCCCGCTTGCGGGGGAGGGCGGGGAGGG